>Ga0208783_10001044_pt1 | contig 16766 bp, 30 predicted proteins | sample DEB19_08_DNA_2_FD_184529 | JGI IMG/M metagenome (GOLD analysis project Ga0208783, IMG submission 184529) | Aqueous microbial communities from the Delaware River and Bay under freshwater to marine salinity gradient to study organic matter... | ecosystem: Environmental > Aquatic > Marine >...
GTCCCACTGGAGAAGCTGGTGGACGGTGGGCTTGCTGCGGATCTTGATCTCCTCCGCACGCAGCATCTCGACCAGCACCACGATGGCCGCGCTCTTCCCCACGCTGGTCGTGTAGTAGCCGGGGTGAGACTGGCTGGTGTGGTAGAGCTTCGGGCAGCGCATCCCGACGAGGGCCTGCACGCATGCTGGGGCGTTGCTCTCGACCACGACCTCGCAGTCCCACTGCGACTGGAGGCGCATGATGCGGTTGGCAAGGCGACCAGGGTCTTCACGTCCAGACCAGGAGAACGCCTCGCTGTGGTCCCAGCAGTTCCAGATGGTGATGGCTGACGGGTCGCCGCTATCTCCGTAGCCAGCAGGGTCAACGGTCATGAGGTACGGGCATCCGGCCTCACGCGCCTCGAAGGTGTACTCCTCGGCGTCGTTGACTGCGGTGGCGTTCGGCAGCATGGCGAGGAGCGGCTCAGGCGGGAGGACGTTGCCCTCGTCCGTCGTCCACCCGTCATAGGGACCGTAGGGGTACTTGTGCCTGAACTTCCGGTCGTCACCGACGAACTCGGTATCGAGACGCGCCCGTCGGAAGGCAAGGTGGCCGTAGGTAATCCCCGGCATGAGGTCCATCAGGCGAAGCTCTTCGTTGTCTGGAACGAAGTCGGGTGCCTTGATGAAGCAGGTATCGTCCAGCCACCACTTGAGGAACAGCGGGTGGAACTGGCTCTTCCCCTCTAGAGCCTTGAGCCACATCGTGTGCGAGGTGGTGCCTTGTCGGCCTGGAGTAGACTCCATGATGACGCGAGCGTTCTCGCGCTTTGCGACCGACGGGAAGAAGTGCTCGTTGAAGTTGTCTTGGTCCGAGAACTCGTCGTACTCGGTGATGACCACACGGTCGGGAGAGTTACCGATAGCGGGCGTCCCGGTCGCTGCCGTGATGGCCTTGATGCGCCCACCGTGGATGAACTCCAGCTCGCGCTTCGCAGGGTCACGACCAGAGCGCGAGGGAATCTTGATGGCGTCAGGCAGGTAGTCGTAGGCATAGCGAGCGCGGCCCCATGCCGTCTCAGCCGTGTCGTACTTCTCCGCGATGAGCACGCCTTGTACACCAGGGGTGTACATGCACTGACCGAGCAGGTCGAGGATCATCAGCGTGGTGATCTTGGCCTGTCGATACTTCTTCACCATGAGCCATCGGTGCTGCATCGAGGCTTCCAGCACCTCGCGCTGGGCGTTCGTCAGCTCCAAGCATCCGATGGTTTCGTTCTCACGCACGATGCGGCAGATGGACACGAAGCGGTCCCGCTGCATGGCTGCGCGTACAAGCGCCCCGTCGATGATGCCTTTCGGCTCCTCGCGGCGAGCCATTACTTCTTCTTGGCTGCGGGAATCTTTGCGCCCGACTTGCGGGCCGTGGCGAGAGCGATGGCGATGCGCTGCTTGTGCGGCATCTTTGGCTTCTCTTTCGCCATCATCGAGATGTTCTCAGAGATCGTCTTCTGAGACGTTCCTTCCTTCAACGGCATGGCTCTCTCCAGATGCTGGTGTCCTAGCACGACTTGACAATAAGTGGTAAGGTCTACACGTCCCGGTCTGGCGGGAGGAGTCGGGTAGTCCGACCACCTTGGAGGGCCAGCAGCGCAGGCTGAGGCGGGACTAACCACAGAGGACAGGACCATGCCGTACATTCGCCGCCAGTTCATCCACAACGGGGAAGTCACCGCCGCCAAGCTGGAGGCCAACGCCTTCGGTGGTGCCATCGTCGCGAACACCGCGCCCGTCCCGCCCAGCGGCACGTCGGCTCCGGTGATGCCGCTCGTCGTCATCCTCAACACGGCTGACGCGGCTGGCGACACGACCTACGTCCTCCCGTTCAAGTGCCGCATCATCAATGTGGCGGCGCACAAGATCGCGGCTGCGACCGGGGCGTTCACCAACACGGTCGTGCTGAAGAACGGCGCGAACGCCGTGTCGAGCGTGATGAGCTTCAACAACCAGGCTCGCGGCACCGTGGTCAACACCACGCTGGTGGACGATACCTACAGCACGTTCGCGGCTGGCGACAGCGCCACGCTCACGGTGGTCAAGGCTGGCGGCAACGCTGAGTTCGGGGTTGTCGTGACGCTCGTTCGGGTGGCCTGATGAGTGCCGTCGCCCCTCAGCCCGTCTCTCGGCTGACGGGCACGACGGGTCTGTCTGGGGCGACCACCCAGACTGCTCTGGTCGTGTCCGACCGACTCACCAAGATCGTCATCCGTCGCGTCAAGCTCAAGCGCACTGCTGGAGCTGGCGCGAACTTCGTCCCGCGCATCTTCAAGGTGAGCGGTGCGGCCAACGGCAGCATCAACCAAGAGTTTGAGGGCAGCTCGACTGCTGTCGCCAACCTCTTCGATGCCGTGGCTGAGGTGTACGTCTTCACCGACAGCGCGGGGAAGCTGTACCTCCAGCCTTCCCCCGATGCTGGTGCTGACAACACCTTTGAGTACGAAGTCTACTTTGAGATCGTCCGCTAGGAGGTCACATGGCTAGTTCTCAGGTACTGCCCACTCCGATGGACGGTGGTGGTGGCGGTTCCGCTACGCTCACCTTTAACGGCATCTTCGGAGACGGCGCAGACGGAAACTACACCGTCCTAGCAGCGGCAACACTTTCCCCTGCGCGCGAGCGCCACTACGCCGATCTTACGGTGCAGGCGACGGGTACGGTTTTGCCGCGCGGGTTCAAGCTCTACGTGTCGGGCACCCTCACGAACGCAGGGCTCATCGCGGACGAGCCTGCAAACGCATCTGGAACTACGGGATCTTCGGGGCTCGCAGCAACGCAGTACCTTGGGGCTGCGTCCGGAAACGGCTCGAACGGGCGCTCGACTACAGGCGCTGGAGCCAACGGGACGGCGGGAGCTGGAACCGCCAGCTACAACAACAGCGGCGTCCTCTCCACAGGAGGTGCTGGCGGCGCGGCCAACGCGCAAGCTGGCGGCACGGGAGGGGCGCTGTCCGCAGGCAACGCACGGTGGGCGGGCCTGCTGTGGACAGGACGCTATCACAACGCCGCATGGACAGGTGGTAGCGGTGGTGGTGCGGGCGGCGTCGACATCAGTGCGGGTGGCAGCGGCAACTCCGGTGGTGGTGGCGGCGGCGGCGGCATCCTTTGGATTGCCGCGAAGACCATCGCTAACGCTGGCGGCATCATCGGTGTGCGCGGCGGCAACGGTGGTGACGCGTCGGGTGTTGCGCCTGGTGTTGCGGGCGGTGGCGGTGGCGGTGCCGGCGGTCTCCTCGGCATCTTGAGCACCACACCCATCGCTTCGATGGGCGGCACCATCACCGCTGCGGGCGGCACGGGCGGCGCAGGGTTCAATGGTGGCGCTCCAGGCGCTGCTGGAACCGCTGGCTCAGTTAACTACCACATCTTCGGTTGAGAGGACGCGTCATGAAGAAAGACCTCATCGTGTCCGTCGGAACCTCGACTGATACGGCAACCGCGATGGCTATTGCAAACGGGTGCGGTGGGTTCTACCAAGGCATCCCGCCCATCATGCAAGGCATGGCGACAGAGCAGGGTTGGACCCTGCCGTGCGTAGTGACCGAGAACGAGGACGGCTTCGTAGTCTCTTGGGAGCCTGCGGTCTAATGGTACGCGTTCCGCTGCATCGTAAGATGAATGCGGCGCAGCGGGTCGCTACCTTTGAGGCTGGCTCAGGCATCAGCCTGTCGACCACGTCAAGCAACAAGGCTGACGAGGTGGTACTGGTCATCGCTGCCACGGGTGGTGGTGGAGGCGGCAACAACAGCGGCGCACCCACCACGGCGAAGTACGTCACCCTGGCAACGGACGCCACGCTGACCGAAGAGCGTGTGCTGACGGCGGGCAACAACATCACCATCACCGACGCTGGTGCTGGTGGTGCGGTAACCATCGCAGCCACGGTGCCGTCGGTGCCGTCTGCGGCGAGCAGCGTGGTATCCGAGACGAGCTTCGGGCAGTCGGCTGCGACCGGGACGGCGACGGCTTACGCCCGCGAGGATCACACGCACGGCACGCCTGCTGTTCCGGCGCATACGGACCTGAGCGCGCTGGCATGGGCTTCCTCTGGTCACACCGGGAGCACGACGGCGGTTGCTGCGTGGAACGGCAACGGTGCCGCCACTGCTGTGCAGGCCACCACCGACGAGACGATGCTTGTGCGTCGCGCTGGGTCGCTCCAGTGGGTGCCGCTCGTCATCGCCATGTCCGTCATGTCTGGCGAGTTCGTCCTTGAAGGCGGGTACATCGCCAACGAACCCGTCACGCTCTACTCGGGGACTTTCGTATGAGTGCTCCCACGCTTCATCATCGCAAGCTCGCCACGACAAGTCCTGCAACCAACGGCATTACCGATGTACTGAACGCCATCTGGGCGGCGGTTCAGCCTTCGGTCACCACCTACGCCGATGGTACAACGCGCACTGCCGGAACCGGAACGGCGTGGACGTGGACGCGCTTCCAAGCGGCGGGCGTGACGCAGGCTGTCTATGGCACACCACCCACGGGCTCGCTTGATCAGCGCGTGCTGTTCGTTGGGGCGACCGCGAACCCGACGCCGACGCCGACCATGCTCATCGACGTATGGTCGAACAGCCGCCTTCACATCGGTCTAGTCAAGAACGCAGGGGCGTTCAACGCGTGGAACGCCGCATCTCCCTTCACCACGGGGTACTTCACTGGGTACACGCAGATCGGCACGACCTTGACTACCCCAGTCACGATTACCATCTTTGAATCTGAAGAGACGGTGCAGATCGGCATCGGTATCGGCACGGCGGGTGCGCTGCACGGTGCTGGAGCAGGCGCGATCATCGACCCTGACACGGGTGACTCCGTGGATGGCGAAACGGACGGACGCATCTACGGCATCTGGACCGTGGGCAGCAGCACCTTCAACAACATGCTCTCCCAGACGACGACGAACACGTTCATGCACCACGGTGCCTCGTCCACGAACTCGCACTGCGTCACCTTCACGCCGGGGACAGGAACGGTCGTTCCAACGACGCGCGAGTCGGCGTACAGCGCCCCTACCGCGCAACAGCGCACGACGAGGGCGGGCAAGTTCCCTGGGTCACCGCTTTACTTCGTCTCCGCGTCCAACTGGGTGGGACGCCTGCGCGAGATCCGCGTGACCCGCCCCGCGATCTTCGGGCAGCGCCTTGACACGACGCCAGGCACCATCAAGGGGTACGTGTACGCGCAGTCCACCTCAACGAACGGCGACGCCGTCCTCTTGGAATACTGACATGAGCTACGTCGAGCAGATTCAGGCGTACGTGTCGTACTACCCGCAGACGGTTCGCGCCGAGGTGCCTGCGTGGGCAGATGTGACGGCTCTTCCGACCTACCCGCAGATCGAAGTCGTGGAATGGGACCATGACTTCTGCGAGCTGGTCGACGCTGACGGCGTTGAGATCGCACGCTTCAGGCTTGTCGGTTAATCCCGGCTCAGGAGGCGGCATGGAACAGCTTGTTGCTGCGCTTACTGGTCCTTTCGGAGCGTTAGCTCTTGCTGTTGCCATCCTCGTCTGGCTTGCCAAGCAGATCGTGCCGATGCTGAAGTCTTACTTGGACTCGCAGTCCAAGGGCCTGAAGGACATGATCACCGCACTGGAGAAGACGGTCGACGCTCATGAAGCAGACCGCAAGACCTTTGAGGCTGCGCTGTCCCAGCTCGATACTCGTCTCGACCGAGTGGAGACGGACATCCACGCCATCAAGAACAAGCTCGTCGTATAGGAGGTTCCATGCCGTACACGCCCGATGAACTGATTGAGCTGCCCGCCGAGGTTGCCTCCCTGGTCCGCGACATCAAGTCCGCTCTCGACCCGCACGGCGACGGCGGCAAGAAGATCACCCGTGCTGAGCGTGCGCGCATCCTCAAGGCGCTGGCGCACTTGAGCTTCGTCCTCCTGCGTGATGGGCTCGACTAGACCTGACTGCGACCTAGAGGCGTCCAGATACTGGGCAACGCCGAAAGGGTTCGTCAGCGACAACGGTGAACTTGCGGACACGGACGGGTGCAACATCCCTGTCGGTGTCCGCTTTTCTGTGATGGTAGAAGCAGCACCAGCGGCACCTACGAAGAGGAGAAAGAGAATGGACCCGACTACTACACCCACACCCGTGGTCGCAACCGAGCCTGAGAAGGACGCTGTCGTCACTCAGGTGGTGGACGACGCGACCAAGGTGGAGACGCACGCCGCTACGGTGGTTGCTGAGCCAACGCCTGCGCCTGCCTTCGACCCGATGGCGGTTGCTCAGGCCAACCCGATGCTCGCCTTCGGCCTCGCCATTCTCGCCGTCGTCGGTGGTGGTGCTGGATTCAAGCTCTGGACGAAGATGTCCGAGCAGCGCCATGAAACACGCATGAAGGAGCTGGAGCTTGAGGCGCAGAAGGCTGGCCTCAATGGCGCGCAGCCTCCCCCGTGCCAGGTCAAGCAGGTCGAGGTCGACGCCAAGCTCGCGTCTCTTGAGGCCCGTCTGGGAAAGATGGAGAAGGCATCGGTCGGCTTGCCCGACGACTTCGACGGCGACGAACTGCTCAAGCGTCTCGGAAAGGTTGAGGCTTCAATAAAGCGCCTCGCAAGTGGAGGTGGCAAGTGAACCTGTCCCCTCACTTCACGTTCGATGAGCTGACCCGCACGGGGAAGACCGACCTCCAAGCGAAGAACCGCGAGGAGGCCAAGGCATACATCAAGCCGCTGACTGCGCTCGCGGAGATGCTTGAGGTAATCCGCGCCAAGTTCGGGCCTGTTCGAGTGACGAGCGCCTTCAGGGGCCCCTCCGTCAATACGAGTGCAGGGGGCTCCAAAAGTAGCCAACACCTAGTGGGCGAGGCTGCGGACATCGGATGCGGTGTCTCCGACGAGGAGCTTCACCGCTGGATCGTGACCGAGAGCGGGCTCAAGTTCGGTCAGTGCATCTTGGAGAAGCCGCCGGGGAAGTCGTGGGTCCACATCTCTCTCGGTGCGCCGTGGCGCGACCCGAAGCGGTGTGGCGAGAGTTTGTACTTCGACGGCAAGAGCTACACGCCGAAGAAGTACTAGTCTCGCCCGCCTGTAGGTGGTCGCGTCGGGGGTGGTAGCCACTTCACCCTGAAGGTGCCGTACTCAAACGACGGTACCTTCGTGTGCGTGTCGTAGCACCAGCGCAGTAGGTGGTGCCGGATGTACCTGGCCGACTTGCCTACATCGTAGGGCCTGCCGATAGCCTCGCAGATCTCGCGCGTGCGCTTCCCCTTGCTCCGCATCGTCCAGATGGTGAGCCCCAGGTTCCAGTCGATGCGGCGCTTGGGGAAGGTCTGCTTCTTGTTGAGAGAAGTCCGCAGGCCCATGCGCTTCCACCTGTTGCGGAGGGAGCTTTCAGTCAGACCGTGTCGCTGAGACAGGACCGAGAGATGCACGGTTCCCGTGAGCCATTCGGCGTGCAGCGCCCTGAGCGTGGCGACTCCGATACGGTCCATCGTGAACGGGTACATGTCGTGCCGCGTCATGACCTTGTAGAGCGTCACCCACTTGAGCCCGTACTGCGTCTCCAGTTCATCTCTGGGCACGCCTGCGACGACCTGGTCGCGCAGCTTTTTGACGAGGTTCAGCGTCCAGCGGTCTGACATGCGAGCCTCTCCAACTGGTTCCGGTCGAGGTTGAGCAGCGCATCGGGAGGCTCATCGTGAAGCACGTCGTCAAGCATGTCGATGACAAGCTCGACCACGCTGGCTTCTCGCCTGCGCTCCTCGGTGCGGAACTTCTGGAGCAGCACGACGAGGCTGTCCCGATGCGCGACCATCGCCTTACGGCTCATCGTGCTTCCATGCGCTGAACCCATGCGCGGATCTCAGCAGGCTCTTCCGACCAGCGGAAGCGGTTGCCGATGCGTACCCACGGGCGGTCTGCGTCAGTCTCGCTCGCCCGCATCATCTTCCTCAGCGTCGGTCGCGAAATGCCAAGGAACTCCAGCACTTGTTCGGTTGTCCACATGTTGTCCACTCCTATGGAGAACTTGTAAGCAGCTCTTACAAGTTACGGCTTCGGGGAAAGCGGTGCAGCGGTCCTCGACTACGGACCAGCCACAGTAGGTACGAAAGAGAAAGCGCGACCCACGACCCGTCAGGCGAAGTACGTCTCGCGGGTAGTGGGTCGGCTTGGTGGTCACTTGGCCTTGACCTCGGCCAAAGTCTTGGCAACCATGTACGAGTAGGTCTTCGCATCCTCGTACATGCGGAGGACCAGGATGTTGCCGCTGCACACCCAGTCCGTTTCAGGCTCACGGTCGAGCTGGTCAATCAGCCGCTGCGCCACGGGGTCCAGCTTGGGACCGCCGAAGCGACCGCTGCGAACGATGGGTCCGTCACTCATCAGCGGAACCGTGCGCTGCGCTTGGTGACCAGACCGAAGCCAGCCGGGAGCTTGGCTCCGTTCTTCGCCTCGCGGAGGGCCGCTGCCTTGTCTGGCTCGACCTTGATGCGACGCCACTGCTCAGGCCATTCGGTCACCTCGTCAGGACCGACGAGCGACTGCGTCTCAGCGAGCCAGCAGGAGTAGTGCGAGGTCTTGACCTTGGGTTCCTCGCCCATCGTCTCGCGCTCGACCAAGAGGCCCGTGGCCAGCTCCATGATGCGGTCGCTTGCACCCTCCAGCGCCTTGCGCTTGGCTGCGATGCGCTTCTCTTCCTCGCGGAGGAGTTCAGCCTCGGAGTCGATGCGCTTGCGGGCTGCGAGGCACGCGTGCAGCTTGTCCTCGGACTGCGCCAGCCAGTTCAGCAGCTCAGCCTCGGTCGTCTCGGTGAGAACGCCCTCGTCGGCCTCGATGATTGTGAGCAGGTACCTTGCTTGATTAATGAGGTCGTAGGTGCTGGGCATCAGAACGGGAACTCCGACGAGTCAGAAGCGGGCGCATTTCCGCGAGCGGGAGGCGTGTAGACTGCATCGTCCTGCCCGCTCTTCTTCGGGCTGTCGCCCAGGAACTTCATGTCGCTCACCACGATCTCGGTCGAGTGCTGCTCGACGCCGTCCTTGTTGGTGAACTTGCGGTACGTGATGCGGCCCTCGACGTAGAGCTTGCTGCCCTTGTCGACGTACTGGAGCACCAGTTCAGCCGTCTTGTCCCAGAAGACAAGTCGGTGCCATTCGGTGACGCTCTCGCCACGGCTCTTCATGCTGGTGGCCAGCGTGCAGTTGGCAACGGTCTTACCGTTGACCTCGCGGCTGGTGGGCTTCTGACCGACGTTTCCGACGAGGATGACCTTGTTGACCATGATGAACTCCTAGCCGTTCTCGACGGCGTTGACGTAGGTGGTGATGGCGTCGTTCCCGGCAGGGGTGCGGAGCCAGTCCATGATCTTGGTACGCTGAGCGGTGTCCATCTGGGACGGACGCGGGCGACCCATCTTCTCGCACAGACCAGCGAGGTGTTCGTAGTTGATGCCCATCTCCGCGAGAGCTTCGTGGAACATCGGCTTGTCCACCGACCAGGAGGAGTGTTCCACGTTCGACGCGGTGGTGTTGAACGCCTTGGCCACACGCTGCGACTCACGCTGCACGTCACGCGCACCAGCGGGGAGGCTGGACTGCGGCATGCTCGCAGCCTGCCCATCGTCGTCGTCGCTAGCCAGACCAGCAATCGCCATCGCGCTGTACCTGCGAAGATACGTGATGGTACTGCCGTAGCCTTGGACGTTCGCCTGCTGCGGCTTCGCGCTGAACGTGGACCCGATGAACTCGCCGCTCTCATGCATGAGCATGGTCGTGACGGAGACGGTGCCCGTCTCATCGGTCGTGTTCAACTGCGTGAACGCGATGCCGTTGTCGGACAGCGGCTTGCGGATGGAGTCGATGACTTCCGCGAGGTCAGCGTACTTGGACTTGAAGTGCGGGTTGACCGCAGACTTCTTTGCGCTCGTCATGGCTCCCTGCGCCTTGGCCAGAGCCTTGGCGAGTTCACCGATGGTGGGGGACTGGGTGATCATGTTCCTCTCTTCGCGGCTCCTTGCCGCACCAGACTAGTACCGCACCCTGCGACAGGCGTCAACCGCTTCGCGTAACTTTCATCCGCTTGCACGTTCTGAGGCTAGCCGTTACCTGCGTGGAGGAGGCAACCATGAAGGTGCTAGTAGCGTGTGAGTACAGTGGAACCGTTCGGGATGCGTTCATCGCAGCAGGGCACGACGCCATGTCGTGCGACCTTCTTCCTACCGATGTTCCTGGGCCGCACTACCAAGGCGATGTGAGGGACATCATCAACGGTGGGTGGGACTTGATGGTGGCTCACCCTCCATGCACCTACCTCTCGGTCAGCGGCATGCACTGGACGACGCGAGGACTGCGTGACCCGAAACTGACTGAAGATGCGCTCGCGTTCGTGCGCTTGTTGATGCGTGCGCCCATCCCCCGCATCGTCATCGAGAACCCGGTCAGCGTCATCTCGTCCCGCATCCGGAAGCCTGACCAGATCATCCAGCCTTACGAGTACGGGCACGACGCATCGAAGAGGACGTGCCTCTGGCTCTACAACCTTCCCCACCTTGTACCCACATCGCACGTCGCCCCTCGCATCGTGAACGGTAAGAAGCGGTGGGGCAACCAGTGCGACTCCGGTCAGAACAAGCTGGGTCCCAGCGACGACCGATGGAAGGTGCGTAGCGAAACCTTTACTGGCATCGCGCAGGCGATGGCATCTCAATGGAGTAAGGCATGATCGTCGTAGGTATCGACCCTGGTCTGCACGGTGGCATCGTGGTCCTGCGTGGAGACGATGTGCTCCACCGCTGGTCGGCTGATGACCCTGTCGCGCCCTACGTGCTGCGCGGGAACGTCATCCCCAGCATCGTGCGCGAGTACCTGATGATCGCTCGTCGCGAGGCGTGCCTTGAGGTCGAGCCATTCCGCGTCGTCGTGGAGGAGCAGCAGACCCGACCGATGGAGGGTCGCGTCGGCGCGTTCAACTGCGGGAAGAACTGGGGCCGCATCCTAGGGGTCTGCCACGACATCCCGGTGCTGGAGGTATCCCCGGCGGTCTGGTCCCGCGCCATCCTCGGCACGCCTCCCGCTGGTGGGTGGCATGGTGCTGAGAAGAAGGACGCCGCCATCGCTCTAGTTCGGACACGCCTCCCTGGACTTTCTTTGCAGAATGGTCGCAGCCGCAAGCCACACGATGGACTTGCGGATGCAGCCTGCCTTGCTATGTGGGGACAGTCGCAGTGATGGACCTTCTCTCCCCATCACGACGGCAGGGCTGGCTCATCGGGGTGCGCGGGACGTGGTGGTCCCGTCCGGTGTGTCCAGCCCATCCTATGTGCGGTGCGGCATGACGTGGCTTGACCAGGCACGCAGCCTGCGAGCTGATGCCGTCGTCGCTGCCGCAGGGGAACGCCTCGACGTGCGCCGTCGTGGCTTCGGGCCGTGCCCGTGGTGCGCTGCTGACCAGCGGTCGAGCAAGGACAAGCGTCCTCCTGTCCTGTGGGACAAGGGTGGTGCTGCCTGCAAGTGCATCCGCTGCGGCGTCTACGGTGGCGGGCTCTGGGTGGCGGCTGGACTCGTCTTCGGTCGAGGCCCGCGCACCGGGGATAACTGGCGACCCGTCCGAGACTGGTTGGTCTATACAAACCTTATTGATGCAAGCAGTAACCTTCAGATAACTAGCGACAGCCCGCGCCTGTCGCCTCGTCCCACACCCGTGGTCGTGGCTGAGCTGCCTCCACCTCCCTCCGACGAGGTCGTCGCGTTCCTCCGCGAGCACAGCCGCCGCGTCGAGAACGTGCCTACCGTCGCGGCCTACCTCACCTCGCGCAGCATCCCCTTCGATGCACCGTGCGCTGCGCTGGTTGCGACCGAGAATAGCTGGCCGGACTGGTGGTCATGGGGGACGGAGTTCCCCCTCGTCGTCGGCGGATACGACGGGCACGGCCACCTCCGCTCCGTGCACGCCCGCGCCATCCGCGAGGACACTAAGGGAAAGACCCGCTGGCCACGTGGCTATGCTGCGGGCTGGCTGTTCCTCGACCCGTGGAAGGCGAGGCCCATGCTCCAGGGCGAGGCCACGGAGGTCGAGCGCATCGTGATAGTTGAAGGGCTCACGGACTACCTTGCCGTCGCTGCCCACGCGAGGCACGATACACGGCTGGCAGTCATCGGCGGCACGGCAGGTTCGTGGCGTCACCTCGGAGACGCACGCTTGCCCCCTCGCTCGACCGTCTACATCGCGACCGACAACGACCCGACAGGCGACAAGTACGCCTCGGAGATCGCAGCGGTCCTCGCTCACCACGATTGCAGGCGCGTCCACCTCACGCAGCCTGCTGAACCAGCCACCACCACAGGAGAGAACGTAGATGTCTGATGACCTCGGAGCACGCCTAGCAGGCGGTGCCCGCCTCGATGACCTGCTCGCACAGAGCGTGGACGCCCGCGACCTCGGCAATGAGAAGGTCAGGAAGAAGCTGGCGACGTGGGCCGTAGCCTCGCTCCGCGAATGGGCGGGCAACCTCGACACCATCACCTCGCGCGATGCGATGAACCAGTGGACGAACATCGCCACGCAGAAACTGCTCCTCGGTCTGGCCTGCCAGTACGTCGAGGACCAGAACGCGCTGACCAGGGATGTGCTCGCCGTGCAGCAGCGGCAGGGCTTCCGCAAGTGGGGCGATACCCTCATGCGCCAGCTCCGGCTGGAGGCTGACGGCGTCAAGCGTGCAGCTCGTCGGGACGGAGCAGGCAAGCCGTCGCAGGGGAAGCGCATCGTCTCCCTGCTGGAGCGCGTCGAGGACCAGCTCGCGGACATAAGGGATGGGCTCGACCTGTCGGAAGACCTGAGCGTCCCGGTCGGGTGGCGTCTCAACTCCGGCGGCATCTGGCGCGTGCAGATGGACTCGCAGGGCGAGGAGCAGACCGAGAACATCTCGCGCGTCCCGATTATTGTTACCGGGATATTGCGAGATAGTTCCGGCGACGGGAGCCAAGTCATCCTCCGCTGGCGCAGCCGTGGCGTGTGGCGCAGCTACGTGTGCGACCGCAAGGTCGTGGCCATCGCGCGCAACCTCGCGGAGCTGGCGCAGTTCGACCTCCCGGTGTCCTCGCAGTCTGCGCCGCAGCTCGTCGGCTGGTTCGAGGCGTTCATGGTGGCGAACGACTCCTCCCTGCCGGAAGCCCGCGTCTCCTCGCACCTCGGGTGGCAGGGCACGAACGACTTCCTCTGGGGTCGCAACCGCATCACCATCGACGGAGTCGAGAACGCATCGCTCGACAACAAGTGGGACGAGGCGGGCCTCCACCTCAACACGCACAAGCCTGGTGCGTCGGCTATCGCCAGCGGCTACCGCGAGGCGGGGGACTTCGAGACGTGGAAGGCTCTCGTCCAGAACCTGCGTCCGCACCCTCGCTTCGGTCTGCTCCTGTACGCCAGCCTCGCAGCACCCATCCTCCGCGTGCTGCCGGAGGCTCCGAACTTCTGCCTCGACCTCGCCGGGGAGACGAGCCGGGGTAAGACCACGTCGCTGCGGCTGGCCGCGTCGGTGTGGGGCATGCCCTCGGAGCGTGACGGTGGCCTCATATGGTCATGGGATGCGACGCCTACGTGGATCGAGCGCACCGCTGCGATGTGCTCCGACCTCCCGCTCATCCTTGATGACTCCAAGCGGGCCAAGCCTGAGCGCGTCAGCGGCATCGTCTACTCGGTCGCCCAGGGCGTGGGCCGTGGGCGCGGCACCATCGCAGGCCAGCAGGAGATGAGCAAGTGGCGCACGGTGCTCATCTCCACGGGCGAGGCACCGCTCACCCACTACGCGACGGAGGGTGGAGCGTCGGCGCGTATCCTCTCGCTCTGGGGTAGCCCCTTCCGCAACGACGGGACGGACCACGGGAAGATCGCCCGCGTCATCGCGCGCGTGTGCCATGAGCACTACGGCCACCTCGGTCCTCGCATCGTGCAGATGCTGATGGACCCTGACGTGCAGGCTGCGTGCAAGCAAGAGTACTACGACGCCGTCGATAGGTGGTCCAAGCTGATGACCTCGTCGCCCGTCGGCGCTCGTCTCAGCCAGTACCTCGGTGTCCTGAGCGTGGCCGAGTTCCTCTACTTGCGTGCCGGGATGCCCGCCTTCGTGGATAGCCCGCTCGCGGAAGCCTACTCGGTCCTGCGCGTCAGCATAATGGCGTCCGACCGTGCAGCCTCGGCGGTTATCGACATCCTGAACTGGGCGATGTCCGAGACGCCGCAGCACATCGCGCGCGACCAGGAGCTGGAGCCTCCGCTCTCCTGCCTCGGGAAGTGGAGCGGCTACGGAGAGGACGGGCGCGGGTGGGATACCTGCTACATCCTGTACCGCACGGTGAAGGATAACCTCACGAAGATGGGGTACGACGCGGCGGCGGTCCTCTCGACCTGGTCCGAACGCGGGTGGATCCTCACCGACAAGAACACGTCGTCGCCCACGAAGACCAGCAACATGCCCCGGTCCCGCATGTCCGCGCGCTTCGTGGCCATTACGCGACAGGGCTACGAGGGCGCGCACCGCGCTCAGCAGCAGGACATCGAGCGCGAGACGAAGGAAGAGTTGAAGCGCCGCGAGATCGAGGTGGAGCAGCAGGGCATCTGGGGTTAGCAGTAAGGCAGCAGGAAGGGCAGGCCAAGTTCGCCTGACGCCCGAGCTAGACGGGCTTCCGGATAACCCCGGACATTCGGTGCAACTCCGATACCTGCTACCACTGTCCTTGGAACTGAACCTCTCCAACGACAAAGCCCCCGGCCAGCATGGTGCTGAACCGGGGGCCTCTTCTATCTGAGCTTGCAGTAGCGGACGGGGATGGACTGCCTACCCCACGCGCGCGCCTCGTCCTCGGTTGCGACCAGGATGTCCAGCTCGTCGCGCTTGTCGATGGCTGACCCTCGGTCCTCTACGACGAGGCGCTGCCACCTCTGATCAATGATCGCCTCCAGGCACGTACCGAACGGCCATTGATCAGAGGCAGCTACTATCAAAGCGTCAGGGTCGCGCTCGATGCCGGAGGCCACGACTCCCGTGCAGCCTTCGCAGGTCCGCACGTAAGCCGTGGCCACCATCGTCCACACCATCATGCGCGGTGCTCGCCGCTTTCGATCATCTGCGCCGCGTACCCGTTACCGGATGCCACGCCCTGCCAGAATGCGTCGGCTTGACCAGCCGCGTCCGCAAGGCTCTTCAGGTACGCGACCACAGCCGCGCGCTCCATGTCACGACCCATGTCGTAGGCGCGCGCAAGGTCGTCGTTTGTCAACGGGCGCGGCACGTTCGGGACGACGTATGCAGGACCGTAGTTCGGCTGGACACCGTACTTCAGGCCGTTGGCAAGTCGGCACCCGTGCTCGCGACACCATGGGTCGGCGCACGCGCAAACAGTAAACGCTGGGGTGATCATTACTCACCATCCAGCAACGCGCGCGCCGCGCTCTTACGTTCCGCGCGCACCGCGTCGGCCTCGCGCCGGGAACCGATGACCGAGTACGCCTCGCGTGCCAGGATGGAGCGCACCCACGCCTGCATGGGGAGCCCTGCCGCCTTCGCGGCTTCGTGGAAGAGGTCGCGCTCCTGGTCGGTGACCTGCACGACGAGCTGCTTAGGCCGCGTGCGGTTCTGCGTCTGCGGGATCATGCTTCGTCCTCCTCTTCGGTCGCGCCCAGCTCGCGCAGCATGCCCGCCGCACCTTCGAGCACGTTGATGGCCAGCTCTGCGTCGCAGTGCCCGTCGTCGTCGGGCTCAAGGCAGAGCGCGGCGTACAGGACAACCTGCCGGACGACTGCGACCTTGTCCCGCTCGCGCGGGTCGATGGTGAAGGTGATCTCGCGCGCGGTCTGCGCGTCAGGCGTGGTGGTGGTGGTGGTCATGCTTCTCCTCTCTGGTTGTAGCGGGTGAGCGCGCGCGACACGTCGAGGTACGCACGTGCTCGTTCAGTGTTCCCCCGGATGGCTTCGGCAAGCGCCAGCGTGGCGGGCACGCCAGGGTCACGCTTGTCGAACAGGCGGGTCAACTCGGCAGGACCGAGTATCGTCAGGGTGTCGAGCCTCATGGCAGCATGTCTCCGTCGTAGTCAGCATGCTTGGTCTGGGCGTAGACGCGCGCGGCAAGCTCCATCGCGTAGTCACGCTCTCGCGCTTCGCCTTGAATGTGCGGGCGGTCGAGGTCGGACCATAGGATCTGGTAGACCCACATCCCGCTGTATGCGCGCGTGACGTACAGGGTGGCGTCCTCGCGCCACGCGCACACGCCATCGCAGGAGCGCCGCCAGCCAGCAGACCGGACATGATCGTAGTTCGGCATGGTCAGAACCTCACGGTGAAGGGTGCGTGCGTGGCTTGTTCCCATTCGGGCATCGCAACGACGTAGGCCAGCGCGCGCATTGCCTCAGACCTGGACACCCACACGCGCCCGTGACCTGCGAGCAGGTGGAACACGGGGCGCGGCATGTCCTCGCGCGCGGCCTGCGCGGCACGCCACCACGCGTCGGCGGTAGGGTCGGCGTGCGTGTCGACCAGGAGCAGGGCCCGACCGTCAGCGCGCAGCACGGACGGCCTCGTTGTAGTCGGACCAGATGGTGAGGCGCTCGCGCAGGATCTCCGCGCTGGTAACGCAGCCCTGAGCGAACCCACGGGTCCACTCCGCTGCGACGCGCACGTCGTTGACTTCGGCTTGCGCGCGCTGCTCGATAGCTACGCGCTGGAGGAGGTCGATAACCTCCTCGATCTGTTCCTTCGTGAGCATGGTGCTCTCTCCCTTGT
>Ga0208783_10001045_pt1 | contig 16764 bp, 15 predicted proteins | sample DEB19_08_DNA_2_FD_184529 | JGI IMG/M metagenome (GOLD analysis project Ga0208783, IMG submission 184529) | Aqueous microbial communities from the Delaware River and Bay under freshwater to marine salinity gradient to study organic matter... | ecosystem: Environmental > Aquatic > Marine >...
GAAGTCGCGGGTCCCGGCAAGGTAGCGGGCTGCGCCCAGCAGCATGGTGGTGTGCCCGTCGTGCCCGCAGGCGTGCATCACGCCCGGGCTCTCAGACGCGTGGGCAAGGCCCGTCTGTTCCATGATGGGCAAGGCATCCATGTCGGCACGCAAGCCAATGCGACGGTTCCCAGGCCGGAGCCCGTGGATCAGGCCGACAACGCCCGTTCCACCGACGCCCTCATGCACCTCGTCGACTGCCCATCGCCGGAGCATGTCCGCAACCCGGGTTGCAGTGCGGTGCTCTGTAAAGCCGATCTCAGGATGAGCGTGAAAATCCCTGAAGATGGCGACGAGTTCCGGCGCGCTATCAGCAATCTGAGGAATGGCGGGCAAAGTGGACTCTCAGGCAAGCAGCACGATGCGGCCCTCATGGATCGACTGGTCGGCTGCCAAGACGATCTTGAGGCTCTTCACAGCATCGTTCATGTGATCAGTGAGGTCGATGTTCTCGCGGATTGCCTTGAGCAGGTATCGCTGCTCACGCTCGCAGAGGTCGTCATGACTCGGTTCATCAGACATGTCGATTCGCGTATCGGGTGTCATCATGTCGGCATGATGCCACAGGATCTGATTGGTCTTGGTGTGGGCATTGATGTCGTCCGACTTCACGTCGCCCGAAGTTTCAGCCATCACGATGGAAACAGAGCCCTTAGGCCCGATCACGTCCTTCACGAAGAAAGCAGTCTCGCTCATCATCGGACCCCAGCCGGCCTCATACCAGCCCACCGACCCGTCGTCGAACATCACCTGCAGCATGCCGTAATTCTGCTGCTTCACCTCATTCGTGAGCGAGGCACCGATGGCGTGGACCTTTATAGGCCTGGCCTTGGTCATCTGGCACATCACGTCGACATAGTGCACGCCGCAGTCCACGATGGGCGGGAAGGCGTTCAGCAGGCGCTTGTGCCAATCCCATGTTTCGCCATTGGACTGCTGGTTGAGGTTCATGCGGAAGACGAGCGGTGTGCCAAGCTTTTGGGCGATCTCGATGAATTTCACCCAGCTCGGATGTTGGCGAAGGATATAGCCGATGACGAGTTTCTTGCCCGTGCGCTGAGCGGTGGCCACGGCCTTCTCTGCATTTTCCGCTGTGTCGGCGAGTGGTTTTTCGACGAAGACATGAGCGCCTGCCTCCATCGCCTTCATGGCGAATTGCGCATGCGTGTCCGGCAGCGTGTTGATTGAGACGACGTCCGGCTTCAGCTCGGCGAGCGCCTTTTCGAAGTTGTCGTATTTCGTCGCAGTCTTCAGCGCATCCGGCAGCTGGCGATTGACAATGCGGCGTTCACACACGCCCACCACCTCAAAATCCGGAATGCGCGTATATGCCAGCGCGTGGCTCATGCCCATGTTGCCGAGGCCCACGACCAGAACCCGCAATTTCCTATCAGCCATTATCGCCTCCTATCCGATCCGTACCACATTGCCCGTGCGGGCTGATTCCTCCGCCGCAAGTGTCGCCTCGAGGGCCGCTGCCGCATCTTCCGGACGGCCGATCTTGGGCGCAATGCCCATCAGTGCACAATTGGCAAAATATTCGAATTCAGCGCGCAGTGCGCCGCCTCGCATGCCCTCGAACATCGGCCAATAGGTGGTGTCGGGGCTGTGGAGCCTGCTGCCGTCGACAATGCCGAGGTTGGGGAAGGTGTCCTGCACGTGGATGATCCCCTCCGTGCCGATGATCGACATGCGCTCGTCGATGTCGAAGGGCGTCTTCTCGGGCATGCACCAAACAGTCTCGAGTGTCGCCGTGGCCCCACCCTTGAAGCGATACATTGTCTGGCCGATGTCAGGAAACGTGAGGTTCCGCACACTTACCGTCTGGGCGTATGCACTAACCACGCGGTCGCCGGTGAACCACAGCATCAGGTCGGTATCATGGATGGCATCACCCACGATGGGCCCGATCTTCTCCAGAATTGTCGGTGTCCAGGCGGACGGAATGTTGCGGCGGGACTGCAGTGCCACGATCTTGCCGATGCGCCCCTCGTCGATTGCCTGCTTGGCCATTCTGTAGCGTGGATTAAAACGGCAGATGTGCCCGATCTGCAGGATACCGCGTGAGGCGTTTGCCGCGGCCATGATCTTGGTGCAGTCCGCGACTGTGGATGCCATCGGCTTCTCGAGGAACACGTGCTTGCCGGCCTTCAGGGCATCGACCGCCGGGTCCGTGTGCTGGTCCCACATGGTGACGATCGATACGGCATCGATGTCCTTGTCGGCCAGCATGTCTCGGTAGTCAGGGTAAGTTTTTTTGACGCCGAATTTACTGGCCTGCTCTGAAAGCCGGTCCGGCCTCCGCGTGCAGAGTGCCACCAGTTCGAGATTGGGGATGCCCACGATGGTCTCGCAGTGGATCTCGCCGAACCATCCGAGCCCGATGACGCCCATCCGCAACCTGTCCATCAAAAGTTCTCCAGTGTGAGTTCGCGTGCCATCACGATGTTGCCAGCGGTGAGCCCGCAGTCGACGGGCAATGCCACGCCGCTGATCGCCGCTGCGGCCTCGGAGGCAAGGAAAGCGACGGCATTCGCCACGTCCTCAGGGTCCACGATCCGCCCCAAGGGGTACCACTTGCGCAGTGTTTCCAAAACGCTCGGGTCTTTCGCGGCGCGTATCTTCCACAAGGGGGTGCGCACCGTGCCCGGTAGAATGATGTTGGAGCGGATGTTGAATCGCCCATATTCGACGGCAAGCGACTTGGTGAGTGAGATCATGCCCGCCTTAGCCGCACTGTAGGCCGGGTCTCCCAAGGCACCGAGCCCATTGACGGAGCCGATGGCCACGATCGACCCGCCACCATTGGCCTTCATGCCCTCGAGCACGGCATGGGCGCAATAATAGGCACTGTTGAGGTTTCCATTTACCTCATGCTGCCAGCTGTCGGGGGTGGTGCGTGCGAAGGTCGGATGCGAGGAGAAGCCGGCATTGTTGACCAGCACCGATACCGGTCCCAGCGCCTGCGTGAGCTTAGCAAAGGCCTCCGCCACGTCCGCGCGCTCGCCCACGTCGACGATGGAATGGGCCGTTTTCACGCCCTTGGCCCAGTCTTCGCCCATGAAGGCCTTCAGAGCCTCACTCTTGTCGAAAGCGGCGATCGCCGCGCCTTCGGCTGCGAAGCGCTTGCACAGCGCCTGGCCGATGCCCCCCGTCGCGCCGGTGATCGCCACAACCTTGCCGCTGAACATCATGGCTTTCGTCCGAAGGCATTGAGCGCATCGGCAATCCAGCTCACATTCGCCATTCGCAGATGGCCCCAATTGTAGAAGGCCAGCCCCGCCACATCGCCCGCGCCGAGGGCCGCCGCGGCTGCTATCAGGTCAGCCTTGTTGTTGAGGTCCGGCCATGCGGGCCTGACGATGCCGCGCAACTCACCCTTGCCGCGAAGCCTGCGCTTGATGTCGAAGAGGTCCGCCCTGATGCGCGCGGGCGAGGGCTCATAGAAGCAGGCCTCGATGATACCGGCTGCATCCGCCAGTGCCGCAAGGTCGCTTCCCTCGTACCATGAGCCGCCCGTGGGGCGCGAAACGGAGGGAATAATGGCAACCGACGCATCCTTTCGGGCCCGGTCACGGATCTCGGCCACGAGGGAGGTGACTACGTCACAGCGCCATGCGAGGAAAGCACCAAGCTCACCGTCAGTGCGCGTATCAGCTAGCCAGAAGGCCTCGGCCATGTCAGCCGGAAAATCGATCTCGCTCGCTAGATAGTGCGAAATGTCCTTCGCCACGCGCGCCTTCAGCGCCTTGGCATCAATTCCTGCCTTCGCCGCTCCGGCGATGCAATGGTCGCAGAAGCAAAGCCCCAATTGCTGGTCGAGCCAGCGGTTGGGCTGATTCAGCGCGAACTCATGGTGAAAGCCATGTGCATAGGGTGCGAAGCCAGGCGACTCGAGTGACACGCCCGTGACCGGGTAGGACTGGGTTACGTCCCGCACTAATCCAACCGCATAGGCGCGCGCCTCGGGGTGCGATGGGCACAGGCTGTAGACATAGCGGTCGCCAAAGGCGTTCGCTGTCGTGGTTTCCGGATATTGCGTGCCGAGCAGCGTGTTGTGCAGCAGCACCATCCAGGCATTGACCTTCAGCGGGCCCTGGCACAGCGCGCGCATTACCTCGCCCTGGCCGAAATCCTTGTTCGGCACTGGCTTGATCGCGCCGTAGCGGCTCATGTCCGTTTTGAAATAGACCGTGCCGTCTTCCGGGAAATAAACCTTTCCTGTCCTGCCGTGGGGGCGCACGAACTTTCCCGCGTGATAGCTCGCGGCGAATGTCACCGTGTCGAGGCCAAGCGCCTTGAACCCGGACACAGCCTCATTGACACCTGCCTCGGCCAGGTCCCACGCATAGGTGTAGATGGCACTGTAACTCACTGGCCGAACCACCCTTCTTGCAGATACTGCATGTATTCGAAGATCGTGTTGTACTTCCGTACGAAAACCACGCGCAGGAAGCCTCCCACCTCGAATGGCGGGATTATGATCTCCACTCCGGGCTGATTGAGGTGCTCCTCAAGTGTCAAGACGCGGAAGGCGATGTGCGGGTTGGCCTTGATCAAATCCGGCACCGTACTGTCCGGTTCGTAACGAAGGAATTCGATGTGCTCGGGATGGGTTTTCGGGTTCGTCACCCAAACGCGGCTTTGCTCAACCCAGTTCTCATCGGGTTGGACGATGGTCGTGGTGATGCCAACGTGATCGAACGCGAACATGTGGAGCCCCGCGAAAATGTAAACGGGGCGGCGGTGGACCGCCGCCCCGCATTGGGTCAGAGGCGCTTGGCGATCTCGTCGACATTCACCGCGGCATAGGCGTCCGACAGCTTGAAGCCATCGGCATCGGCCTTCACCTTCGCCTTGTCGAAGTTGTTGGCGGCGTCGACGTAGTCGTTCTTCACCACGTCCTCGAGCTTGAAGTCGCCCTGGATCTGGCCGATCTCGCGGCCGACGTCGAAGAACTGCTGCCAGCTCGACGCCAGGTGATAGCCCCATTTCTGCTGGCGCTCGTCCCAGCGGCCAGCAAAAACATTGGCGAGTTGCATCTGGGATTCGACAGCGATGTCCGGTGTCATCTGCGAGCCCAGTGCAGGGAACTGCTCCATCACGATCTGTGTTGCCGCGCGCGGGTTGTCGCGCCCGAATTCGAGGCCCATGGCCCAGCCGCGGAAGTAACGCTCGTATAGGTCCTTCTTCGCAGCGTCATCGAAGTCCGCCTTGCGAATGACGAAGCTGTTGGCCGGAAGCTTCGAGAAGTCACGGCCGAGCCAGTAGTCGAAGTCGAGGCCCTGGCCCTTCCACTGGGCGCGGAGGCCCTCCCAGGAGAGAGCAGCATCGCCCTGGCCCGACATCAGCGCGGTGCCCCAGGTCGGCCAGCCTGCATCCACATACTTGATCTTGGTGACGTCTACGCCCGCCGCCTTCAGCATCGGGTCGCAGATCGCCTGCCAGCCGGCTGAGCCCAGCACCACGGTTTTGCCCTCGAGCTCCTTCAGGCTCGCAGGCTTCTGGCCCTTGCGGAAGGCGAAGGAGAACACGTCGCCGCCACCCATGTGGAACACAGAGATGATCGGCATGCCCTGCGCGAGGCCCAGCGAGAAGACACCCGGCGACGGGTATCCGACATCGGCCTGGTTCTGGTCGACGAGCTTCACCGTTGCCGTGGCATCTGACGGGCCGGGCTCGAGCGTCGTCTCGATGTCTCCGAAGTAGCCGAGCTTCTTGGCGACCCAATAGGGATAGTCGTCCAGCACCTCGACCGTGCCGCGCGGACTGACCCAGCGCACAACCTCGGCAGCATTTGCCGTTCTGCTTCCTGCAAGGCCGCCAAAAGCCGTTGCAGTAACGCCGGCGGCTGTCAGTGTCAGCAACCGGCGGCGTCCAATATTCATATGTCCAATCATGAGTGTTTCCTCCTCCGTCTCGTTGACCGTTTTTCCGGGTGTCGTTGCATGAAAACCCCCTCCCGGTTCAGGCTTCCCAGCTGGCCCATTTCTTTCCGAGCCAGAAGAAAAACACGTAGATCGATATGCCCAGTATCGCGAGGATCAGAATGATGGCGAAGAACTGCGGCATGCGGATCAGCGCGGAATAATATGTCAGCCGGTTTCCAAGGCCTTCCGCCCCGCCCACCATCTCCGCTCCGATGGTGGTGAGCAGACCGAAGATGGAACCGACCATCAGCCCGACGATGATCATCGGCATGGCCATCGGAATGCGGATCTTGGTGAAGATCTGGAAGGTGCTGGCTCCAAACGACCGGGCAAGTGCGATCTTGGCGAGGTCGACACGCCGGAAGCCTGTCGCCGAATTGATCATCACCATGGGCCCGGAGGCCAGTGCCACGGCGATGATGCGCGGCTCGCTGCCGAAGCCGAATCGCAGGATCAGGAGTGGAACCAGCGCCAGCATCGGTGTCGTCACGAGCAGCAGGATGTAAGGCGTGACCACCTTCTCGACAAAGGGGAACTGCGTGATGACCGCGGCCAGCACGAAGCCGATAGACGCGCCGATGGCAAAGCCGATGAACAGTTCCTTCAGCGTAATAAGCAAATGCGGCCAGAGATTGGGGAATTCCGTCACCAGCGCGGTGGCGATCTGGCTTGGGCGCGGCAGTACATATTGTGGAACGTTGAAGGCGTAGATCAGCAACTCGCTGCCACCGATGATGATGACTGCAACGAGGATGATGATGAAGGTTTCAAATTTGGTCCGATGGTCGCCCAGGCTGAAGGAGGCGCCGCTTAGCCCCACGTTGCCGCCCGCACCAGTCTTCTTATTGAATTCCGGTATCTTGTCACCCAGTGTCTTGTCCACCGCACTTGCCTCCTGATGCCGCCGCTTACGTGATGGCCACGCGCGGGCCAGACCCGCCGCGCCCATGCTCGATGCGGGACTTGATTTCGAGAACCCGCTTGATGAAGTTCGGCTCGGTCTGGATTTCAATAGAGCGCGGGCGCGGAATGTCGATGTCGTAGATCTCGGCAATGCGGCCGGGCCTCGCCGACATCACCGCCACCCGGTCAGCCAGGAAGATGGCTTCGGCGATGGAGTGTGTGACGAACGCGATGGTCTTGCGCGTTTCCATCCAGATTTCCTGGATCAGCAGGTTCATTTCATCGCGGGTGAAGGCGTCGAGTGCGCCGAAGGGTTCGTCCATCAGCAGGACGGATGGGTTGACGGAGAGGCTTCGTACGATCGAGGCGCGCTGCTGCATGCCGCCCGACAGCTCACGCGGCATCTTGTTCTCGAAGCCGGTCAGGCCCACACGGTCCAGAAGCCTTGAGATCAGCGCACGGTCGGGTGGTTTGCGCTTCAGTTCGAAGGGCAGTTCGATATTCTTGATGAGGTTGCGCCACGGCAGAAGGTTGGCATCCTGGAAGATCATCGCGATTTCGGGGTGCGGCTTGAAGATGGGCTCATTGCCCAGGCGGATGTCGCCCGAGGTCAGTGAATGAAGCCCCGCCATGGACCAAAGGAGGGTGGTCTTTCCGCAACCCGAGGGTCCAAGGATACAGAGGAACTCACCCTCGCGCACGTCGAGTGATACATTGTCGAGGGCGTGCACGCCGCCACTGCGGGTTTGGTAGACTTTGGTGGCATTGGTGATCGCCATCTTTGTCTTGGGCGTTTTTCCCGCAACTTCGGCAACCATGGTGTTCTCTGTCATCGACACGCCAATCCGCCCCTAAATCTCTTGCGCGATCCGCACGGGCGGACAAACGCGACATCGTCGAGTAAACCTCGATATCGTGAAATGATGTTACAAAAATTCGGGTTGCGCAATAGTCATATTGCCAAAATCATTGCTCGAGTTGGGTCGGTCTGTGTCTCTGAAATGCTTGTGGAATGGGGTTTTTTTGCGATGCGGGATGCTGCAGTTGCGAAGCCGTCAGGCCTGCGCCTATTCAGATGTCATTGCCCGATCCTCCAATATGTGTAATTTTATTTCATCCGCAGCAGAAAAAAGGGTTCTCTGGAATTGAACGAGGTGAAACCGCCGAGACCGTCAATGGGCCGGCTACGTAAGCCGGCAACGATCGATATTGTCTCGCGGCTCGAGCGGGTCGACGCGAGCCTGTCTCCGGCGGAGCGGCGCGTAGCCGATGTCGTTACGGCGGACTACGAGATGGCGACGCGCATGACGATTGCTGAACTTGCTTCGCGTGCAGAAGTGAGCCAACCAACCGTTACCCGCTTCTGCCGCACGCTGGGCTGCACATCGTTTTCCGAATTTAAGATCAGCCTTGCGACCACATTGACGGTTGCTGCGGTCTATCTCCGGTCGGAGCGAATATTCGATAACGACGCGGGCCAGCTTGCCCATACGGTGATGATGCGTGCCGCCGGGGCTGTGCGGGAATGCCTTGACCAGATCGACACTACCGCCGTAGGCAACGCCATTGATGCGCTGGCGGCGAGCCAGCGCATAGACATTTATGGCCAGGGTGGGGGTTCCGCTGCGCTGGCGGAGGATGCCAAGCTGCGGCTGTTCCGTCTTGGTCTCCCCGTTTCAGCCTATCAGGATGGACACCAGCAGCGCATGTCGGCGGCAACGCTGCGGCCAGGTGACGGGGTGCTGGCCATCTCGAACAGTGGCCGCTCGAAGCCGGTGGTCGAAGCGGTGGAGATCGCAAGATCTTTTGGAGCGAAGACAGTGGCCATCACCAGGCCCGGTACGCCACTGGCCATGGCGGCCGACTTCTCTATTCTCGTCACCATCGCCGAGGGCACGGATGTCAAGATGCCAACGCCGTCGCGTTATGCCCATATGGCGGTAATCGATACGCTGGCGGCCGGGATCGCTAAGAAGATGGGCGATAGGTCGCGTGATGCGTTGCGGCGCGTGCGCTACACACTCGCCCGTATTGGCGTCGCAATTCCCACACCCAGCACAGACCCTACGCCACTTATGCCCAAACACGACACGGAGGAGTGAGACAATGCCAGTCTATGACGTCATCTTCCGTGATGCGCTGATCTATGAAGGCACAGGTGCTAAACCCCACCGGGGCAACCTTGCCATCACTGGCGAACGCATCGCCGCGCTGGGCAACGTTTCTCCAAATGAGGCGAAAGAGGTGGTGGAGGCTGGCCATCTGGCACTCTCGCCCGGATTTATCGACGCTCACACGCATGACGACCGCATCGTACTCGATGCGCCGGAGATGCTGCCCAAGATCAGCCAGGGTGTCACCACCGTGGTCACCGGCAACTGCGGCATATCGCTGGCACCGGTAGTGTTCCAAGATGATCCACCGCCGCCGATGAACCTGCTGGGTAGTGCGGAGGCCTATGCGTTTCCGGACTTTGCCGCCTATGCAGCAGCCCTTCTGTCGGCAGCACCAGCGGTCAATGTGGCTGCCCTGATTGGCCATTCGGCGTTGCGCCTTGCCACCATGGCGGATATTCGGCGCAAGGCGAATGAGGCTGAAATCAGCCGCATGCAGTCTATGGCGGCAGAAGCCATGGCGAACGGCGCTGCGGGGTTCTCGACCGGACTGTTCTATCCCACCAATGCCGCTGCTGACCGTGCCGAGGTTGCCGCTATCGCCCGCTGCTTCACCGCGGCGGGCGGCGTCTATGCTACGCACATGCGTGACGAATTTGCTGGCGTCCTCGATTCGATCGAGGAGTCACTTGCGACGTCGGCCGACGCCGGCATCCGGCTGGTGATCTCGCATCACAAATGCGCCGGTCCCGCGAACTGGGGCCGAACGGCCGAAACCCTGCCGCGGCTGGAGGACGCCGCGCGCCGCCAACCGGTCAACCTCGATGTCTACCCTTATGCGGCAGGCTCCACAAATCTGCGCCAGGATCTTGTGACACCGGATTATCCGATCCGGATCTCCTGGTCGAAGCCCCATCCGGAGATGACCGGAAGGATGCTCGTTGACATTGCGGCAGAGTGGTCATGCTCCTTGCATGAGGCCGCAGCGCGGCTCGATCCCGCGGGTGCGATCTATTTCCAAATGCATGAGGATGACGTGAGGCGCGTAATGCGTTCGCCGATTGCCATGATCGGCTCCGACGGCCTTCCTCATGATGCGCATCCCCACCCCAGGCTATGGGGCACATTTCCGCGCGTTCTCGGGCATTATGCACGTGATCTGGCGCTGTTCTCCATGGAGGAGGCGATCCACAAAATGACGGGTCTGCCTGCCCGCGTGTTCGGACTGAAGGGCAGGGGCAGCCTAGCGCCTGGCAATTATGCTGATCTCGTGCTTTTCGATCCCGGTGCCGTGATCGACCGTGCAACTTATGACTCGCCGCGCCTGATGGCAGCGGGAATATCGCGCGTCTATGTGAACGGTGCGCTCACCTTTCACGAGGGCGGTGGCGTCACGCGGCGCGCGGGGCGGCTCACCGGCGGTAACAATATCTGACAGAGGACCAAAATGACCGCCAACGCTGCAACCGAACTGATCCGTAGCTGGCTCGCCCGGCTCGATGCCGCGCTCTCGGTGGGAGACGTTGCGGCGGCAACGAGCCTGTTCGGTGAGGAATGCTACTGGCGTGACTTCGTGGCGCTGACCTGGAACATACGGACTATGGAGAGCCGCGACGGCATCTCGTCCATGCTCGCGGCAACGCTTGCTCACGCTAGGCCCAGTGGCTTCGCCTTGACGGCACCAGCCACCCGCAGCGGTGACTCCATCGAGGCCTGGTTCCGCTTCGAGACCGCGACGGGCCGTGGCAAAGGCCATGTGAGGCTACGGAACGGCGAGGGCTACACCATCCTCACCACGCTTCAGGAACTTAAGGGCCATGAGGAAAAATCCGGCTTCACGCGCGAGAAGGGCATCTCGCATGGTGCCCGCCGCGATCGCCGCACTTGGACGGAACTAAGCCAGGAGGAGCAGCGGGAGCTGGGCCGCACGCAACAGCCCTATGTGGCCATTATCGGTGGCGGTCAGGGTGGTATCGCGCTCGGTGCCAGGCTGAGGCAGCTCGGCGTCCCTACCGTGATCATCGAAAAGAATCCGCGCGCAGGGGACTCGTGGCGTAACCGCTATCGCGCCCTCGTGCTGCATGATCCTGTCTGGTACGACCATCTACCCTACATTCCTTTCCCGGCGCACTGGCCGGTCTTCACGCCGAAGGACAAGATGGGCGACTGGCTCGAAGCATATGTTAAGCTGATGGAGCTCAACTACTGGACATCCGCCGAAGTTACCCGCGCAAGCTTTGACGCAGACCGCAAGGAATGGACGGTCGATGTAATGCGGGGTGGCGAGAGGCTTGTTCTGAAACCGAAGCATCTCGTTTTCGCAACCGGCTCTTACGGACCCCCGCGAGAGGTGGCGCTGCCGGGTGCGGAAGAATTCTCAGGCGTACAGTATCACTCCGCCCGGCATGTCTCGGGTGAAGCCTTCCGGGGCAAACGCTGCATCGTGGTCGGCGCCAACAGCTCGGCGCATGATATCTGCGCCGATTTCTGGGAGCACGAGGCCGCGGAGATCACCATGATCCAGCGGACACCGACGACTGTGGTGCGCTCCGAGACCCTGATAGACGTTGCCTTTGCTTCTCTCTACTCTGAAGACGCCGTATCGAAGGGCATCGATACCGACACCGCGGACTTGATCTTTGCGTCGGTTCCCTTCCGGCTGATGGCGGACCTGCAACGCTCGGTCTATGCCGAGATCGCCCAGCGTGATGCCAGCCTCATTCGCCGCCTGAATGCACGCGGGTTCATGACCGATTATGGCTCCGACGACTCAGGCCTGATGATGAAGGCCCTGCGCACCGGGTCCGGATATTATCTCGACGTCGGCTGTTCGGAGCTCATCGCCTCAGGCGGCATAGGCGTCCGGAGCAGTGTGGAAATCGCACGCCTAACACGGAATTCGGCGATCCTCAGTGACGGTACGGAGCTACCGGCAGACGTCATCGTCTATGCGACAGGCTACCTGCCGATGAACGAATGGGTGGCAAAGGTCGTTTCGCGCGAGGCCGCCGATCTAATCGGTCCGAATTGGGGCTATGGCTCAGGCACCCGAGGCGATCCAGGGCCCTGGGAAGGCGAACTGCGCAACATGTGGAAACCTCTTCGGCATGAGAACCTATGGTTCCATGGTGGCAACTTGCATCTCTCGCGCTTCAACTCGAAATTTGTCGCACTCCAACTGAAGGCGAGGTTTGAGGGCATCAAGACACCTGTGTTTTGATGTAGAGTGGCGGGAGCCTCTTGATTAAGGGACAAGCCGGCGTGCAAGTCGCTGGTAAGCCGGTCGGCGGGTTCGCGCCCGCCTTCATCGTCCGGTCAACTCATTATCTGATGTCTCACTCAGCGTGGCTGATGGTTGCGTCGTGTTTCACGGTCTTCGCCACGTTGCTGGAGATAGTGACATATTTTCGGACGTTGGTGTGAAGCAGCTCGATGCGCCGGTCGTCCTCCGCCGTATCGACAATCATTACTTAGTGGATCTCCACCATCGTCGGCGGCGCATCCTGGCGGATGCCGTGGAGTTTGATCTCGACCCCTGTGAAGTTGAAGTGGATCATCGGCGCCACGCGCTCGATGCTGAGCCGACCAGTGTTTTCTGAACGAGGCGAATTGAGAGAAGATTGCTTGGAAAGGAGAAGGTCTATGCCGAAGAGGAGGTCGGGAGCCGAGCAGATCGTCACGAAGCTCCGGCAGGTCGAGGTGCTGCGAAGCCAGGGCAAGAGCGTTTTCGCTGCCTGCAAGGAAGCTGGTATCACCGATCAGAGCTACTACCGGTATCGAAAGGAATACGGTGGTCTGAACGTCGAGCCGGCCCGGAAGCTGAAGCAACTCGAGCTTGAGAACGGTCGGCTGAAGGAAGTGGACCCCAACATGTTCACCAAGTCCGGCATCATGGTGGGCCTGGGTGAAACGCGCGAGTAGGTGATGGACGATAGCCGCAATCAACTTTAAGCCTCTTAATCCCGAGTAACTCAGGAAGTGCTCGCGGCATTGGGCGGGAGCCTACCAGTCGATGATGACGCCGGTCAGGCTCTTGTGCTGAAAGCGGAAGCTGGGCTTGGAGCCCGTAGCGTCATGGCGAAGCTGGGATTCCGCGGATTGATAACGTTTGCGATCTGAGCGGGTAAACTTCATCTCTTCCGGCACTTGACGGAGTTGCGCACGGCAGCACGAGCAGCCGCCCAGAGATACCCAACGAGCCTTGGTCTTCTTGCGCTTGAAGTGCATGGCCAATGTCCTTTTGTGAGGTTCTAGGAATGAGGATTTTCGTGCGCGGATCCTGAGTTACTCAGGATTGTCTAGCTGCCACTGAGGAAGTCAGCGATCGTCCGTGGTGTCCGCCAGTCGGTCCGCCGCCTTCTTGGGTTCGAAGTGGTAGTAGTGGCGGTCGATCATCGGCAGGCTCGTGCCCATGTTTGCGCCGAGTTCGGCCGGGCTAACCCGGCCCGACGTGACCAGCAGCGTCGCGTAGGTGTGCCTGAAGCTGTAGATGCCGCGCTTGCGGCCGGTGACCGGGTCCTGGAGCAGTCCGCCGGCGGTCAGCACGCGACGCACGCCGCTATCGAAGCCCGCGATCCGGCTCCCATCGGGCAGGCTCATCACGAAGTCATCAGGACCGGCATTGGGGCAGCGCTGCTGGCGGCGGCGCAGGATGAACTCCGCATTCTGCATGGGCACGGTCTCCCGGGGACCGGTCTTGCCAGTCACCCGGAGCTGGACCAGGGGCGTGCCCTTGGCCGAGGTGAAGAACTCCACGTCCCGCCAGCACACGCCGCTCCACTGGCCCGTGCGCTCGTCCTTCTTGGAAAGCTCATTCTCCCGGAAGCCACCCGCCATCAGCAGCAGGATGAAGTCCTGGATGGCCTCGCGCCGCCAGCGCTCGCGCTCCTTGATGTGATTGGCGCCCACCCAGCCATCCAGGAACCGCTCCAGCTGCTGGCATTCCGCCTGGGTGAAGGGCCGATGGGCATGCCGCTTGGCCTCGCTCTTGCGCTGGACCTCGTTCTTGATCTCCGGGATCTGCTGGACGGTGACCCAACGCTGGTTCTTGGCATGGTTGAAGATGCCCCGGAGGACCGTGTTCTCCGTGTTGACGGTACCGGTGCGCGGGGCCTTGATGCCCCGGGGCAGGGGCTTCTGGATCAGGAGGCCGCCACGCTCATACTCAATATGCGTGATCTTGCTGCCCGGCCCCTTGATCCAGTAGTCCCGCCGCCAGCTGCGGTACTGGGCGACATCCGGCTCGCGGATCTCGTCGATCGACTTCTCGCCAAAGAACGGCTTCAGGTACCGCTCCACGATGGGGGTGTAGTCGATCACGTTGCGCTGCTTCCGCAGTCCGGCATCCGCTTCGGCCTTGAGCTCCTTAAGCCACGCATCCGCCGCCTGGTTGAAGCTCACGGCCCGTGCGCTGAGACCCATGCGCTCGCGCAGGCGTGCCTCGTCGTAGATCGCCATGGCCCGCTGCCGGGCTACCGCCTCGTCCATGCTGCCCAGGCTCTTCTGGATGCGGGTGCCGTCCGTGAGCCGGAACGCGACCTGCCAATGGGGGCTTTCCAGTCGGTTGAACATGGTCACCTTACCGTCAGCCAGCTTGATCGTGGGCATCGCTATCTCCTGAAGAGACTGCCCAGCTAGGGCATGCCCGCGGCCTTGATAATTGAGAGCAACTTTCAGAGAATTGAGCACCCCCTGAACGGAGGATCACGCCACGATCGTGTGGTCGGAAGTGCTGGCGGTCGTGCTGGCAACCACCCCGTAGACCAAGCCTCAACGCATCCGGATCTGCATCCGAGTGCACCGCGAATTCACACGACACGCGGATTTGTGCGCTGCCGCAGAGGGCGGCGCAGCTCTTTGAAACGCAATAGGATTTTGCGGGAAGAAGTGGTGCCCAGGGCCGGAATCGAACCAGCGACACGCGGATTTTCAATCCGCTGCTCTACCAACTGAGCTACCTGGGCGCCCGGAGGTGGCGCGGTGTATAGGAGATCGCCCGGCGGCTGGCAAGCGGAACGTTGGTGGCCATGTTGCGGGGCGATAGCGCAGTGAATTCAACGGCCTGCCGCAGGCGCGAAAACATTCCTGAGCGGTCCCTTCGAAAGTCCAATAACCCCGCTGGCGCATTGCGGATATGAGTTGCCCCAAGGATGGGCAGCCTTGGGAGAGGCTCCGCCCGATCCGTGGCAACCTCGCCAGGCTTCGAGCCTCGCGGTTCAAAGGGGAGACATATGGCAAACGTATCGGCTGGTCATTCGAAGGGTGATCTCGATCAGGGAAAGGCGATGGTCGTTTTCGCCTCGTCGCTCGGCACGGTGTTCGAGTGGTACGATTTCTATCTCTACGGTTCGCTGGCGGCCATCATCGCCAAGCAGTTCTTCTCCGGCGTCAACGAGACGGCGGGCTTCATCTTCGCGCTTGCCGCCTTCGCCGCGGGCTTCATCGTGCGCCCCTTCGGCGCGCTGGTCTTCGGCCGCCTGGGCGATCTCGTCGGCCGCAAATATACCTTCCTCATCACCATCCTGATCATGGGCGTGTCGACCTTCGGCGTCGGCCTGCTGCCCACCTATGCGGCCATCGGCATCGCGGCGCCGATCATTCTCGTTCTGCTGCGCGTGCTGCAGGGCCTGGCGCTGGGCGGTGAATATGGCGGTGCCGCCACCTACGTGGCCGAGCACGCGCCAGACAACAAGCGCGGCCTCTACACCGCGTGGATCCAGACCACGGCCACGCTCGGCCTGTTCCTGTCGCTGCTCGTCATCCTCGGCTGCCGCACCTATTTCGGCCCCGAGTTCGACACCTGGGCGTGGCGCATTCCGTTCCTGCTGTCGATCGTCCTGCTGGCGATCTCGGTGTGGATCCGCCTCATGCTGAACGAGTCGCCGGTGTTCCAGAAGATGAAGGAAGAGGGCAAGGCCTCCAAGGCCCCGCTCACCGAAGCCTTCGCCAACTGGGGCAACCTGAAGATCGTCATCCTGGCGCTGTTCGGCCTCGTCGCCGGCCAGGCCGTGGTGTGGTATACGGGCCAGTTCTACGCCCTGTTCTTCCTCACCCAGACGCTGAAGGTCGATCCCGTGTCGGCGAACCTCTGGATCGCCGCCTCGCTGGCCCTCGGCACGCCCTTCTTCATCTTCTGGGGCTGGCTGTCGGACAAGATCGGCCGCAAGCCGATCATCATGCTCGGCTGCTTCCTGGCGGTCGCGTCCTACTTCACGATCTTCGAACAGATCACCAAGAACGCCAATCCGGCACTCTATGATGCCATGGCCAAGTCGCAGGTGACTGTCGTGGCGGATCCGGCGGACTGCTCGTTCCAGTTCAACCCCGTCGGCACGGCGAAGTTCACCTCGGCCTGCGACATCGCCAAGACGGCGCTGGTCAAGGCGGGCGTGCCTTATGTCAACGTGGCGGGCCCGGCGGGCTCGGCGCAGGTCAAGGTGGGCGACGTGACCATTCCGTCCTTCTCCTCGGGCCAGGTTGCCGAGCAGTCCAAGGCCAAGAACGAGGAACTCGCAGCCTCGCTGAAGGCCGCCGGTGTTGACGGCGTCGCTGCCGCAGCCACCGCTGCCGACACGGCCGTCGGCGACTTCGTCACGGCCGCCGGCCTGAAGGACGGCCGTGCCAACGACGATCCGGCGAAGAACAAGACGCTCGCCGGCCTCATCGCCGCGGGCATGGCGACGGACGCCTTCAAGAACGCCTCTGACCCGGCTGCGGCGCTGGGCACGGTGGTCGACGGGGCTGTCAAGGCCGGCGGCTTCGGTGCGGGCCTCAACGAA
>Ga0208783_10001048_pt1 | contig 16718 bp, 14 predicted proteins | sample DEB19_08_DNA_2_FD_184529 | JGI IMG/M metagenome (GOLD analysis project Ga0208783, IMG submission 184529) | Aqueous microbial communities from the Delaware River and Bay under freshwater to marine salinity gradient to study organic matter... | ecosystem: Environmental > Aquatic > Marine >...
CTTGTGCGATGTGGAAGAGCGCGCGGTCGTGAACGCCGCTGACGTCCGGAACATCTACGAACTGCCGCTCATCCTCCATGAAGAAGGTCTCGACACCGTCGTGTGCGACGTCTTGCGCATCGACGCGAAGGTCGATCTCTCGCCTTGGGAACAGGTGGTGCACAAGGTGGAGAACGCGACCAAGCCGGTGCGCATCGGACTCATCGGCAAGTACGTCGAATTGCAGGACGCCTATCTGTCGGTCGTGGAGAGCATCAAGCACGCCGGTTTCCATCACGGCGCGAAGGTCGAGATCGACTGGATCCAAGCCGAAGAGGTCGAGGGGCTGTTGGCCGCTGGTCGATTGGCCGATCTCGACGGCATGGTGATCCCGGGTGGGTTTGGAGTACGCGGAGTGGAAGGCAAGATCGCGGCGGCCGAATACGCCCGACTCAACAAGGTTCCGTGCCTCGGTCTGTGTCTGGGCATGCAGGTGATGACCATCGAGTTCGCCCGACACGTACTCGGTATGGCCGATGCGCACTCGACCGAATTCGACCCCACGTCGACTCATCCGGTGATCGACATCATGAACGACCAGCGCGATGTCACCGACAAGGGTGGCACGATGCGGCTCGGCGCGTATTACGCCGTGTTGCAGCCGGGCAGCAAGGTCGCCGCGGCCTACGGCGAACCGGTGGTCAGTGAGCGCCACCGTCATCGTTACGAGTTCAACAGCCAATACCGCGCCCGCTTCGAGGCGGCTGGTTTCTTGTGCAGCGGCACGTCGCCCGACAAGCGTTTGGTCGAATTCGTCGAGTTGGTGGACCATCCGTTCTGGGTCGGAACCCAGGCTCATCCCGAGTTCAAGTCGCGGCCCGACCGACCGCATCCGCTCTTCCGTGATCTGATCGGTTCGTCGTTGGAGTTTCGGGCCGGTCATCGGTCCGAGTCGGCGAGTCGGGCGGCGGTCGAATCTCGGCAGGCGTGAACGAGGGCGAGTTCCGACACCTCGGGGACGATCCGGTCTACGAGGGATACATCTGGGATGTCGTGGTGGGTCGTTTCGTCGATCCCGACCAGCAGAGTTTCTCGCGCGACATCGTGCGGTCACCCGGTGCTGTCGCCGTGGTGGCGGTCGACGATCTGGATCGCGTGGTGCTTCTCCACCATTACCGTCCGAGTGTCGACCGGTCGGTCATCGAGATCCCGGCGGGAATGCGGGACATCGCCGGCGAGGACCCACTCGCCACGGCCCAGCGTGAACTTCGCGAAGAAGTGGGGCTCGAGGCCGATGAATGGAATCTTCTGCACGTGTTCTTGCCGGCGCCGGGTATGACCGACTCGACCGTTCATGTCTATTCGGCCCGAAGGTTGCATGAAGTCTCACGTGAAGTCCACGGACCCGAGGAGGAACACATGCAAGTTGTGCGTGTTCCACTCGCCGAAGCTCTGGCGATGATCGATCAGGGCCGGATCGAGGACGCCAAGACAGTGATCGGGATCCTGCTTTCGATACGGAGCGCGCCGGACTGACATGGTCGATCCAAGGTCGTCGGATCTTCCTCGTGAAGTCGAGGATTACCTCTCGTGGCTCGTGGCTGAACGAGGTCGGTCGCCCAACACCGTGGCCGCTTACCGACGAGATCTCACGCAGTACTGCGCGTGGTTGATCGATCGCCAGCGATCGGTGGCTTCGGTCCGCTCGCTGGACATCGATGCGTTCGTCCAACAACGGCGCACGACTTCCGCCCCATCGTCGGTGGCCCGGCAAATAGCGGCCGTGCGCAATCTGCATCGGTTCATGGTGGCCGAGGGGCTCCGCACCGACGATCCGACCGCCGACCTCGACGGGGTCAAAGTGCCGGTCGGCATTCCCAAGCCGTTGTCCGAAGACGAGGTGGAAAGTTTGATCGCCGCCGTGGTCGGGGACGACGCGATTGCTCGTCGTGATCGCGCGTTGCTCGAGACCCTCTACGCCACCGGGGCGCGCATCTCGGAAGTGTGCGGATTGTCGAGTGGCGACCTCGACCTCGAAGCGGGGATGGTGCGTCTCTACGGCAAGGGATCAAAGGAACGACTCGTGCCGATTGGAAGTTGTGCACGTCGGGCTCTCGACACGTGGCTGACGGAGGGGCGTGAATCCTTGGTGCCGGCGCGTTGGGCGCGTCGCGGTGATGCCGAAGCCGTCTTTCTCGACAAGCGAGGTCGGCGTTTGTCTCGACAGGCCGCATGGGCAGTGGTGGTGCGACACGGGGAGCGGGCTGGGTTGAAGGGGCATCTGTCGCCCCACGTCCTGCGACATTCGTGCGCCACGCACATGCTCGACCACGGCGCCGATCTGCGGATCGTGCAGGAGATGCTCGGTCACGCATCGATTTCGACGACGCAGGTGTACACGCGCGTATCCCAGGAGAAGTTGTTCGAGCAGTACCGCTCGGCGCATCCGCGGGCCTCTTCGTCGCGAGGTGACTGATGAGCCGAGTGCGCCACTTGGTTCGGCGATGGGTGACCTCGTTGTCGCGTCGACCACCATCATCCGAGGACGTACTTTGGGTCGAAGGCCAACTCGGAAGGGGAGAACTCGATCTCTGGCGACGAATGGACATGGTCGATCGACGACATTCGATCGAGGTGGCCAGACGGTTCGGCCACCTGAAGAACGACCCGTCGCGCGACGAAATCGCCGCCGCTCTGCTTCACGATGTGGGCAAGACCGCAACCGGGCTCGGTACCACGGAGCGAGTTCTGGCGACGCTGCTCGGCGGTCGAACCGACCGGTGGCGGCGTTATCGGGACCACGAAGCGATCGGTGTCGAGATGTGCCGGGCCGCAGGATCTTCGCCGGCGACATTGGCGATCCTGACTGATCCACATCATCCGGCGGCCGAACTTCTGCGTCGGGCCGACGACCTGTAGCGACGCTTGTTCAGTCGAGGGGGAGCAGACCGACGTTGTCGTACGCCCGCTTCAGTGTGCGTGTGGCGACCTGACGGGCCTTGTCGGCTCCGACACGTAGCAAGCGTGACAACTCGGCGCGATCGCCGAGGAGTTCGTTTCGGCGCTGCTGAATCGGGCGCAACAATTCGACGACTGCTTCACCGGCATCGTTCTTGAGCGGACCGTACTGTGAGTAACCACTCGCGAGCTCTTGTGGGGTGCGACCAGTGCAAGCGGCGAGGATCTCGAGAAGGTTGGATACCCCGGGTTTGGTGGCGCGATCGAAGCGCACCTCCGATTCGGAGTCGGTGACCGCTCGTTTGAACTTCTTGATGATGGCGGCCGGTTCATCCGAGAGGTAGACGATTCCGGAGTCCGAGGATGACGACTTCGACATCTTCGCCGTGGGCTCCTGGAGGTCGGTGACCTTGGCCCCCGCCTTCGGTGTGACTGCCTTCGGGAGAACGAAGGTCTGGCCGAACCGGTGGTTGAACCGTTCGGCGATGTCCCTGGTGATCTCGATGTGCTGACGTTGATCTTCGCCGACCGGAACTTCGTTGGCGTCGTACAACAAGATGTCGGCGGCCTGTAGTGCGGGGTAGGTGAACAGGCCGGCGGACACGAAGTCGGCCTCGCGCTTGGCCGCCTTGTCCTTGAACTGCGTCATGCGGCTGAGTTCGCCGAACGAGACGGTGCACTCCATGACCCAGCCCAGTTGTGAATGTTCGGGCACGTGGCTCTGGACGAAGACCGTGGCTCGATTGGGATCGAGACCGACGGCGAACAGCACGGCGGCGAGCTCGAGGGTGCTCGTTCCCACGATTCCGGGTCGATCGGTCACGGTCAGCGCGTGCAGGTCGACGATGCCGTGGAAGGCGTCGCACTCGTGCTGGCCCGCGACCCAGTTGCGGAGAGCGCCCAAATAGTTGCCGAGGTGGACGTCGCCCGTCGGTTGGATGCACGACAGAACTCGGGTCACGTCGTCAGGCTAACGGCGTCGGACCTGGGGAAGTCCGGCATTTCGAGGTGCGCCCGATTACTCTCGGATCGTGGCAGTCGATGTGAGCACCCCGGTTTTCGAGGGCCCCTTCGATCTGCTCCTGCACCTGATTCTGAAGGAACAGGTCGACATCTACGAGGTCAATCTGGCGACCATCGTCGACGCGTATCTGACCGAGATCGAGCGGATGCAGAATCTCGACCTCGAGTTGGCGACCGAGTTCCTGCTCATTGCGGCAACGCTCGTCGAATTGAAGGCCCGCCGACTCCTGCCCGGCCGCGAAGACGTCGATCTCGACGAGGAGCTCGCGCTCTGGGAGGAGCGAGATCTTCTGCTCGCGCGGTTGCTGGAATGCAAGACGTTCAAGGACGTCGGTCGAGTCTTCGCGTCATTGGCCGACGAAGCCGACCGCTCCTATCCCCGCACGTGTGGGCCCGATGACCGCTTCGCCGAGTTGATGCCCGATCTCCTCGAGGGAGTCAAGCCCAAACAAATCCACGCGGCGTTCCTGCGGGCGACGGCACCGAAACCCGAGCCCAAGGTCGATCTCTTCCATGTCGGTGTGATCAAGGCCAACGTCTCCGATGCACTGGCCGAACTCGTCGACGAACTTCCGCGAGTACGCCGGATCACTTTCCGACGACTCACCGCAGACCTCGTCGATCGCCTCGAGATCATCGTTCGCTTCCTGGCCCTGCTCGAGTTGTTCAAACAGGGTTACATCGATCTCGAACAGGGTCAGAAGTTCGGCGACATCGACATCGTGTGGATCGCCGACGAGGCCGGGGTGATGGTCGGGTCGATCGCCATCGACGATTACGAAGGCTGACGAGAGGATTTCCGTGACCACACAAGTCGATGCCGAAGTCGTTCGGGCTCTGGAAGCCATCCTGCTGGTGGCCAACGAGCCGGTCCCGCTCGATCTCCTCGCGCAGATCCTCGAGAAGCCGGCCAAAGTTGTCGAGCAACTGTGTGCCTCGCTCGCCGCGGCCTATGAAGAGGCCGGCCACGGCTTCGAACTCGTTCAGGTGGCCGGCGGTTATCGCTACCAGACCCATCCCGAGATGGCGCCCTATGTCGAGCGATTCATACTCGACGGTCAGAAGGCCCGTTTGTCGGGAGCGGCCCTCGAGACGTTGGCGATCATCGCCTACAAGCAACCGATTTCGCGGAGCCAGATCGCTTCGATCCGTGGTGTCGACCCCGATGGAGTTCTCCGAACCCTTCAGAGTCGTGGCTACATCGATCAGGTGGGGCGTGACCCGGGGCCGGGTCAAGCGGTGATGTGGGGGACCACGCCGGCGTTCCTCGAGAAGCTCGGAATCAACTCGGTCAACGACCTGCCGGCGATCGTCGATTTCGTGCCGGGAGCCGACGTCGTCGAGGCTCTCGAGCAAGGTCTGCGCGTCACCAAAGCCACCGACATCGAGACGCCCGCCCCGCCCGAGGTCTGACGATGGCGCGCCGCGAGCCCGAGCGGCCGTTGTGGGAGCAATTGGCCGAGAAGTCGCGCGCGATGCCTCAAGGCGAGCGTCTTCAGAAGGTGTTGGCCTCCCTCGGATTCGGCTCGCGTCGCGCGTGCGAGGAACTCATCGAAGCCGGTCGGGTGACGGTGAACGGCGAGGTCGCCCAGCTCGGGCGTCGAGTGAACGTGGACGTCGATGTCGTGGAAGTCGACGGCGCGCCGGTCGGAGTTCGTCCGGGGCTCGTTTATTACCTCGTCAACAAACCATCGGGTGTCGTGACCACCGCTCACGACACGCATGGTCGACCGACGATCGTCGATTTGGTGCCCCGTGAGCCTCGGGTTTTCTCGGTCGGGCGTCTCGATGCCGACAGCGAAGGTTTGATCCTTCTCACCAATGATGGTGATCTCGCTCACCGCATCGCGCATCCTTCGCACGGAGTCGAGAAGGCCTATGTGGTTCAGGTGTCGGGAGGTTCGGTGTCGCCGGCCGCCTTGCGCGCATTGCGCGACGGTGTCGATCTGGACGACGGACGCACCGCCCCGGCCAAGGTTTCGCAACCCGAACCCGGAGTGCTCGAGATCACCATTCACGAAGGACGCAATCGTCAGATTCGTCGAATGTGCGAGGCAGTCGGACACCGAGTCGAACGACTCGTGCGCGTACGCGTCGGACCCATCTCCGATCGTTCGCTTCGTCCGGGAGCATTCCGCGAACTCAGTCGTGACGAGGTGAATCGACTGATACAAGCCGTGGCCGAGAGTGGCCGCCGGTACGCTCGAAGCGATGAGTGACGAGCGGCAAGCCGATGGTCGGCGAAGTGCCAACGTGGTGGGCCTCGGGCTCATCGGCGGTTCCATCGCTGCGGCACTCAAGGAAGCCGGTTGGCGAGTTCTCGGCTCCGACGTCGTGGACGGTCGGTCGGCCGAGGCGGTTGCCCGCGGTCTGATCGACGCCGAGGGCATCGATCCCGATGCCCTCGTGACCTTCGTGGCCACGCCACCCAAGGCGGCACTGATGGAGGTTCAACGGGCCCTCGAATCGACGAGGGGCTTCGTCACCGATGTCGGTTCGGTGAAGGCCGCCATCTCCTCGGACGTGAGTGATCCGCGTTTCGTGGCCGGGCATCCGATGGCGGGCAGCGAACTCGAAGGACTCGACGGGGCGGACGCGAGTCTCTTCCGTGGCGCGGTCTGGGTCCTCACACCGAGTTCGACCACGTCGGATGATGCGTTCTCGGCCGTGGCGGCAATCGTGAACGATCTCGGAGCCGAAGTCGTGGGCCTCGAGGCCGAGCGGCATGACAGTCTCGTGGCGGTGGTCAGTCACGTACCACATCTCACGGCAGCGACGCTGATGCGACTGGCCAGTCAGCGGGCCGAGGAACACGCTGCACTCTTGCGACTGGCTGCCGGAGGTTTTCGCGACATGACGCGTATCGCCTCGGGCCATCCATCGATCTGGCTCGACATCTGCGACGAGAATCGCGAAGCCATCGCCGGAGTTCTCGAATCGCTCATCGAAGGTCTCGACGAGATGCGTCAGGTCGTGGTGACGGGGGATCGAGACGGACTCCGTCGTCGCCTGACCGAGGCTCGTGAAGCTCGTTCGAATCTGCCATCACGCGTCACGCGCCCGGACGATCTCGCCGAAGTCCGGATCCCGATCCCGGACCGCACCGGTGCGGCGGCCGAGGTCTTCACACTCGCCGCCGAACTCGGCGTGAACATTTCCAACTTCGAAGTCGTGCACTCCGTCGAAGGTGATCGAGGTATCGCGGTGATCCTGGTGGACGTCGCCTCGGTCGAGGTGTTCCGCGGCGGCCTTCTGGCCCGCGGCTTCCGTCCATCGATCCAGCGATTGACATGACATCACCGGTCCTCGAGTGCGCGTCGGCGCCGATCGTGGCGACGGTGGAAGTGCCGGGGTCCAAGAGCGTGGCCAACCGGGCGCTGATATGCGCGGCGCTCGCTGACGGACGCAGTGAACTGACGGGTCTGCCCGATGGGGATGACACCGTGGCCATGGTCGACGGACTGCGTCGACTCGGTACGGCGGTCGAACTCGACGGATCGCGGGCGATCATCTCGGGACACGGTGCCGACATCGAAGGCGGTGCCGTCATCGACGCACGTTTGGCCGGAACGACGTCTCGATTCCTGACCGCGGTGGCCGCGCTGTCACCCCGTGCGACTCGCATCGACGGCGGTGAGGCATTGCGTCGGCGTCCGATGGGGGCACTACACGCGGCACTCGGGCAACTTGGCGCACAAGTGACTCCACTCGGCGTGCCCGGCTGCCTTCCGGTGGAAGTCGCGCGCGCCGGTTTGCGTGGCGGTCGCATCGAGTTGGCCGGCGATACGAGCAGTCAGTACATCACGGCGCTGATGTTGATCGGACCACTGCTCGAAAGTGGTCTGACCATCGAGATCACGTCGACCCTCGTTTCGCGCCCGTACGTCGAGATGACGGCGGCCGTCATGTCGTCGTTCGGCATCGGCGGTATCGGGCTTTCGGAGTCGATCATCCACATCGAAGCCGGGGCGTACCGACCCACCGTGTATCACGTGGAGCCGGATGCATCATCGGCTTCGTATCCGTTGGCGGCCGCGGCCATCGCGGGAGGACGAGTGACGGTTGCCGGCCTCGGACGAAACTCATTGCAGGGGGATTCTGCCTTCGCGGGAATTCTCGCCAACATGGGATGCGTGGTGCGAGTCGACGACCATCAGACAATGGTCGAACGCGGTGACCGGCTCCGGGGGATCGACATCGACATGGCCGACTTCTCCGATCTCGTCCCGACCGTGGCGGCGGTCGCGGCCTTCGCCGATTCGCCGACCGAGATCTCTGGAGTCGGATTCATTCGGAACAAGGAGAGCGATCGGTTGTCCGACCTTGCCGATGGGTTGAGGCGCATCGGTTGCGGGGCGGAAGTTCTGGATGACGGTCTGCGTATCTCGCCGGCGTCACCGACCAGTTACGTGGGGTCCGAGCTATTGGTTCATCACGATCACCGACTCGCCATGGCATGGTCGCTGCTGGCGCTCCGTATCGCCGGGGTGAGTGTGGACGATCCGTCGGTGGTTTCGAAGAGTTGGCCGAATTGGTGGTCGATTCGTCGGGAGATGTTGGGCTCGACCCGATGAACGATCAGGAGACCGAGCCCGGAACACCGGAGCGCAGCGCGCGCGACCGGCGAGTCGTGGCGGCGTTCGACCTCGACAAGACCCTCACCGTTCGTGATTGCGTGGTTCCCTTCGTCTGGTCGTTGGGTCGTCGTCGACTCGTGGTCGGCGTCCTGTCGAATCTCCCGTTCATCGTCGCGGCCGGGCTCCGCCGGGACCGTGATCGCGTGAAAGCGATCATCACTCGGATCGCCTTTCGAGGTCGGACGGCTGATGAGCTTCGAGAACGGGCCGAACGGTTCGTCGACCGCGTGCATCCGTCGTGGATCCGCGGCGACACCGCGGCTCGCTTGTCGTGGCACGTCGAGGCCGGGCACTCCGTGGTGATCGTGTCGGCGTCGTACGAGCCCTACGTCCGTCTCCTCGCCGAAAGATTCGGAGCAGTCGGAGCCCTCGCGACTCGGGTTGAATTCGACCGCGACGGTCGGTGTACCGGCCGACTCGAAGGCGCGAACTGTCGAGGAATCGAGAAGGTCGTCCGTCTGCGCGACTGGCTCGGTGTCGACGAAACGAGTTCGTTCGAGATCTATGCGTACGGTGACTCCCGAGGGGACCGTCAACTGCTCGCCATCGCCGATCGCCCTCACTGGATCGGCAAGAATCGAGTGTCCGTTCGACCGGAAGGCCAGCCATGAGCTCAACTCCGCGAGCCCTGCTTCGTGAGGCGCGACCCAAACAGTGGTTGAAGAACGTTCTCGTGTTCGCCGCGCCGGGAGCCGCCGGAGTTCTCGATGACTTCGCGAGTCTGTGGAAGACCCTCGTGGTGTTCGCGGCGTTGTCCTTGGCGGCCAGCGGCACCTACTACTGGAACGACATCGTCGACGTCGAATCCGATCGGCGACATCCGACCAAACGGACCCGACCGATCGCCGCCGGGCTGGTGGGGATCAACCTCGCGCGAATGGTGGGAACACTTCTGCTGATCGGAGGGATCGTTCTCGGTTTCGTACCCGATTGGCGCAGCGGCCTTGCCGTGATCGTCTACGTGGCCGTGACCGTCTCGTATTCGGCCTTCCTCAAGAACCATGCGGTGATCGACCTCATCGCGGTCGCTTCGGGTTTCGTGATCCGAGCCATCGCCGGCGCCGAAGGAGCCGGTGTGCCGATGAGTACGTGGTTTCTGCTGTGCACGAGTTGCGGATCGCTCTTCATCGTGACCGGAAAGCGCTACGCCGAACTTCGCGATCTTGGCGATCAGGCACCGAGTACCCGATCGACTTTGTCGCAGTACTCGCTCGGTTACCTTCGCATCGTTCTGTCGGTGAGCGTTGGCGCGACCCTCGTCGCGTATTGCACGTGGGCCTTCGACACCAAGGAGATATCGGGCGGTTCGTGGCCGTTCTACGAACTCTCCATCGTCCCGATGCTCGCGGCGCTCTTGCGCTATCTGCTGGTCCTCGAGCAGGGTCAAGGTGGGGCGCCGGAGGAAGTCTTCGCGGCTGACCGGGTCCTGCAGTTGATGGGTCTGATCTGGCTGGCGCTCTTCGGTCTCGGTGTGTACGTGGGCTGATGAGCCTCGCCGACCCAGTCGGGCCGGAGTCAGTAGAATCGTCAATCCATGAGCGCCGACTACCGACGAACATCGCTCGCCGGCTGGGGTCGCACGAATCCGTCGACGGCCCTCACAGCTGAGGTCGTTCCGTCGGAACTCGCCGAACACTTGAAGGACTCATCCGGTCGTGGAGTTCTGGTCCGCGGACTCGGGCGGAGTTATGGGGACGCCGCCCAGAACGCCGGTGGGCGAGTGCTGACACTGGCCAACCGCGCCGCGGAGGCCGTACTCGACGAAGCCCGTCACACGGTGACCGTCGGAGCCGGCGTGAGTCTCGACGAACTGATGCGGCTGATCGTTCCACGCGGCTTCTTCGTTCCGGTCACCCCGGGCACGAGGTACGTGACAGTGGGCGGGGCCATCGCATCCGACATTCACGGCAAGAACCATCACGTCGAAGGAAGTTTCGGGAACCACGTCGAGCGCATGTCGCTGATGACCGCGTCGGGCGACATCGTCGAGTGCGCACCGGCGACCAATCAGGATCTGTTCTGGGCGACGATCGGCGGCATGGGTCTCACCGGGGTCGTACTCGACGCCACCTTCCGACTCATTCCGATCGAGACCAGCCGGTGCATCGTCGACACCGTTCGGTGTCGTGACTTCGATCAGTTGATCACCGAAATGTCGACCGGCGACGAGGATGCCCGCTACTCGGTCTCCTGGGTCGACCTCCTCGCTGCGGGAAAGAACTTCGGTCGGAGTGTTCTGTGGCGGGGTGACCACGCACGCGTCACCGATCTCGACTCGAAGTCGGCCTCGGACCCGCTCGGCTATTCGCCCCGACATCTGGTCACCGTTCCGCCGGTGGTTCCCGGACGTGGCTTCGTGAACGCGCTCACATCGCGCGTGTTCAACGAGCTCTGGTTCCGCAAGGAGCCGATCCGACAAAGCGGCCAGATCAAGACGATCCCTTCGTACTTCCATCCGCTCGATTCGGTTGGTGCTTGGAACCGCCTCTACGGTCGGGGTGGCTTCGTTCAGTACCAGTTCGTGGTGCCCTTCGGCGCCGAAGAGGTCTTCCGTCGAATCATCGAACGGATCGTGGCTTCTCGTCTGGCGAGTCCGCTGGTGGTTCTGAAGAGATTCGGAGCGGCCAACGAAGCCCCGTTGAGTTTCCCCATGCCCGGCTGGACCCTTACGGTCGACATGCCGGCCGACGCCGACGGACTCGCGCCACTGTCGCACTCACTCGACGAACTCGTGCTCTCGGCCGGTGGACGCCACTATTTCGCCAAGGATGCGCATACGTCGGCGGCCGTGGTTCGCGCCGGCTATCCGCGGCTCGACGAATGGAAGGCCACCCGTGACAAATGGGATCCGCAAGGTGTATTCGTGAGCGACCTGGCGCGCCGTCTGGAACTGGTGGGTTGATATGAAGAATGCACTTGGTGAGCCTCAGAACATCCTCGTCCTGGGTGGCACGAGCGACATCGGTGTCGCCATTGCACGGCGGCTCATGGCCCCGAACACCAAGCGCGTCACGTTGGCCTGTCGCCGTCCCGACGACGCTCATCTTGCGGTGGCATCGCTGTCGCGAGCCGGAGTCGCGACCGAAGCCGTGCCGTTCGAGGCGACCGATGTCGATACTCACGCGGCATTCGTGTCGGATCTCGTGCAACGCACCGGCGACCTCGATGTCGTGGTACTGGCCTTCGGTCAATTGGGAGACCAGGAACGACTCGAGAGCGATCCGCACGCCGCCGCACATCTCATCGGCGTGAACTTCGCATCGGCGGCTTCGATCGCCCTCGTGATTGCCAACCAACTCCGTGCGCAGGGTCACGGCCGCCTCGTCGTGCTCTCGAGCGTGGCCGGCGAGCGAGTGCGCAAGGCGAATTTCGTCTACGGCTCGTCGAAAGCCGGACTTGATGGATTCGCGCAAGGACTCGCCGACTCCCTGGTGGGTTCGGGGGCCGGCGTCCTCATCGTTCGGCCGGGCTTCGTGCTCTCGGCGATGACCGCTGGATTGAAGCCGGCACCGTTTGCCACGACCCCCGACGCGGTTGCCGATGTTGTAGCGCGCGGTCTGGCCCGCAATCAGCGGATCGTGTGGGCGCCGGGCATTCTGCGCATGGTGTTCATGATCCTTCGCCACCTGCCCGCTCCGATATGGCAGCGGCTGCCTCTGGGCTGAAGCCTTCTCCGGGCGGAGCCGGGCGACCGTTGCACGTGGGAGTGCACGTCCCGTCGGGCCGCGGCGGCACTGGAACCAAGACCTCGACCGCGTAATCCACCCGAGGTTCGTACGGCGGGTCATAGGGGCCGATGCCTTCACCTGAATCGCACCGTTGATAGAGCCGGATGACGTCGGCTTGGTACGAGCCTCGTAGGCAGAAGTCGTTCTCGACTATCTGATTCGGGAGGTCGGAGCCGAAGACGATGGAATCGTTCGGTTCGATCCATCCGCTCCAGAAGCGCGTGAGGATCAACCAATTGGCGCTGGCGACATCGTCGGCCAATCGTGAACCTTCCTCGTTGGCCAATCCGGGATCCATCTCGATGAAGTACGTGGCCGGTTCGAGATCGGGGAACAGGTAGTAGAAGAACGCATCGCTGTAGGCGGTCTGACGAAGATCCACCGGTCCGACGAGCAGACGTTCGCCCGGGGCCGACCAGCGATCGAGATCGCGAATGACTTCCTTCGAGGCGCGCCACGGGCGCACATCACCCAGATTGAACGTTCGGCCATTGCGTTCGACGACGAGATCAGTGGCTTCACCAGTGAGCGAACGTTTGGCGAGGTCGGCGTAGGTGCGCACCGTGAAGTGCGGAGCTACGAGCAGCACGAGACCGACCAAGACTCCGACGCCGATGCCGCGACGAACCGATGGGTGGAGACGCGGAGCGCGCCAACGAACGAGGTCGGACACCGCGAGGATCGCGAGTGGCCACGAAATGCAAGCCACCCAGTTGAAGTGAGCCGAGTCGGGTCGTTGGAGAGCCTGCGGAAGAAGCCCCACCCCGAAGAGGGCGGCGGCGGTGAGCGTGGCACTGCGGTGCGAATCGAGTCGGGGACTCACCCGAGTGGCCACGATCAGCACCACGATGGCGACGACCGGCAACGCGAAGAACCATAGGAAGAGTTGCTTGGCGCCGCTCAGGCTCGGGAGCCCCCACCACGGAGCGAATTTCTCACCGATGACTTGCAGTGCTCCATCGAGATGGTCCCAACTCGGCGGGCGGGGAAGTTCGCGGCCACCGCGCAGGCGGAACACCGGCTCGATGAAGACCCCTCTGATGAACGCAGAGGGTCCGGCCTGTACGAGGTGCACCCAAACCGATGTGAGACCGATGAGAAGGCCGATGGTGAACCGACGCAGTGGATGAGTTCTGAGTCGATGTCTGCTTCGAACGACGATCAGAAGGACGCCGAGGCCGGCAGCGAGGACCAGATCGGGGCGGAAGGAAAGAGCGAGTCCGGTGAACAGTCCGGCCAGGGTGAGGGCATTCGTCCGAGCGCGTCCGTCGCAATGAAGCGCGCGAACGACGAACACCACGGCCCAGAGCCCGAGGCCGACGGCACCCGACCAGGCCAGTGCCTGCAGTCCGATGGGTGTGAGGACGAACACCACCGAAGATGCGGCGACGACGGCGGCCGTGGCCCGACCCCACGGTCGACTCAGCGCGTACAGGCCGAAGACGACGAGCACATGCTGCAACAGACCGAAGGTTCGCTCTGACGGCAGCGAGACTCCGAAGATTCGGTACCAGATCGAAAGAGCGTGTAGAGATCCCGGGCCATAGAGATGCAGGAAGTCGACATTGGCAATCGCTCCCTTCATCACACGTTCGGGGAAGACGAGCATGAACCCTTCTTCCATCGTGCTTCCCGTCGCGCGGTACAGCGACGGCAACGCGATCCCGATCGATGTGGCCACCGAGACGAGGGCCAGCCACGTCGCGGACGACGATCGACGAAACGCCGTTCGCCAGCGGAGCGGACCGCCGAGCACGAAGGGGTCATCCGAGGACGACGCCTCGCGATCGTCATCGGCGACGGCCCACCGGCGACGTGCTCGGTCGATGACCGGGAGAAGTCCGATGGCACCGAGGATGCAGAGGACGGGTTCGGCGGGCACGCGGAATCTGGTGGTGCCGTACGCGTAGGCCGCGGTGAGGGTGACGCCGATGATCAGCGAGGCGAGCGGAAGCAAGCGGACCCGGCGACGGCGGAGCGCGAAGGCGCCGGCGACGGAGGCGACGACGAGTGCGTAGTACATGAAGAGTCCGGCACGGGCGGCGGTCTTGTTTCGTCCCTCGATCGGCGCGAAGTCGGTGTTCTGCCACGGGCGGAAGAATTCCCATTGGCGAAGGATGCGGGCCGTGATCACCTTCGGAAGTTCACCGGCATGGTCCTTGGCATATTCGAGACCGAGTCGACGCCAATGAAGTGACTTGGCAGCTTCGTCGCCGGTGGCGTCGAGTCCCTCGGCACGGAGTTGGTCCTGGCAGTCGTAGAGCCAGAAACCGAGGAATTTGCCGCTGTACGTTTCATCGCAATTGGCATAGACGAAGAGTTCGTTGCCGTTGGTCGAGAGCGGGACGAAGTCGTCGAACGACCGAGCGTTGCGAATCATCCACGGCGCCAGCACGATGAGGCAGGCGAGTCCGGCGGCGATCAGTTGGCGCCAGCGCTGACGCATCGGAAGATCGCGGTTCAGAAGAGTCCAGGGAACGATCAGCACGATCGCCAAGAGCAGGCCTTCACCGCGGGTGAGAGCGGCCAGCCCGGTGAAAGCACCCATGGCCACCGTCCAGCGAACGATTGGTTGGGTGCGCCATCGATAGGCGGAGTAGACGACCCCGAGGCAGCACAACGCCATGAGGCCCTCCGGGAACATGACACCGTCGACGATCCAAAGGTTCGGATACACGGCGGCCAACGCCGCCGCCATGAGCGACACGGTGGAACGTCGACCGTCGGGTGCGATTCGCCAGGCGACGAGTCCGGTCATGATCACCACCGCCGTGCCGATGAGCAGCGAGAGAAACTTGTGATCGAAGTAGGTGGTGCCGCCCAGACGTGACGAGATCGAAAGCACGAGGGGATAGAGGGGGCCGTGCAGCGCACTCGGAATCCATCGTTGATGTGCGATCAAGTTGAGCGGTTCTGGGAAGCCGCCACCCTGGGCGAGGATGTTGGCGGTCGAGTGATAGAAGAGCGGATCGCCGCCATCGGTGCGGGTGGGGGCGACCGTGAGAAGAGTGATGAGGCGAACGAGTAGTGCGCCCGACGCGATGGCGGCCAGGCCGGCTCGGTGGCTCGGCCACGACCAGAGTCCCTGATCGGAGCGACGTATCGACGCGTCGTGCACGAGCACGATCGGGATGGCGATGGCCAGCGCGGTGATAAGGCTCCAGATGACGGTGGTGATGATCGGGCCCTGCAGTGCCATGACTCGTCCGTCGACGACCGTGGCCGACTCGACCGATTGGCGGGCGATGAGATCGAAACACGAACGACCCAGAAGCACGAGAAGAAACGCGACCGATGTGGTCGTCGAATCGAGTCGATCGGTCACTCGAGGTGCGTGCCTCGTCGTTCGTTCGGGAGTGAACAGCGCGATCAGAACCGCCACGGCCACCAGCGCGCCCACGTCGAGACCGGCGATCGGCACTCGCCCAAAAGAGTGGAAGAGGAGCCCCGAGATGGCGATCGTCCGGGGGGACGGCGTGCTGACTCCGTGGGTCGCGATGGCGACGATGAGGGCGATCCACCAGCCGATGTAGACGGTGGCGAGCATGCGCCGACGCCCGGCGGTGTACCGGATGTGCAGCACGGCCACGAGCAAGATCACGAATCGGAGAACACCGACGTAGGGAGTGTCACGGGCGACGCCGGAGGCGAACCATGAGAGATCGATGACGGCGAGGAGCGGAAGTATCCAGCGGGCGTCGAGACGGACGGGCGGAGCTTCCACGGTGACCATTCGAGTCGGGCGTCCGAGCCGGTCGAGGACGGACAATCGATACTACGACAGTCCAACCGGCATGGCCGGTGATGACGAGCCCACGCTGGTACGGTCGTTTCGATGCGATCGACGAGTGGCCGCTGGTCCCACATCGACCGCCGGTGGACGATCGTCGTGGTGGTCGTGATCGCTGCGTCTCTGTACTGGTGGTGGCCCGGCCTCTCGGGTAAGGGTTCCGACATCGATGTGTCGATCCATGTCACCGCCGACTTCGCCGACGGTCGTCAATCGATCGAACGTCGTCTTCGTGAGGAAGGTTGGCGTACCGAGTGGAGCGGCGAGTCGTCCGATTGGTGCGACCTCGTCGACGTGGTGGCCACCGTCGATCCCGACGTCGATTCGATCGTGATCTGGGGTCCGGAATCGGACCCGTGCGCGAGTGCAGTCAGCACCGCGGCTTCGGTGATGAAGGCGGCGGCCGGTCGTCGGGTGTTCGTCGTGACTCTTTCGTCCTCGCCGGGAGACTTGATCGTCGCCCTGACCTCGGCTGGGGCCACGGCCGTTCCGGCCCATCGCCTGCTCGGTGATCCCGGTCAGGAGATGGATTGCCTGTGGTGGGAGGACTGCCCAGTCGAGGGTCGTATGCCCACGTGGAATGGCCCCGAGCCGTCATTGGCG
>Ga0208783_10001054_pt1 | contig 16654 bp, 14 predicted proteins | sample DEB19_08_DNA_2_FD_184529 | JGI IMG/M metagenome (GOLD analysis project Ga0208783, IMG submission 184529) | Aqueous microbial communities from the Delaware River and Bay under freshwater to marine salinity gradient to study organic matter... | ecosystem: Environmental > Aquatic > Marine >...
ACCGTTCGCACCGATGAGCGTGACAATCTCGCCCTGGTTCACCCCGAACGAGATGCCCTTCAGGGCCTCGATGCGTCCGTAGAAGACGTGAAGGTCCCTCACCTCAAGAAGCATCGGGAACCCCCAGGTAGGCGGCGATGACGTCCGGGTTGGCGCGCACGTCGGCCGGCAGGCCTTCGGCGATCTTGCGCCCGAAATCCAGCACGGCGACCCGGTCGCTGACGTTCATGACCACGCTCATGTCGTGCTCGATGAGGAGAACCGTGTAGCCCTGCTCGCGGATCTTCAGGATGAGCTCGTTGAGCTCCTGCTTCTCGGCGGGGTTGAAGCCGGCGGCGGGCTCGTCGAGGCACAGGAGCTTCGGTTCGGTGCCGAGGGCACGGGCGATCTCGAGGCGGCGCTGGTAGCCGTACGGCAGGTTGCGCGCGGCGTCGCCGGCGCGGTCGGCGATGCCCATGAACGTGAGCAGCTCCATGGCGCGGTCGCGGGACTCCTTGTCCTCGGCGCGCTGGCGCGGGGTGCGCAGCAGCGCACCGCCGACGGACGACGCCTTGCGGGCGTCAGCGCCCACCATGACGTTCTCGAGAGCGGTCATGTTGCCGAAGAGGCGGATGTTCTGGAACGTCCGGGCGATGCCGGCGAGCGTGATCTCGTAGCGCTTCAGGGGCACGATGTCCTGCCCGTCGAACCGCACCGTCCCCTTGGTCGGCTTGTACACGCCGGTCATCACGTTGAAGCAGGTGGTCTTGCCGGCGCCGTTCGGCCCGATGAGCCCGAGGATCTCCCCGCGGTGGATGTCAATGGTGACCTCGCTGAGGGCGGTGACGCCGCCGAACTGCATGGTGATGTCGCTGAACTGGAGGAGCACCTCGTTCGTCACTGTGCACCCCCCTCGCCGGGAGCGGCAACTGCCTTCCTGGTGCCCACCTTCTTCGGCAGAAGTCCCTCGGGACGGAACACCATGACCAGCACGAGCGCAACGCCGAACACGAACACACGCTTGTCCTGGAAGTTGCGCAGTCTCTCGGGCAGGTACGACACGAGGATTCCGCCGAGGATCGCGCCGTGCATGTTGCCCGACCCGCCGAGCACCACCGCTGCGAGGAACAGGATGGAGAGGAGCAACGGGAAGTTGTCGGGGTTGATGAAGCCGACCTTGCCCGCGTACTGCACGCCGGCGAGTCCGCCGACGGCGGCACCGATGGCGAAGGCCCACAGCTTGAACCGGAACGTGTCCACGCCCATCAGTTCCGCAGCGTCCTCGTCCTCACGGATGGCCACCCATGCCCGGCCCACGCGGGAGTTCTCCAGACGGTGGAGCAGGAACATGACCGCGAACACCATGGTGAGACCCAGCCAGTAGTACGGCTTGGGGTCGACCACGCCGAACTTCAGCGGCCCGATGGACGGAGGGTGCTTGATGTCGTTGATGCCCCGGCTCCCGCCCAGCCATTCGGCATTCTTGGCGCTGAGCCGGATGATCTCGCCGAACCCGAGCGTGACGATGGCCAGGTAGTCGCCGCGCAGCCTCAGGGTGGGGGCACCCAGGATCACGCCGAACACCATGGACACCGCGATCGAGACGGGGAGCGCGAGGAGCCACGGCAGTGACGCGTGCGAGCTGGTGAGAATGGCCGTTGTGTAGGCACCGACCGCGTAGAAGCCCACGTACCCGAGGTCGAGCAGACCGGCGAGCCCGACCACGACGTTGAGCCCGAGGGCGACGAGCACGAAGATGATGACGCGGTCGGAGAGAACGGTGGTGAACTGCGTGCCGGGGGTGTCGACAATCGAACCGAGCAACGGGATTTCGGTCCACCACGGCGCCAGGTAGAGCGCCAGCACGCCGAGCACGTACGCGGACAGCCGTTGTGTCGGGCCCATGGCGTTCCAACGGGACGCCAGGCCTGCCTTGGCCCCCGCGAGGGACGCACCGACCTGACGGAGGGAGCGGACGACCGGGTTCATACCCTGGCCCTCCCCAGCGACTCGCCGAGCAGACCGGTGGGGCGGAACATCAGCACGACGAGCAGCACCACGAACGCGACGACGTCCTTCCACTGGCCTCCGAAGACGGCCGATGCGTAGTTCTCGACCAGCCCCAGCACGAGGCCGCCGAGCAGCGCGCCCTTCAGGTTGCCGATGCCGCCGAGGACGGCCGCGGTGAAACTCTTGACGCCGAGGATGAAGCCGATGTTGAAGCGGCTCTGCTCGTAGACCAGCGTGAAGAGCATTGCGGCGCCGCCGGCCATCACGCCGCCGAGGGCGAAGGTGACGAGGATGATCATGTCCACGTTGACGCCCAGGATGCGGGCGGTCTCTGCGTCCTGGGCCACTGCCCGCACGCCGCGGCCGAGCCGGGACTTGTTCACGAAGAGGGTGAGTGCGACCATCATCAGCAACGCGCCGACGATGACGATGACATTGTCGACGCGCACGTCCGCACCGAGGAACGAGAACAGCACGTCCTTCTCGAGAATGCGCGGTGTCTGGTACTGCTCGCGCTTCTCCGGGCCCCAGATGGCCATCGCCTCGGCGATGGCGGTGGATGCGCCGATGGCGGAGATGAGGAAGGCGAGGCGAGGCGACTGCTTGCCCCGCCGGAAGAGCGACATGTAGCCCATGGTGATGGGCGCGGTGAGGATGGCGGCGACGATCACGTTGGCGAGCGTGTCGTCCACGAACACCATGCTCACGACGAAGCCGGTGAGGAACGCGAGCACCACCGCACCGAAGAGGTCGCCGTTGCCGCGCAACGACTTATACGCCACGCGCTCGAGGGCGACGGCCCCGAGCCCGGAGAAGACCATGGCGCAGAGGAGGATGAACACGAGGAACACGATGAGCATGAACCCGGTGCGGTACGGGTAGCCGCCGTCCTCGAGCATGGGGATGCCGAGGAACTCCTGCGAGGCCATCAGTGCCCCGAAGGTGCCCACCATGAAGATCTCGGAGTGGGCGAAGTTGATGAGCCGCAGCACGCCGTAGACGAGCGTGTAGCCGAGGGCGACGAGGGAGTAGATGGACCCGAGAGCGAGACCGGTGATTGTCAGGTCCCAGAAGGTTCGGTAGAGAAGCCAGTCACGCATGCGGATACCAATTCAGGTGGACTCAGGATAAACGAAACCGGCCGGGGAACGAATTCCCCGGCCGGTCGCGTTGAGTGTCTTGGTTGGACCGGTGGCTCAGCCGATGAGGCCGGGCTTGCCGACGATCGCGCCGGACTCGATGGTGTAGGCGTAGATCGCGTTGCCCGCGACCTCACCCTTCTCGTCCCACTTGATCTGCTTGGTCACGCCAGCCTTGTCGTAGGTCTTGAGGAACTCGAGGATGGAGGCGCGGTCCTGCTTGCCCGCCGCGATTGCGTCGAGGAAAGCGGTGGCTGCGTCGTAGGCCTCGGCGGCGTAGGTCGCCGGGTCCTCGTTGAACTTGGCCTTGAAGGCGGCCAGGAAGTCAGCGTTGGAGTCCTTCGGTGCGCAGGGGCACATGATGATGGAACCCTCGGCTGCCGGACCGGCTGCCTCGATGAAGCCGACGTCGAGCACGCCGTCAGCGAAGTACAGCTGCGCGTCGACGCCGCCGTCCTTGAGCTGCTTGGCGAGCTTGCCCGCGGCTGCGTAGTAGCCACCGAAGAAGATGCCGTCAACGCCGGCGTCCTTCGCGGCGGTCACGATGGCCGAGTAGTCCGAACCCTCGGGGTCGAGGCTGTTCATCTCGACCGCGGCGGCGCCCAGGCCGGCCTGGACGATGTCGGCGAGACCCTTGCCGTACTCGGAGTTGTCGTCGATGACGCCGACCTTGGCCTTGCCGTCAGCGGTGATCTTCTGGACGATGCCGGGACCCTGCTTGTCGTCACCCGCCAGGGCGCGGTGGAAGATCTTCCAGCCCTGGTTGGCGAGGTCGGGGTTGGTGGCCGACGGGGTCACGATCGGGAGACCGGCCTCGTCGAACTTGCCGTTGACAGCCTTGGACTCACCGGAGAATGCGGGGCCGACGATGCCGACGACCGACGCGTCAGCGACAGCCTTGTCGGCGAGTGCCGGAGCCTGGGCGGGGTCGCCCTGGGAGTCATAGGCCTCGATGCCGACCTGGCAGCCCGGGTTGGCCTCGTTGAATTCGGCGACCGCGAGGTCGACACCCTTCTTGATGTTCTGGCCGAGGTTGCCGGCGTCGCCGGTGAGCGCGCCGAAGAATGCGATCTTCAGGCCGTCACAGGTGACGTCGCCGCCCGCTGCCGCGGTGGTGTCCGATGATGTGTCGTCGCCGCCGCAGGCAACGCCCACGAGCGACAGACCGATGAGCAGCGCAGATGCGCGCAGCACACGGCTCTTCTTCATGTTTTCTCCTTGGAGATGAATGGCAGCGGGTGCTGCCCTATCTGGGTAGTTGGAACAACCTACCCATGGGTTTCCAGGAAACTCAATGGGCGGAGCCCAGTTCCGCCAGTTTTCGCGCCAGTTGGACGGTCTCGAGATGGGTGTTGTAGAGCGGGGCGAAGCCGAACCGGACCAGGTCCGGGGGGCGGAAATCGGCGATGATCCCCGCTCCGGCCAGGTCCGCCACCAGCTGCTTTCCGCCCGCAAACCCAAGCGCCACATGGCTTCCACGGTGATCAGGGTCCTGCGGGGACCCCAGCGTGTAGCCAACAGTCTGCAACTGTTCATCCCACATCCGGATGAACAGCTCGGTCAGGCTGACGCTCTTGGCACGCACCTGGTCGATGGTCACGCCCGAAAATGCCGAGAGGGCCGCCTCCAGTGACTTCATCGACAGAACAGTGGCCGTGCCGGTCAGGAACCGCTTGATTCCGACAGCCGGCCGGAAGCCCGTCTCGAAAGCGAACGGCTCGGCGTGGGCCCACCAGCCGTGGAGGGGCTGGGTGGCGTCGGCGAGGATCCGCGGGGCGGCATAGATGAATGCCGGAGCCCCGGGCCCGCCGTTCAGGTACTTGTAGCCGCAACCGACGGCGAGATCGGCATCGAGACCCGCCAGGTCCACGGGCACGGCACCTGCCGAATGGGCCAGGTCCCACACCACCATCGCGCCGGCGGCGTGGGCGGCGGCCGTGATCTCGTCGGCGTGGAGGATGTGCGCGCTGCGGTAGTCGACATGGGTTGCCGTCACTACGGCCGTGCGCGAGCTGACAGCGGAGGGGATCTGCGACGCCTTCACGAGCGTGAGCGTCATCCCGTGCTGCTCGGCGACGGACCGGGCGATGTAGATGTCAGTCGGGAAGTTGTTCACGTCGGCGACGATCTCATCGCGGCCGGGCCTCATTGCAACCGCCGACATGAGGGCCTTGTGGAGATTGATCGAGGTGTTGTCCGCGCAGATGACGGTGCCGGGCGCCGCACCGATGAGCGGGGCGATGAGGTCACCGACACGGGAGGGCATGGCCAGCCAGTCCTCGTCCCATGAGCGGATCAGGCGCTCGCGCCACTCGTGCTCGATGGTGCGGTGCAGGAGGCGGCGCGACTCGTGCGTGAGCGGGCCCAGCGAGTTGCCGTCGAAGTAGAGGATGCCCTCCGGGATGTCGAATCGCGCGCGCACGGCGGCGAGGGGGTCGGCCGCGTCGAGACGCCGCGCCTCGTCCTCGTACTGGTCCCACGTTGCTGTCGTCATTGGTGCCGCTTTCCGTGCCCGCCCCGGCCGCTCACCCGAGCAACCGCTTGAGAACATGGTCGCCGAGAGCGGTGCCCTCCCGCAAGATGTCGTACGGCAGGTCGAAATGGTCCCGCTCCGGCACGACCAGGTTGACCGTCGGCACGTCGAGATCCGCGAGACGCGCGGCGAACTCGGCCGACTGGCGGACGAACTCGGCGGGGTCGTGACCCCCGGCCGCCACCACCGCGTGACGCGCGAACCGGCCGAGCGGCAGCAACTGGGGGCTGAGCGCCGTGGCACGCTCCGCATCGAGACCGAGGGCCGCGTTGTCGGAGATGCGCACCACGGGCCGCAGGTCGTAGATGCCGCTGAGGAGCACGGCGACATCGACCAGGCCGGCGAGACGGGGCGACATCGCGCACATCGCGGCCAGATGGGCCCCGGCGCTGCAGCCCGCCACCGCCACGCGCGGCGCGGCGGCGCCTGCAATGACCCTCTCCACGTCGTCGATGCACTCCTCCACGATCTGCTCGACGGTCGCGGACGGGGCGAGCGTGTACTCGACCGCGTGCAGCGAGATGCCGTGTGCGTGGGCATCATCGCCGTTGAAGAGGGAGTCGGCGGCCGAGAGCCTCTGCCAGTAGCCGCCGTGGATGTACACGAGAAGCGGCCGGCCCGGGACGACCGTGTCGACACCCACCCAGCGGGCGCTGCGCTCGCGGTACTGCACGAAGTACTCGTCCAGCGGACGCAGGGCGTGGCGGGACGGCGAGTACTGGTGCTCCACCTCCTCGTCGGTGGCGGTGCGCCAGTCGAACGGCATCAGGCCGGGATGGGGATCTCGCCGGCAACCGTGGTGCGGTGCAGCTCGCGGCGCTGTCCGGGGTAGTCGTTCAGCGCGTAGTGCTGTGTGGAGCGGTTGTCCCAGATCAGCAGGTCGCCGACGGTCCACCTGTGGCGGTAGCCGAACCTGGCGTCGGTGGTGTGGAGATGCAGCCATTCCATGAGCCGCTTCTTCGCGTCCTCGTCGTCCATGCCGGCGATGTCGCGAACGTACGCCCGGTTGTAGAAGAGGACGGTGCGGCCGGTCTCGGGATGCACCCGCACCAACGGGTGCAGGGTGACCTCGTGGGCCGACTCGTCGCACACGATGTTCATGCCGCTCAGTCCCGAGTGGACCGGTTGCATCTTCGGCGAGTAGGCGTCGCGGGCGGTGTGCACCCCGCGCAGGGTGAGGAACTCCTCCTTCTGCTGCGCCGAGAGCGCGTCGTACGCGCGGGTCATGGACGAGAAGCACGTGTCCCCTCCCCACGGCGGGATGTCGAGTGCGTGGAGCACCGTGAACGAGGGCGGGTTCGGCTGGAAGCTGAAGTCGCTGTGCCATGCCCCGCCGAAATTGAAGGCATCGCCGTCGCGGGCCTCCTTCAGCACCTTGATCACCTCGGGGTGGTCGGGGCTCGGCTCGATGAAGGGTGACTCGGCGGCGGGACCGAGACGACGGGAGAAGTCCACCTGTTCGTGCGGGGTGAGTGACTGGCCGCTCACGCAGATGACCTCGTGCTCGCACGCGAGGGCTCGCAACCGCGCGAGTCCCTCGTCGTCGAGGGTGCGCACGTCGATGCCGTCGATCCGTGCGCCCAGCACGCCGGTGAGCCTGGTTGCCTCCATGGGCACACCCTATGGCATCATCGGGACGTGGCGATCGGCGACGGGAACGGATGGGTGTACTGCGACTGCGGTCAGCGCCACTGGGGAGTCAACGGTGCCGCCGGCCTTCTTCTCGTGCGCACCGACACCCCCGAACCGCTCGTGCTGCTGCAGTTGAGGGCCGGGTGGACGCACGGCGGTGGGACGTGGGCACTGCCCGGCGGCGCGCTCGACTCCCATGAGAACTCGGTGACCGCCGCGGCCCGCGAGGCCTACGAGGAGGCAGGCATCCAGCCCACCCACCTCGAGGTGAAGGGCATCTACTCGGACAACCACGGCAACTGGCGGTACGACACCGTCATCGCCCACACCGCGGTCGATCCCGGCGCGCACGAGGCGAACGCGGAGTCCGAGGACATCCGGTGGGTGCGCATCGACGATGTCGCCGCGTACGAACTGCACCCCGGCCTGCGGGGGTCGTGGGACGACCTCGTCGTCCACCTCCGGACCACCCTCGCCTGACCCGCCATGAACAAGCGCACGGTCCTCATGCTCCAGTTCGCCACGGGCCTCGGTGCGATGAGCTACGGCACCATGTTCACCGTCCTCGACGACTTCCGCGACGAGTACGGGGTGAGCGAGTCGCAACTGGGTCTCATCCTCGCCGTCGGATTCCTCGCCGGCTTCATCTTGCAGATCTTCCTCGCACCGTTCGCCGACAAGGGCAACGCCAAGCGGATGATCCTCCTCGGCATCTGCGTGGAGATCGTCGGCAACCTGATGATGGGGTTCGGCACCAGCTTCACCGTGCTCTTCGCGGCGCGGCTCATCGCCGGGATCGGTGCGGGCATGGTGTACCCCGCGGTGCGACGCGTCGTGATCCTCGCCGACCCGGGCCGGATGGGCACGAACCTCGGGCGCATGGTCAGTTTCGACGTGGGCGGGTTCTCCATCGGTCCCGTGCTCTCTGCCGTGACGGTCGGGACCCTCGGCCTCGCCGCACCGTTTCTCATCTGCAACGCCGGTCTCGTGGTGGTCGGCCTCGGGTTGGCACGTCTGCACGTGCAGGAGGCCACCGGGGAGGTCCCGCCCCAGAGGCTCGCCTTCGACCTGCTGCGCATCAGGCCCTACCTCGGCGCAGTCATCATCGGCCTGGCGCTCTATCTCATGATCGGCACCTTCGACGCGCTCTGGTCGGTGATGATGGACGACATGGAGGCCGCCGACTGGGTGGCGAACCTCGGCATCTCGCTCTTCGCCCTGCCCATGCTGTTCCTCGGACCCGTCGGCGGGCGCCTCACCCAGAAGTACGGACCGTTCCGGGCGAGCATCACCGGTCTCACGATCGCCGCGTTCTTCATGTCGATGTACGGGGTGCTCGGTTCCCCGTACGCGATGCTCGGGTTCGGCGTGTTCCACGGCATTGTCGACGGCCTCACCATCACCGGCGGTGCGGCGGCAGTGGCCATGGTGGCGCCGCAGGAGAGGCTCGCGAGTGCACAGGGTCTGTTCGGCGGGCTCCAGACGATCACGGGCGGAATCGCTGCGGCCATGGCGGGCGCAACCTACGGCGCGTTCGGCAGGACGCCCGCCTTCCTGACCACCGCGGTGATCATGATTCTCCTGGTGGGCACGGGGGCGTGGCTGGCGAGGGCCCATCTGTCGATGAAGCCGGCCGCAGAGACCGCCCCGGTGGGTGCGACGGGCTGAGAGTCAGCGGGCGGCCTGGATGGCCGACCACACGCGGAACGACGTGCACGGCATGTCGATGTGCGTGACACCCATGTGGCTGACCGCATCGACGACCGCGTTGTGCACCGCGGGCGTGGCGCCGATGGTGCCCGCCTCGCCGATTCCCTTGGCACCCAGCGGGTTGCGAGGGGTGGGTGTCTCCATGACCACGCGCTCGAATGACGGCAGCTCGGCGGCACTGATGATCCCGTAGTCGGCGAAGTTCGACGTGACGGGGTTGCCGTCGGCGTCGTACGCCACTTCCTCGAGCAGCGCCTGGGCGATGCCCTGGGCGAGACCGCCGTGCACCTGACCGTCCACGATGAGGGGGTTGATGATGGTGCCCGCATCGTCGCAGGCGACGTGGCGCACCACCGCGACCGACCCGGTCTCGGTGTCCACCTCGACCACGCACACGTGCGAGCCGAACGGGAAGGTGGAGCCCTCGGGCACGAAGTCGACGTCGGCGAAGAGCGGCTCGGTGGCGACGGCAGCAAGTTCGGTCCAGGTGCGCGCCGGCTGCGGCGAGCCCTGCACGTGGAACGCACCGCGGACGGTGTCGATGACCACGTCCTCGGGGGCCGCCTCCAGCATGTCGGCGGCGAGCTGGCGCGCCTTCTCGATCACCGCCTCGGCCGCGAGCTTTGCTGCAGTCCCGCCGACCTGGAGGCTGCGCGAACCACCGGTGCCGCCGCCGTGGTCGACGTCCTGGGTGTCGCCGAAGCGGAACTCGATCTTCTCCATCGGGATGCCGGTTGCCTCGCTCACGATCATGGCCCAGGCCGTGTGATGGCCCTGGCCGTGCGACGATGAGCCGGTGCGCACGATGGCGCCGCCGTCGGCAGTGATCTCGACGGCCCCGTACTCGCCGCTCCCCATGGGGTTGGTGGTCTCCACGTAACTGCTGATTCCGATGCCGAGCTGCACGGGGTCACCGGACTCGCGGCGCCGGCGCTGCTCGGCCCTCAGTCCCGCATAGTCGGCAGCGGCGAGCACCTTGTCGAGCGCGGCCTCGTACTCGCCGCTGTCGTACTTGGCGCCCATCGGCGTGACCAGCGGGAACGCGGACGGCTGCAGGTAGTTGCGCCGGCGCACCTCGGTGGGATCGATCCCGCAGGCACGGGCGAACTCGTCGATGGTGCGCTCGATCGCGGCAGTGGCCTCGGGCCTGCCCGCGCCGCGGTAGGCGACTGTGGGTGACGTGTTGGTGACGACCGAGTGCGACTCGAACTGCACCTTCGCGATGTCGTACACCCCACCGGCCATCAACCTGGTCATGTACGGCAGGACGGCCCCGGCTTTCGCGTACGCGCCGGCGTCCTGCACCACGTCCAGGCGGTACGCGGTGATGCGGCCGTCCTTCGTGCCGCCCATCCGCGTGCGCTGGCGCTGGGCACGGCCGTGCCCCATGCTGAGCATGTTCTCGGTGCGCGATTCGGTCCACCGCACCGGGCGGCCCAGCCGGCGGGCGGCCCAGCCGACCATGATCTCCTCGGCGTACACGCCCGACTTCGCGCCGAAACCCCCGCCCACGTCGGGAGTGATGACACGGACCTTCGAGCGTTCCACGCCGAGAGCGTCCGCGATGCCGTCGCGCGCCCCGTGTGCTCCCTGGCTGCAGGCCCACTGCGTGAGCGTGTCGCCCTCCCATCGGGCGGCACACGAGCGCACCTCCATGGGGGCGGTGGCGACCTTGTTGTTCTCGATGACGAGATCGACGACCACCTCGCATCCCGCGAAGATGTCGGTGTCATCGGGGTTGGCGAACTTCAGCACCACGTTGGTGCCGGCCTCGGGATGGAGGACCACCGTGTCCCCCAGCGACTCGTCCACGTCGAGCACCACGGGCAGCGGGTCGTAGTCCACGATGACGGCCTCGGCGGCGTCGAGCCCCTGCGTCTTCGTCTCGCTGATGACCACCGCGACGATGTCTCCCACGAAGCGCACGGTGTCCGCGGCAACGAACGGGAACCGGATTCCCTTGTTCATCATGCCGTTCGCCGGCGGTGCGGGCGCCAGGTCGACATCGGCGGCCGTCCAGACGTGGAGGACACCGGGCATCGAGGACGCCTCCACCGTGTCGACGGAGAGCAGGCGCGCGTGCGCCATTGTCGAGCGCACATACGTGATGTGCACGGCACCGTCGAGCGGGAGGTTGGCGATGTACGTGCCCTCGCCGCGGAGGAAGCGCGGGTCCTCGATGCGGACGACGCGTGTGCCGAGGATGCTCATGCGCTCCAGCCCCCGTCCACCTTGAACTCGGAACCCGTGGAGTACGCGCTGTCGTCACTGGCCAGGTACAGCGCGAGACGTGCCACGTGGATGGGCTCGGCCTCGAAGCCCAGGGGGATGCGGGTGCGGACCATCTCGCGAACGCCCTCGCCGGCCTCGTCGAAGGTCTGCAGCATCGGGGTGTCGATGATGCCGGGGTGGATGGAGTTGACGCGCACTCCGAACGGCGCGAGCTCCTTGGCCACGCCGCGCGTCATGCCGCGCACCGCCCACTTGCTGGCGCCGTACGCGAGGAAGCCGGGGGTGCCGTCGAGCCCCGCAACCGAGGAGATGTTGATGATGCTGCCGGTCTTGCGGGCCGTCATGTGGGGCGCCACTGACGCCATGCCGAGGAACACACCGACCTGGTTGATGTCGATGGTGCGCCGGTACGCCTCGAGGGACGTGTCGAGCACCGTGCCGCGCTCGAAGATTCCCGCGTTGTTCACGAGGACGTCCACCTGGCCGAACGCGGCGATCGTGAAGTCGATCGCGTCGCGCCAGCCCTGCTCGCTCGTGACGTCGTGATGGACGAACCTGCACACGGAGCCGTCCGGCGACAGACGCTTCGCGGTCTTCTCCCCCTCGGCGTCGAGCACGTCGGAGATGACCACCTTCGCGCCCTCCTCCACGAAGAGCTGGGCCTCGGAGGCCCCCATTCCGCGCGCGCCACCCGAGATGAACGCGACCTTTCCGACGAGACGGTCTTTACCCATGCGGAGTTTCTACCCCACTCAGTGCGAGTTGCGCACCTCGAGCAACAGCCGTACCGCCACCACCACGAGGAGGCAGGCGAAAAGAACGTTGGAGAGGGTGTCGTCCATGCGCGCCGATATCCAGCCGCCGCCGATGGCGGCGAGGATGCCGGAGCACCCGAGGATGGCCGCGGAACGCATGTCGGCGTTGTTCTTCTTCCGGTTGCGCAGCGTCCCCGATATCGACGTGCAGATCATGACCCCTGCGGAGGTTCCCTTGGCCATGACCGGCGGGATCGAGAAGAGGACCATCATGGCGGGCACCATCACCACGCCGCCACCCACGCCCAGGAGACCGGCGAGGATGCCCGTGCACAACCCGACGAGGACGAGAGCGGTCGCCATGACGGCGTCGACACCCGACCGGCCGGTGCCGCTGCTGCCCATGAACAGGCGAGCCGCCGTGACGAGGAGCATCCCCGAGAACCCGATGGCGAGGCTGCGGTGCGGGAGGACGTGGAGCAGTTTCGTGCCGACAACGGCGCCGGAGACCGCGCCGAGGGCCAGCCAGAACACCACCGGCCAGTCGACGTGGTCATGCGACAGGTAGGTGAAGAAGGTGGACAGTGCGATCGGCAGCACCGCGGCGAGAGACGTGCCGTGGGCCAGACGCTGGTCCATCTTGGCCACGATGACGAGACCGGGGACGATGAGGATGCCGCCGCCCACCCCGAACATCCCCGAGAGGAACCCGGCGAGGATGCCCACCGTGACGATCACGGGGGTGCTGATCTGGGTCTTGACTTGCTCGCCGGCCACCGGTCAGTTCTACTACTTGGGCTGTGGGGGGACGTGCTTTGCGCCGGGTACGGGGTCGGAACGGGCCGTGGTTCGTGTCTCTCCTGCTCGTCGTGGCCGCCTGCTCGTCGCCCGGGCGCGGAACCGTGACCGTCGAGACGCCCGACAGGTCCGTGTCCGACCTTCTCGCACGGCTCGACCGTCGGTGCACCGACATCGTCACCACCGACCTGGGCGAGGGCACCCTGTGCGCCGACAGCGGCTTCCGTATGGGCACCGACGGGTTCGCCTTCGCGAACTGGGGGCGTTCGCCGGCAGCCGACGACAACATCAGCCTGCAGACCATGATCGACCTGTTCGGGCACTCGGCCGTCTGCCTGCCGGGTGACGAGTCCTCGTGCGTGATGCGGCCGCGCACCGTCCAGCAACTCGACGAGTGGAACACCGCCATCGCCAACGGCCGGTGCGAGGGGATGGCCGCACTCAGCATGCGCCTGTTCCTGCGCTATGACCTGCCGTCCGACTACTCGGAGCGCGCTGCGACGGCAACCGAGCTTGACCGGGACGACCCCGGACTCTCCCGGTCCATCGCGCACTGGTGGGCCACGCAGTTCCTGCCCGAGGTCGCCGATGTGGCACGGCAGTCGCGACTCCGCTCCCCGCTGGAGATCGTGGACGACCTCATCGTGGGGCTCGCGAACGACAGCGGCCAGACCCTCGGCATGTACGCGGGCGGCTCCGGTCACTCGGTGGCACCGTTCGCGGTGACCGAGAGGGGCGGTTCGTACGTGATCCACGCGTACGACAACAACCATCCCGGCCGCCGCACCGAGATCATCGTCTCGCCGGGCAACGAGTGGTCGTACGCGTGGGGCACCGGGCCCGGGGGCGGCACGGTGGACTGGACGGGTTCCACAGGCACCCTCGAGCTCACCCCGATGTCAGCACGGATGGGCCCGTTCACGTGCGGGTTCTGCACGGAACCGGCTGACGATGCCGACACCACAGTGACCGTCACGTCGACCGACTCGTCGCGCGGGCTGCATGTGTTCGTCGATGCCGGCGACGGGGGCACGCTCGAGGTGTTCGGGAGCAGCGTCGTGAGCACCATCGATGGTGCGACGGTTGCGTTCGGGAAGTCACTGTCATCGGTGCCGGTCGCCGCCCCTTCCGTGACCGTGTCGCTTCCGGCGGCGATCCTCGAGGCCGGCATCGAGCTCCGGTCGGCGGCGGCCGGTGCCGTCACCAGTGCCTCTACGATCCTCGTGCGCCGCGCCGGCCAGCCCGACCTGAAGGTGACCGGGGCGGGGTCGACCGGTCTCGTCGGAGCCACGCGCGCATCGAACCCCGTCATCAGGTTGCTCGAGAACGGTGCCGTGGTCCGGGCGTCGGCGGACCGCGGTGTGGGCGTGTCGGTTGCCGGGGAGACCAACCTCGACTGTCGGGGCCGGCGACAGCCTTGTCATCGACGGACTCGATGTCGACCAGGTCGACAGCCGCACGATCGAGGTGACATACAAGGGTGGCGACGGTTTGCGCGAGGCCAGCACCACGGTGGAGCTCGCACCCGAACGCGCGAAGAACACGGTGCTCGCGGTGGAAGGCGGGCTGCTGATCCCCACGTTCTCGCCGGGTGCGCGACAGAAGGTGTCCCCGGCCGCCCGCATGCGGACGACACCCATGACGGCGGTGCCGACCACCGTGCCGGTCACTGTCATGCCGTCGACCACGGTGCCGACGATCGAGGTGACACTCCCCGATTGATGCGGACGGCCGCGTCGCCGGCCGCCACTCAGCGGAAGTTCGCCGCAACCCCGGACATGAACGCGGAGTAGGACTGTCGCCGGGCCTCGGGCGTGGCACCCAGCGTGAAGTCGGGGACACAGACCTCGTCGAACCCGAGCGCCGCGTACTCCGCGACGGCCTCGTTCAGCCGCTCGATCGTTCCGACGACCGCCCGGTCGGCCGGGGCCTTCTCCCTGATCTTCGCCGCTGTCGCGTCGTCGGGTGCGATGAAGAAGAGTGCCTGCACCGACTTGCGCACGGTGGCGGGGTCACGGCCCTCCTTCTCGCACGCGACGAGAAGGCGCTCCATCACGGGCTTCGTGGTCTCCGGTGTTCCCCACGTGTTCCACTCCTGCGCGAAACGGGCGGTGAGACGCAGCATCCGCGGCCCTCCCGTGCCGACGAGTATCGGCAGGGGTCTCTGCACCGGCTTCGGCTCGCACGGGGCATCAGTGATCGTGAAGTGACGGCCGGAGAAAGTGGTGCGGTCGTTCGCGAGCATCGAGGACACGATCTCGATTGCCTCCGCGAACCGGTCAACACGGTCCTTCGCGTCGAACAACTCGATGCCGAACGCCTTGTGCTCGTTCACCTGCCAGCCGGCACCCATGCCGATCACGAACCTGCCACCCGACATGTTGTCGATGGTGGCGGCGCGGTTGGCAATGAGGGCGGGGTGGTTCATGGTGGTCGGGGTGACCAGGGATCCGAGGCGCATGCGCGACGTGACCGCGGCAAGACCCGAGAGCACGCTGAAGCACTCGTTGAAGTTGCCCGCGGCGGGCGAACCGTCGACGGTGTTCGGCATGTAGTGGTCGGCGTACCAGAAGCCGTCCCACCCCTCGCTCTCGGCGAAGAGCGCGAAGTCGCGCACCTCTGCCCACGGATGGGCACTGTTCGCCCAGACGGAGAACTGCACGGTCAGCTCGGGCCGGAGAACATGCCGCGGTACGTCTGCGGCTTCGGCGGCGTGGACTCACCCTCGTAGCGGTTGATCTCCGCACGGGCGACGACACCCCAGTGAACCTCGTCCGGTCCGTCAGCCAGGCGCAGCGTGCGCTGGCTGGCGTACATGCGCGCGAGCGGGGTCCACTGCGACACACCGGTTGCGCCGTGCATCTGGATGGCCTCGTCGATGATCTGGCAGGTGCGGATGGGCACCATGGCCTTGATGGCGCTCACCCACACGCGGGCCTCGGCGTTGCCCATGGTGTCCATGGCCTTCGCCGCGCGCAGCACCATGAGACGGCACGCCTCGATCTCGATGCGGGCCTTCGCGATGACCTCGGGGTTCTTGCCGAGACGCGCGATGGGACGCCCGAATGCCTCGCGGGTGAGACCGCGGCGGATCATCAGCTCGAGGGCACGCTCGGCGGCACCGATGGACCGCATGCAGTGGTGGATGCGGCCGGGTCCGAGGCGGACCTGGGAGATCTCGAACCCGCGGCCCTCGCCGAGGAGGATGTTCTCCTTCGGGACGCGGACGTTGTTGAAACGGATGTGCATGTGCCCGTGCGGCGCGTCGTCCTCACCGAAGACCTCCATCGGACCGACAATCTCCACGCCGGGGGTGTCCTTCGGCACGAGAATCTGGCTGTGCTTGCGGCTCGGCGGCCCGTCGGGGCTGGTGAGAAGCATCACGATGAAGATCTTGCAGCGCGGGTCACCCGCACCGGATGCGTAGTACTTGTCGCCGTTGATGACCCACTCCTCGCCGTCAAGTTCGGCGCGGCACTGCAGGTTCTTGGCGTCGGACGAAGCAACGTCGGGCTCGGTCATCACGTAGGCAGAGCGGATCTCGCCGTTGAGCAGCGGCTTCAGCCACTTCTCCTTCTGCTCCGGCGTGCCGACGCGCTCGAGCACCTCCATGTTGCCCGTGTCGGGCGCGGAACAGTTAAGGCACTCGGACGCGAGCGGCGACTTGCCCAGCTCGACCGCGATGTACGCGTAGTCGAGGTTGGAGAGCCCCTCGCCCGTCTCCGCGTTGGGGAGGAAGAAGTTCCACAGCCCCTGCGCCTTCGCCTTCGCCTTCACGCCCTCCAGCAGGTCGAGCTGGCCCGGGGCGTAGTCCCAGCGGTTCTCGCGGTTCTCACCGAGGGCGTAGAACTTCTCTGCCATCGGCT
>Ga0208783_10001055_pt1 | contig 16640 bp, 14 predicted proteins | sample DEB19_08_DNA_2_FD_184529 | JGI IMG/M metagenome (GOLD analysis project Ga0208783, IMG submission 184529) | Aqueous microbial communities from the Delaware River and Bay under freshwater to marine salinity gradient to study organic matter... | ecosystem: Environmental > Aquatic > Marine >...
AGTCACCCTGCCAGATGATTGAGTCCACCGCGTACTGGTTGGTGAACGTGCCCCACTGGTTGACGAGGTAGTCGTAGAGCAGCGTCTTGCCCGACTCCAGCGTGAACCGGACCTGGTTGGTGCGAGCGAGCAGCGCCGCCGAGGTGATCACCTCGTTGTTGTACGCCTCGACCGGAGCGCCGATGTACTGCACCTGGAGCGAGCGGTCGATCAGGTAGATGCCCTTGCGGCTCTGGAACATGATGCCGACGGGCGTGCCCACCACGCTGCGCGGGTCAATGCAGCCGCAGTCGGTGGTGATGAGAATTGCACCCGTCGTTAGATCGTTGTTGGTGCCGTTGTTTTCTGGGCCTTGACCAACCACAAAAAAGATCCGGTCACCCTTGAACACAAGCAGTTTGTCGTCCACCGTCGCAAGCGCAGTGATCGGGCCGCCGCGAGGATCAATCTGCATGACAAACCCGTCGTTAAACGCAACCGGCGTTGAAGCTCCGATGTTTTTGCTGTACCAGATCGTCAGCGGATCAGTGCTGGGAACAATCCAAAGCCGATTGCGGTGCAGAGCGATCAAGCCCGTTGGAGGAGCACAAATGTTTTCTACGATTGACGTGATGCCCGAATTGGCTTGCAGCGGTTGGCAGTACAAGCCTGGGCGCCTTTCCAGCACGGCATCGGACATTGTATCGGTGAAATACAGATAGTCACCGTTTACATTGTTGATGTCAGGGGAGGTCAAGCTAGAAACGCGGTAAAAAAACGACCCATCAGCCTTGGTGCGATAGACCACAATCTGCACCGGATAATTGCCCGTTTTAGCAGTTAGGTTAAGATAATTAACCCTGAGAAAAACGCGCGAGTTTGCCCCTACCGCTCCGGTAGTCTTGTACAACGCAGGCGCGCTTTGGTGAATGTTGCCTTGGTTGTCTACCCACTCATAGCAAGCAGTGTAATAGTACGTTCCAGCGGAAAGCTCGCCACCAGATATGGCAACGTTGTCAATCGTCAGGATTGGATACACATGGAAGCCGTGCTCAACGATGGACGCACCATCGTACATCTGCACAAATCCGCCAGTTAAATGCAAGTCAGAAGCAAGCTCGGCATGATTGACGGCAAACTTGGGCGCAGCAAGATCAAATGTCACGGCAGACACGTTAGGCTGCGTCTGAGTCAGCGATCCTTCAATCAACACTTGGTTGGTAAGCGCATACCGCCATGTGGTGTCGTTAACCAGAGTGGCACCCGCAAGCAGCGGTGCGTCAAGCATAGACGCAGTCACCGTTGAAAGCGTTGAGCCGCTTTCTGCCAACCAAAACCCAATGCCGGTGCCGCCCGGATTGCTTGGACTATCCGCGACGGTGATGGTTCCAGCACCAATCGCAACCACATACACGAGCGAAGGCTGCGCCGCGATGATGCCGTCGGTGCGCGCCTGGATCGGCATCCCGACCGAGAAGTTGGCCGTGTCAGAGGGCGTCGCCAGCACGATCACGCCGGTCGTAGTATTGACGTTGCTGATCACTCCGAGGGTGGCTGGCGTCGAGGCAAACTGCGCGTTGTAGGCGGGACTGCCGTTCTGGTCGCTGAATGCCTTAGCAACAAGGTTGGCGTCCTTGTCCATGAGGAAATACGCCGACTGCGAAGGCGTATCGCCATCCGGTGCGGTCACGTTGCCAGGATAGAAGTACACCACGGGCACATAGCAGTTGCCGTCGTAGTTGAACGCTTTGCCAACCGGAGTCACACCACGCTTGAGTAGCGACGGTGTGCCAACGTTGTAGGCATCTCCCACCGTGATTTTGGAAGTGGAAACCGGCTGCGTGTCACAGTTGGAGTAGAACACCGTAAAGCCGATACTCGTGCCCGTTGTGCTGCTGCCAGTGATCGCCCGAGCTTGCTGGTACTCCAAGTTGCTGACCAACGTACCGGACGCTTGCGGAACCAACGACGGGCTGAACGCAGCGTACTCAATGCTGGTCGTGAACGGAGCGGAGCCGTTATCGTTGGCAAGCACCACGACAGGTCCGTAATTCAACGAAAGGGTCTTGGTACGAAATACCGTCACAGCTCGCGACGCATACCCAATCGTCGTTTCAAGCGCGACGGTGGTTGGCGATGCGCTCAAGTAAACTCGAACGGTAGTCTCTGAGCCTGTGTCGTTGTTGAAGACCAGATAGATGCGAGGCTGCGTCTTGGTGCTGGTCGTATAGAACAACGCGGCATCGTAGTTGGGCGCAGTCGCACTGATGGTAGAGGCAAGCCCCGTAGCCACCGAGGTGATTGCCGTAATACTGGGCGCGATGGTGGCGTTAGCATGCGGGATCTGAGCCAAGTACAGTGCGGAATACGGCACTGCCGCGTAAAAGTAGATCAAAAAGTGAGTATCGGTCGCAAGAACGCGAGGCTTGGAACCGGTGGCGAGCAGCGTGGATGCAAGAAGCGTCTGTTGCGTCTGTCCGTCAATGATGCAGTACCGAATCGTGCCAGGCGTCTGCGAGTCTTCCCATGCGTATGCTTGAAGACCAGACTCTGCCGTTGCTCCATCCGGTACCGTTTGCGAGTTCGCATCGGTCACCACCGGAAACTGCTCTACGCGCGCTGGCAAATACGCGCCCTTCCGCGCCCATGCATTGGACGATTGGTCGTAGCTGAACATGGTCTGGCCATCGGCCAGCAGCAGCTCACTACCGTAAGTCGCAAGACCGACGCCCGTTGAAATCTTGGTCCCAGGTTCATTGAGGATGGACTGACCAAACGCAACGCTGCCATTGCGCTTGGTGATCGTCTTCAGCGTTGTGAACGTGCCGTTCTCAAGCTCAAGAAGCTTGCCCGCGACAACCTGCTTCTGATCGGTCTTGGTGTCCACGCCCTCTGCGAGCGGCATGGTGATGTTCTGCCGTTGCAGCATCGCGGCTCCTTAAAGCTCGTAGGCGTAAATCTTGCCGTAAGCGACGGAAAGCGTTGTCGTTGCCCAACCACCACCAGCGGGATAGCACTTGCCCTCAAGACGGAAGGTATACGTTCCAGCGGCGGGAGGAACGTAAATTCCGCTGATCATGGTCAACGGCACCCGAAACACGCCACCTGATGCATTGCAGTACACGTCAATGTCCTGCGGCAGTATCTTGGTGGATGCGCTTCCAGACACATCAATCTGCACCTTGGCTGAAACCCTGCCAGCCGCGTTACCGGAAAGCTCAATATACCCGTAGTTTGGTGTTGCCGCAGGCTCGGTGATCATGCCGACAATCACTGGTCGCCCAGTAGTGGTTAACGTAACGCTGTTTGACAAACCAATGAACGTTGAGGTGTCAGTCGTCGTTACACTGAGAAATGACGAAACCTGTTCACCCACCGCAACAAGCATCGGTCGCGTGATGCCATGCGACTGCGTCACATACCCAAGTGTGACCACTGAGCCGCTGGTGGACGAAGTGACAAACGAGTTGGTCGCAGGCACCGTAGCGGGCAGCTTGAGCGTGTACGACACCGAGTAGGGAGACTGCTGAAGCGTTACCACTCCCGCAAACTGAACACCTCCCGTGTCAAGCGTAGCCCTGTTGCCGTTCTCGTCCAAAAACTCGTAACTGAGTGAGCCACTAACGTAGTTCACAGCAGCGTTTGGGACGATTCCGCCAATGTTGCCGGTCCCACCGACATTCACTGTGCCGCCGGTCGTAATCTGCACCGAGTCACCGTTGCCGTTCACAAAGTAGAGATCACCGGACGCAGTGTGAACTGAGTTGGGCGTACCACCGTAACCGTCAAGGAACACGGCCTTAGTCAAGTCCGTTGCTGCGTGCGTGTTGAACGACAAGTCAGCATCAATGTTGATCGCACCAGTAGTGATCGGCACGCCGATGGCGATGTGATCATGCGCGTCAATGATGGTGAGATCCGCGTTGATCTGCGAGGCCCACGTCGGTCCCGGCGTCTGCGACACCAGCGGCAGCGTCAAGTTCATGTTTGGCGTCGTCATTTTAACTCCTAAATTGATGTAGCCACAGTGTGACTGACTTCAACCCAATATGTGCCATTAAAGATCAAAACCATAGAGCCGCCAGGATCAAGCTTGTTCGTAGCGTTGCCCAAGCTTAACGCATAAGCAGCGCCTCTCTGCAAAATAATGTGATTGGTGGCGCCAACGTTCATTAACACCACCATCTGACCAGCCACAGCGTTTGCCGTCAAAATTGTCGGCGTTGAGGTCAGCGTGTAGTTGCCGCCTGAGACATCAAACGGAAGATACGTTCGCGTCGGATCAAAAGAATCAATTACCGAGGTAATCGTCTGCGTTGTTTTTGGCGTTAGAACCGTGGGACCATGAACCTTCGTCGGGATGCTCTGTGCTGCAATCTCTACCGAGCTGGTGTTTGTGTCACCAATATAAGCCTTGCCCCACAGTGACTGAATCGTAGCATCGTATCCAGTTCCGCCTCGCACCCGAGCGTTGCCGCCAGCTCCGTACCAAGCAGGCGTGTTGGCGTCGCCACCCGTGCCGCCGAGCAGGAACGCATCAGCTCCAGGTCCGCTGTTGACGAACAAGCCGCCGATGCTGCCGTCGCCGCCAATCACAATCGCGGAGCCGCCCGCAGCGTTAGCCACACCGTGCGACCACAGTCCTCCTTTAAGGATCGCGCTTCCGGGACCGATGAGCGTTGAACCCACCAATGATGAGGTCGGACCAAGAAGCCCAAGGTTGCGGTTCATCGATGCGGGCACAGAACCCAGGCTCAACGACAACCAAGTGTTTTCTTGGGTGTTGTCCCAAATGATGGGCACATAGGCATTTGTTCCCGAGGTCGTCGTCGCCTTGATCCCGTCAGGGTTGGGATAGTTGCCATGCAGCACGCCACCGGCAACGCCAGTGGGCACAAACGATGGCGGACTAGCGTCAGGGAACGGCGCGGTTGGAGGCGTAAAGCTGGCTGTGTAGCGTGCGATGTTGCTGACGCGCACGTCGTTCATGTAGCCATTATAGAAAAACGCTGCGCCCTGCGAACCAATACAGAGGTTGGTGACGCCGAGGTCGTAGGCGTAGGTCAGCGTCTGTGTCGTACCAACCTGCACACCATCAACAAACAGCCGAACATCGCTACCAGAGCGGCACAGCGTCACAAAATACCACGCTCCCGGCGTCATGCCTGAGGGCGTGTCGTAGTCCCAAGCAACAGCAGCTCGTCCGAGGCCGATGTTGGTGCCACCACGAAAGCCGAAAAAAAGACCGCCAGAGCCTGCTGCCGACACGACAAAGTAGTCGCCCGACATCACGCTTGGGTAAACCCACGCCTCAATCGTGAAGTCGCCAGTGCCAAAGTCATAGGCGACGTTGGTTGGCGCGGTGATGTAGCTGGCGCCGTTGAGATACGCTGAACCGCCGCCAAACTTGCTGGGCGTCGCAACGATGACAGGGGCTCCATTGGAGGTCAGCGGAGCGAGCAGATAGCCGGTGTCCAAGAACGTCGTGCTGCCGGTCGTGCCTGTGCCCGACATCAAAAGCACAACGGTTGGATCACCTGGGCCGATCTTGTTGTTGAACGTGTTCCAATCAATGGACGACAGCCATCCATCGGTCGTCGCATTCGACTGCGTCATTGACAGCGTGGGCGTCGTGCCGCCCGTCGAGGACATGGGCGCGGTTGCGCTGACGCTCGACACCTTGCCGTCAAACATCACCCAATCGGCTGCGCTCAGATAGCCGTCAGTGGTTGCATCCGCTTGCGGGATCGACAGCACGCCCGCAGTCACCACAAGCGGGGCCGTCACGCTGGTGATGATGCCACCGCCACCGGCTGCCGGCGCCCACTCGGTGCCGTTGTAGACCAGCGTCTGCCCAAGAATCGGACGAACCTGCGAGATGCTGATGCCTCGCAGTCCCTTGACGGTGGGCGATTCCAGCGGCCCGGTCAGGTCGCCTTGCACGTTGCGAAGGATCGGGTTCAATGCAGACGCAAGCTGATCCTGCACGCGATTGAGCGCGACATCGTCGCTCATAATGCGTGACAGTTGCTTGATGGTCGGCATTACGGGATACCGCCGCCGCCGCCGAACCCGTTGCCAAACGGCCAAGTGCCGTTCGTCCACTGCACGTCCGCAATCGTCGCGGGCGAGCCAGCGTCGCGGTTCTCGGCCGCAGCCTCGATGCGCTTGATCAGAGCGGCCTTCTGAAGCTGCAACACCGAGGTGTCGCTCTCTTCCTTCTGCGCCATCTTGATCGCCGCGTCGCAGACGACGTACTCCATCCAGCCCGAGATGCCGTCAGCGACAGTCGAGCCGTCCGTCAGCGTTGCGGTCGAGAGCACGAGGCGAGCATCAACACCGGGCACGGGCGTGGGCGAGGTCGTGTTGCCGACGCTCAACGCAAAGTCAGTCGGCTCAGTCTGCTCCAGCGTGATCACGTTGGCGTTCGACGTTGCCGTTACATCAACAAGGCCAGCCGCGTTGATCGATGCCGCAAGATTTGTTGCGGTGATCGTGTTGTTCAAGCCGATGGCGAAGTCAACGCCAGCCGTGAACGTCGTGTTGCCAATGCCGAGGTAGTCATCCGCGACGAGGTTGTTCACCGTCACGGTCGGCACGTCCACAAGCTCGCGCAGGCGCGGGACGTACCAGATGCGGATCGTCTGCCCCATGTTGGGCGACGGAGTGAACCAAAGCTTGTTGCCGCTCAGGCGGTAGCGCAGGTTGGTGACGCCGATCCAAGTCTGCACGTTGGCAGTGGAGTAGCGGTTGCGCTCGGCCAGCGTGAACGGACGCAGCGACACATAACCGTCAGGCCCATCGCTGATCTGCAAGTCCACGCCAAGCAGCTTGAAGAAGTTTGCCGGCAAGTCGTACCGCGTCTGGTTGCCCTGCAACTGAAACGAGTACTGCTCAACGTAGTAGTCGTCGCCGTACTTCTGCACGAGGAGGTCGTACAGCTCAAAGTACGATGCGTTGATGTAGCTGTTCAACTCCGCTTCGGTGACGAAGGTCGAGTTGACCATGTCGGCACGCTGGCGAGCCGCGACCCTGAGCTGCCCCAGGTTCATCTTCGGGTAGATCGCCATCGTGCCTCCTTACAGCAAGGGACGCCCCGGTTGCCCGAGGCGCCCCTCACCATAGCACTGCTTGAGAGCGATTAGTACTCGCCCTCGCCCTCGCTCTCCTCGCCAATGTCCTCGTGGACACCCTCCATGTGAGGCATCGCATCCGCGATGTGGAAAGCAGAGGTCAGAGCAGACGCAACGCCCTCGGCGTCGCCCGCCTTGATGGCCTCAATCAGATCCTCGGCGCACGCAACCATCGCGTGACCGTGACCCGACTCGCCACCACCGTGCTCAGGCTTGCCCTCGCCCATCTTCTTGGGCTTGAGCTTGCCGACGATCAGCGCAACCGCAGCCTTCTCGTCATGCACCATGACAGCCTCCGGTTAGTACGCGCTGGTGTTGGACAGCGTCAGCTCGACGAGCAGCGTCGTGCCATCGGACAGCACGCCAGCCGCAGGGCCGCCACCGCCAAGCGCAATGGTCCCAAGCGTCAGCGACGGGTTGCCCGAGGAACCAGCAACGTCATCCGCGATCACCAGCGTCGTGACCAGCGCACCAGCAGTCCAACCGGCAGCATTGACAGCCGACGCCGACACGTTGAGCAGTCGCGTGTACGGATCAAAGGTCGGAACGCCAGTGCCGGTGGTGGTAAACAACGTCGTTGAACTGCCGATTGCCTGGAACGTGCCGCCGTTGATCGAACCAAGCACCAGCGTAAACTCACCGCCGCTGCCAACCGACAGCGACTCAATTCCCTGCGATGGGTTAATAGTGGTGGGATTCGATGCCGAGTTGATGATCTCCTGCGTCACCAAAACCGGCGCACCAGCGTCATACACGATCTTCGCGAACAGCTTGATGACACGCCGCTCAAGGGTGCCGCCAAACTGGTTGTAAGTACGGTTAGCCATGTTGGCCTCCTGTTGTGACAAGGGGCGACCCCAGCAGACGCCAGAGCCGCCCCGAGTCGGCTAGTGGTTACGCGCCGAGCGACACCACGGCGTTGAAGCCGGGGGCGTTGCAGCCGAGGTTCGCGTAGCTGACGACGCGAAGCTCCGCAGCGTCGCTGTTGTAGACGCGGAGCATCTCAAGCCCGTCCGCGTACTTGGCGATGTGCGGCGCCGGCCCGAGCGAGTACAGCTTCCAGGTGTCCATCTGGAGGAGGTACGCGGTCTTCGCGGGGCACGAGCGGTCGGGGAACACCTTGATCTGACCGGCGGCGCCGTTGATCAGGATGCCGGGGTAGTAGAGCTTCGCGGGGCCGTCGAACGAGATGTACTGCGCCTTGCTGCCGAGCGACTTCTCAAGCGCGGCATACGAGGCGAAGTTCATAATGCAGACATCGGGGTTGCCACCTTCGCGAGCGACGAGCAGCGAGGCGTCGATCACGGCCTCCTCAATGCTCTCCGAGGTGCCGTTGAAGCGCACGCCAGCGAGGCGCGTCGGGTCGGACGAGCGGTCAACCGAGAAGAAGTTGTCGCCCGAGGTCGGCGCGGTCGTCGGGAGCCACGCAGCCAGACCCTTCATCGCAACACCGTAGTCGCCCTGCACGTTCACAGTGTCGGTCGCAACCCAGCCGGTCGGCGTGGCAGCGGCGCCGCCCATGCCGCTCGACGCCACGGTCACGGTGCCAGCAGTGCGGTTGACGGCAATGACGTAGCCGAGGCCCGCACGCGCCGAACCGCCGCTGCTGTAAGCCTGAAGCGTCATGTTCACTTCAAAGTTCACAACGTCAGACGCGCTGCTGAGGACGATGACGCCCGTCGTGATCGAGCCAATGGTGCCGATGGTGCCCGAGCCGTTGCGGAAGATCTGCGTCGCAAGCGAGTTGGTCAGAGCGCGGATCGCGCCGTCGATCACCACGGTCGCGCCGTTGATGAACGCCATCTTGTCCGTCTTGCTGGCGAGCATCGTCTGGTTGTCGATCTGCGCGATGCTGTAGTTGGTCGCGCGGGTCAGCGCAAACGACTGAATGATCGCGGCAGACTGGTTGCCGTAGGCATTGCTGAACGTCGAGCTGCGACCCTGCGAGGTACCGATGATCAGGGGAATCGGCATATACTTGCCGCCGAACTCATCCATCTTGGGAACCATCGCGAGGAACGGGTTGTTCTTGTAGACCAGGTTCGCGATCTTCTGGTCGTCGTAAAGCTCCTTGAGAGCCGCGTTCGCAGCGCCAAGGTCAAACGCACCGGCAAACGAGCCGGTCGGGTTAAGAGCAGGGTTAGGTGCAACAGCCATTGGCTACCTACAGCAGACAGCGCCTGATGCGCGCCTGCAAATCCGCGTCGAGCGCGCCATGCGCTACCAGCGGAGCGTTGAACGGTTTAAGTGAACGAGAGTGCGCCTTGCGTCGCTGCCGTACCTAGCGGTTACCTTCCCTCTAGCCGCGCAAGTGCTGCCGCGATCCGATCAGCGTCTGAGCGCTGTGACTTCGGACCCGCGACTGCCGTTGCACCCAAGTCATTCGTCAGCGTCGGTCCCATCTTCGGTGCCGGTGCTGCCGTCTGTGCCTGCGGCGAGGCCGCTTTCTGCTGCGTCACTGCGAACTTCTTCGTCGCTACTGCCTTGCGTGCGAGGTCTTCGTAGTGCTCTTCAACGAGCTTGGCCGCCTCCGGGATCGTCAGCAGCTTTCCGCTCTGCTTGAAGTGCTCTTCAATCACCTCGCTCACGAGGTTTGCACCACCGTAAAGATTTGTCAACTCGTATGTATCGGCGTGTTGTCCGACATACTCGTTCACCTCTTCGCGGAAGGACTCAATGATCTGCTGCTGCTCCTGCGCCTGGAGCGCACGCTGCTCCTCCAGAATCCGCTTCTGCTCGTCGCGAGCCTGACGCTTGAACTCCTCAAGCTCCTGACGCACCGACTGCACCTCGGCATTCGGCGTCGGCTTGTTGTCGTTCAGCACGAATTCAGTGATCTGCTCGTAGGTCAGTCCGAGCTGCTTGAGCGCGTCCAGCGGGTTCAGCGCAGCCTGCCGCTTGGCCTCCTGAAACGCGCGGATCTCCTCGGCCTGCTGCGCGAGCACCGACTGCTGCTGCCGCACCGCCTGCTGCCGACGAAGCAGATCCTGCTCTTTGCGCGCCAGCATCGCAAAGCGGTCAGCCTTGGGAGGTGCAGGCTTCTCCTCGACCGGCTTCTCCTCGGGAGTCTGCTCCGCAACCGGCGCGGTGCCCAGCACCTCCTGTGCAGTCGGCGGCGGCGCCTCGGGAACCGGACCTCCTAGCGTACCCGTCGTCATGTTCGTCATCGTGCCTTCAACAGCCATGCGTCACTCCTTGGTTACTGTACCGGGACATTCGGTACAAGCTCACTTGCAGGCATCGGCATCGGAGGCGCCAGCGGCATCCCCGTCGCTCCCGGCATCGGCATCTGCGGCACGGGCGGCGGCATCATTGCCTGCTCAATCTCGTTGATCTGCTCAAGGTACCGGCGCAGCAGCTCAAGCCGGTCCTCGCGAAGGTTGTTCGCCTTTCCCTTGGCGTAGTACTCAAGGCACAACTGCTTCGACATCGCGAGGTCATCCAGCGGATCGGGCGAGGTGTAGTCACCGTCGTCCACGATCTTGTCGAAGACCATCGTGAGGTAGTCCTCTTCCGCATTCGCAAGACTCTCAACCTGGTCAAGATCAGGGAAGTCGAGCAGCCGACGGGCCTGACGCGGCGAGAGGAAGCCCGCCTGCGCGTACTCCTGAATCGTCGCAAGACGGCCCGCAGGATCGCTCGGCAGCGACGACACGGGGTAGCACTGCATCACATAGTCGTCGTCGGTGAGCTTGATGTCCTTCCACTCAATGCGCTCAATCGACTTGCGACCAGGGACGCGGACCTCGTAGCCCTTCTCCTCGGCGGCGATCATCTTGATCACCTCAATGGAGAGCCGCGCAACGTCCATGTACATCGTTTCGTAGCTCTTCGCCGGAACGTGCAGACGATCCTGTTGAATGTCGTTGTACTCGCGGATCGCGCGACCGCTGTTCAACCCCTCGGGCTTCAGCGACGAGGCCGCAAGCTGCGACACGCCCGCCTGCTCGTACCCCTTGTTGATCAGGTTCTGGAGGTGCGCAAACACCTCGGGCGACACAATCTGCGGCACCACATACTGCGGCGGCACGCCCGTGTAGTTCACGATTGTGCCGATGTCGTTGTTCAGGTGCTCCTTCACGATCTTGCTGCCGTTCTCAATGAACACCTTGAACGAGCCAGCGAGGTGGAACGACCGCTGGATGATCCACAGGATCTTGTTGATCTCCAACTGAATGTTCTGGAGCTGCTCCGCAAGCCCCTGTCCCCAATAACCGTACAGACGCGGGCACCACTGCACGCGCGCGAACGGGAACCACTGATGCGGCCACGGCTCCATCTCGCCCAGCACCGCGCCGTCAATCGTGATGCAGTGCCTGCCGTCGTCTGCTCCAGGCCCGCTGGCAAGGTGCCAAGACTCCCGCACCGTGATCATGTCCGCGACAATGCTGCGGCCAGCCTCCTCGGTCCTTGACGGCTTTGCCCCTGCGATCTTGTCTGCGTCGTCAGGGAACATGTCGAACAGCACCTGACGGTCTACCTGTTTCACGCGGTGCATCTGACGCGGCTGGCCGTACAGCGCCTCAACGTCGTCCACAAAGATCTCGCTCGCCATCACGCGCTCGTGGCAGACGCGGTCACCCTTGGCGAACACATGGATGAAGCCGTCGCCCCACACCGAGGCGTCGCGGAACACCGTCGTACCAATCTCGTGCGTCGCGTTCTCGTAGAACACGCCGTCCAAGAAGGCGTTCAGCTTCTTCGCCTCACGCTGCTTGCGATAGTCGCCTCCACTCGTCAAAAACAACGGCTTTGGACGGTTGCGCGTGATCTTCGCAACCACGGTGTCCACCACCGACTGCACCAGGTTGTAGCTGATGCGATCACGCAGTGCGGGCTGCTGCGCCGCCAACTTGCTGAACGACACGCCCGCCAGCGTCGTCGGACTCAGGTTGCCGTACAAGCGCGACGAGACAATCCACTGCGTCGCCCGAAACGACTGCGCGTCGCGAATCAGGTTCAGCGTCCCGCTGATCACGTCCGCAGCGTCGCCACCCTCAAGCATCCACCAACGACGCTCCTTGTTGTCGGGCAGCTTGTCAGGCACACCGCTCCGCTCGCCACCAATCGTGAAGTCTCGAAATTCAATGGGCATGACGCCTCTCCATCCTGCGGACAACGCGGTTCTTCTTCACGCCAAACAACTTGCCCAGCAAGCGGAACGCCTGACGCTCCCGCTCGTCCGTCATCTCAGGATACCACGCCTTGCAAAGCTGCCCGATGATGAACACTCGCTCCTCGGTCGTCAGAGGCGCAAGCTCGTTGAACCAAGGCCGCCGCATCTGCTGCAAGTCAGAGACAATCATCTCCTGATGCGCGAACCCGGCCCACAGCGCCGCACGCCAGAGATGCTCACGGGAGTTGGCCCTCTTCGCCTCCTCCGCGTTCATCAACTCCTCGCCCTGCTTCACCTCATCCGACATTCGGCGCTCCCCCCGACGACGAACAGAGATCGTGCGAGCATCCCATCAGGCAACCAGCATCCGAGTGCTCAGTCACCCAACTGTGCCCGCACGCGCAAACAGAGCCGGTAGCGTCCTCAAAGACTCCCTGCTGGGCCATCGGCTCCACTGTCTTTGAATAGGAGGCCGGGGCGCTACCAAGCTCAACCTCAATCCCGTTGACCGCAAGTCGGCGGATGCCATGCTCGCGCATGAACCCTACCCACATCTCCACAACGTGCTGGTCAACCACGGGCACCTCCAAAACGGCGCGACGGTATTCTCAATGCATGATCCCGTCAATCGCAGGATCGTCGTACAACGCAAGCCCCTGCTCCCGCGCACGCCGCTCCTCCAGCACCTTCTCCATCTGCTTCTCTTCGTACTCCAACATCCAATCGGCCTCGCTCTTGCCGTACTTCAGCCCGTTGTCCTGCCGCACCTCCGACAGCCACTGATAGCAGTGCCTCCATGCGTACAGCGCCGCGTCCACGCAGTGGTTCTCGCAGTTCGGATGCTCCTCCCGCCTCGGACTCCGGTCGTCCCAAATCAACTGCGAGTACTCTTCCGCCAGCGGAGCCGCTGCCTTCCGATGCAGCTTGATGTACCCGCTCGCGAAGTCGCCGTTCATAATCTCAATAAAATCCGCCTTGCCCGCCTTCTCTGCCGGCGTCAGCGGGATGTCGTGACGACGGCGCATCTCTTCCACCGCCTGCTTGTTCGCTCCGTCAATCACGATGCGGTCAAACTCAAAGCGTCCCATCAGTCGCCGCGTCTGGTCCGCTACCTCCGTGATGTCGCACTTGGCCTTCTTGTGCGCTCCCAGCACGTACAGCGTGCGATCAAAGTCGTGATACGCGCACACCACCCATGCCGTCGGGTCGTTGAACCCGAGGTCGATCCCCAACACGTAGTGCCAGCGCCCGCCCTTCGACATCACCGGCAACTCGTCAAACGTGTTGCGCGCCCCGTCGAAGCGGTACACCAAGTTGCTGTCATCCACCACCCACTTGCCCAGGTAGTGCTGCTGGAACAGCGGCGTGTTCTCGATGTTCGGGTTTGCCAACTTCAAGTCCTCAATCTCGTCCTTCCACTTGTCCGCCATGTGCGGGTTGTCGAACGCAGTCCACCGATGGCCGCTCCAGCCCATAATCTCCCAGCGTCCCGCCTCGCCGGGGTTCTGCCCCTTCGTCAGGTCGTAGAACAACCCGCGCTTGATGTTCCCGGGCGTCCCGATCAACGCAATCGTGCCTCGGTAGTCCGCAGTCGCCGGCTTCAAGATGCCGTACACCATCTCGTGCAGATCAACGCCATACGAGGCCGCCTCGTCCACCACCACGCTCTTGAACTTCTGCCCGAGTGCCTTGTCCTTTTCCTGCTCGTCCGCGTCCATGCCCAGCAGGTAAATCATCGACCCGTTCGGCAGCGTCACCGACAGCTCTGTCTCGTTGAACCGGCATCCCAACGACTGCTCTCGGTCAATCGTCTTCAGCACGTCCTTCCACATGATCCGCTTGGCAGACGCCCGCGTCAGCGCAACGTACAAGCACGACACGTTCGCCGTCTGATACGCATCCCGCATCAGCATCAGCCCCGCGCCGTAGCTCTTCCCCGACCGGCGCGTACACAACACCACCTTCAGCCGCGCCTCGTCGTCCAAGAAGGCGTTCTGCGCCTTGAACGTGCCGTCGCGGAACACTGGCTCCTTTTTCTCGCTCATCATCAGAGCAAAGAACTCGCTCCGCTCCGAGGGCGTCATCTTCGCGATCAGCTTGTCCAGCTCTTCCTTGGTCACTTTTCAACCCTAAGCGTCAGTCTCTTCGCCCTCGCATCCGCCGCAAGCTGATCGGTGCAAAACCTGAACGATGCGCTGCGATGAATCCCGCTCGGAATGCTGGGCAACTCCTGCATCTGCTCCTCAAGCATTCGCCTATACTCCTCAAGCGACAGCCGCTGCACGCTGGGCTGCGTTGCGGCGTTCCTCTGCTCGCGAATGCTGGCGCAAAGGTTGATCAACTCCTGCGCGTCTGCGTCAAATCGCGGCTTCGGCTCCTCACGCTCAAGCTCGCCAAACCACGACGCCACCCACACGAAGAACCGTCGCCATGCGGTCTTGAACCAAGTCATTCCTGCGCCTCCCGCATCATCCGCTCGTACTCGTCCCGAGTCATGATCTTCGGCCTGTCCCCGCCCACCAAGGCGTCGTGCTCCGCCTTGCTGATCCCCCGCGTCACCATCTCCACCCGCTTGCGCCCGCTCTCGTACCGTCCCACCACCTCCCGCGCGTAGTCCAACGCAGGCCCAATCCCGCCCCAACCGCGCCCACTCAACGCTCGATCCGCTGTCCAGTACGCAGCGTCCACGTCCTCGTCAAACTTCCCCTCCACCCTCAACTCTTCCAACCGCTTCCGCAGCCGCTCAAGCTCGTCCCTCATATCCGCACCTGTCCTTCCACCGCTCGCTTTGCGGCCTCCAACGTCGGCGCCACATTCTCTCCCCACGCCCGCACGCCCCAAATCCACCGCTCCGACGGTTTTTGCCACTCTACCCAGCAACACCAGGTCTGCGTAAACGCCACATACCGCTCCCCGCAATCAGGCCCGCTCGGGTCTGTCCGCTGCCAATCCAAGTCTCCGTAAATGATCTCAGCCATCCTCGGGCACCAGCGGCAGCGCCTCAATCGCCGCACCTATTGCGAAGAACCCCTCCGTGTCCGCCACCTTCGCCGCGCACCCTCGCATCCACCGCGCCGCCGCCATCTTGTGCACCACCACCTCCGCGTCCCATGACGCATGATGCTCAAGTTCCCGCTGCCTCATGTCGTTACGGTACCGCTCGTTGATTCCCCGCTGAATCGTTCCCTCGGGGTCCGCTAGCAACGCCTGCAACTCACGCACGCGGCCTTGCAACTCCAACACCTCGTTTGCTCGAATCCGTGCTCGGTTGAAATAAAAGCTCAATGTTTTTTGCAGTTGCGCGTTGCGCCGCTCTCGCTCCAACCCGCGCCTATTCATCGTTCGCCTCGCTCCCATCACACACCTCTGCGGTCACTGCCGCTACCGCGCAAACTCTTTCATGCTCTTCACTTCCATTAGCGCAATGCTCCATAGCCGACGGAAAATGTCTGCCATGCGCGTAATGCTGTCTTGCGTGCAGCCATGAATGTAGCCGCCTTCCCCAAAGTAATTGTGCGAACAACCATCAAAACGGATCACCCCGTGCATGATCGGCATCGACAATTCAACCGACTCGGTCATGCCAAATCCGCTAGGGTCTTTTTCTTTTTGAGAATACAAAAAAACGCCACCGGCATCAATCCCAGCAACTTCGTACACCCTGTAGTCCATGCAATAAGCGTCCTCGGTTGTTCTCGTACACACCGTCACACCAAGGTCGCCAAGATCCGTCCATGTCTGCATTTTCCACTCAAACTGTGCCATGCGTTACTCCTGCGGTCACTGCCGCTCCCACATCCTCGCATGGGTACACGGGAACCCGCAACCCTTTTTGCGCGCCCGCTCATTTCTTTTGCGCCAGTTATGCGAATTACGCCGCATGGGTACACGCTGCACTGCAAGGCTTTTGCCCTCTGGGGGGGCTATAGGCATGGGTACACGCTGCGGCATATGGTGGGTACTCTCTGGGGGGGTATATATATGTAAGTAAATCCCCCGCACGCATGGTGGGGGGGGTCGAGCCTGGTCCGGGCCGCCTCGCGACGGCACGAGCGCCCGACCGACCGTCCGCCCGTCCGCCGACGCGCGCCGGTACCGCGCACCTTGCCGCGCGCCTCGCGAGCTTGGCGCCGCACCTGGTAGCGCGTTGCGAAACTGCCGTAAAATAAGGCCGATCCGCGCCTTGTGTTTTTTTCTTTGACTCCGCCCGTGGGGTCGTGCATGATGCCAGTCGTCCCGCAGTGACGCGGGCGGAGGTAAAGCGATGGGATTCTTGCTGGTGGTGGCGCTGGGAATCGTCGTGGTGCCCGTGTTTTGCGTCGTGGGCATCGCGGGCGCGGCGGTGCTTTTGTGGCTCGCGGACGGGTGCGAGGCCGTGATCGCGAGGTTGCAGTGATGACGGCGGACGACGT
>Ga0208783_10001058_pt1 | contig 16623 bp, 28 predicted proteins | sample DEB19_08_DNA_2_FD_184529 | JGI IMG/M metagenome (GOLD analysis project Ga0208783, IMG submission 184529) | Aqueous microbial communities from the Delaware River and Bay under freshwater to marine salinity gradient to study organic matter... | ecosystem: Environmental > Aquatic > Marine >...
CAGACGGTGCATCGCGAAACTGTCACCCGCTCAAAACGCTCCCCGCCCGCAAGGCTGTCATTGAAAGACTTCAGCCGCGACGCCAACTTTTGGCCGACGTTGACGGCAGAACCAGCGGATGCAGGAGGCATCGCTGCCGAGTCCTGCGGTTTCGTTTCGTCACTCATGCGATGCTCCTGATCCTGCGTGTTCTGTGGCTACTTGCCGTCCGCTGGCGGGGCGGGAAGCGGCATCCAGTGGGTGACCCGCTTCAGCATTCTGCCACCTCGCTTCTCAAACCCTTGGCAAGCATGCCACCATTCGCTGCGCCAGAACTCAGCATTGCACCGCCGGCCGTCGGCATACGCAAGAACTTCTTTTGCTTCTTCCGGCACTTGCTCATCCACGGAGATCCATCGCGTCGGATAGTTCGCCTCGATCACGCGATCCAGCAATGCCTCGCACTGCGCCTGCCCTGTCCCTTGCAGCATCATTTCAGCACAGGCGCGAGCGGCAATGATTTCGTCACGGCACGACAAGAGCAGCGGAATCGGGTCTGGTTCCAACTCCTGGCACGATGCGGCTTCGCACTCTTGGATGTGCGAGCGGATTCGCTCAATGATGTCCATCATGTCACTTCCGGCGGCGATGGCGGAATCGGAGAAAGGACGAACTCGACTAATCTTGGCGAGTTGTCTGCTTTCTCGAATGCTGCCGAAAGCTCAATGCGACCGCCGCTCAGAATCGTGCCTGCAAGGGCTTGAGCAAATGCGTCCGTCACGTTGAGTCTTCCAACCATATCACCGTTGAATGTCAGTCTGTAGTCAGGCATGTCCTTTCCTTTCAATGAATCTTGGCTTTCGTAGCAAGGCGGAAACAGTGTCATCACTTCACCTCCGGCTGGCTTAGTTTGTCGATGGCCTGCTCAACCCTCTCGTTGTGGTATTCGATGCCTTTATGGCCCGGCGTTGTGACTTTCGCCGGAATCCCATTAACCTCCAGCTTGGTGCTGACCCACGCTCCAGAAACAAACTGAGCGTATCGGTCACGCATAACGACGACTTCGTATGGCATCACTTCACCTCCGGCGGCTCGGGCAGCGGCATCCAGTGGGTCGGCTCACATGTGTAGCCCGTGTCCTTCTGAACAAAGTAGGCCACTCCGTTCGTGAAGTGATTCAGCCAAGCGGTCTTCACCTCGCTGTAATGCCACACAAGCACGATCTTCCCGTCTTCCGGCAGTCGCTCGCTCACAGGAATCCACTGCGGCGGATTACGCAGCAACGCAAACTGTGCGTCGGTCAGGGTGATTTGGTGGCACTCTTCGTATGTGTAGCCCTGGAGGCACTGGCGACAGGCCCAGTCGCCGTAGTTCTGAACGACATTCTCGGTGCCGCAGATGTCGCACTTGTATGTGTAGGTGCCCACGTTCGCCCACATCCTTTCAGCGTGATCCGCACCAGCGGCAGCAACCCGCTCAATGACGCCTCGAAGTATAGGGCACGGCGGCAGCGTTGAGGGCCAATCCATGTCTCTCCCTTCGCTCAAGAGCGTCACACCAGCCGCTCCAGCAGGCCGCGCAGCGTATCTTCGGCAGGGTGTTCTACGTTCCTCGCCGCAGAAACCGCCCACTCAATCGCCCGCCGCTCCGCGTCGGTGAGACGCAGGCGGGCGAGTTCGGAGGCGGCCAGACGCAGCATCTCCTTGCGCTCTTCAGACATGGCGACGAATTCCGCAATGCAGATTAGGTTGTCAAAGTGACGAAGCGGGTCGCTCATGTCCCTCTCTTTTCGCTATAGAGCCGTGACCCGCTGCGATAATGCGGATATACGGGTCCGTATAATCACTAGTTCTCATTTCGTCCTCTCCAGCAGGGAGCGGAGCGTGGTGCGACAACCACTTGGCCGCTTGTCGCTTAAGCCCGCTGCCCACTCAATCGCCTCCCGCTCCTCGTCGGTGAGCGTGGGCGAGCGGTAGAGCGGGACTACAGTCGCCGTGCCGTCGAACCCCGTCTCGTTCACTTCCGTAGCCTCCTCGCAGGTGCCGTAGACCCATGCTGTGTCAATGCGTCCAGCGTCCTCCTTCCACTCCAACGCCCACAACGCAGGGCCGTGAGAACCAGCGGATGCAGCGGACGGCGGAGCATCGTCTTTAGGCATGGCTCGTCTCCTCATCGCTTCCGCTGATCCTGTGCGTTCTCAAGCCGCCCCGCCATTACGCCACTGAAGCGTCGTCTCGTCAGTCTCGCCACGCCGCTCAGCGTAGTGCCGTTCACGACACTCTCTGGCTCGCTTGGCTATCTCGTCTGGCGTCGGGTCTGCCACAAGCATCACCGCAGCCCGTGGCCGCTTCGGCAATCCGTGCTTCTGCCGCAGCGTGTTCAACGTGTAGAGACTTACGCCCAGGGCAAACGCAATATCTGGCGTTTCCATTTCGCTGTGCCACATTCTGAACAGCGTTGGCACGTCGATATTCCGCTTGGTTCCTCGAGCACGACGAGGCCAGCCGAAACGCTTGGCAGCATCCGTGATCGTGTTGGCTGAGCACCCCAGCCGGGCGGCGATGTCCTCGTTTCGCATGCCAGTGTCACGCAGCCGTTTCATTTCGGTGTAGTCAATGCGGTGTGCCATCAGCCCTCCTCCGAGAGTGGCATGATGACGCCGGTGTACGGGCCGCACTTCATCAGCACCCGGCTCTGAGCGTCCTTGATGTAGAGATCAACGTGCGGCTGCTCATCGGCAGGCAAGTGCCTCGGATCAAGGAAGTCGGACAGGTAGCCTGGATCAAGTTTCACGCTGGCCGTGGTTCCGGCAGCGATAACCGGGCATATCACCTTGCTCTCGCCGTATTCGCTTGAGCGGCCAGCCAGCACCAGCGTGTTCGAAGTCCACGTCAGGTTGATGCCCTTTGACTGCTCGCTCGTCACGATCGCCGCTGAGTTCACCGCCTGGAGCAGCTCGGTGGTGTCGATCACCGTGGGCTGGCCCTCTGGTTCGCCCACGACTTCACGCCACGCCGGGAAGCGTCCCTCGACGAGCCGGCCCATGACGGTGCAGCCGTCCATCGAAAAAACGACTTCTTTGGCGTTGGCCTCCACCTGCACTGAGCCTTCGCCAGTAGCCATCGCTGCCACCGTGGCCATCACCCTGGCCGGCACGAGCGTCACCGACTCGTCTACGGCCTGGTCGCTCTCGGTCTCCACGCATGCCAGCCGGCGGCCGTCCGTGGCCACCCAATGCTGCATGGATCCGTCTTCAATGGGCGTCACGTCAATGAGCACGCCACCCAAGGCGTAGCGGCTGCTTTGGCTATCCGTGGCGTACGTCGTGGCCTTGGCGGCCCTGGCGAATTGATCCGCCGGCAGGCGGCAGATGGCCTTCAACTCGCCAGCGTCCCACGTCGGGAACTCGGCGGCGTCCTCCGTGGGCAGCGTCCACGAGCCGGCACCGCACTTCACCGTCACGCTTGATTCTCCAACCTTCAGCGTCACCTCGTGGCCAGTGGCGGCACGGAGAATCGCCGCCAGGCGATGAGCCGGCAGCAGCATGGCATCGCCGTGGTAGTCGATCTCACGGTCGATGCGGATCTCCAAATCCGTCCCCGTCAACAGCCCGTCAGCGAGCAGGACGTTTGACAGAATCGGCTTTGGATGCCGTGCCGGCACCGCTCGCAGAACGTCTGCCAATGCAGAGCGTAGCGTTGTCGTGTCCAAAGTGATCGTCGCCTTCCGTTCCTTCGTTGCCGTAGCCATTCCGTGGCCCCTTTGTTGCGAGTGAAACACCAACCAAGATGCCCAATGCGAACGTCGCAGCGAGCGTGATTTGTCCGAGCGAGATCCAGACGTAGTCGGAGATGCTCATAGTGCGGCCCCCGGATCGTCGCCGTCGTCCTCGAGCAGCGGCCACCGTGGCTCGTTCACGGCCTCAATGTGCTCGAAGTAGCAAGCCTGCCGCACCAATCGCTCCTGCAGCTGCACGATCGCGTCGGCCGCAGCCAGCACGAGCACCTGCTGATCTCGGATCTGGTCTACCGTGTGGCGACTGCGGCACCGCTCCACGGCCACGTCACACGATAGAGCCAGCTGCTTGAGGCCGGTGATGACATCGGCGTTGGTCATGCGATCACCTCGATGTTGCGAGGACGGCCAGGCGTGCGACGGATGAAGCCCTTGCGTTCAAGGGCGTCAAGGTGCCCAGTGGCTGAATGCGGCGACTTCGCACCAATGGCCTGTGCTATCTGCCTGACGGTTGGCGAATAAAGGGCCATGTTGGCCCGGATGAAATCCAGCACTTCCTGCTGGCGTGCGGTGAGTCGTTCTTTTGCTGTCTGGGTCATATGCCCTCCTTGGCGGATGCGAGTTTTCTACGTGTACGGTCAAACGCTTCTGCTACTTCCCCGGTGAACTCCCGTGGCGGTGCTGGGGCGTCGGCGAAGTCACGGCCACCTTTGCGGTCGTCCTTCTGGTCGTCGTATTCGCCGCCGTTGCAAAGAGTCACAAAGTCAGGCCCGCAGAACTGCCCTAGCGAAACGGGAGTTTTGAAGTACCGGCACCTGCACAGACGCTCAATCGCCTTCAGTGCCTCGCCAAGCCACTCAGGCTCGCCCAGGCGTAGAACCGCCTTGGGGTGCGGGTTCAGCGGCTTCCACGGCTTGCCACGTCCTGAGTTCCAGGCCTTGCGCAGCGTCTGCCATGCCGACTTGTCGAACCCTTCGCGCGGAAGAGGTGGAATTTCTTCTCTTCTCTTCTCTGGTAACGCATCGAGCGTTACGGACTGCTCGCCTTGCGTAACGCTGGTAGCGTTACGGTGCGTCTCAGCCCTGTTTTTCCCGAGCGCACGGGTCTTTGCGGTGTCGCTGCAATGCCTGTCGAACCGGGGGAAACTCAGCCCCGCGCCGGTTTCAACAAGCCAGCCCACCCTGACAAGGGCGGCACCGTACCCGTCACGCCTGCACAAACGGTCAACCCACGCCAGGTCAACGCCATCAACCTCGCCGTTGCGGCTGTGCCTGTCGGCCCACGACCACAGCCGGAAGAGCTTGCCGATCACGGCGTCCTCTTCGAGCCCGCAGATCGACGCCAGCCGGATAACGGCCGGGTCGTCAGCCAGGTCGTGCCGCATTTTCAGCCAGTCACCGGCCATGATCCAATTCCTTCAGGAAAAGAGCGGAGTTCTTGAAACTTCGTTCCCGTAAACCATCCAGTTTTCGACAGCCTCTCTGCCGTAGAGCTCTAGGTACGGGCCGTGGCTAACTGACTCAACTAGCCTGCGAACGTCGCGCGGCTTTTTGCTGTGGCCCGTCCGGTCAAACTGCCCCCACGACATGCAATCGCGACGGCGAAACTCTGGCTTCCCGCGAATAGCCAGCAGCATGAATTCATGTGAAACTCGCCAGTAATTGCCGATTCCCATTTGTGGCTTCACCCACACGTAGCAGGACTTGTATTCAAACCCCCACGCCTCAATTACTCGCCTCGCGTCAAACAGAAAAGCGTTCGTTGTCCACAAATGCAGGTGGCAATCGTCGGCCGCAAGCTGTGAAACAGGCTCCGCGCAGATTTCGTCAACGCTCATGGTGGCCTTGTAGGTGTCTTCCACGTTGGCCCGCGTCGCCTTGTTGCTGTACGCCCACGGCGGGTCCGCGTAAATGCACCCGTACTTCAAGCCACGGCCGATCAAGTCGTGCAGGCTTGACACTGCCCCAGACTCGTAGTCGTCGAGCGAAGGAGTTGCTTCCTCGACGACGGATTTAGCCGCAATCTTCAAAAGACCAGCCTGGGTGATCTCGCTGCCGCGCTGAACGCAGCTCGTTATGTATTCCTCAAACTGATCGTCAGGGACGCATGCCTCTTGCTGCCATCGCGACGACTGTTTTTTCGAAACTCCCAGTTCGCTCAACGATGTGCCGGAAACCGGTGACAAGGCGTCACCGGTTTCCGAAGGCCGCCCGCCTTTTGGCTTTTCGACCAATGCAAGCATCTCGCCAGCACGGCGCTCTGCCCGCAGTTTGATTTCAGCCGCAGCGTTCGCCGCATCCAGGCTGTCGGACGCAGCCTTTATGTAGACCCGAAGCGCCTCGGCCTGGTCTCGAATCTGAAGAACGTCGTCTAGCGTCTTCGCTGCTGTCAGCGCCTTGCGGGCTTCACTGATTCGCGCCAGCGTCGTTACTGGAGCAGCCATGGTTCAAAGCCTTTCCAGCCAAGCCAGTGGGCATAACGGACAGAAACGCCGCTCGGGAACTTGAGGCGGCAATCTTGGTGCACCCTCGAATGACACCCGTCGCACAACGTAAGCAGGTCAACAAGCGGTTCGCTGAACAGGTTTGCGTAGGAAACGTGATGACATCGCAATTCGTCAGTCGCCCAGCAGAGAACGCACCTGTGCAGGTCGCGAGCGAGCCTAGAAAGCCGGACTGAATTCCAGTGCGAAGTCGCGTAATACGCGGCCTTCATTTCTGGCGTGACTCTCGCAAGAGTCGGCGACTGCCTCGCGTCGTCCATGCGGTAAGGATTGCCAACCGTTCCGTCGCCAGAGATCGAAAACCCGTGGGCGTTGCGGAGTTGCTCGATAACAGGCGCGAGCCTACTTCCGTTCTTTACGCTTGCCTCGTAACTCTTTTTCTCAATTCCAGCGCCAGACCTCAGCGTCAGGAGCACGTTAGCCTGCGCCTCGTCTCGTTCATGAAATGTCCTGGCATGCTTTGCGGCAGTAGCGGCACAAAAAAGCGGGAGGTCAAGACGCAGATAATCTAAATCGGGCCAGTAGTCGCTCATGGGAATCCTTTCCGTGTATTGGCCCCGTGTCGTGGGGCATCCGGCTGCGTTACCTGTTGGAGTCAAGCCGCAGCTGCGGCAGTTACTCGCCACCCATCCGCTGGGCGACCAATGGTGCCTTGGATCGCAGCACCTGCGGCAATGGCGTGGCGGTCGCTAATCGCTCGACTCTGGTGGTGGCACGCAACTCACTGGCGTGTGCTTCACTTCTGGCTCGTACTTCCGCAACGCCTTGAGCACGTCGCCGTGGCGACGCTGCCACTCGCCTGCCAGGAACTGCTCACGGGCAATCGCATTGCCAATGTTGCGAGTCCAAGAGGCCATGCGTGGCATGTGCATCCGCTCGAGGTAGTTGGCGACCACGTCGGCATTGATGACGGCGGGCTCGATCATGCGGACACCTCGTGCTCTGCGGCCTCGTGCGGGAAGTCGGTGCCACGGTCCTCGGACTCGACGGTGAGTGCCGGAACGTCCTGCTTGCCGGAAAACCTGCGGTGCTGGAGCGGCTCGGCGTGGTGGTTCACCGTCACGCTCACCTGCGGCTGCCGCATCCGGTCGGCCTCGTCGGGATCCACAATCCCGCTGAACCCGAAGGCGTAGCGGATGGCCTGGATGGCGGCCTTGTGCCGAAGCATTCGGGCTGGCCACTTCTTCCACGGGTCCGTGCCCTGGCGGCACTCGGCCAGGTACTCTGTGACTTCCACCGGATGACTGCGGTCCTTTCGGTGCACCTGGGCCGTGATGGCCACCAACTGCCCGTCATCGCTTAGCCTGTCAACGAACGTGATGCCGTCGTAGGCGGCATGGTTGTTGGCCATCGTCATCCACCCGTCGATGCCAACGATGGGCTGGATGCCGCCGGCCCTAGTGGGGAAGGCGTAGATTTCCTTCGTTACCGGGTTCAGCCCGTACTCGTTGGCCACCAGCAGGAAGGCAGCAAACTGCTCCTTCGTGGCCTTGTCGCAGCCGCAGGTGGCACGCACCGTGGCCTCAAAGGCCGCTGGTTCCATGCCGAACTTGGTGGCCATCGACAGCAGGATGCTCTTGCGGTCGTTGGTAGTTGCAATCGTCGTCATCTCGCGTCCTTTCGTATGTGAAAACCAACCCTTTTCGTCGTTTCTGCGATATGAAAAGCCCGCTCGGCGTCCTGCTCTGCGGGTGGTGAATGCGTCCTTGCTGCTGGTGCTCCGCACCACTCCTTCCGGCAACTAGCTCCGCTGGCCGCCGGTCCTTTCGTCTGTCAGTGCGTGATGTCGGCGGTCGGCACGTAGACCCAGCTGCCGTCCGTGTTCACACAGATTTCGCCACGGTCGTTCACCCACTCGACTCGGCCGCTCCAGCGACGGCCGGCGGTGCATCCGCTGACGAAGTCGCCAACGGCGGGCTCGGGCTTCTTGTGGGCAGGGCTCACCGTCTGCTCGTGCAGGCCGGCAACTGCGGCGAGGTATTCGTTTTCAGCCGGCGAGGTGTCATTTGTGATCATCGGTGGGGATCTCCTTCTCTTGGGGTGTCGTAGTGTACGCCTGTTCATGTCGCAGTCAAATCATTTTCCGTCACGTTTCTTCAGCGACGTAATCCGCAGTGCCAAAACAACTTCTGTGCCTTTGTTGCGGTACGGCCACATCATGTCGCAGTACCGCAACTACTGTCAACAACAAAATCATTTGAACGGGTAGCCACCCAATTCCAGCGAGATCTGAATGGCCAGCTCATCCGACATGGAGAACCATTCGCCACGTATGCGGGAGTTCTTGTGCCTTTCGTGCAAAAGAGCCTCGACCTCCGATGCGTTTGGGGTCGGTATGAATGCAACCACACGCAACTCATCCGGGCTCGCAATCTGAAGGCTTCGAATTCTGGTTAACAGGCAACTGTCGGTCCTCCCAATTTTCACGCATCCGCGCCCATTTGAGGCCAGATAGACGCCACGTAGGGAGCGATACCTGTCCTGCGAATACACCCACGCTCGCAAGAAAACGGCGTCGCCGCAATCAATAGCGGCAGGCTCGTTTGGCGCATTGCATAGCAACCAGTCTTTGCCGTAGTTCTCTGCCAAATCCTTGAACTGCCTTAGCGAGTTTGTCCCTGGAACAGAACGCAGAACAAGCGTTCTTGCGTGATCAGGAACGGACCAGTCAAAAAGGAAATCTCCGATATACCCAACCACTGGAAAAACTTGGGTTGTCAAGCCTGTTTCATCGTTACGAACGCTCAGTGCATACAGGTTGTCAAACGTCACGATGTCCGGCCTAACCCAAAAGCGGTAGAGATACGTTTCTGAAAACTTTAGGCCAGCAGGGGCCAGCGGCGTTTCTTGCTGAATGGTCACGGTTGCCTCCGGTTACAGGAACTTCCACGGGAGTGCGGCCAAGAGTTCAATGAGATCGTGCAGTGCTCGAGCAGCCGGCGAGTCGGTGCCGAGCTCCTGGCCGATGCGGACCAGCACAAGGGCGGGAAACATTCTGTCGATCGTTCTTCGCATCCGGCCCTCCATGCGCCTAGCGGCTTATTGTTGCGACAGCGGACGCCCAATCAATCGCCAACACCTACATAGTAGCAGTATCGCAACTACGGTCAAGTGTTCTTGAGAAGATTTTTGAAAGAAACACAAAGACGCCTATGGTTAGCGGGCTTTCCGCTTCTTGGCGGCCCGCTTTCGATTCCCGGCCCGGCTGGTCAGAGTAGACCGCAGAGACTCGGCTGATGCCCGGCTCACGCTCCACGCTCGACCATTGACGAGCCAGCCATCGAGCCGGCCGCCGCTGGTTCTGTCAGACGTGGGCTTGCCCTTGGCGTCCTTTGGCAAATGCTCGTAGAGCTCTCGCCGAATGAACTGCTCTGAGCAGTCAGCAATCTCCGCTGCCTTTGCAACCGATACCCAATCATCTTGAACCGCCATTGCAATCATGCCTCAATCGTAGTGGCGGAACCGCAACAGTCAAACCGCATGGACTTTCAATCCTGCTGGTTGCCCCGGCCAGCCGACCCGTCGTAGGATCGACTGCCGGGGCAGTTTCAGCGGAGAGGGCTCCATTGAACACTTGTACACCTCGGTAAACTGAGGGCCGAAAAGGAGGTGTCAGATGACGCTGTACGAGTTGCTGGATCGCTATGCATTGCTGATGAATTTGTCCGATAGGTCGATTTCGCTCTACGGTCACACGATCGACAAGTTCAAAGAGTTCCTTGGGCGTGACCCGCTGATCACGGACCTTGAGGATGTGGCAGTGTCTAAGTTTTTGCGATGGAGGGCGGCCAATCCATGCCGTGGCCGATTGGTGAGCCCGCACACTGTGGCAAAGGACCGCAGTCAGTTGCTAGCAATCTGGAATTGGGCCTGTAAAAAGAAACTGCACCCAGGCGAGTGGCCAGGCCTGCCTCGCCAAAAAAAGGTGAAACGGACGCCGACGGCGTACACGGTCGAGGAGATAAGCAAACTTGTGAAAGCCGCCAGAGATCGTCGCACCATGATGTCTGGCGTGCCATCAGCCTGGTGGTGGAGCACACTGCTGCAAACGGCTTGGCAAACCGGATGCCGAATAGGAGAGCTTCTCGCGTTGCGCTGGCGCGAAGCAGACACGACGAACGGAAGGCTCATGTTCCTAGCGGAAACTAGGAAAGGCAGAGAGCGGGATCTGGTCGCCCCAATAACAGCCGAGCTTGCTGCTGAGCTAGAGACTTTTAGAGGTCCGCCAGACGCTCTGGTGTGGCCTAGGACGGGGCATCCGCTATCGCACTATGCATCCATGAGATTGCTGTGCAAAAGGGCTGGCGTGCCTTCTAGGGCGTTCCACGCCATTCGGAAAGCATCTGCCTCGTACGTGGCAGCAGCTGGAGGAGATGCCACGGCACATTTGGGCCATGCCGATCCCGCCATGACCCGTGGCCATTACCTCGACCCGAGGATCACAGAGACCAGCCGTGGGCTGGATTTCCTGCCGCCACTGGACTTGCGAGAGCCGCCGGCAGCGTAGTTTTTCTGCCACAAAACGTGACACGAGCCGGGCACAGCCGGGAGATGTTGAGGAAAGGGAGTAAAACTCAACACCTTCAACCGGCTGGCCCGGATCAGTAAGAAACCTGCGGCTCGTTTTCTTTCAGTGCCGCTGCAACCTTGAGTCGCTGAACCTCGCCCAGGAGGTGCAGCACCATTGCTGCCAGTGAGCCAGAGGTGCCGGTGTAGGCACCGCTGAAGCGACGTGCGGCCTGCTCGCACTCAAGCAGGTAGGCGTCGGTGAGCGGATCACGCTGCGAAAGGATGTAGGCGTCGCCCATGCGGCTCACTTCGCCCCCTCATCGAAAAGCACGATCGCCAGCAGGCTATACGCCGAGAGATCCAGCAGCGTGTCTCTCACGCCCTCATGCACGAGCCGCCCGGTGCGGCAGTACGTCTTCAGCCGCTGCACCTTGTCGGCAACTCGAACCAGGCAGCCACGCCATGGCTCGATGCCCACAAACTCAGCACCCTGGCGGATGTTGGCTAGCGGGTCGCTTTCGCTGCCGTAGTCCTGGCTCTTGCTGAGGTGCAGCTGCCGCAACTCCTCGAGCAACTCCAAAAACGGCAGCGAGCCGGGCTGCTCACGAGTGAGCCCGTCGCCCCGCAGGCGTTGCTGCTCTAGCAGATCGTCAAGGTACTGCTCGTTGGCGATGCGGTCCCATTCGACGGGTTGCGATTCCTCGGTACTTGCATCAATGTGCCGTGGTTCTGTTTCCGACTGCGACACGTTCCCAAACCTCTCAATGATGTCTTCGGCCGTCGCCCCACCCTTGGCCTGCATCGTCTCGTACCACTCCTCGTGAGGTTTGCCGGCGGCCTGGGCCTCTCGGCGAATCTCGACGGCTTGCCGCAGCTTGGTGTTCGCTTCCTCAAATGTCGTCGTCATTGTCGTCCCTTGGTGAATCGTGAAAGGATGCTCTCAGTTCCGTGTGGTCTGTGTTCCACCGCAACAGCATCCACCACCCGCCAAGCGGACGGGCACTCATGCCCTTCTCGACGGCCCAGCCATCGGTCAAGCACTCCTGCTTGTAGGCCGCCGATCGCACGAGGTGCATCGGCCTTACCCGTGCGATGCCGGTTGGCGACAGCCGCTGGCGGCTCGCCTCAATGAGCGTCCGCTGATGGACGTGCCCAGCGTGGATGCAGTCGGCGTCCACGTCCACGAGGTAGCGGCTGTAATCGATGACGCCTCTGGTGACGGGGCCGCCACCGCCGTACCCGTGGTGATACCAGAGACGGTACAGGGCCGTGTTTGTCTTGCCGGCCTTGGCCCGGAACATCACCCAGCCTGAGTATCCTGCGGCTCTGCACTTGCTGCCACGTACACGCAGCTGCTCCACCAGCCTGGTCGTGAGGCACGTCTCCATCCGTTTCCGCACGGCCGTCTCGTGGTTGCCAGGCGTGATGAGTGCCATTTGTTCACGGTATGGCTCCAGCCACTCGGCACACTGCGTCACGATGTCGTCGTAGTAGTTGCCACGTTGAAACTCTGGCCTTACGTCCCACTTTCCGTTGGAGCGGGGATCGTACTTGCCGCCCATCGCATCGAAGTGGTCGCCGATGCTGAGAACAGCGGCATTGAGTTCCTTGGCCTTGCGGAGATCTGCCGCCAGCTTCTCCCGGTTGCACTTCATGGAGTCCCAGTGCCAATCGCTGGAGAGCAGCACCCACAGGCGAGTCGAGAAGTCAATGCGGGTGACGCTGCCATCCAGCGACGTGACGAGCCACGGGTCGGAAGCGTTCTTCCTGCGGAACGTGCCTGCACTACGGCCCATCGCTCACCTCTCGGTATCCGAGGCTGTAGAGAACCTTGGCAATGTCCTTGCCTGCCTGCTCGGTGTGCTCCTCGCTTGCCGTTGGGTACAGAGCGTGAAGCAACTCATGCACGATGATCGTGAGCTTGTGGCGGCCTCTAAGCCCGTCGTGAATCAAGATGCGTGGCCGCTTGCTCTTCTGCGAGAACGTGTAGCCGTACGCGCCGCCTTCTAGCTTTGTGAAGCGGATCAGCCACCGCTCGTCGCCGTTCAAGGTGAATACGTGATCGTCTGGCACAGGACGCCCTTTTACGCCTCACGGTAGAGCAGGCGTCAACCGATGCCGAGATTCTTTTTTCCCCATTCATTCATGGCCTCCTGACGCTGCTGGCATCCGCAGTCGCCGCCCACGACAGCCGAGACTCGCTCTTTGGTGATGCCGATGGCCGAGAGTCCGGCGGCCACCATGTCGCCCAGGCCGGGGCGTGACGGCCCGCAGTTGCGGACGACATGCGGCCTAGTGACACGCCCGCCGCACACGCGACACCGAAGCGTCTTCGGGTCAATGTCGCAGTTCATGGGATTACGAAGTTGGAAAAACTAAACGATGCCGTCTCAGGCGTCGGCGGCGGACCCACCCAATCGCCACAGTTTGTACCCTTTTCATCTGAACTGGTTCTGCCGAACACAAAAGGCACTGTTCCGCCGCCGAAGTTTTCCGACGACACGTCGTGGGTTCCTTGAACACCCGCCAGCGAAAAGGACGAGTCACAGGGAAACTGCCAGTAGTTGGCGTGATAATTGGAAGAGTTTCCAAAACTATTCCCGACCTCAACGTTGCCGACGCATTGATACGGCGCATCGCACGCTACGACGCTCGGTATGGATGTGCCTCCGCGCTCAAAGCCACTTATAAAACTCATCGACAGTTGGACGTTGACCGACGAAAGTTCACGCCCAAAGATTATCGGAGAGACGGAAATCAGATTCGTCGCTTTTAGGAGTACCCACACCTCAATCTTTGCGGAGCAGACATACGGCGGATGATTGATGGTGTGCAGAAAATACCGCTCAAGGTCTCCGTTTGGGTATCCCGTGACAAAGCGTTCCGACACGAACGGCAATGAGTACGTCCCGTTATGAAGCGACCCCTTAAAGACTCTAAAAGCAACCCCACGCGCGCCGATATTGTATTTTCCGCATATCAAGCCGCCCACGGTAGGTAGCCGTGCGACAACTTCTTCACGCGATATTTCGTAGTCCGTCGCTGCGATATCAATCTCCAGCGACGTTGCCGACAGAAATTGCGATGCCAATTGGCAACAAACGCTTGAACAGCCGCAGCACGCACAATCTGGCAGAAGCACCATCACGAGCACTCCGCAGCGATCAGGTGCCACACAGTGCCGTCTCTGCCAACGGTGCATTTTTTGGTGCCGCTGGTGTTGATCGTCACATAATCGTTGACGGCCGTGACTTGCTGACCACTCAGTAGCGTCACCGTCTTATTGGTGGCTTTTGTCCACGGTGCCGTGAACGTTCCACGTTTTACTTGCTGATCTAACGCACTGACGAGATACCACGACGTGCCGTCCTTGCCGACAATGCAGTTCTGCGTTGCGGTGAATGGCAAAACAATCGTGAGGTTCTGAACCGTCACGGTTGCAGTGGGCTGCTTCGTAAACGTGACGACCTTGTTTACGCCAGTAAACCACGAGCCCGTGAACGTCGCTGCCTTTATCTGCTTGGGCATCCTCCCGTCAATGCGACGGTCGAACGTCAGCGGCGACGCACTTGGCGGCGTGAGCTCAACAGCCCGCACCACGTTTGCAATCCGCTCAGCGGACTCGTACGTAAACTGAACAGCATCAGCGGGTTTTTTCTGGCGTGCCATTAGGCTGGCGGATTACCAAAGAGCGTGGTGAAGTCGGCCTCTGGATTTACTCGACGTTGCAAAATCGAAGGTTGGCCAAAAGTTTGGTTGCCGTTGCCGTCGAGAGCCACCGGATTGGCCGACGCCACCCACTCGCCATTTCTAAAATCAAAGACCATGGCACGGCGTTTCTCGCCGCCGCTCAGAAAGTTCCATCCCACATCCGGCAGTTGCAATCGCCAACCAGTCTGTCGGTAGACAAGCTCGTGAGTTGTGGCCCAGTACTTCACAACGGCGAAATTAAACATTTCAACCGTATAGGTCGCATTCACGCCGGCACATCGCCAAGTGTATTGCTCACCTCCAAAATAGGATGCGCTATTGAGGCTGTTTGTGGCGGCCATCTGAGCCGTCGGAAATGACGAGTAGTTCTTCTTCATCGTCGCCGTGACGAGGCTCTCTTCTGTTGTGAGCCCCTCGAAGTAATCGTATGCCGAGTTTGTCAGCGGGTACTTCGTGTTGTTGCCGCTCCCGTCGTAGTAGAAAAGTGCCGGCACTTGGCCGGGCTTTGCTTCAAAAGTCCATTCTGATGTTCTGGCCGTTGGCGTAAGCTTCTGGTTGTCCGTCACCAAACCGTACTCAGCAACTACCTCAACGTGGTATGGCGAGTCGCCGTAACGCTCATTGATGGAAAACTTGCGAAGCCCAAGGCTCGAGGCAGTTGGATGTGCGATCCCCCAGTTGACTTGGCCCCCAGAGGTGGCCAGCCCAACGTCGGCGTGTGACACGATTTCAACTTCGGTGGGCGGGTTATTTTGAAGTGTGTCATCTGACAGTGTGACAGCCCAGCGACGGGTGGCCACGGGTTGGCCAGCCAGGTCAACCTCGAACGTCCGTGATAGTTCTGTCCCGCGTGTGACGCCCATGCGTTATTGCCCAAATGAGGATGCACCGACGATAGCGACGGGCTGGTTGAAGTAGTTGGAAGCCGCCTGCCCGATGCCAAGGGCGATTTGCTGGAGGAGCTTTGTCTGCAGACGCTGCTGGATTAGGGCCGGATCTTGGGCATTGGCCGCCAGGTCCAGCACAAGGTTTGCCCCCTGCGTCGTGCGAACGTCCTGCACGCCGATCGTCTGAGAGCCAAGCGTATTGAGTTTGGCGAGCCGCTCTTCTTGCCGCTTCGCTTCAGCGGCAGCGGCCTTTTGTTGCTCTTCAAAAATCTTTTCCTGCTGCTTGAGGTATTCGTCTCTCGCTTTCTCGCCTTGCTTTTGAGTGTCTTCCTGAAGTTTTCTGACTCTTTTTTCCTCTTCTTCTCTCGCTTTGGCTTGGCCGCTTGCAATATCCTCTTCACGCGCTGCAGCCTGATCCAAAGCCTGCAGTCGTTTCGTAAGGGCATCTAGTTCTTCCCGATTTCCATTTGCCCTGGCAGCTGCGATGGCCTCCTCTGTCACTAGCATCTCGTCAACAAGCATCGCGTAGGTCTCTGCCGCCTTTATGCGCTCGCTGTTGTATCCGTAAGCAGCAGCAAAAAGCGTCTTATCAACTTCTTCCTCTTGCTTGAGACGCGCTTTTGCAACTTCCTCTTCCTGCTTGAGCCTGTCGTTAAATAGTTGTTTTTGACGCTCAACCTCCAGGTCGTAAGCCTCCTTTGTGAGGATTCCGCCGGCAGCTTGATTCTGCGCACGCTCGATCCCCATGCGGAGCTCTTCTGCTGCCGCTGCGCCAGCAGGCCCAAACTCTTCGGCCTTGACTATGAGAGACGTTAGGCCATTAGCCGTGGATGCGAATGCCTTGTCGAAGCCTTCGCTGAATCCTTGAGATGATGCTTGAAGTTTTTCTTCAAGCGTGGTCTGCAGTTCCTCTAGCTGCGTAAGCCTGGCTTCAGCTTCTTGCAGCTGGGCGTCTGCTGCCTTTGGGTCCGCAAGCGTTTGCAGAACGCGCTCCTGCTCTCTTGCAACAGCGTCAAGGTCATCACGGATTTTCTGTGCCGCATCGCTAGATGCCAGCAGGGAATCAATGCGTTTCTTGTCGGCGTCCGCCTGTTTCATCGCCTCGTCAGCAGCATTTTTTCTATTTGCACGCTCCCTTTGGAGCTCGGCGTTCAGTTGTTCCATGAAGCCGTTCATGATCTCAATCTGGTCAGCCGTCAACTGGCCTTCGGCGGCCATCTGCGAGAACGTAGCCAGCGTGGCCTGCGACTGCTCAAGGAATGCGGACGTGCCGCCTTCGGCGGTAGATAGGAACTGGTC
>Ga0208783_10001060_pt1 | contig 16611 bp, 28 predicted proteins | sample DEB19_08_DNA_2_FD_184529 | JGI IMG/M metagenome (GOLD analysis project Ga0208783, IMG submission 184529) | Aqueous microbial communities from the Delaware River and Bay under freshwater to marine salinity gradient to study organic matter... | ecosystem: Environmental > Aquatic > Marine >...
CTTTGCCCCGCGTTTTAGTTGGAGGCGGGGAAACAAGGGCAGACAGCCCTTCCCGTGGGTGTGCCCCATCAGATAGATGTCAGCCTCCGTCCACGGCACCATATCCTGAACCGACTTGAACTGCCCTCCGATAGTAGCCCCGCCTCCCCTTCCGTGATGGGCGAAGATGGTCAGCAGGTGGCTGTGGTGCGTTCGCTTGCTCTTCAGGCTTATGCCAACAATGGCCGACACCCCCAGAAACTTTGTTCCCAAAGCAGCCGCAAGTAAATGATCGGTAGTGTTACCGTCCCCAAGATCAAGATAGTGATTGCCGCCAAGAAGGCCAATGCAGCGACCACGCATAAACTGCAACTCATTAGCAAGAGTCCGAGTAACGCCCTTGTAAACATCTTTGAGAGTGTTCTTGGTGGTGTCGTGGAGAGGGCCGAGAACCATCCGCTCCGAGGTGCTCATCCCGTCCGTGTAGTCGCCCATTCCTAGGAAGATGGCGTTCTTCTTGGATTTGGCGTAGGCCAAGAACTCCCGCCAATGCCCATCCGCGAACATATCGGAGTCGCGGTGAACATCCCCGAATGGAATCAGGGTGAAGGGCTTGTTCTCCTCAATCTCCAGATCGACGAAGTGTCCGTAGAATTGGCCGCAGGTTTTCATTTCTTGTTAGCCTTCCTTATCTCACGTTGCTGTGCGGTGACTTGTGAGTGGCATTCCGTACATAGAAGACGGAACCCATCGGCCTCGACAAAAAGCCGGGAGACGTACTCATCCCATCCTTGGAATCCGCGTACAGGGTCCACGACGGGGTTGATGTGATCAATATGGGTTTCTGAATTGCCAACGACCTTTTTGCAGGAGGCGCAGACGTACTGATTTCGTCCAACTCGCGCAGCCTTGCGGCAAGTGTGCTTAGGCCCCCATCGCCCAGAAGCCCGACGGAGTGCAGATGTAACGAAGCTACGGAATCTAGCTGGGGTCCATTGTCCATCGTTGTGGGGCTTCATCCTATGGTTCGGCGTATAACTTCGTTGCCCAACCATAGCACGCAGGCGTGGATGTGTTTACACCTATCTCTGTCTGTCTGGGGGTATTCAGCATTCTTCCCTTCCTTCAAGCGGGGCTGGCATCTGGTCTCCCAGTCCCGGCAGGTGCATTGACCCCTCCCTTTGTGGAGGGAGAGGTCGATGACGTAGAACTCCTCTTCCTTCGACTCCGAAGTGACGTGGAAGAGAAGCTGACCTCTGTGCTCAATCTTCAAGGACTGACTCCGACCGGAGGCGTTCGCCTCTGGCCTGAACGAACTTGTGATAACGCTCCATCGCCCGGAATTGCTCAACAGGGTCTTCTTCGGACCCAATGGCATTGAGCAGGTCTTCCATCAGTCGCTCTTCAAGTGTTTCGAGCTTTCGCATAGGTAGTTGTGTTGTGCCGCCCATTTGGGATTGGCGTGGATCAGGTTATGGCAGGGACGGCAGACCGCCATAAAGATGCGAGTGTCACAGAGCTTCCCCCCACGCCCGAGGGGAAGCTTGTGGTGAATGTCCTGTGCGTCCCGCTTTTGACAGCACTCACAGGACGGGTTGACTGACAAATACTCAGCCTTCAGCTCCCGGTAGAGCTTCAGGGCTTGCTGCCTTTTTCGGCTTACTTTTCGGAGAGGAGAACGTCGCAAGCTTGTCGTGGAGTTTCCAGAGCTGTTGGGCAGTCTTGGGGTTGAATGATTGGCTCATCCCTGCGCGTACTGCTACGCACTTACGGATGTTCTGCCAATCTCCGATGCTAAGCCCGGCGGGGATCGTAGCCATTCTTGTACCTCCAGATTTGGGCTGCGGAGCAGAACAGTTCAAACGCCTCGCGCATCTCAGCGGCTGAGTATTCAACCACCTCGATACGTCCGGGTTCCGTCGTGGAGATGTAGACGTTGTAGCCTACGGAGTTCTCCTTTATGGGTCCACCGTTGCACCAGTACGCGACGTGGTAGGCCGCGATCTGGGGGATGTGCCCGAATTTAGGGGTGATGGGCTCGCCGGGCTGCGTCTTGGTGGACTTGAAGTCCAAGATCCCGCACAGCGGACCCTTAGTCACCGCAAGGTCCGTGGTCCCGGCATAGCCGTACTCCTGTGAAACAACGGTCACCTCGGAGTCTGCGATGATCAGGTCCTCCGAATACACCTTTTCGATAGCGTCCATAGCCATTCCCAACTCAATGCCATCGTGAGGAACAGGCTGCCCTTTGAGATGTGCCTCGATGTTGGCGTGGATTCGGGTGCCAAGTTCGGCAGCGTCCGAAACCTCGTCTAATGCCTTGGAAAGGGCATTGGCGACGTATTCGTCCATCTGCTCATCTCCGATGGGAGGCGCGTTGAAGCAGTATTCCGCGACCTTGCCCATCTTCCAGCGATTCAGGGCCGGATTGTCGATGACCGACAGGATGCCGGTGATGGACGGAAGGAGCTTCTGCTCCTTCGCGTCCCGAATCGTGGTGGCCCGGAAGGGATTCTTGGCCCCTTTCTTGGTTGGCTGCGTGTGTGCAGCCGCGCCCTCCGTGGTGTACCAATGCATCAGAGTTCGTCCGAGGAGGACGGCTTATTGGTGCGGGGCTCGCTGATGGACAGCGACAGGAACTTCCCGCCAGACTTGCCCTCCTTGAGCCATCCGGCGAGGCGGTAGTCCTTGCCGTTCACGTTGAGCTTGCCGGTGTAGTCAGGCTTCTTGGAACCCTCTTCCTTCTCGGAATCGCGGAAAAGAACGCCCTTATTGGTATTGTCGTAGGTCATATTATTGTTGGTTTAGGTTACGGATCAGAAAGGATCGTCCTTCTGGACGGGCTTAGGAACGTAGTTCTTGATGACAGGGTTAGCGGGCCGAGCAGCCTCACCGTCGTCGTCTTCCTGCGTGATGCAGAGGAATGCGGCGAGGGCGTAGCGGCGGAGATAGGTCGTCGCGGAGCCGACTCCCTGCGGGTCAGCCTTGGGCAGCGGGGAGCTAGCCGTGTCCTCGATCCATTGCCCGGAGGTGTGCAGGAGGCGGGTGGTCAGATGCACCCGATCCCCGCCATCTCCGAGCGTCTGGAGGACTACGATTCCGGCTTTGTTGAGCGGTGCCTTGGTGGCCTCAATCACCGAGCCTAAGCTGGCGTATGAGTTTTTGAAGTGGGGATTCTTCGCGTCCTTAGACGCATTCTCCACCTCGCGCTGAGCAGCCAGAAGGGCTGCGCTAATCAGGTCAATTTTTTCCGACGTTTTCATCTGTGTTTAGCATTTCGTTGGTTTCCTGCATCCAAAGCATCGCCATCTCGGCAACTTCAGCCTGCTCTTGGCAGGTCGGTTCTTCAAAGCGGCTAAGAAAGCCGCTGATCACCATCGCAGCCTTAGCGAGCTGCGTCTCGTAGTCGTCTCGTGTGGGTATCATTTTTATCATCTTTATCTCGCCTCTCTTGTGGTGGATTCTTCTGCGGGAGGGAAGCCTTTTCTTTGCCGAAAACCCTATCCCAGCCAGTACGAAAGGCTTCCGAGTGATTATTCCTTGGCGAATCTCCTTTGCCGTTCATCGTGCGAGTTGCTGGAACTTGGTAGTGGGACGGTTGAAGACCATTCGGATGGAGGCGCAGCCGTTGTCCCGGCCCTTGGCCTGCACAATCTCAACCTCTAGATTCTGAACGGTCTGGTCGTTGAGACTCTGTGTGCCGCCCTCGGAGTTCTCCGTGGGCAGATGGATGAAGATGACCCTATCTGCGTCCTGCTCGATGTTGCCCGATTCCCGGAGGTCTGAGAGGCGGGGAATGCGATTCTCGCGTTCCACTTCCCGACTCACCTGCGCCAGTAGGATCACGGGAATTCCCATCGAGACCGCGAGGTCCTTGAACGCCAACGTCGTCTGTCCAATGGCAATGTCCCGCGTCTCTCCCTTCCCATGCGGGGGCACGTAGAGCTGGAGATAGTCGATGACCACAGCCTTGACCTGCATAAACGCCTTGCAGGCTTCGATGCGGGCGGCGATCTGAGCGGGATTCCGGTCGCTGTCGAAGATGTGCAGCTTCTTCGACAGGTTTACCTCGATCTCCTTCAGGGCGTTCTCGAATGCCTTAATCTGGTGCTGGGAGGCTTGCCGGGATTCAATTGCTCGGACGGATACGCCGGACATCATTCCGGCCAAACCCTTGCACACCTTCTTGACCGGCATCTCACGCGAAAAGAGCAACGTGTCGCCATAACGGGACGCGAAATGGCGGCAGATGTCGCGGGCCATCGAGGACTTTCCGACACCCGGACGGGCAGCGATGACGATCAGTTCGCCACCAGTCGCGGCACCTAGTTCCTTGGTCATATCAGGCCAAGGCCAAGTCATCCCGGTTTGTTCAGCCTCACCGGACAAGAGCTTGGCGAGGTCTGCCATTACCTGTGAGGCAGCGTCTTTGAGCGACACTTGAGTAGCCGTCTGGTTTCTGATGGCTAGGACTTTGCTAATCTTGGCGACAAACTCATCGACCTGCGGCTTGCCCGCTAGGGCCATTTGCGTGGTCTCTGAGGCCACGACAGCCAGTTCCCGCGCCTGATACGCATCTCGCAGGGCATCTAGGCTATAAGCGAAAGCTAGGGGCGTAGGCGAGGCTCCTGAGATGTCAGCGAAGTTCTGCATCCCGCCCACCTTGCGGAGGTCAGGGTCGGACTTCTTGAGTTCCGCGCAGATGATGTGCGGCTCCAGTCCAATCCCCTTGATGTGAGCTTCGTTGACCTGTTTCCAGATCACCTTGGCAAACTGGTTGTAGAACCAAGCCTCTGTGACCTTGTAGTCCAAGGCTTTTAGGAGGGCCGAAGGACCCTCGTTCATTACGACCGAAAGGACAATCCTCTCAGCCTCTTCGTTATGTGGTAGTTTCATTTGTGATCTTTCTGCGGTTTAGGATGTGTTTAAACTCTTCGTTGGTCAGGTAGTGGCGCTGATAGCCCATCGTGGTGATGCGCTGGGCGATGTTCTTCGGGTCAACCTCCGGGAATGCGTCCTTCAGTTGCTTTAGGGTCATTCCTGCCCTCATTGCGTTCTCGAATCTAATCCGTAATGATAGCGTCGAGCCGGGCGATTTGTGCCACGCTGAGGTGTTGGAAGACTGCGGGGTCGCGGATGAAGGCTGTGAGGTCATTTATCTGTGTCTCTAGTTTGGCGGCGAACTCGGCTTTGACCTTGGCAGGTCGGCCGCATTGCAAAACATCAAGCTGGGCTCTTTGTGTTAATGGCGTTGAAGACATTCGGGAATTGTTTGGAGAAGATTTCACGGATCAGGCAGGCTAGTTCGCGGTGCTCCTTCTGCGTGTGCTCCGCGCATCTCTGGTCGAAATAATGAATCCAGCTTCGGACGTTTCCTGTGACATACATCCGGGTGCGGGTGCAGAGAGGCAACACCATCCGAGCCGTCTCCTTGCTCACGCCCTCCGCAATCAGGCGCTTGTAGACGCCGAAGATGGTGCTCACCGCCTCCTGCGCCTCCCAGCCCAGATCAGGGTCCTCATGGATGTCTCCCGATGCCTGCCGGTTCTTCAGGTCTTGCCTGCGTAGCTCTATGGGCTCGAAATCGCCGCTGGCTGCATACCTTTGGGACCACTCTTGAAACGTGAAGCTGCGATGGCGCAGAAGCTGGGCAGCAATGGCCCGGCTGGTCTCCACCTCGACAGTCATCGAGGCAGTCTCAAAGACTGACCAATGCCCGTGCCGGATGCAGTAGGCGAGGAGGCGCGGAGCCGTCTCGGTGTTGAGCTGATTGCTGGGGTTGCTGACCCGAGCGCAGTAGGCGATGAGGTCGTCTGCCGTGAGGATTCCCTGCTGAATGAGATCAGCAGAGGGTTGGGTGATACTGACGAGTTTTGCGTTCACGGCTGCTCCTTCGGTTGATGCCAAGGATCGCGGCAAAGCGCCATCTCACCATTGAAGTTGGTGATGATGTAGCCCTCCTTAATGATCAGTTGCCGCAGAGTGTCAGCCTCTTTTTCTAGAGACTGAATTTCGCGCAGCAACTTCATATATCCGCTGCTCAGTCCTCTATGCGATCTGGCGACGGTCTTGATGTCCATCTCCATTCGGGCAATGGCCTCAGCAACGTGATCCTTGCTGATGTCGGTGACGTTTACGATTGGCACGGCTGCTCCTTTCGTGCGGCGTCGATGGCGGCGCGGCTACAAATGTAGGTCGCGCCATGCTTCTCAAGCCAGTCCAGCCGTTCCTTGTCGGCCCGCAGCGCGACGTTTTTTTCGGCAAGCTCATCACGCTCCTCAAGAGCCTTTCGGTACATAAAACATAGATCATCCTTAGACCAAACCGGGTCTGGCATCTCACCGGTTTTTAGCGTATCTTTTAGGCGGTCGTTCTCGCGCTCCAGTTCGCGGGCAAAATCAGCCTGCACGAACTCTTCGCCCTCGTCTGGATTGAATCCGAAAAATTGTGCTTTAGCGTCGGTTTTAGGTGTGTCACTCACGGCTTCTCCTTTCGGTTCGCAAGTTGAAGCTGAAGCGCGGCGACCTGAGCCCGTAGGGCCTCGTTCTCCGCGAACATCAGCTCACTCTGCCGCTGGCCCTCACAGGCCCGGCCATCACAAGTTTCACACAGCCAGTCCGTGCGGGCGTTGTCCAACTGCCGTTGCAGGTCGTCCACCTGAGCCTTCAGCTCAGCCTCACGCTTGTAGTAGGCTGTGATGGCGATCATATCCTTATGCTCGTTTAGCGGGCTCACGGCTTCACCTCCACAACTCGCGCCGCGTTCTGCGCCGCATCTGTATTGGGCAGGTGGGTCTGCGTAAGGGCGGCGAGTTCGGATAGCCGCTCAACAAAGCGATCCAAATCGCAGATGTGCATCGTTGAGATGTCGTCGTCCTGCGCTTCGTCAATTGGCCGATTCATTGAGCGAGTGATCTCAAGACATCCGTCCCACTTTTGGTACACCTTCCAGTAGCCATTAGGGTCTTCGGCACAGAAGTGAGTTTCGCTCTTCTCGGTGATTTTCCAGTTCAAGACGCACCTCCGATCTGCTTCATCCAGTAGACGGCGCGCAGAGCGTTTTCCCGCATCATCTTCCGGGAGCCTTTCCGGAAGATGTCCCGGCTTTCAGTCTGGGCCATCAGCCGATGGGTCTCGGCACGTCCGAGGAAGTAGGCGGCGGTGGCCGCAGGGCTATACATCGCGTTCTTAGTCTTCATTGTGTGTTGGTATGTTTTGGTTTCCTACGACGGGCCTTTTGCCCGTCTGCATCCATTGAAGGCACAGCAAGTAGCCGTGCGCGTCAATCAAATTGTCGTCCTTCGGCTTATGTGCCTGCCTCCTAAGCTTTAAGGCACACATCATCAGGGGAACATCCTCTGCGGTGATGGGGCTGGTGAGCCGGGTGTTGAGGAGTCCGGTCCACATCGCGGCGATGCCGCTGAAGTCCTGATCTGGGGTGCCGTAGCTCTCGTTCCGGTCCCCGGTGATTAGCCGGATGGCTTCTTCGGCGTGGTTCATTCGAAGTCCTCCCGGTCAGGGCCATTCTCCGACTGAATCACAACTCCTACGACGATTCCGATAAGGAATCCGAGTCCGGTGCATATTAGTGTCATCATTTGTTTTGTTGGGTTTAGGTTTAGCTAACAGGAAAGGGGAAGCGGGTGCGCCCGCCATAAAGGTTAATCACGGTGGCGTAGCCATCGCCCTTAAGCTCAACCCGGTAGTCGTGGTATGCGTTAGGGCTAAGAGTCGGTTTCAGCCTCTGAAGCAAGGCTGCGTGCGTTTCGCCCTTATGCAGCACCCCGAGGTTCTCATCCTTGGGGAGACTATGCATATGGTGCATACCAAGGTTAGTATTATTAGTATTATCTAAGTTATGTACCTTGGTGTGCATATGGTGCATACGTAGTTCCACGCCCTTTAGGGTGAGAACGTAAGCGTTAGACCGAGCACTATTTCCCGGGTTAACCCTTATAAGCCCTTTGTCCTTTAAGGACTTAAGGGCGGCGAAGACCGACCGCACCGAGAGATTAGCCTTCTCAGCAATCGTCGCGGATGCAGGGTTGCATACGCCAGTCTGCGCGTTGCGGCAGCGCCAGAGGTAGGCGAGCACCCAGCCTTCTTGCGGGGTAAGCCCGAGGTCGAACAGCCAAGCCGGGATAAACGGCTCACGGCCAGCGCACACATCTGTTGAGTAGGTTGTTGTCACAAGCAAAAGGCCCGCCAAGTGTGTGCTTGACGGGCCATTGCTTGAACAACCCACCCGAGGATCAGTCGGGCGAAATGAATTTCTCAGGCACACACCTGATAACGAGACCGTAGTAGTTAGACGGTTGACATCAAGCTTTAGATGTGAGATTTTGCCTTTAAGCGTGCAAATACCTGAGAGCCAGCTAGATATGTTCGAAGAAAGTCCGAAGAAGATTAAGGTTTTAAGCGGAATCCCCGCCAAGAAAGTGCCCATCACACTAGCGTCTCAAATTGTGCTTCCTTCTGTCGTTAAGCCATTTACGGCTATTCGGATGAGCCCAACTGAGATCCTCATCCTTAATCAGGGATTCAACCTTTAAGGAGTATTTGGTGGATTCGCCCTTTAAGGCGTACTTTGAGTTAGGCCCGTGTCTCCAGATGTTGGCTCGGGTCTGTGGCGTGTCGGGTAGCTTGTGCCGCGCAACCCACCTGTCCGTGTAGAGGCAAAACAGGCGGAAGCTGCCGTCTAAGCTGGATCGGTCGCTTAAGGAGGCTTTGTGGCCCCACGCTTGAACGTCAGCCACCACGGCGGGCTGGATTTGGGCCGGGCCTACGGCGGATCCGTTCTTGGCATTCAGGTCCCCGGCACTCTCCATTTGGACAATCGCGAGGAATAGGATGAGAAGTTGGGCTTCGGGCATACCCAGTTCTTTCCGAATTGGAAAACGCAGGCAAGCCCTGTACCTGTGAAGAAAGTTGAAAAAAGGCATTGACCTGTACCAAGGAAACGCTTTTGCTCCGTGACGTAGGGCAAAGCCCGACACCAAAAATGATCAAAGAAATCGCCACCCTCCCCAACGAGCCTTACGTGCTCGTCGTTCAGCCCGACATTGCCGCCGCAGTCCTGTATTTCGATGGCGCCACCACCCAGCAGGTGTTCGCTGGCAAGCGTTGGGACGCTCGCCATCTCGTCGCCTCGATGAAGCAGGACCCCCGCTACGCTGGCGTCCGCTTCTTCAACCAGCGGAAGGGCAAGCGGGCATTCGGTCGCCGCTTCCCCGGCACTCTGGAAGAGACCACCCACATCCTCAACCCCTAAACACATACACAAATGATCATCGCAACCTACTCCACCGTCCAGAAGACCTTCGCCATCACCCAGCCCGACGTGGGCCGGGCGATGCTGTTTCAGGGCAACCCCTACGGACACAACCGCGGGAAGAACTTCAAGAACGCTGCCGAGGCTCGCCAGAAGCTGGCTGATTTGGGCTTTAAGGAGATTCGCTAACGGATTCACCCTTTAAGGGGATTTGCCCTTTAAGGCCGGATTTGGCCTTTAAGGGCATTTTTTGTGTAATGCGGGCCCCAGTCAGGGCGATGGGATAGGTACAGGTATGTACAGGTATGTACAGGTCTATACGTAGGACTACGTAGTAGAAACACCCTAGTACAGGTAATAGGGTAAACACCCTAGTCACGGATGTTACTAAGGGGAACGCCCTAGTACAGGGGTTTTCCCCTAGTACAGGGAATTGGGGAAAATTCCCCAGTTTCGGAAATCGCTAGAAATGGCCTTTCCTTGCGTTTCTAGGGGTTTTGATGTGCTAGGGCTACCGTGACACTCCCCGCGTTCCACGCGCCCCGCAAACGCGAAGGAAACGCGCAAGGCAAGGCCCGGATCGCCGCAAATAGGCGCAAAAAAGCCTCCCCGGTAAAAGGGAGGCTTGGGTTGGCTTGGCTTGGGCTAACCTAGCAAGGCAAGGCCGAGGCCGTACAAAAGACAGGCCGCGCAAACGACGAGCCACAAGGCCGTGGTCACGAAATCGCCTTTTTTCATCCGGGGAACGGGATAAGGGTTTGTTCGCCTTCCGGGATTTCAATTTCGAAAGGCTCCCCGCAATCTACCGAAAAGCGCAAGCTTTGCACTTTCCCGATATCCGCGCCAAAAGACGCAAGCGAAGCGGTGACCGCGTCAAGGTCCGCGCCGGAAGCGAAAACAGACAAGCAAAACGGGACCTTATCCGGGACCTTCCATTTCGCCTTTGTTTCGGATAGCGTCGAGTTAAGCCTATCCCGCGCCTTGCTTGCTACTTCCGGGGAAGCGAAGCGAAGCGCAATCGATTGCGCGTATTCTCCCCAAAAATGGTGCCTTGCTTGTCCTTGCGCTTTCAAGACGCACCTCCCGCAATTGCCGAAGCCTTGCGCTTGCTTGTCCCGTGTGCGGGGAAGCCGATAATGACTGACCGTTCCCGCCGGGAACATAGCTGACAGGTTGCGCAGCTAACGTTATCCCGTTGCGTAGCGGGACACACTACCACCCGGCGTCCCTCGGGAGTTAAGCAATTGCGCGTCTGTTCCTGCGGGAGCACGCAAACGACAGGCCCCGCTTTAGTCCGCGCAAGCGTGTCCGCGTGTGCAAGGCTGTTAGCGGAAAGGTTAATTGTGAACCCTCGGGAGTTGGCATTTGCAATCGCTTGCAAGTTGCTGCGGGAGTTTGTCTTGTGCGTGTAAGTGAATCCCCGCTTGCCTAGGTTTGCGCGAACTAAGGCGAAAAGCTCCCGAGAGTTAATCCGCTCCCCGGGTCCGGGAAGGTCCCCGGCCTGATTATGTCTCCAGAGCTGACCTTGGGGAAGTCCCGCAATCTCCGCGCAAAACTTACCCCAAGCCATCCCGCGCTCCCTTGCGGTGACCTTTCGCCAATGCAAGGCAAGCGGACCGCTCCCCGCGTAGCAACCCTGTCCCCGGTTAAACGGACAAGACGGAGGACAGGTTTTCGCCGAGGTAGTCGAGACAGGGATAGGTCCCGTCTTAGCATTCCCGGATTCACGGGATAGGTGAACGTATGTCTGCATTTGTTCGTTTGTTTCTGATTAACTAACAATTGCTTAGAACGCATAGGCAAGGCCCAAGCCGAGCCCGGCAATAAGCAGGACATAAAGCAGGACATCAGCAAGTGTGAGGTGTTCGGTATCGTGTTTCATTCTTCGCCCTCCACTTCCTCGGCTTCCTCCGCTTGCGGCCTTGAAGCTTCAAAGGCGAGCCTCGCAAGGCGCTCGCGCTCCCGCTTGGATTCAAGCCGGGACTCGTCAGCAGGAGTCCAAGGCGTTTGCCGTGATTTAGCCTCGGCGAAAGCCTCGGCGAGTGTTACTTTGGTTTGCATTTCTTTGTTTTGTTTCGGCTCGGGTATCCCAAGCGCGCCGACAAGATACCAGAAGCGAGCGCGTAAATGCAATAAGTAGTAACACGTATCTGAAAGGGACTAGCTCCCCGCAAACCGAATCCCCGCAACCCAAACCTCCAAAGGCCCTATTCCCTCAAAGCAAAGGGACGGGAAAGGGACCGTAAGAGAGAACACCCAAGGTCAGGGTCGAGGTACGGGTCACGGTCAGGGGCAGGCAAGGGCATGGGCGCAATCCTTTCACCCCTTAAAGCCTCGCCTCGCCCGCGCAGGGGTTGCTACTCCCACTTGTGCTCAGGGTGTTCCCCCTAGTTCTATCCCTAGGGTGATCACCTCATCCCAATTGGGGGGGGAGGGGTCGGGGCCGGGGGGTGGTGGGTAAATTGGGATTGCTCCACTAAGCCCTTTTAAAAAATTCCCAAGATGTCGTCCTATGCTCCACTTACCCCTTTTAAAAAATTTCCAATATGTCCCTAAAAGGCCGTCCTTTGCGATTAGGCTTGATCTAGGCCCTAGAGCTATGCTCGGATAGCCCTATGGCGAAAGAACGTGTTAAACGGGCTAGAAAGCCTGTTTCTGAGATGGCGGTGGAGATAGCTAAGTTTGGGGAGGCTGAGGGGAACTACTTGGAAAGGCGTGACCCGGCTAAGGCCGTGAAGGCTTTGGAGATGTTGGCTGAGGGGTGCTCCTTTGGGAAGATCAGGGAGGAGCTGGGGATGAAGTGGGAGACGATTAGTCGGCTAAAGGCCCGGCATCAGATGGTGTTGGAGGATAGGCGGCGGGAGTTGGCGCAGGATGCGTTGGAGATAGCGGAGGGTCTGAGGCTGTTGCAGAAGGAGAAGATGCGGCAGTTGGCGGAGGACCCTGAGCAGTTGGCGCGGACCAACATTCGTGATCTGGCTATTCCTTGGGGCATAGCTAATGACAAGTTCCTTGCAGCTCTGGGGGAGAACAAGGTGGTGGTGGAGCACAAGGGTGCCGCGCCTAGCTTGGAGGATGCGATGAAGGCTATTGAGGAAGCTAGGGCCAAGCTGAAGGCCAGTAGCGTGGAAGTGGTGGCTAAACCCGTGGAGGAGGCCCAATGAGCGACAAACCCAATCCATACTTCCACGTTGAGGAGTTTGAGACGAACAAGCGCCTGAACGAGAGCATACAAAAAAGCTGCAACCGCTTTAGGCGTAGCGTAGACGGAATTAAGGCGCTATCGGGTCAGCAGTTGGAGTACTTCCTGATTGCGATGGCTAAGCAGGCTCAGCAGCACGAAGACTTCAAGAACTACCCGATGCCCAAGGTGACCATAATCGACTTCATCTCTGATCTGTTTGAGAGGGGTAGGCCATAATTGTTGAAAATACTGGGGTGTTTTTTCAACAACGCGCAAAGCAAACTAGGCTTTCCTTTAATTCCATTTTCCGGAATTAAAGAAAACGAGGCTTTCCTTTAACAATGGCCGACGACGAATGGTTTAAGAAGCGGCTCACACAACTCACCATCCAAAACATATGAACGAGCAGACGATTCTTGAACGCGAGAACTGGGCGGCTAACTCTAAAAGGGTTGTACGGTGGGAGGGATACTGGCAATGCCCGAGTCATTGGCCGGCGATCAATCTCATTCCTAATTTGGAGGTTAGCTTTGAGACTGTTGACAACGGTGAGGGTAGACGGCTGGAGATACGTCTGCCACAAGACCTTCGCCTTAATGTGCTGTTTAACTTCTGGAACTTGGCTTGCGGGGTTTCGGTCTTTACCGGCATTCGGCTGGTTAAGTAACAATGGCCCTAGTCTGGGAACCGCACGAAGTTCTAAAGCCGCCGACTGACGAGGAGTTGGCGGCGATGGAGCCGCAGGATGTCCTGAAGCTCCACGAGCTTTACCACTCGGCTATCTCCAATAGCAGGCGAGACCCCTATCGGTACGGGTGGAAGCTGCCTCATTGGCGGGATGCCGAGGAACTGCTCCAGACCCACGCAGAATTGCTAGTAAGCGGCGGAAATCGTTCTGGCAAAACAAGTTGGGCAGCACACGCTGTAGTTAAGTCTGCGGTGGAAAACCCCGGCTCCGTCATTATGTGCTTTGCCCAGAATGCGGATGTGTCCATCCGTCAGCAGCAGTCTGCGGTCTATGACGCTCTGCCGGAAGAGTTTAAGGTGAAGGTGTTAGGGACGGAGGAGAACGTGTCCTACACCCGGAAGAACGGGTTCTCCAAGTCCAGCCTCATCCTCCCTGTCAGCAAAAGCTCCATCATCTTTAAGACGTATGCCCAATTCCTTAACAACGACACAATCCTTGAGGGTGCTGAGTTGGGGTGCCGGAATCCTAGCTGGATCAACATTGGCGCTTGGTGTGATGAATATCTCGTCGGCCCGGAACTCCTTAGCACTCTTCGTTTTCGGTTGGCTACTCGCAACAGCAAGCTGGTCGTTACTTTCACACCTATCGACGGCTACACCGAAGTTGTCCGAGACTACGTGCAAGGAGCTGAGACCATCCGATCTAAGCCCGCCGAGCTTCTGGGTGGCCGGAGCGTCCCATACCTACAGCGTTCAAGGAACCGGGATGGCGGGATCATCTACTTCCACAGTAGGGACAACCCCTTCGGTGGTTACGACCGTATCGCCAAAGACCTAGCCAACAGGCCAGAGGCCGAAATCCTGACCCGTGCGTATGGCATTGCCACCAAGTCCATCAGCACGAAGTTCCCCAATTTCAGCCGTGATCTGAACGTCGTAGCCCACGAGTCGATCAATCTGAAGGGAACGACGAAGTACCTGATCCTCGACCCTGCTGGACGGAAGAACTGGTTTATGGCGTGGATTGCCGTGGACCAGTCGGATACGTGGTGGATCTATCGGGAATGGCCTGATGTTAATGTCGGGGATTGGGCGAGATGGCACGGGGGCAAGTGGATCGGCGGAGAGGGGTCTAAGGGCCTTGGTTACGGGATACGTGACTACGTGGATCTCATCACCCAGATGGAGGCCGATACGAATGACACCATCTTTGAGCGCCTCATCGACCCTCGGCTAGGTGCAGCCAAATATCAGACGCAAACCGGCGTATCGTCCGTTATGGCGGACCTTGAGGATGCGGGGTTAGTCTTCCTTCCAGCCCCCGGCTTGGACATCGAGGATGGGTTGCAGGCCATCCAGACCAAGCTTTCGTACAACAAGAAGGCCCCGGTAGATTCCCTGAATCGGCCCCACCTGTACATCTCGGACCGCTGCGAGAACATCATCCAAGCCTTTCAGGAGTACACGGCGGATGGCGGGCAGGATGAGGCGTGGAAGGATCCCATTGACTGTATCCGCTATGCGGCGGTGGCCGGGATACGCTTTATCGACCCCAACTCACTTCGAACCATTAAACCGACTGGAAGGGCCTACTGATGATCGCATTCAATGACCTGTGTACGGAGCTTGGCATCACCAAGTTCCAATTAGCCAAGCTGAGGGATGAGCGTCTGGCGGAGGGGGAGTATCTGACCGTGGAGGGCCGGAAGTTCTTTACGGAGGAGGGAGCAGAGAAGCTCCGACTGGCTGTGGCTGTCCCGGAGGCTGTGCCGAAGCGTTTGCAGATGCGGGTGATTCGCCGCGCTCCCAATCCGCATTGGGTTTATTGCATGATGGAGAAGGACAAGGGACTAGTCCCCGTAGCCGTCCGACCCCGTGACTGTGATAAGCTGATCGGCAAGCCCATCTTTGTCGATGTCATCACCGACGAGAAGGGAACCACCTACCGTCATGAAGTCCTCGGACGGTGACATCACCCTAAACCCCGTATGGCAGGCCGAGCAGATGGACCGTCTGCTGGGGTTCGAGATTCTGACCCGTACCCTCACGGCTCAGTACCAGCCAATCAGCCCGGAACTGCTGGCTGACAAAATAGGGGCGCACAAGGGCGTTGCGTATACAATCGTCCAGAATCTCCAGCGCAAACTGAATGCAAACTAATGACCTTAATGAAGCCCTGACCTACGTCCGGGCGGTTCCCAATGTCGCCGCGCTGAAGAACGCTTACGACACAACCATCAATGATCTAGACTGGTACTTGCAGAGTACCCGAGATTCTTATGACTACCGCCGAAACATCTGGCCGGGAAAGTCCAAGGATCTGCGTAAGCACGGGAGCGACGCCTTCCCCTTTGAAGGGGCGGCGGATTCGGAGGTGCAGGTCATCGACGAGCGTATCAACACCTACGTTGCGTTGTTTATGTCTGCGCTCAATCGGGCGCACATCCGGGCGTACCCAATCGAAGTAGGGGATATTGGCCGGGCGCGGGTGGTCTCGGCTTTCCTCAAGTGGATGGTGGCCTCCTACATCCCCGACTTTAAGCGTCAGATGGAGCTGGGTGCCAACTATCTGTTGGAGCGGGGCATTATGGTCACCTACGTGGGGTGGCAGAAGGAGAACCGCACCTTCCTTCAGCGTCTGGATCTGTCCCAGATTGCTCAGGTGAGCCCCGATTTGGCCCAAATCATCCTCGATGGGAAGTCGGATGAGCAGGTCGTTCAGCTTCTGAAGGGTCAGTTCGACAATCTGACCGATAAGCGGGCGAAGAAAGCCCTGAAGGAGCTGCGGAAAGAGGGTTCTGCGGAGTTTCCGGTGGTTCGTCAGTCGGTTAACTGCCCCAAAGTCGCGGCTTTGGCTCCTGACGGGGACGTTTTCTTCCCCGCCTACACGACCGACCCCCAGAAGGCCCCGTATTGCTTCTGGCGCGTGCTGATGACCGCTCAGGAGATCAAGAACAAGGTGGCTACGGAGGGCTGGGACTCCGAATGGGCGGACAAGGTTATTGAAATGCAGGTAACTTCCGTGGATATGAACGATCCACGGACGAACACCTCCTACACCCGCATCGCGCAGGAGCAGACGACCGAGCTTTACGAGGTCATCTACTGCTATCAGCGGCTGGTTTCCGAGGAAGACAAGTCCGAGGGCATCTACTGCACCGTCTTCCACAACAACTACTACGGAACCTCCGAGGAACCGAAGTACGCGAAGCACGAACTGCTCAACGGGTACGACGACTATCCCTTTGTCGTCACCAAGCTGGGCGAGGACAACAAACGTTTGTACGAGCTTGCCACGGTGCCCGAGCAACTGCGCGGCATCCAATGGCAGGTGAAGGTGGAGCGCGACAGCCGCATCGACCGCAACAGCTATGCCACCCTTCCCGCCATTATGTACCCCGCGGGAACGCCCGCGCCTGAATGGGGCCCCGGAGTCAAGGTCGCCTATCGCCGGATGGGCGAGATTCAGTTTGGGCCTACTCCTGCCTACA
>Ga0208783_10001061_pt1 | contig 16610 bp, 18 predicted proteins | sample DEB19_08_DNA_2_FD_184529 | JGI IMG/M metagenome (GOLD analysis project Ga0208783, IMG submission 184529) | Aqueous microbial communities from the Delaware River and Bay under freshwater to marine salinity gradient to study organic matter... | ecosystem: Environmental > Aquatic > Marine >...
TCTCTATCATTGCTCGCTTATTAGCTACTACCCTTTTATTAGGTTATTAGTATTGTAGCACAAGGGGTTATATATTGTCAAGTGTTTTTATAATGCTAGGTTTCGCTTTTTTATATTGCTAAAACTTCGGCCAAACACTTCAAAACTTCACACGACACCCCGACCGGCGCGAGGACTTGAGTCAAGCCACGACGCGCGCGCGAGGACTTGTACTATTCACGGGACAAAAAACAAACGCCTCTTTTCCCCTAAATCCGAACATTGTGCGACATTGCTATATTATGGCCTTGGTGATATATATATCGGCCGGCGCAAAACGGCGCTTATACGGCCTGTAAAGCGGTCTAAAATGTAGCTACTTGCCGGCTCGGTTCGGCTTGTAGCTCGCTTATGTTGTCAAGATACAAACAAAACACCCGACGCGCTTGTCGGGTGCTTCATTGTAGCTCGGTTATATTTTTACAGACTCCCAAACCTCCGGCGCTTGTCCGTTCACCTCCTCGGCCGTTCGGTCGATATCGTCGAGTATTTGCCAAAAGTATTTAGCAAAGAGGTCTAGCGCCTTTTGCGCTTTTGCTTGCTTACGCTTGTCGAGTCGGTGTAATTGCGTTATTTGCGCGCTTGTATGCACACCGCCTCCGCCATAACCTCGATATATCCCAAACCTAGCCGGCACATTGGCATTTGGTAGGATGTCGTCGCTCGGTATATATAAATACTCCTCACGGTCTAAAAAGCTATATTGTATTTGCTCGGCGCTTATATCATACCCAAGCGCTCGCAAGTCCTCGACCAAGTTGTCAATTTGCATTGTGATTAATTCGTTTAGCATTATACCTCCTTTAATAATTGTTCAATTTTGTTGAGTCGTTTTGTTTTGGTTGCCTCGTCTAGCTCGTCCCAGTCGTCCGGCAAACTCAAGCCGTCGCCGAATTGCGCTTTTAACATACGGACTCGCCACTCGTTGCGGTCGTTGTCGCTCTCGCTTATAAGGTTGCCAAACGCTAGCGCCAAGTTTAGCGCCTTGTTGTCGTCCTTGTTGCTCAATTGCTTGATTGCCTCTTGTTTGTTTGGCAGTTCGCTAATGTCTATAAGCTTATGCAAAACAGACTCATACTCGAACGCCTCCCAAGTCCTGTTGTAGTAGTTTATTTTGGCGGTTGCTACTAGCTCGCCGGCCTTGTTATATAGCTCGGCTCGATGTCTAAAGCCGTTGCGGGTGTTCTCCGTCCACGCTTCGGCGGTGTAGTTGTTTATTGTGAATTGCTTCATTGTGACTCCTTATATAAAATAATTTACTTGCTTTACAGGTCGGACAATAACGGCTTCTTGCTCGTATTTGTCGCGTATTTGCTCGGCAAGGCCGAACGCCTTTTGCTTGCTCACATCCAAAAGCGTTAAAATATGCGACTGCTCAAGCTCGCCCGCCCAGTAGCCGAGCTGGTCTGTTAAGCTAAAGCCGGCCAAGTCGTTTTGCTTGGCAAGCTCGACCAAGTCCCGCTCAAGCTCGAGTCTAGTCTTTTGTTGTTTTGTTTTGTTGTTGTAGGTGCTAAAAATAATCTGGTACTCCATTGTTGCTCCTTGTTTTAATTATTATTATGCCGGCAGTAGTTGTGCTAGCGCTATAATTGCGCCAAACACTACGGCCAAAACTATTGCTTGCTTGATATCACGGCGACGCGCTTTTATTTGCTCGCGCTCGGCTCGTGTTATGAAACTGCCGTCTGGTCTGTATATTTTCAATTTTGCCTCCTTGTTTAATTTGTTAAGCTCTCTAAATAGTCCCAATTTATTACTTCTGCTTGGTAGTCATCTGTAATTATGCCTATTAAGCTATAATGGTTATCACATAACCAACTATTAAGATAAGTGTCTGCTTGTATAGCTTTAGCTTTACAATTTATAAATTCACACTTCAATTTTGCCTCCTTGTTTAATTATGCTTATATTATAGCTTAAGCCGTTATAGCTTGTCAAGTGCTTTTTATAAACTTTTTTTAATAATCTTTATTATGAAAGTTATACGAACACTAACCGAACACGGCGCCAGACGGCCGGCAAACCATAACAAACCCACATATGGTATTATGTGATTATGTCTAAAAAACTAACACTCAAGCAGCAAAGGTTCGTTGATTACTACTTGCAGACTGGCAACGCTACCAAAAGCGCCAAATTAGCCGGTTATAATACAAACTACCAAACACTGCGACAAATAGGTTCGGACAACCTCACAAATCCCTACATACAAAAGGCCATACAAGCCAAGCTAATTAAAGACAAAATAAACCCTACATATGTGCTATCAGGTATAAGCACTATTGCAGACACTAGCAAACGAGACAACGACAAACTACGAGCTTATGAACTACTAGGCAAATATCTTAAACTCTTTACAGATACCGAACAGGACAAACCCACCGAGATTATTCTCCGACTAGGTGACTCACAACCTATGCAAGCCATAGCACACGAACAGGCCGACATAACGGACAAACAGGCAACGAATAGCCCACAATTGCCAAATAGCACTAAATAGGCAATATGCTAGTTATATTGTCAAGATATAGGCAACAGGTTAGCAAGTAAAAGAAGTGCCAAAAATCGCGGGGTTATATAAAAGTTACGATATAATCATTGTGCGACTACGTCAAGTATTGCCAAACAGGTAGTAAAGTATAGCTTTATACAATACCCTTAATGTCGCACAATAACACCCAGCACCCCTAGTCCAGGCCAGCTACCGAACAAAAAGCGAACAGGTGAAAGCCCCCCCTCCCCGGGCCTCCGTTAAAATTTCGTGGATGTTGCGTTCACGAAGAAAGTCATTTTTCACTTTTGTTACCTTCACAAAGAAAGTGAATTTTGAGTTTTCGAAAGAAAGGTATAGAATAAGCGCAATGTCTAAATTAGAACAAAATTTACATATTAAAGAATTATATGAGTAAATTAGAACTAACCCTATATACACCTCATCCAAAACAGCAAGAGATTCATCAATCCCCGGCGAGGTTTAAGGTTCTTAACTGGGGACGACGTACCGGCAAGTCAGTCTTTGCAATCAACCACACCCTAATAGAAGCCATGCGTAAGCCTGGCCGATATTGGATTGTCGCACCGACTTACCGTCAGGCCAAAAATATCTACTGGTTAGAAGTCATCCCCCAATCCATTCCTCGTGAAGTAATTAAGAAGAAGAATGAACAAGAACTCACCATCCATCTCATAAATGGCTCTGTGATTGAACTCAAGGGCGCTGATAACGAAGATTCATTACGTGGTGCTGGTATCAAGGGACTAATCTTAGATGAATACGCCTTTATGTCACCAACTGTATGGGAAACAATTCTACGTCCTACCCTAGTTGATAGTGGTGGTTGGTCGGTCTTCATCTCCACTCCTAAAGGTTTTAATCATTTCTATGATTTATGTGAATATGCCGAAACCCACGACAATTACTTCTACTCCCACGCCACCTCGTATGACAACCCCCACATCCCCGACACCGAAATAGACGAATTACGTGACGATTATATCGCCAAAGGTCGTGAAGATGAGTTCTACCAAGAGTACATGGCAGAGTTTAGAAAGATGACTGGTCTGGTTTATAAGCAGTTTGATAGAAAAGTACACGTTGTTGAACCAAATGATGTCCCCGAAGCTGGTACCCATATACTAGGAATCGACTTTGGTTACACCAATCCCATGGCTGCTGTCTTCATACTTGTCGATAAGGATGATAACTGGTGGATATATGACGAATTATACGCCACTGAACTCGTTACCGAGCAGGCTGTTAACATCATCCAAACCAAAATGGGCCATAATCGCTTCTCAACTATCCTAGGCGACTCCGCTGCCGCCCAAGAAATAGGTAACTTTAACAATGCAGGCCTACCAGTCACTCCATGTGTGAAGGTCAAAGACTCAATTATCGCTGGTATTCGTGCAATTAACGACCGATTAAAGGTCCTAGAAGGCACAGGTCGTCCTAAACTCTTCATATCTAACGTCTGTAAAAACCTCATCTTTGAATTTGAGTCTTATCATTACCCAGAAGAAAAAGAAAATCGCAACGCTCCAGAAATTCCTATAAAAGAAAATGACCACGCCCTAGATGCCCTTAGATATCTAGCCTTATCCGTCCAGAATAATAACCGTGCAACCGTCTATAAGCCGCAATTCTACCAAAAGGGTAAATCAAAAAAGGTAATTCGCTTCTAATTGTTGATTTATAATAGGAATATGGCAGAAAATAACAAATCAAAGAAAAATCCTGTCGATATTGTTGTATCGGCATTCTCTGAACACCGCGATTACGCAGAATCTAACTATTGGGATACCTGGGAAGACGCTTGGAACGTCTATAACAGCAAACGTGTCAAGAAATCCTACGATGGTAACGCTGATTTAACCGACCCGATGATATATGCGTCAATTCGCACCGCTCTTGCAAACATTACCGCAGGCAAACCTAAGTTTATGTTCTATCCTACCCGTCCTGACCAGCGTACCGATACCCGTGTACTTAACTCCTTAATGGATTTCTGGTGGGATGCTAATGATTTATCACTTACTGTAATACCTTGGATTAAAGATATGCTTGTATATGGTACAGGTATTATGTTTACTCACTGGAATATCAACCGACCTAAGATATATCACCAACCTTTAAGGGATTACTTTGTTGACCCTATGGCTACCAGGCCAGGTGCACAGACCGATGCACGTTATATGGGCCGACGTTTCCTTGCTTCTAAACAAGAACTAGCCTCATACCAGGTATTAGACCCAGCTACTGGTGAATTCAAACCTCTCTATCAGAACCTTGATAAGATTGATATGGAAGGTTCCACCGATGACGAAGATTTTGACAAAGATAAGAAAGATATGTTTATGGGCTCTACCGTTAATCGTGCAGAGTCTAAACAGGTTGAAGTAATTGAATACTGGACCAAAGACCGCATCATCACCGTTGGTAACCGCTCTGCAGTCTTACGTGACGAAAAGAACGAACTAGGTTGCTTCCCATTTATTGTGCAACGCAATGACATAGATGGTTCACTATTCTACGGAAAAGGTGAAGTTGAAGTAAACATCGACCAACAGGAATACCTAAACGACCTAATCAACCAATCACTTGATAACATGACCTACTCACTTAACTCGATGTGGCGTGTTGACCCAGCTTTCTCAGACATGGCTGACCAAATCGAATCCGTACCTGGTGCAGTTTATGCCCTACCTCAAGGTGCTATCGAACCAATCAACAAACCAGTAACTAACTTCCAAGTATTCCAAGAACGCACCGCAATTAAAGAATCTATCCGTGAAGCCACTGGTATCGACCAGGTTGTTAAAGGTGTAGGCCAAGGCCGAGGTAATGCAGACATTACCGCTACTGAAGTTTCACAGCAGGTACAATCAGCTCAGACCGGCTTCTCAATGAAACTTACCTTAATTGAAAACGAAGGATTCCAATACCTAGCTTATGTCTGGTTAAAAATGGCCCAACGTTACCTTGAGCCTAGTGCCCTAGTACGAATTGTAGGCCCAGAAGGTACATACTTTGAATCAATTAACATTGATGAGTTCTATGGCAACTACGAAGCTAAGGTACAACTAGAATCAACTGTAAAGCGCCTTCAAACAGACGATATAAAGCGATATCAGGCTCTCTACAGCTCTTTAGCTCAGAATCCGTTAATAGACCAGACTGAACTAACAAAAACGATTATGGAGCGTGTATTCGAGCTAGACAAGGATGAAGCCGAACGATTAATGGCACCGCCTGCACCAGGTGGCTCACCGATGCAAGGTGATATGATGGCCGCTAATCCTCCTGTACAAGGACCACAAGGAGCAGGTATGCCACCTATGGGTGCTGGACAACCTACAACTCCCCCTGCTATGATGTAGGCAAATGGCACAGTCAGAAGAAACCCAAAAGATTAAAGCCAACTACCTATCGATGTTTAAATCTGATGGTGGTCGGCATTTATATAAAAAGATTATTGAGATGGAACAATCAGCAATGGAACGTGCTTTAGCATCTGATGAAGAACAAATTTCACTACACGCTATCTACGAAGCTAGGGGCCTTAGACGACTCCGCTCCTATATCGACCTTGCTACCGACAACAAATTACACTCTTGACAAGTGCTATAATAAAAGGGCAAGTACATTAATAATTAAACGAGGAATATATCGTGGAACAAGAACAGACCACAACCGAAACTGGTGTTCAAGAAACTAACGGCGTTGAAAGTGCTCCTACACCAAGCACCGAATCAACACAACCTGAAGTAGAACCAAAGGTAGAGGCGGAAAGCAATGTAACCGAAGATTCCAGCCCGACTGAGGCCACCTCATCTAATGATGAAGATTTGTCTAAATGGGCTGAGAGTAAGGGACTTAATTTAGAAGACCCTGAATCAGTACAAAAACTCGCTAAATCTTATCGGGAAGCCGAAAAGAAACTACACGAAACTACACAGACAAAATCAGAATTAGAAAAACAATTAGTGCCACCTGGAACTGAATATCAATTCACCCCAGATGGTAACTTAGATGTGTATTCAGAAGTTCAAAATGTGAAGACGCAATTAAACCTGCAGAACTTCTACATGGAAAACCCTGATGCACGTAGTTATGATGAGAAAATGGCCGAAATCGCTATAAGCAAACCTGAGCTTGGGCTTTATGCCAAAACTACAGGTGACTTCTCTGTTTTATTGGCGTTAGCAAAACAAGATGATGTCAAAGCGCAAGGCGGTCGGGAGGCTTTAGAAAAACTTGCGGACAAACAACGAGCTGCTGTTGCTTCACCTGCTGCTAGTGTCCCAACTCAATCAACACCTAAAATTACCAGAGAAATAATGCAACAAAAATTACAATCCGGTGATACACAATGGTTTGATGACAACCAGGACACAATTAACAGTATGTTAGCAGAAGGCAGACTCTAAACACATTAATAACCAAATAGGAGAATACAACAATGGGAAATGTTACCCCAACAACCGCTGCCGTATTCGTACCAGAAGTTTGGGCCGCTGATATCCAGAAGCACGTTAAGGCTAATCTAGTTTTTGCGGACCTCGTTAAGAGAGCTGATGCTGATGTTGCCCAATATGGTGACAAAGTTCACTTTCCTTTCCTTGCAGAAGTTACTGCACGTGATAAGAGCGCTGGTACTGACGTTACATTTGACGCAGCAACAGAATCAGAAATACAATTAGACATCGACAAGCACAAATACTTTGCTTTCGTTGTTGAAGATATCGTTAAAGCTCAAAGCAAGTACGACCTTCGTGCTGCTTACACCGAAGCCGCTGGTTACACCATGGCTAAGGCTATTGACAGCTCAATCGCTGGTCTAGCTACCGGTCTATCACAGACTGTTTCAGCTGGTGCAGCTCTTGAAGACGCTGATGTTATTTCAGCTATTCAAACTCTAGACGCTGGTGACGTTCCACGTGAAAACCGTGCTTTCGTTATCCACCCAGAAGCTATGGCTGACCTTCGAGCCCTTGACAAGTTCACTCGTTACGACGCAGTTGGACAGCAAGGTATTCAAGCTGGCCGTAACAATGGTCTAGTAGCTAATGTTTACGGCGTTGACGTTTACATGACTAGCCAGGTTACTACCACTGCTGGTACCCCTGACCTTCTTAACAACGTAATGTTCCACCGCGATGCTTTCGTAGCTGCCATTCAGGTTGCTCCAAAAGTTGAAGCTGAATACAGCGTTGACAAACTAGGTTGGAAAGTGGCTTGCCACACCATCTACGGTATTAAAGAATTACGTGACGCTTTCGGCGTACGTGTAACTCTTGAAAGCTAAGATTAATTAGCTAACCATTAAAGCACTCTTTACAGGGTGCTTTTTTGGTTGTACTATAAGCGCAATGGCAAGAGAAGCAACAGACGCAACAAAATTAGCCCGGGACTTACCAAAGTTTGGTGAAGTGCTACGTACAAAACGTGGTCGGGTCAAAGCCTTAGGCGGCAATGAAGATTATATAGATATCCTATGGGATTTAAGCGAACACTGTAAGAAAGGACAAGTCTTTGAAATAAGAGTGGGTGATAGACGTGTCCGCATATCTAAACAAGCACTAGACCACTTTTTAAGGGCGGTATGAAGATAGCAGTCTGTTTGCCTAGCCGTGGTACGGTTTATTCGCAAACAGTAGATGAGATACTTAGAGAACTTAAATCATTTGGCGCTGACTGGGAAATATACTGGTCACACGCAAATCCTATACCTGATTGTTTTAATATTGTCACTGAGCAAGCACTAGAAGACAAAGATGTAACGCACCTGTGGTATGTCGAAGAAGATATGGTACTTACCAAAGGTATCTTAAAACACATGATATCTGAAATGGTTGAAAATAATTGGACAATAGTAGCATCTGATTATCCGTTAATAGATGTACCATCTAGAACAATCTATCGTGACCCTTATGGGGCAGCGTATTTTACAGGATGTGGATGTACCATTGTACAAAGAAAAGTATTTAATATTTTATCTAAACCATATTGGAGAACAGATGTAGAGTGGAATATAGAAATTAAAGACGACTACTTACTCGTAAAACCCAAATGGGTAAAAGATACTTCTAAGGTTTATGGATATCAAGATATTACATTTGGCTTATCATTGTATCTTAAAAATAACCCAATTATGGTTAGCTCTATGAGTTGTGGACAGCGTAAAATGACGCACGAAGGTGGCAAAGACAACAATAATGGGCATCATGTTATAAAAGAATATATTAATATCAGTAAAAGACGAATGTTTGAACAGCAAGGATATAATGAATTAATTGAGCTTTATGCAGATAACGATTTAGAAGATAGAATACACGTTACAAGGGAACAAGCCAATGAATTAATAACACGTGGCTATAAAAGATTTGATTATGGGCAAGTTGTATTAGAAGACCCTGAAGGCATTTGGGAGAAAATAAAATGAAATTACTCACAGTGATGATTACACATAATAGATTGGCTTACACAAAACAAACTTTAGAAAATTATTTATCAACGGTGACTGTGCCACAATTTTTGGTAGTAGTAGATAATGCTTCAACTGATGACACCAAAGAATGGTTAGAAATGCAAAGCAACAAAGGCAAAATTAATTATTTGTTGTTAAATGACAAAAATTACTATCCCGGTGCGGCGGCTAACTTTGGTTGGGCTAAAGGTTTGGAGTTTTATCCAGAAGCCACACATTTAATGCGTTTAGACAACGATATGGCATTTGCTGATGGCTGGTCAGAAGTTGCCAAAAAATACTTTGACAAGATACCTAAATTAGGGCAGTTAGGATTAGATTATGGGCCAATGAATGACCCTGAAGCGGACAGGTTTGATGAATATGAAAATGGTATGACTTATAACCCATACCCTGGGAACATAGGTGGCACAATGATAATGCGTAAAGAAATATGGGCACAAGGTATCAAATATGACACAACGCCCTGGTCACACACTAAAGAAATTCCTACTGCTCAAGAAGATGTAAAGTTAAGTGCTGACATATTTGCTGCTAAGTGGAAATTTGGTCATTCAACTGTTAAATTAGCTTGGACTATAGATAATTGGGAAGACTACCCTGAATACTACATTAAGACTATGACTGATAGGGGATATGGCAAAGTATTCAAGCGCAGATTAGATAAATTAAGGAAACTCGCAGATGGTAAGCGTATTAGTACCAACTCGTGAACGTTCAGTAATGTTCTATGAAAGTATAAAGTCACTTGGTGATGATGTTGAAATATTAGCTTACGTTGATATAGATGACGCACAACTATCTGGGTATTTGAGCATACTTCAAGATAATCTTACCTTTGTGATAGGCAAACGATTCACATATCATAAACTGCACGAATACTACAATAAACTTGCTAGACTGGCATCTGGTGATTGGTTGATGTTGTGGAATGACGACGCTGAAATGATGACACCTAATTGGACTGAATTCTTACACGCACCCATATCTCCAGAAGTAATAAACTTTGACAAGAATGAACAGAATAATCTATTCCCGATAATAAGCCGTCAAATGTATCAAGCTATGGGTCATTTCTCACTATCACCACATAATGACAGCTGGGTGCAGGATATCGCAAACATACTAAGCATTCATACATATATTGATGGCGTCAACATACAACATCACAGGGATATAATAGATGACAGTACCAAACGAGAAACACAAGCTGCTTATAAGATTACAAGCCCACTTCATTACAGCGATGAATTACAAAGATTAATGCAGATAGACATCGAAAAGATAAAGGAGAATTTATGAAAATAGGATTTATCGGATTAGGAAAACTTGGATTACCTGTAGCACTAGCAATAGAATCCAAAGGCCATACAGTATGTGGATATGATACCAATCCTGAAGTTAAAAAATACATTGAAGAACGTAAGATACCATATCGTGAGGAGGGTGCTGAAGAACTACTTAAATCTACTAAAATTAGTTTTGAAAAGAATCTTAAAGCAGTTGTTCAGAAAAGCGACATTATATTCATTCCAGTGCAGACACCACACGACCCACGTTTTGAAGGTATTACTAGATTGCCTCGAGCCAGAGCTGACTTTAATTACCGGCACTTACTCAAAGCAACCTATGATGTTATCCACACCATTGAAACATCTGGTGAACGTAAGATTATTTGCATAATATCCACAGTTCTTCCTGGAACAATTAAACGTAGCATTCAACCTGTAGTAGATAAAGCTAATCAAATGGGTGACTTGGTGCGGCTTGTATATACACCACAGTTTATTGCGATGGGCACCACAATAAATGATTTCTTAAACCCAGAGTTTACATTACTTGGTGTTAACGACAAAGAATCAGGTGACACAATAGAAAACTTATTTACAAGTATGACCAATAAACCGTGTTTTAGGACCGATATTTCAACGGCCGAAGGAATTAAGGTTTTTTACAACACTTTTATCACAATGAAGACCGTTTTGGCAAATATTTATGGGGAAATGTCCGAGAAACTAGGAATGAATGTCGATGATATTTATAAGGCATTGTCAATGGCTGATAAACGCATCATATCTAACAAATACTTAAAAGCCGGTATGGGTGATGGTGGAGGGTGTCATCCAAGGGACAATATTGCACTTAGCTGGGTAGCCAAGCAAACTAATCTTTCTTATGATATATTCACCGCACTGATGAAAGCTCGTGAAGCACATACTGAATGGTTAGTTGACGTAATTGTGACACAACACGAAAAGAAAAAATTACCTATATTAATACTAGGTAAAACATTCAAACCAGAAACAAATATTACTACTGGTTCACCAGCAATCCTTCTTGCTAATTTATTATCTGACCGTGAAATAACGTTTGCTCATTATGACCCATACATAGATGGTCCTGCATTAGAAATAGACGACCCACATATTATTTTTCTTGCAACTGACCACCGATATGACCTAGGTGACATACCAACTGGTTCGATAGTTATTGACCCGTTTGGTTCTACACCTGATTTACCAGGCGTAAAAGTGATTAGGCTCGGTAGAGTATAATTAAACTATGTATGAAGACATAATCAAAGCAAGTCAAGAGCTTGCTGATAAGCGTAAAGAAGAAGACTCAAAACTCCAGCAAGAAGACAAAATGCTGGAGCAGACTGACCTTATAAACAAAACTAACGTTGAGGTCGCTAAACAGTTAGTTAAATTTATGCATGAGTATCTTACAAGTGTTGAAGTCAACAATATGCCAGAAGACTTGGCAAAGTCTGAAGATATTGAGGAAATGGTAGATAAATTGGAAAAACTTATCACCGTCAACGCTACGAACTCTGGCAATTTTGTCAAATCGCTTGATACAGGCATATCCGAACTTATTGGTGCGGTTGAGAAACTCAACGAAACAGCTTCGGACAAAAGCGATGAATCTGAATATTATGACCAGATGTGTCAAGATTTACGCAATGTGCAACAAGCAATCGTTGACGCAAATAAAGCCGTTCTAAACAACGATAAAACCAAAGATGTAATATCTAGCCTAAAAAACCTAGAAAAGGCCGTGAAGGGCCTCAAATTAGCTCCCAGCATAAGTGTTTCACCAACACCAGTTGACTTAAAAGGCATTGAAAAAGCAATCTCTGAAATACCTTCTAAGATTGTAATTCCTGAAACAGTCATTCCCACTCAAGATAATACCGATTTAATGTCGGCAATTAATCAGACGACTGAAGCTATACGCAACATTGTATTTCCGGTTGCTGAATTTCCCACTACTGTTAAGGTTACTAACCCAGATGGAAGTAATGTCGGGGAATCTTCAAGCCCTGTTGCCTTAGTAGCCCAAGACTTATTTGGTAGTGCTGTTAGTGGTTCTCGTTATAACCAGGTAGAAGTAGATTTCAGTACAACTGACCCAGATGCTATCAGTGATTTAACTGTAACTAAAACAGTAGGTGGCGATGCTAGTAATTCAGGTGGGCAGGCCTTATTCACTACAGGTACTAACACTAACAGTGGTATTAAGGCAGTTACAGGTACTTCGGTAACTTACCGACCACACGCAGAAACCTTTGTAGCTTTTACTGCTATCTTTACTACAGGCATTGCTAACTCTTATCAACGTATTGGTCTATATGACACTAACAACGGATTCTTTATAGGTTATGAAGGCACATCATTTGGTGTGACTAAGCGTAGTGGGGCAGTAGATGTTACAACTGCACAGGCAAGTTTTAGCGAAGATACCCTTACTGGACAGACTGGTTCAGGTTATACACGTAACGGCACACCGGAAGCCATAGATTTTACCAAAGACAACCTATTCAGAATACGCTTTGGTTGGTTAGGTGCAGCACCAATATTGTTTGAAGTATTCTCTCCAGATGGTGAGTGGGTAGTATTTCATAAGATTAAACACCCTAACACCGCAGCAGTGCCTACAGTAGAAAACCCTAACCTGCCTATAACACTAGATGTTAAAAAGACAGGTGGTGGTGCTGGAATACTTTCTATCAAAACAGCCTGTTGGGCTGCTGGTTCAACCAGTAACTTTTTAACAATGACCCACCCAATTACTGATAGCACCCTAGCAGGACTTAACAGGTCTGTTATTGCAGGTAGGTCTAGTACAGGTGGTGGAACTTATTACAATGTTAAAGTAAACCCTAGTGGTTCGTTAGAAACAACCGCTACGATATCTGGAACTGTTTCAACTGAAAGTGCTGTTTATTACAAGCGCTTAGATGATACAACTACAACAAATATGATATATATTGGTGAAGCAACGCCTGGTACAGCTACTTCTGCTGCTACTTGGAGAATAAAAAGATTAAATGTTGCTACCGGTTTAATAATTCAATGGGCTGGCAGTGGAAATTTCACGCAAGTCTGGGATAATAGGGCTAGCCTAACTTATAATTAATGTATAATCTAACTTATAATTAGTGTATAATAGGAGATATATGAACGACCAATTAAAAATCAAAGGAATGTTCCGAGTACAACTTACCGAAGAGGGTAAGGTTGTTGGTGATTCTGGTTGGAAAAGAAACCAGATAACTAACGATGGATTTAACGATTACTTATGTAAAGCACTTGGTGCTGTGTCTGGTTCTAAACAAGTTTCACACCTTGCTTTAGGTACTGGTGGTGTTCCTGCTGCTTCTGATACCACACTTGCTGGTGAAGTACAGAAACGACAAGCTGTTACTGCTGCAACAAGCTCATCAAGTAAAACTGTCAGATTTACAGGCACTTTCTCATCCGCTAATAGTTTTGTAACTGCAACTGCTAATGTATCAAACATAGGCTTGTTTAATTCAAGCTCAACTGGTACACTATTCGCAGGTAACACATTTGCTTCTAGCGCAGTAGCTACGAACCAGAACGTTAACGCAACTTACGACATTATATTCTCTTAGGAGGGAAATGAAACAATTTAATAAACAACAGGGTATTCGATTAGATATTGGCTGTGGTGCAAGCAAGCACCCCGGCTTTGTTGGTATAGACAAATTAAAACTGGAAGGTGTGGATATAGTCCACGATTTAGAAAAGACACCTTGGCCGTTAGAAGACGAATCAGTCCTAACCGCAGTAGCATCCCACGTGCTGGAACACATTAATCCAGCTAATGGGGTGTTTTTAGATGTTATGAACGAGATTTGGCGTGTGCTGAAGTATGACGGTCAGTTCGCCTTTGTAGTGCCTTACGCAGGCTCTCCTGGCTTCTGGCAGGACCCTACGCACTGTAACGGTATCACTGAAGCTACGATGTATTATTTTGACCCACTACACGAGTCAGGCTTTTATAATTTCTACAAACCAAAACCTTGGGCTATTGAACAGTTAAACTGGAATCATACAGGTAACTTAGAATGTGTATTACGTAAACGCAGAGAGGATGTGAGCTATGGAGTATAACACTAAAATCAAGACTTCTAATTATCAACCAATTAAACGCATCCTAGTTGCCACACCAACATTAGGTAGGGTCAGGATGGAATGGGTTGCCGCACGTTACGGTCAGATAATCCCTACTAATTGGGGGATGGTCCAGTACACGCAGTATATGAATAGCTTTATACCTATCCGCTATACCATAGCTGACGCACAGAATATCATTGTCAAAGAAGCCCTAGCTAATCAGTTTGAATGGCTACTACTCATAGAAGACGATACAATGCCACCACCAGATGGGTTTATAAAGGTCAATCAACACATGAAAAACGATGTACCTGTGGTGTCAGGACTGTACTACACCAAGTCTAACCCAAGCGAGCCACTAATTTACCGAGGTCGAGGTACAAGTTTCTACGATGACTGGAAACTAGGCGACCAAGTCTGGGCTGATGGCGTACCAACAGGTTTTCTATTGATTAACTGCCGACTCCTAAAGACAATGTGGGATGATTCGCCAGAATATATGGCAGGTGATGTTAAGACTCGCAGGGTGTTTGATAACCCAGAGAAGGTTTGGTTTGATGAAGAAACAGGTTCATTTAACACGACTACCGGAACATCAGACCTAGAATGGTGCACACGTGTAATCGATGGCGACTACTTATCTAAAAGTGGATTTGGTAAAATAGGTAAGAAGAAGTATCCATTCTTAGTTGATACTTCAATCTTGTGCCGACACATAACCCCAGACGGAGAAATATTTCCCAAATGAACGATAACAACACAATAGTATTTGAAGACAACCAATTTGAAACGGTTGTTGGAGATGAAAAACAACCTGATTTCTATCCTAGAGTAAAAGTAAAACGCTGGGATAATGAGGTTAATTTTAGTGTTGGCGTAATTGACGACGGTGGTACAGCTGATTTTGATGGCAAAACTGTAACTTGGACTAAAGACAGCACAACAGCTACTTTTTATCCAATAGACCAACAGAATACTTATACCCCATTAAAGATTAGACGAGTAGTTAAAAATGGTCAGTTATCGCCAACAGAAGCATCTAGCGAATATGAAGTCATGCGTACGCTACCTAAGGACACACTTAAAGAAACTATTACCATAGCAGATTATGTATGCCCGCCATGTATATGTGTTTTTGATTTAATGCCAACAAGAAGATACATGGAAGTAGATGAAAACGGTGATGCAAAAGATTTTAATTATGCTGATAAATCAACTTATGGCGATGGAAGAAATTATCCTGTTTATGACAAGGTTCCAGTATGTAGGATTTATTCACCTTATTCGGCATCTGCAAATCCTTATTATGTTGATGAAGGATTGCATAATATCGACATACAATATGGACATAATGACGTTCCTTACATTAACAATGTATGGATAAACGCAATAAAGATTGTAGTTGAATCAAAAGGCGTCAAAGTATATCAAAAAGAACACCCGACTAAATTATTTTTTAAAGATGGCGATAGGTTAGTTAAGTTTCATTCAGCCGAAAACGCTCGTGGAGTGCTTGCGTGCTATATAAATATAAACTGCGAATACAACAAGTGTTACGATTTTTATAAACCAGATGTAGAAAAAGATGTTCGAAATGAATATGCGTATGGCTTACAGGCTGTTAATCCGAATATTGACCATACAATCGTAGATGAAATTATTGAAAAATTTGCTGAACTTATGAATGTTCAAATTGACAATACCGAATATACTGTTGCCGAAAAAACCGTATGGGATACTGTTAAGAATTTACATACAGATGTTGACTGGATACGAGATGGCGTTAGAACTGACGCTAATTGGTGGTACAGAAACAATAGAAAAGGTTTTGAATTTGAAATCACACTAGATGAAAAGCCTACAACCAATATCTACCCACTATCAATCAAAACAAAAGGTTTAACATTCCATAAACAAAACGGACCAACATACGAAGAAAGATGCAATGAATTTGCTAGTTGCGACCCAGATGTTATTGGGTCTTATGCTGTTTATCACGCAGAAGGAAAAGAAAATAATGAATACCAAACTGGAAAAGCATTTCATATATATCGCCCAATAGCCAATGATTCAAACGGTTGGCATATATTCTGTGATATGGAAATAGATATAGATAACGAAATATTAAATATCACTATTCCACAAAACTTTTTAG
>Ga0208783_10001062_pt1 | contig 16589 bp, 17 predicted proteins | sample DEB19_08_DNA_2_FD_184529 | JGI IMG/M metagenome (GOLD analysis project Ga0208783, IMG submission 184529) | Aqueous microbial communities from the Delaware River and Bay under freshwater to marine salinity gradient to study organic matter... | ecosystem: Environmental > Aquatic > Marine >...
TGTACGACCTGCCCGCCGCGCAGTGGCACGACCTGACCGGCACGGTGGCCAACCTGCCGCGCGCGGACATGCACACCGGCGGCTACATCCCCGGCTTTGGCCACGTGTACAAGGGCGGCCGACGGTTTACCGCCACTGGCGCCGAGATGGACTATACGCAGAGCAGCCGCATGATGAAGATCGCGCTGACGCGGGTTGCGACCACGCCGACGCCTGCGCCTGCGCCTGCGCCTGCGCCGCAGCCAACCCCGACGCCGGAGCCTCAGCCGGCGCCGACCCCTGAGCCGACCCCAACGCCTGCCCCGGTGCCAGAGCCGACGCCCACGCCTGCGCCGACTCCAGAGCCGACCCCGGCGCCAGTCCCGGTGCCCACGCCGGCGGATGTGCGGGCCGAACTGACGAAGGCATCGGACGCCCTCACGGCAGCCGGCGTGCTGTTGATCCGCATGGAGTCGGCCGCCACGCCGACCCCTGCGCCGCAGCCGGCGCCCGCGCCAGAACCGGCGCCATCGCCAGAGCCGCAGCCAGCCCCTGCGCCAGAACCGGCCCCCGCGCCACAGCCGCAACCTGAGCCCGCGCCGACGCCTGCGCCTGCGCCTGAGCCGGCCCCCGTCGCAGCAAAAATCGTCTGGACCAAGGGCCAGCTATGGGGGCTGATGAACCGCCCGAGCAACGCCACCAAGCACATGGCCTTCGCGGAAGGCCCGGACGGGCGTGTGTACATGATGGGCGGCGATTGGGGCAGCGGCTCGGTCGCCGCCGAGAACAGCGGCCGGCAGGAGGTGTACAGCTTCCACCCCGACAGCCCGACCGACAGTTGGCGGCTGGACGCGCCGTACTGCGGCACCGTCGAGCACCCCGTCCACTGGCACACGGACGAGGCCGGCGCGGCGTGGGATGCCAAGCGCGGGCTGATCTGGAAGCTGGCCGGCACCGAGTATTACGGCATGGCCGACCCGTGCTTTGACGCCAAGAAGGCGGTCAAGGCCAAGGTCATCACCTTCAACCCGGCCACGAACCTGTGGGCAGTGCCGGCGCACGTTGACCAGACGCGGTTCGGCTACATCACCAACGCCGTGATCGATCCGGACAAGGACGAGATCATCCAGATCATCGACGAATCGGCCCGGCACCTGAACCTTGAAACCGGCAAGTGGGCCGTCTACCCGCTGCCGAAAGGTCCGATGCGGTTCAATGCCCGCACGGCGCGGCTGGGGCGCAACGTGTGGTGGTGCAACCGGGCGCAGGTGCTGGAGAGCTACAACCTCGACACGCACAAGCTGACCAGTTACAGCGTGGCGCCGTGGCCGGTGCCGGCCGAGGGCTGGGAGATGCAGATGGTGTTCCCGGCCGGCGACAAGCTGCTGGTGATCCGGCCTGTGTCCGCGCCGTACCCGTCGCTGCGCCACGCGGCGTTGTTCGATCCCGCGACCGCCACTTGGACCAAGATCGACCAGGGCGAAGGCTGGGGCAACAGCGGCTTCATGCACAGCAGCGGCCGGGTGATTCTGATGGGCGGCGGCATCAATGGCGAGGCCGAGGCGAACAAGCAGGTTTGGGTGGGGACGCTGAATTAACCGGAGATTGACATGACGCACGACGAACTGATTACCCTCAAGGCCGCCGTGGTGGCCGACCCCGCCGCCAATGCGCTGTTCGTGGCCGGCGACATGCCGACGCTGACTGCTTACGTCAACGCGCTGACCGAGACCGACGCCTGGCGCCATTCCGTGCCGGCGGCGGATATGGTAGCCGCCTTGCGGTTTGCGACGTATGACAGCCTTGTCGCCGGTAAGCGGGACGCCTTCAGGTTGATGTTGGAGTACGGCCCTGTGGACGCGACCAAGGCGGCAATCCGCAATGGTCTCGGCGACATGTTCGCCACCGGCGGTACGTACAGCGATGCGCAGCAGTTGCCGAAGATGATGGCGGCCTGCACGGAGAAGGCCACATGGGCGCAGACGAAGTTCCCCTTCACTACCCCTGCGGCTGTTGGGGGTGTGACGGCGATCAAGCGTGACTTCACATCAATCGTGACGATTGATGAAGTCTCTGCGTTGGCGGGTGTGTAATGGCTGACATTCGCGCCAAAGAGCGCGCTATCCAGACACTAACCTCGACCGGCGCTAGCTTGACAAACAGCAGCGGCGGGTCGGCCGGGGATATTGATCTTCGGACCAGCGGCGGGTACGAGGGCGACTTTCAGGTTCAGATGGAGCTGACCTGCCAGTGGGCGACGATCACCGGCATCGCCAACGGGACGATTGTCGCTGACCTGTATCTGGTGCCGAAGATGGACGGCACGAACACGCCAGACGTGGATACGACCACCGGCGCGTCCAACTTCCCGATTGCCTGTCTTGCGGGATCGTTCATCGCCTCAAAGGCGCCGACCGCCAACACCGACATGCGGTTTGTAACGGCCGCCTTCGACGCCAGCCCGCGCCTGTACACCGCGTACATCAAGAACCGATCCGGGCAAACGATATCGGCCAACTGGACGTTGAAGGCCATCGGGGATCAAGGCAAGACGGTCTGACCGATGGCGATCCTGCTCAAGCCCGATCGATGGAAGCGGAACCCGACTCAGCCGCTGGCGGTTGACTGGGATCACCCGCTGTCGCAGGGCTTGCTGGAGCTGGGCTACATCGCGGCCGGGCGCCCCTACTCGGCGATTCAGCGTGAGCAGCCCTTCCCGGTAGGGCTTGCGGCGCCTATGCCAACCGCTCACGGCGGGGCGCTGAGGTTTACCAGTAATTCAACCTACATCAATCTCGGCCGTAATGTTGCGGCGGGAAGCCTTGTGGCTTCAGTGCTCGTCCGCACGACCAAAACAGCCACGGCCGAGACGATGTTTTTCACATCGGCTATGGCGCTCGATGGTACTAAGTACAAAGGGCACTGGCTAAAATCTTTTACGACACAGCTTGAGTTTGGTTTTGGGGCTAATACCGGCAATGACTCTGCTCATCTTCGTGTCGGCAGATCCCCCACAAACACACTGGTTGTCGGAGAATCTGCCTCTCTAGGTGGTGTGTGTCGTGGCGCTACGAATTTCTCACTCTACAAAAACGGCAAAGCACTATCTGTAACGCCGGCCGGTAGCGGTGGCGCCTATGTTGGCGGGGCGCACAATGGCACGGTCAACTATATGGCGCCGTACGCAGTCGGCGGCGCCCAAGAATCCGCGTCATGGGCCTTCTGGGGTACAGAGCTAACAGCGGATGCTTTTCTGCAACTGGAGGAAACGCCGTTTGCGATGCTGGTCAAGCCGCGGCGGAGGGTGTGGGTTGAGGTTGCGGCGGGGGGTGGCAAGGGTTTTCCATTCCAGCCGCCTATGCGCGGATTCATTCACATGCTGGTGAGGTAGGTTATGTCACGCATTTACACCGCGCAGTTCAACGGCGTGGCCGTTACCGCGCAGCAGGATTTTTTCGAGATCGTGGCCGGATCGGCTGAGATCGTCGTGATTCACGAGCTGTGCCTGAGCCAGCTCACAGAGGTAGCGGACGCCGCCGAAGAAATGCTGCTGATCCTGCTCAAAAGCGGATCAACCACCACCGGCAGCGGGGGCAGTGCGCCCAGCAAAGTCGCCCAGCTATTCGGTGATGCCGCGTCAGGCGCGACCGTGGCGGCGAACAACACGACCAAGGCCACGGGGGGAACTATCGTCACGCACCACGCCTGGAACTGGAACGTGCGCGTGCCGTTCCAGATGATCTGGACGCCGGAAACACGGCCGGTGCTGGCGCCAAGCCGAAGGGGTACGGTGGAATTGGCTACCACGCCGGCCGACTCGATCACGATGGCCGGCTACCTGGTCTGGGAAGAAATCGGCTAAGTAGATGGCCGGTGTTTTCCGCCATCGGTTCAGGCTGCCTGGGCGGCCCAATCCGCTAGGTATCCTGACTGCCCCTGCGGCTGGGGGAGGGCAGACACTAACTCCGGGGCTGTTTACTAATAGTAACACTTTCTACGCACCAACAGTTTCCGGTACGTACACCCTATCCCCCGGACTGTACACAGACTCCGATACCTTTTACTCTCCTACTGTTTCGACTAGTTATTCGATAACTCCGGGGCTGTACACTGACCCCGATACGTTCTACTCTCCGGCAGTTAGTGCAACGTATACACTGACTCCCGGACTCTACGACGATGGCGACACATTCTACACTCACGTTGTGTCGCTCGGTGGTTCTCAGACACTCGTTCCTGGACTATACGTAGATAGTGATACATTCTATTCCCCTACTGTCTCCTCGACGTATACTTTAACACCCGCTCTATACGTCGATGCGGATACTTTCCACGCGCCAACTGTCGCGCCGGGCGTTTGGATCGTTTCGCCAGGGATGTACGTTGACGCCGATGCGTTCTATTCGCCGTCCGTAGCGCCAGGCGCTGTGTCGCTGATTCCGTCGATCTACATCGACCCCGATATTTTTTACCCAGCAACGCTCGTCGGCGGATCGCTGCTGGCGCCGCCATTCAGCGCATCGCTATCTTCGTTTGGCGCCGCCGCCGCGCTATCCAGCACATCCGCGCGCGCCAGCCTGACGAACACGGGGGCCACAGCACAGTGACGACACCAGCATATGACGTTGGGGACCAGCGCCGGCTAAGCGTGGCGTTTGCAGACAGCGCCGGCACGGCCGGCGATCCGGGCACGGTGACGTTCGCCATCCGCGCGCCAAGCGGCACGGTGACGTCGTATACCTACGGCACGGACGCTCAGCTGGTCAAGTCCGGCACAGGCGCCTATTACGTCGATTGGACCATCGCCGCGCCGGGACGATACACCTACCGTTTCGCCGGGTCAGGCACCCTGACGGCCGCCGAGAACGGCGAGTTCTATGCGCGTCGCGTGGAGGCCACGGCATGAGCCTTGCGCTTGTGACGGCGCCAACGGTTGAGCCGGTGACGCTGCAAGAGGCTAAAGACCAACTGCGGATAGACGGCAGCGACGATGATGCAACGGTTTCGATGCTGATCTCGGCCGCCCGGCGCTGGTGCGAGGACTACACGGGGCGCACGTTCGTCACGACCACGTGGGATTGGTCCTTTGACTGTTTCGACGGGCCGGTGCTTTGCGTGCCGCGTCCGGCGCTAAAGTCGGTCACGTCCATCTCATACGTTGACACGGCTGGCGTCACGCAGGTATTGAGCAGCGCCGTTTATCGGGTGGATACGGCCAGTGAGCCGGGCCGCATCGCCCTTGCCTACGGGCAGACGTGGCCTTCAACGCAGTCCGTCATCAATGCCGTTACGGTCCGCTTCGTCGCCGGCTACGTCGGGGTTCCCGAGCATGTTCGATGCGCCATCCTGATGCTGGTCGGCGAGATGTTCGAGCAGCGGCAAGAGAGCGTCACAGGAACGCTTGCGTCCGTCCCCTTCGGTGTGCGCGAGCTGCTCGGCACCGAAAAACTTTGGCACTACTAGGAGACCATCATGGCACTCCAGATCGGCACGCTGCGGCACCGCGTTACGATTCAAGCGGCAAGCGAAGCTCAAAACGCCATCGGCGAAATGGTCGAAACGTGGGTCGAGTACACCACCGTATGGGGCCGGGTAGAGAAGCTATCCGGGAATCGTCTGTTCGCCGCGGCGCAGATGGAGGAGCCAGTAACCGGCGTGATAACCATCCGCTACACCGACGGCATAACGCCGAAAATGCGCGCCGTAGTTGGCGGCAAAACCTATGACATACGGCACGCCATTGACAGAGCCGGCCGCCGTCAGGCGCTTGAGATTATGGTGTCAGAGGCGCTGAATGGTTGAGGTTCGCGGACTGCCAGAACTCAAGAAAGCATTAAAAGACCTGCCTGGCACGTCTCAACGACGCGGCATTCGGGCCGGCCTGAATGCCGCGTCAAGGTTGGTAAGGGACAAGGCCCGCGTGGCCGCGCCGGTAAGGACTGGCGTGCTCAAGCGAAACATTCAGGCGAAGCTTGGCCGGATTCGTGGCAACTCAATATCCGCCTACGTTGGCGTAGAGGCCGGGAAAGTGCCAGAAGCAGATGGTTCCGGACGCGTCCAGTTCAAGACGCGGCGCGGCGTCAAGTCGCGCAAGCTATCGGCCCGTGAAAGGCGCGGCGAAGACCCGTTCTATTACAAGTTCCAGGAGCTTGGGTTTACCGCCGTAGGACGCAGAAAAGGCGGCACAGGGAAAAAAATTCCAGGCAAGCACTTTCTCAGGAGTGCGATTGAAAACAACTCATCTGACATTGTCGAAGCGTTTACCAAGTCAGCAAGGGAGCGCATAGAGCGTGGCCGCTGAGGAGACTATTTTTGCGACGCTGTCCGGCAACGCCGGCGTCGCCGCGATCGTTTCGAATCGTATCTTCCCGTCAGTTCGACCTCAGGACAGCATAGTCCCTTGCATCGTCTATCACCGCGAGGCGACGCAGGTTATCCAGACGATCCATGGGGCGACGGCCCTTACTATTGCAACTATTGCCGTGCGCGCCGTCGCGGCAACGATGGCGACAGCGGATGCCATATCCGATGCGGTTGACACGGCGCTTGCCACGCACATGCACGACGACCGGACTTCGACCTACGATTCGGACGCCGGTGTTTTTATTTCGACGACAACCCACCTCGTGAGGGACTGACAATGGCGACTGCTATTCTTTGGACAAATGTGCAGGTTTCAATTCAATCGGCGATTGCCGCCGCAGACACGATCACCGGGATCACAAAGGCCAATCCTGGGGTCGTCACGTCAACCTCTCACGGTTGGGCCAATGGCGATTACGTCTATTACAACGTCGATGGCATGTATCAGCTCGACGAGAGGATTGTGCGGGCCGCCAACGTCACCGCCAATACGGCAGAGCTTTCGGGGCTGGATACGACCAACTTCGATACGTTTTCCAGCGGCACCGGCCAGGTCATTACGTTCGGCACGTCGGTCACGACTGCCGTGGGCATTTCTGGCAGCGGCGGCGACTTCGAGTTTGCCGACGTGACTACCATTCATGACGCCGCACGCAAGCAAATCCCGTCGTTCTCGTCGGCTCTTACCTTCACCTTCGACATGATCTTTGATCCTGCCGATGCGGCGCTGGCGGCGCTGAAAGCGGCATCCGACCTGAAAGCAAAGCGTGCCATGAAGATCACCTGGAGCACTGGCGCGATCATGGTGCTCAATGGCTATGTGGGCGCCTCGCTGACGCCTACCGGCAGCGCCGGCGAATTGGTCAAGACCAGCGTGGTGTTTACTGCGTTCGGATCGCCGACGTACTACGCGAGCTAATCCATGTTCGATTTACCAGTCGAGGACTTGCAGGTTGACGGCGTGGGCGATGTCAGGCTGTCCGGCCTGACATTCTCGCAGCGGTTGACGCTGCAAAAAGCCGCCGAGGGCAAGCAAGAGCTATTTCCGGCGTTGCTGTTAGCGGCCGTTGTGCAGGCGCCGAAGTTGCCAGCCGAGCAGTGGGACGCGCTCGGCGGCATCAACCAGGACGCCTTCATCAAGCTCCTCGATGCGGCTACCAAGTTGGCCGGACTGGACAGGGACGACGCCGAAAAAAAAGCCGAGACCTGACGTTCGCCTTGTTACTGGCGCGCACCCTTGGGCTAACGCTAGGTCAAGTCCTGCAAATGCCGGCGCAGGAAGTGGCGATATGGGAGGCCGCCTATTCGGCAGACCCGTGGGGCGAATTTCGGGCAGACATCAATAGCGGCATAGTGGCGTCGGTCATTGCCAACGTCAACCGGCGCGAGAGCACGCCTCCATTTTCTCCGGCCGACTTCATGCCCATGCAACGACGCGAGGATGCACAAGTTGGCGAAGCTCATGACCTTGAAACAATCAAGAGGCTAACCGGTGGCACGTAGGCTCGCATCGCTACTGATCGACATCGAAGCCAGCACGGCCAAGCTGTCGCGCGACGTTAACCGCGCCGTCGGGATCGTTGAAAGCGGCTCAAAGCGTATGGCTTCGTCCGTCAACAAGGCCAAGGCTGTGTTTGGAGGTCTTGTCGCCGGCATTGGCATACAGAACGCCATCCGCGGCATCGTCAGCGCGTCGGTTGAGTCTGAAAAGGCCATGCGCCAGCTAGAGGCGCGCGTCAAATCCACAGGCGGCGCTGCCGGCCTTACCGTGGCGCAGCTACAGGATTCGGCGAAAGCGTTCCAGGCGGCGACCACGTTTGACGACGAGGCGATTCAGAACTCGCAGGCGCTGCTGTTGACGTTCACGCGGGTGACGGGTGACACGTTCAACGCGGCGACGCAAGCTATCCTGGACATGTCCATAGCGATGGACCAGGACCTTAAGTCCTCCACCCTGACCATCGGCAAGGCGCTAAACGACCCCATTAAAGGCCTTTCCGCCCTGACGAGGGTAGGTGTGTCGTTTACAGAGCAGCAGAAAGAGCAGATTAAGCAGATGGCGGCGGTCGGCGATATGGCCGGCGCACAGAAAATGATCCTGTCAGAGCTTGCGGTAGAGTTCGGCGGCGCTGCGGCGGCGGCGCGTGATACCTTGGGGGGCGCACTTGAATCCTTGCGCAACAAGGTCGGCGACCTGATAGAAAACGATAGCGCAAGCCTGCCGAGGCTGACCGAGGCCATAAACAAGTTCAACGACTCTCTATCTGACCCGCAGGTCAAGGCTTCTATCGACAAGTTCACGACGGCCATCATTGACGGTCTTTCCTGGGTAGTCGAAAACGGGCCGGACGCGGCAGAAAACCTTGACAGGATAGCGAGCGGAATAACGAACGCCGCAAAAGCGTTCGTCATCTTCAAGGCGGCCGCTTTCGGGGCGTCCAGAGGCGGACCTATTGGCGGTGCATTACTAGGCACTGTGGCCGCTATGGAGCTGTACCGCGAGCAGATCGGCATGGCGCTCGCTGATCCTCGGCTTAAGCAGGCGGCAGAGCTTGCCGAGCAGGACCAGCTCGACAAGATGCGCAAGTCTCTAAACATCCCCAAGGGCGGACTTGTTGGCCCTGACGGGTTGCAAGTCAAGATCGGAGCGGCACCCGCACGGACGCCAGTGTCGCCAAGGATAGACACGGCGCCTGCGGAATCAAAACTCAAGGCCGCAACAGCTGCATCTAATGCAGCCGCCAATGCCGCACGTCAGGCCGAAGAGCGGCGTCTAGATGCTATCAGGTCCACTATCGAGGCGCTCGAAGAGGAGAACTTCGCCCTCGGGAAATCGACCGAGGAAATCCTGCGGAACAACCTGGCCAAGCTGAATACGCCGCCGGCGGACGTTGAGCGCGCCGTCGCTCTGCTGCGCGATAACGAAGCCTATGAGGCGAACAAGCGGTCTGTTGACGCCTATAACGATTCGCTCAAAGACCTGCGCCAGTCGGTAAACGATATCGTCGAATCGCTATGGTCCGAAGAAGAGGCGCTTAGGGCGACATACGAGCGCCGCGCGATGATGGTCGAGATGGCGCTCGAATCCGGTCTGATAGACCAGGCGAAGTACGTCGAAATCATTGCAGGCCTATACAAAAAAGAGGCCGAAGAACTTGAAGGTCTGGTTAAGAGAAGCTCGGATGCGGTGGGCGAGTTCGCGCTTGAGGCGGCCCGCGCCATTCAGAATTCTCTAGGCGACCAACTATTCAACATCATGCAAGGCCGGTTCGATGATATCGGTACGCAATTCAAGTCTACGCTAGATCGCATGGTCGCTGACGCCTTGGCGGCTCAGTTAGCCAAGAAGATTTTTGGCGACTTCGACACAACCGGAAAGGTTGGCGGATGGGCCGGCAGTATATTCGGCGGGCTTGGCAAGATTTTCGGCGGCGCGCGAGCGGCGGGCGGCCCCGTGTCGCCCGGTCGAGCCTACCTTGTCGGCGAGAAAGGCCCGGAGCTTATGGTACCTAGCGGCGCCGGGCGCATCATTCCTAACGGGCAGTTCGGCGGTGGCGGTGTAGTGGTCAACATGAACGTTTATGGCGTGCGCGATAGCTCTGACCTTCGTCAATCTTCTGCCCAAGTAGCTGCACAAGCCGGACTCGCCGTGCAGCGCGCCATGAATCGAAACACCTGATATGGCATTCCTTGACGTCAGGTTCCCGACAGACATCGCCTACGGCTCGCGTGGCGGACCCGAATACAGCACCACGGTCACGCAAACGTGGTCAGGATACGAGGCGCGCCAGATCAATTGGTCGCTGGTCCGTCACCGTTACAACGCCGCCTACGGAACCCGCACGCAAGTTCAACTTGAGGCTTTGCTCGCGCTATTCCACGCGGCCCGCGGGCGCGGACATTCATTCCGCTTCAAGGATTGGGCTGACTTCAAATCCTGTGCGAAAGAGATTGACCCGGCGCCGACCGATCAGGCCATCGGCACCGGCGATGGTTCGGACGCCACATTCCAGATAACCAAAACATACAGCTACGGCGGGCAGACCTACACCCGCACCATCACAAAGCCCGTATCCGGCACCGTTCGCGTCGCCGTGGCGGGAGTCGAGAAAACCATCACGACGCATTTCACCGTCAATTATTTGACAGGCGTCGTCACGTTCACGGCCGGCAACATCCCGACGCTAGGACAAGCCGTAACCGCTGGGTACGAGTTCGACGTTCCGGTGCGCTTCGACATCGACGCGCTCGACGTGACGCTCGACCACTTCCTCATGGGCGCCACGGACGCGCCGCTGATCGAGGTGCGTGAATGAAAACCGTACCGGCCGGCCTACAAACGCACCTTGATACCGGCGTAACCACGCTGGCGACGCTGTGGAAAGTCACGCGCCGCGACGGCACGGTGATGGGGTTCACGGACCACGATGTCGACCTGGTTGTCGGCGGCGTTACCTATACGGCCGCCACTGGCTACACGCGCACAGCGATCCAGTCGTCGGCCGATCTAGCGGTGGACAATCTGGACCTCGAAGGCATCATCTCGTCGGCGGCCGTCACCGAACAAGACCTGCGCGCCGGCCTGTATTACGGCGCCGAAGTGTTGGTGATGGCCTGCAACTATGCGTCCATAGCATCCGGCACCGTAACCTTGCGCCGTGGCTGGATCGGCCAGATCACCGTCAGAAACGGTACCTATGTTGCCGAGCTGCGCGGGCTGACGGACAGGTTGCAGCAGACGATAGGCCGCGTGTACGGCCGCGACTGCGGCGCCGACCTGGGGGACACCCGCTGCGGCGTGCGGATTGACCCGCCGACGTGGCAGGCCAGCACCGCGTACACCGTGCGGCAAACCGGGGACGCCAAGACCGGCAGCGTGGTCAAGCCGACCACCGCCAACGGCCGCTATTTCCGCTGCTCGGTCGCCGGCACAAGCGGCGGCACGCAGCCGACATGGAATACCACGCTTGGCGGCACCACGACGGACGGCGGCGTTACGTGGGTAGCCATACAGGCGCACAAGCGGACGGGGCTGGTCGAGGTCATCGTCGACCCACACACGGTGCGCGACACGACGCTGACGCAGCAGGTATGGGCCGGCGGATTGCTGACGTGGGTGACCGGCAACAACGCCGGCCGGGCGCAGGAAATCAAGACCGCCGACGCCAGCGGCAATCTTGCGCTTTGGGAACTGCCGCCGAACACGGTTCAGGTCGGCGACACCTTCACCGTCACCGCCGGCTGCCATAAGCGCCGCGCGGAAGATTGCGTGACGGTTTACGACAACGCCTACAACTACCGCGGCTTCGACACCATCCCCGGCACCGATTACCTGACAGGCAGTTACCCCGATGCGACGTAGCGACATCGTGGCCGAAGCCCGCACGTTGGTCGGCACGCCGTTTCAGCACCAGGGCCGCACGCCGGGCGTGGGGCTGGATTGTGGCGGAGTCGTCGTCCACCTGCTGCGCTTCATGGGCATTGACTACGACGTGGCTGGTTACGGCAGGCTGCCTGAAGGTCTGCGGCTCATCGAAGTCTGCGACGAAGCCTTGGTGCGCATCAGATCAAGCGACTTTCAACCCGGCGACGTGATCGCGCTGCGCCTGCTACGTGAACCGCAGCACCTGGGGTTGGTGACGGACTACGGCATCCTGCACGCCTGGCAGCGCATCTGGACCCCGGCCAAGGTGTGCGAGACGATCCTGACCGATGACTGGCGCCAGCGCATTGCGGCGGCGTGGCAGTTTCCGGGGGTGACGGATGGCTAGTCTTGCACTGGCCGTCGCAGGCTCAGCTGTTGGCGGAGTATTCGGCGGCGCCATAGGCGCTCAGATTGGATATGCGGTCGGGTCCATTGCTGGCTCACTGCTGTTCCCGGCAAAAGGTCAGAAGGTCGAAGGCCCGCGGCTGCAAGACCTGCAAATCCAGTCAAGCGCGGAAGGCGCGCCGATTGCGCAGACCTACGGGTCCGTGCGCATCGCCGGAAACGTCATTTGGGGCAAGCCGCTTTCCGAGCACCGGCACAAGGAAAAGTCCGGCGGCAAGGGCGGAGGGGGCGGCGCAACAAGCGTTAGCTATACCTACACGGCAGACTTCGCCATTGCGTTATGCGAAGGCCCGATTGATGCCGTCCGCAAGATTTGGGCCGACGGCAAGCTGATCTATGACGTATCCGAGCCGACGGCCGCTGAGGAAGCTATCGTCGCGGGCGGCGGGTATCTGGCGGATCGCGTGTCGGCGCTGCAAGCATCGCTCGAAAAGACCGTCAAGGGTGGCGGCACGATGCGCATTTATCTCGGCAGCGAGACGCAACTGCCGGACCCGCTGCTAGAGGCCGACCTTGTCGCGGGCAGCGCGCCCGCCTTTCGCGGCACGGCCTACCTGATATTCGACAATCTGGCGCTGGAAGATTTCGGGAACCGCATCCCGAACATCGCTGCTGAGGTGGTGAGCGGGGCGTCTGGCGTCGCCTACCTTGGCAAGCAGGGGCCTTTTGAGGTGCTGCCCATGCCGTCCCCACTTTATCAGGGAGATGCACGGCTAGAGGTTTTTTCGCATTACGTGCGCCCCGACGACACCATGCTGGTCACGGTTTGGGGCCATCATTTCTCAACCACCGCGGCGGTTTCCGCCGACCCGCTGCATGTTTATGGCTCGGGGGCAAGGCATCATTCCCCCAGGAATACGGCTGGTGGGGGCGTCCCGATTCTTATGTCGGCGTACTGTGACGCGCCCGGCTACTTTTGTTATGGAGATTCCGCAAGGCTGAACCCAGGCACGGGGTTTTACGACTTTATTTCGACTCTTTTTGTGTATGAGTCATCTTCGACTTCATCGCCCGCGCAACTTGTCGGTCGTCTAAGGCCGGCCGCCGACAATGCGTTCAGCGTACTTAATGACTCGACAAACTCCTCCGGCGTGTGGAGCGTCGATGGCGAGGTTTGGGTATACATCCACTCAACGGGTAATGTTTACAGGGCAACTCCACCCGGCGCCGTCCTGGCCGGGGCCGACTACGTTGAAGTACCCGTCTATGCCAACGTCTCCGCGCTGGTGGCGGGGACGATTCGCGCCGTATGGGTAGGGGTCGACGAGGCTTATGTGCTTTCCGGGTCGGCCAGTCCGTACACGCTTACCGCCATCGACAAAGACACGTGGACGGCGTCCAGCACAACCAGTATCGCGATAAGCCCGACTACTTCCGCAGGGCTACAGCCGTCGGCGCGCCTTTACAGCTCTGCGCCCGGCGTTGTTTATATTTACTACACAGACTCTAGTGCCGTTGAAAACCTTTACGTGGTTGAAGATGGGGCGGGACATGCGATTGGCGCCGTGCCGTCAACATCGACTGACGCGGCTGACTCTTACAACTTCGGCGTTCATGATGGCGTGCTTGTTGTTTCGAAGTCCGAATGGGCGGTATCTACTGTTGGGTCTGACCCTACCCCGTCGATGGGCGATATTCGTTACTGGTCGATTAACGCTGTTGGCGCCGCCACCGTGCCGCTGTCGACTATCGTTTCGGATGTTTGCGGTCGCGCCGGGCTGGAGTCTGGCGACATCAACGTAGCAGACCTCGCAAGTGTCAACGTGAAAGGCTACCTGCGATCTGACCAGATGACCGCGCGCGCGGCACTTGAGCCGCTGTCGCAGGCATACCGCTTTGATGCCACAGAGTCGGACGGGGTGCTCAAGTTCGTGCGCAGAGGCACGTCGTCGGTGGCGACGTTGACGGCCGACGACTTCGCGCTTTCAGGCGACCAGGACGGCCCGCATGTCACTACGCTTCAACAAGACAACGAACTGCCTATCGAGTTGTCCGTCCGCTACATGGATGTTGACCGCGATTACCAGGCAGGAGCGCAGCGCGCCCGCCGCTTGGCGCCGGACAGCCAGCAAACCGCAACCATCGAACTGCCAATAGTCCTGACTGGCAGCGAGGCCAAGCAGTCCGCCGAGGTGCTGCAATACCTGGCCTGGACCGAGCGCACGAAGTACCAGTTCGCGCTGCGGCCGAAGCATCTCAAGCTCGACGCCGGTGACATTGTGACCGCGCCTATCGGGGGTGCGGATAGGCGCCTGCGGCTGACGCAAGTGACGCTGGCCGACGTTCTGGCGTGCGAGGCCGTGGCGGATGATGCATCGGTCTATGTCAGCGCGGCCGTGGCGGCGGCCACCACAAGCGCGAAGCAGACGATTTCGACGCCCGGCACAACGATCCCCGCCTTCCTCGACATCCCGATCCTGCGCGACGCAGACGACGACGCAGACTTTTATCTCGGCGCCGCGGGCACGGGGGCCGGGTGGACGGGCGCGGCTGTGTACAAGTCCGCCGACCGCGCAGATTGGTCGCGCATCGATGCAGTGACTGAGCCTTCCGTCATCGGTTCCTGCGTCAATCTGATGCCAAGCGGCCCAACCACGATTTTCGACGACGGGTCCACTATCAATGTCCGACTGATTTCCGGTACGCTTTCCAGCGTCACCGAGGCGCAAATGTGCAACGGCGCCAACGCGGCGGCCATTGGCTCGATGTCCGGCGGGTGGGAAATCGTCGGGTTCCAGAACGCCACGCTTCAAGGCGACGGCACCTACCTTCTGTCGCGATTCCTTCGCGGCCGGCGCGGCACCGAATGGGCGGTCGACACGCACGCGATAGGAGATCAGTTCGTGCTGTTGGAAAGTGGCGACCTGATCCGGCCCGACACGGCTGCGACCGAAATCAACTCAGCCCGCTATTACAAGCTGCCGTCTTTCGGCACGCACCTGACGGACGCGGCGGAAATCACGTACACGCACCAGTCCGTCGGCAAGAAGCCGCTTTCCCCTGTGCATATCAGCGGCCTGCGGCACGCCCCGGCGACGAACGACTGGACGGTCTCATGGGTCCGTCGGGGCCGACTGGATTGGGAATGGCGCGACTACGTCGAGACGCCGCTAGGCGAATCGACTGAGTCCTACGAGATCGACATCATGAGCGGATCGACCGTCAAACGCACGTTGACCGCAACAACGCAAAGCGTCACCTACACGGCCGCGCAGCAGACAACCGATTTCGGCGCCGTGCAGACGACGATTTCGGTGCGCGTGTATCAAATGAGCGCAACCGTCGGCCGTGGATACGCCGGCACGGCAACACTTTAAGGTCCACCAATGGCAACCGAAATACTGGGCGTCACCGAACTGACCGACAGTCAAGCGGCGAAATACGCAACGCATAACGAGGCGCTGCGGCAAATCGAAGGCCGCATGGTGCGCGTGAAGTCCCGCACCACCACGGCGCAGCCCGGCAGCCCTGCTGCCGGAGACACCTATATATTGCCAACCGGCGCTACCGGCACGGATTGGGCCGGGGACGACGGCAAGATCGCCCATTACTACGGCGGGACGTGGAAATTCTGGACGGCGACAGAGGGCGCGCGCGTTTGGGTCAATGATGAGGATCAGTGTGTCGTTTACGACGGCGGCGCATGGGTTCTTGATACCCGCGCATCGATGCTGACGAAGAGCGTTGCCGGCGGATCGAATGTCACCCTGACGGCCGCCGAAAACAGCTATCCGGTGATAGACCTCACTGGCGCAATCACCGCCAATATCAGCGTCATCGTAACCACTACGTCTAAGCTGCTGGTGGTTAAGAATTCCACCACGGGCGATTACACGATCACGGTAAAGACCAGCGCAGGCAGCGGCATCGTGGTCCCGAGGGGCGCCCGCGAAATGCTGTATTGCGACGGCACGAACGTGGTGGTGCCGCTCAGAACCTCGGCCGTATCGACCGACAACGGGGACGCGGCTGCCACGCTCAGCGTCGGCGTTTCGGCGACAACGCAAGTATGGGCTACGGCGTTGACAGCGGACAGAGCGGTAACGCTGAACACGTTCGGCGCCAAGAACGGCGACAAGTTCAGAATTCTGCGCAAGGCATCGGCCACCGGGGCCTTCAACCTTAACGTCGGCACAGGACCGCTAAAGGCGATGGGCACAGCCGGCAGCTTCGCGGACGTTGAGTTCGATGGGTCGGCGTGGGCGCTGACCGCTTACGGCACTCTTTGACATATGGGGACGACATGAAGGCCGAAGATCAACAACAGGAATACGAACGCATCGCCTACGAAGCCGCAACACAGGCTATCCGGGAGAGCTTCAAGATGATCTTCGGCATAGATGTCAACGACCGGCAGGACGTGGCCGACCTGCGCGATGACCTGATGCGAATGCGCCGAATGCGCCGGATAGGTGAC
>Ga0208783_10001064_pt1 | contig 16584 bp, 22 predicted proteins | sample DEB19_08_DNA_2_FD_184529 | JGI IMG/M metagenome (GOLD analysis project Ga0208783, IMG submission 184529) | Aqueous microbial communities from the Delaware River and Bay under freshwater to marine salinity gradient to study organic matter... | ecosystem: Environmental > Aquatic > Marine >...
ATTATCAATGCCAGGGGAGGGGCCGCGTGGGTGAGGCTTGGAAATCGCACAATCGACGCTGCCGCAGGATGGCAAATTGAGGTCGATCAAGAAGTGGAAAAAGATTAGCCAGAACCAGTGTTTCTCCGGTTCCATATAACCGCGTTATCACGGCAGGCGGTGTTTTCTTTACTGAAACCTTGACTCGCTTGCCATAGTCGCGTGCATGAACACGTGGCAAGACGTCCTGCAACTCGACGGGTTCTCGTCGGCACTCAGCCGCGCCGCACTCAACAAGGCGGTCGCGACGGTCGACCGCCCGCGAATCCTTGAAGTGGGGTCGTACTGCGGCTCGACTGCCGTCGCCCTCTGCTTCGGCCACGATGTCGAGTCGATCCACCTCGTGGACAACCACAGCGAGTTCGGGAACACGAGGGACAAGCTCGCGAGCGTCGCCGAGCGGTTCGGCCTTCCGGCGACGATCCACGACTGCAACTTCTTCACCGACCTGACGCCGGAGACGTTCGGTGGTACGAAGTTCAACGTCTACCACTACGACGGGCCTCACGAGGAGGCGCAGCACGCCGCCGAACTCGCGATTGCGTGGCCTCACCTCGACGACAAGTTCCTCTACATCGTTGACGACTATTCGTGGGATCAAGTGCGACGAGGCTGCGACGCCGGGATGAAGGCACTCGCCGGTTCGCTCAACGTCGTGCTGACTGCGGAGCACAAGAGCGACGTGATGAACGACACCAACGGATACTGGAACGGTCTGTTCTTTGCGTGGTGCGAGAAGGTGCGATGCCCGGCGAAATAACAATGCTCGATAGTTTTGGGCAGGCGATCGTGAGGACGCTCCACGCGTTCTCGTTTCGGTCGGTGCTTGAGATTGGCTCGTTCGATGGCCTCGGCTCGACGCTGGTGTTCATCAACGCCCTCGCGTCGATTGAGTCGCCGAGGCTTGTGTGCCTTGAACCAAACGCGGAGCGGCACGCAAGGCTCTCAGCCGTGGCCGCCGGGCACACGTGGGTCGAGCCGCTGTGCATGTCGTCGATCTCGTCGGCCAGCTTCACCCCGAAGAACTTCGACCGCGATGTCTGGCAGTCGCCGTACAACGCGCTGAGGTACCCACGCCATCACGTCGTCCTCTGGTGGAACGAGACGCAGGCGTTTTATGAGCAGAACGCGGCTCCCGGTTTCCTTGAATCGTCGAGCGATGAGTTCGACGCCATCCTCGTCGATGGCGACGAGTTCTCCGGGTACGACGACTTCCGCCTCGCGAAATCACGGTGCCGCTGCTTGATGCTTGACGACGTGTTTCACGCGTACAAGTGCAACCGCGCACACAAAGAGCTTCTAGGCGACGACGAGTGGCGGCTTGTGTGGGCCGACGCTCTCGTTCGCAACGGTGCCTCCATCTGGGTTCGCAAGTGAACATCACCATCTCTGCCTACAACCGCCCCGAGTACCTTGCCAGAACGTGCGAGGCGTTGTCGAAGTGCATCGGCGTCTCGTCGTCTCGCGTCGTCATCCTGCTTGACCCGTGCAAGGAGACGGCGAAGTGCCAAAAGATCGCCGACCGCTACGGCTGGGAGGCACACCGCTATACGGAGCACGCCGGGTGCAACGACTCCTTGAAGATGTGCATGATCTACGGCTTCAACTACATGCAGAGCGAGTTCCATCTGCACTTCGAGGACGACTGCGTGCCGACGCGGGACGCGCTGCTCTGGTTCTCGTGGGCGAGGGACAAGTACCGGCACGACAAGAGCGTGTTCACCGTCAGCGGATACCAGCAGAAAAGCAACGGCAACCTCGGCCAGTGCGGCAGGCGGCGGTGGTTCACGCCGTGGGGGTGGGGAACGTGGCAAGACCGCTGGCATGAGATGCTGCCGCGATGGACGACGAAGGACGGCCCATCGTGGGACATCGTGGTCAACGACTACATCCGCGGCACGCGATGGGAAGCGTTCCCGACCGTCAGCCGCGTCCAGAACATCGGTGCCGAGAAGGGCACGCACGTTGCCAACGCCGAGTGGCACGCGAAGTACCACCACGTGCCGATCACGGCTGACGACATTGATGGCGATCGGAACCTCGACTTCACCGAGACGGAGCCGCTGCTGTGATTCTCTTGGTGGAGAAGTTCACGCCGTCAACGCAGCAGCGTCGCGACGAGATCAACGAAGCGATGGAGGCCAACGTGGCCCTCGGCGTGTTCTCTCGCATCGCTCCGCTGGTGCCGCCGGACGGGCGACTGCGATACGGCAACGCCTTTCGGGTTGCTGCAGAGCAGTTCAAGGGCGAGGCGTGCGTGCTGGCGAACGCCGACATCATCTTCGACCACACCGCACGGCTCATCGAGAGCGTCGTCTCGATTGGCCGCATGGTCGCACTGACGCGGTGGGAGCGTGCAACGTCGCCCCGCATGATCGGGCACGTTCGTGACGAGCGTTTCTTCTCCGGTTCGCAGGACGTATGGGCATGGATTGGCGGAGACTTTGTCGGCATTGGCGACCGCATCCCGCTTGGATACATCGGCTGCGATCAAGCGATCCTCGGCGAGATTCACGACGCCGGGTTTGAGATCGTGAACCCTGCCCTCTCGATCAAGACATGGCACAACCACGCCAACGCCGCTCGCGGAGACGGCGAACTCAGCGTCCCCGGAACCTACGTCTACCCGGAACTGACGACGACGCACACGACCGGACGTGTCGCGCTTCACAAGTGGCCTTTGGAGGGCGACGGTGCCGACGATCACGCTTGACGAGATAGAGCGGCACAACCCCGACACGCTGCTGCCCCCCGACACGGAGTTTCTGGAACCGTACTGGTACGCCGTTACACGAGGGCTGGAGGAAGCAGCGGAAACGTCGGTGGCGTTTGTGGCGATCTGCCGCAACGCGATGCCGTGGCTTCCGAGGACGCTCGATCTCGTTGAGCGAACCGGCTTGCTCTTTCGATCGTGGTCGTGCTTCATCTACGAGAACGACAGCACGGATGGCACGAAAGACTATCTGGAGAACTGGGAGAACCTCGACAACACGTTCGCCAGCATCAACGAGAACGGCAGGCCGCACCTCAACTACACCACCGATGCCGTTCGCACCCATGCCCTCGCCGAGTACCGTGCCGAGTGCCAGCGAGTCGTTGCATCGGGGACGCTCGGCACCCCGGACTATGTCATCGTGTTTGACACCGACCCGTGGGGCGGCTGGAGCGTCGATGGCGTGATGAACAGCGTCGGCCACATGGCCCTCGACTCGACGCTCTACGGCCTCGCGTCGTACTCGTGGGGCGAGTGGGCACCGCCGATCACACAGTCAGTCATGGCGGTTCACTACGACGCGTTCGCGGCGAGGCTGAACCACTGGAGGCAGCGGGATCAGAACTGGTTTCACGGATGGCACCCGCCGGTCGGAAGCCCGCCGGTCGAGTTTCGGTCGGCGTTCGGCCAGTTGGCGATCTACCGCAAGCGGCAGTTTCTTCAAGGGCGGTACACGGGCGAGGACTGCGAGCATGTGTGCTTTCACCGGAGCATCGACTCGCGGTGCCGGTTGGCCTTGAACCCCTCGATGCGGTGCGTCTCGTTTTGGGTGCCGGAGGAGTTGCGGCATGGCGGGTGACACGGCCCTCGTGTGCATCAAGACCCTGACCATGCAGTGGGACAGCCACTCGTCCTACGCCGCGATATGCACGCACTGGACGATCACCAAGGATCAACTCATCCGTCTGCGAGACGTCATCCCGTTGACGCTTCGGATAGACCGCAGGCTGCGTTTTCGGAATGACCCCCATGAGCAGCCGACGCCGGAGGAGGACGAGGCGAGCATGTCGGGCCTCGCTCTTGCCCCACGGGTTGCCGAGCGGGCGACCGTCGTGTCATCGCAGTGGTCGCACGACGTCCGGCGGCAGCGGCAGGTGACGAAGTCGCAGCCGGTGTCGCTCGATACGGTGTCTTTTCCGAACGATATGAGGCCAACGCGGGGAGACACGGAGTAAGCCGCAGGGCTGCAAGGCTGTCGGCCATTCGGTACAGACTTGTTTTAGGAGACCCGCCAAATGATCTCGATGATTCTGATTGCGCTGGCGTGCGCCGTTTTCTTCGGCGTTGACGCTAAGACGCTAAAAGAACTGCTCGCCAAAGTGCGTGGCAGCGCAGACATCAGAAAACTGATTGCGTCAGGGCTTGTTGTTCTGGCGTTGATTGTGATGTGGTGGCCGTCGCCATCAGGTTACGAGCCAACGCCTGAACCAGAATCAGGGCCATTCAGCCTGCGTGGCGTGTTTCTTGGCGAGACGGCCAGTGATGACGCCTCCATTGTCGGCGCACTATGCGAGGAACTGGCAGACGAGATCGAGTACGACGGCACGCAGTCGCAGCCATATCTCAAGACAGGCGTTTCCGTTGACGAGCTTCGCAAGGCCGCACGAACACTGCGATGCCGTGGCATCAGCATTGGCGACCGACAGCCGCGGGCACGGGAAGCGATCGCCTCATACCTTGACGAGCACATCGGAACTGATGGCGGCCCACTGACGCCAGAGCAGCGCGCTGCATGGGTGACGGCATATCGAGAAGTTGGAAGGGCGGCGAATGACGCAGCACGATAACCGTTGGTCGTGGTCGGCTGTGATGTTCGTGCTGTTTGCTGCCGTACTTGGCACGCTTGCCAGCAGGTATGTCAGCCGCGTCGCTGACCGAATCGAAGGAAACTTCGGCTACTTGGCCGACCCGAAAGCAACGGCCGAGTTCCTCCGCACACTCGACAAGCCACGATTCAGGCAGGCCGGTCAGGACTGCATGGAGCAGTCAAAGCCTGTCGACGCGTTTCTCTACCGCTTTGCAGACGAGGCGCATCGAGCCGTCTACGGCAAGCCGTTCCGGGCGTGGAATCAAGGCTCCGCTGGAACGTGCGTATCGTTTGGGTGGGGCGTCGGCTCCTACATCTCGCAGGCCGTCGATTGGAAGACCGGCCGACTGCCGCATCCGCCGAAGCTCGTTGCCACGGAGCCGATTTACGGCGGGAGTCGCACGGAGGGCCAGTTACCTCCTGTCGCGTTCGCCGGCTGGTCTGATGGGTCGTTTGGTGCCGCAGCGGCACGATGGGTAAGCGGCTTGAAGAACGGCCAAGGCGGCATCCTCTATCGCGAGAGGCAGACAGACGAGGTTGACCTGAGTGAATACAGCATCGCTCTCTCTCGTCAGTGGGGGGCGTATGGCGTGCCAAAGGATTTGGGTGCCAAGGCGAATCAGCACAAGGCTGTGGCCGTCGCCCTTGTCGATACATGGGACGAGTTGGCAGCAGCCATCTCAAGCGGCTACTGCGTTCCTGTGTGCAGCAACGTCGGCTTCGCGGCCACGAACACGCGCGACAAGTTTGGCGCACTGCCACGAGGCGGGAGTTGGGGACACTGCATGTGCATAATCGGTATCCGCCATGCAGCAAACAACACAGACGGTGCGCCAGACGGTGCTCTGGTTTTGAACTCGTGGGGCACCGCATGGTGCGGCGGGCCACGTTGGCCTGCGGATCAGCCAGAAGGCTCTTTTTGGGCTAGCAAGGCCGACACCGAAGCAATCCTCCGGCAGTCTGACTCATTCGCCATTGGCGGCGTCGATGGCTTTCAGTATCGCGACCTTGAGCATCGCGAGTGGCTCACGCCGTCACCGGAAAACGTCACGACGAAACACCATGCTGAACTCAATCACCTTCTCGCACTGTGAGCAAAGCCATGTCAAAGCGTAGTGTGATATTGTCGTGCGCCGCCTGCCTCGTGGCGGGCTATCTTGTGGCGACGGTTCCTGGCTTTGACCCGGTGAATCCATTTGTTCCGAAGCAGCGGCCTGTGGCACGCCTGCTCGCTCGTGTGGCGAAGTTCGGGCTGTGGCTCACGGTGTTTGCAGAGCCAGCACCGCAGCCAATCGAGCAGCAATATGCGGCGTCTCATTGCGGCGGCGAGATGATTTGTCACGCGGAGGGCTGGTGATGTTCACGCTGATCGTCTGGCTGATTTTTGGCTACATCGCTGGAAGCATTGCGGAGTGGCTCTATCCAGAGGCGGCGGCAAAGAACCGCTGGCAAACCATATTCATCGGAGTTGCCGGTTCGGTTGCTGGAGGCTTGGTTGGCTCGATCATCACGGGCAACCACTACGCACCGGCCGGCATCATTCTCAGCGTAGCCGGTGCAGTCCTGTGCATGTTCGTGTGGAAGAAACTCAACGAGGCTCCGTGATGGCATTGTTCTGGCGATGGATCGTCTCACTTCTGGTGTGGCTTTCTGCTGACGCAGACAGGCTTGCCACCGAGCCCGCTCGCGCAGCCGCTGCGGTTGCTGCTGCAAGGGCAGCCGTTCTTGACGCGCCTGCTATTCGTGATGGCGTGGAAAGCGTGGAAGCGAAGCCAGCGGTCATGGAAAGCGGAACGATCTGCACCAGCGGAACGTGCAAGGTGAAACGATGAGCATGTCGCCACGACTCCTTCGGCCACGCGAGTCCTTCACGCCGAAGTCCATCGACGCGCAGGACTGGGTGAATCGGGTCTACGCCAACGGCGGCACCGTCTCAACCGCGACAGCCAGCGCGGTGAATACGTTCTGTGAGGCGATCGCCGCAGCCAATATCCGAGATCGGTTCTATCGCTTGAGTCTTTTCGCTGGCACCGGCCTCAATGCCTGCCTCGTTCCGCTTTTCAGAGGAACCGCGTGGGGTGTGGGCGGAAATGTCCTGACGAAGAACACCGCGAATGACGGCGGATCGTTTGCGTCAAGCGTGTGGAGCGCGGTAAACGCGGCGACTAAGGGGGCTGCCGCAACTGCGCCGGACGGCACGGCAACCGCTCTTTCTGTGACGCTGGCCGGCGGGCCGTCATACGCTGCGTTGAGAATGTCGATCGGGAGCCAGTGGGTAGCAAATGCTACCGGGACTTTTTCTGTCTGGGCAAGGAAGCCAGCATCCGGTGGGGCATCCTCAATACGCCTTGCGACGAACAACACCTCCGCGTGGAGCACAGGCGTCTACCAGAAGTTTACGCTCACCACAGATTGGCAGCGAATCTCTGTCACTGGCACAGTCAGCAATAACACAGGTGGATTTGCCCTCATCGGAACCGTCAACGGTGCTGACGGCTCGCATGACTCCGACTGCAACGGAGTTGTTGAACTCTGGCGACCGCAGATTGAGTTTGGCAGCACAGCAACCGCATGGCAGGCGTGCCAGTACGGAAACACCACCGACACCAACTCCGGTGGGCTATTCGTAAGCGCGAACTATGCGGAGATGGGGCCGGGAGGTGGTTTGCTTGGTGATGGCAGCAGCAAGTACCTCAACACTGGGCTGTCGATCGCCAACATCGGGACGTTTACGAGCGGCCATCTGTCCGTGTATCACGGACAGAGTAGCGGAACAAACGTGAATCGCTACTACATTGGTGCAAATGATAGCGCCACCAGCAATCGCTTTTTGCTCGGGACAGATGCTTTCTCGTCGGCGGCAGTCCTTGCTCAATATGGTTGGGTTTATACCGCGCCAGTATCGCTTTCTCCATATGGGCACGGCACGGCTGGGCACCGAATCGCCTCCAGGGAATCGTCGTCTCTGTTGACGCACTGGCACAACGGCGCGTCTGTAGCGACTCAGGGAACGGATGTGTCGGGCGGGGCGTCATTGAGTACGGCTCCATTCTATGTGTTTGCCAGAAACGCAAACGGAACGGCAAACTCGTTCCACAACTCTTGGATTTCTGCCTATTCAATCGGACTCGGGCTCAACTCGTCACAGGTGAGCGCGTATACGTCGATCATGCAGGCATTCCAAACGGCCCTTGAGAGGAACGTCTGATGCTGCTCTCCGACATGACTCTCCCGATGCCATACGACGAGTGCAAAGACCTTGCGCTGGTCTACTCATACGAAGTGGCAGTGCAGTGGTACACCATCCAGCAAGAGCACGGCGACCCTCGCCACGTTGCGACAGCGAAACAACTCACGGATGGACGGTGGATGCTTGGTGGTCACCTTCTCAGCGAACTGTATCCCGGCGGCATTCTCGGCTGGGCCTGTGAACACCTGACTCCAGAGATCATGGAGCAGATCGACATCCTGCCGCTCGCAGACGTTCTGCCGCAACTCACGCCCGAGCCGCAGCCAGAGGAGCCCACATGAACCGCATCGCTCTTGCCATCCTGCTCGCCATCATCGCAACACAGGCCGACGCCCGGCCTCGACGGCAGGCATCATCGACCTATGCCGCCGTGCCATCAGGTGGCGACACCTCGACGGCTCAAGGAGTCGCCGAGATACAGGCGAGGCTTGGCAGAGTCGGTCACTTTGGCGGCAACCGCACCGGAAGCCACGAAGGATGCGGATGCGGCGCAACGCCGTCTGCCGCCCTCTCCAGTTGCTGCTACTCGCAGAGCGGCATGACCGTGGTGGATCAAGGCGTGGCCTATGGTCATGGCCGATGGTTCGCCTGCAAGCGGTACCGTTGACTCGTCTGGTTTGATTGTCTGTGTGTCCGTCCAACCCTCGATAGGAGCCTTCCCTGTGAATCGTATTCTGTACTCGGCCATCGCCGCGTTCGTGTGTCTCGTGATCGGTGTGACCATCGCCGGTGAGCAGTCGTGCGACTGCGCTGCCGAGCCGGTTGGGTGCCATGGTGCCGCGTCGTCTTGCCACGGTCGTCGCACCGCTGCCGAGCGTCGGGCCGACCGGCTCTCAGCCCGTGCCGCCGCCGCCGAAGCTCGTGCCGAGGCCCGGGCCAGCCGTGGGTGCCACGGTGCCACGGCCTCGTGTCACGGTGCCACCTCGTGCCATGGTGCTCCGGCCCCTGCCTCGGCGTGCGACGCAGATGGGTGCCACAAGTAGCCAGACTCTCCGGGTGAGCCAGCAGGCAGGGATGCCTCTGGCTTTGCCCGGCGTCTGCAAGTGTTCGGTGGCTTGGTGCTACCGTGCATGGCGACGGCCACGTTGCGGGTTTGACCCGTGCCACACAAGGAGAATCGCCATGTCAGAAATCAAGATGCGCCGCCGCTCGCGGCAGGTGTCGATCACGCTCACCACAGCAACGTCGACCTCGACGACCTTGCACCTTGAAGACTTCGCTGGCGGGGTGGTCGATCTCGGCACGGCATCGGCATCGCTGACGTCGCTGCAGATGTGGGGTGCCTCAAGCGTCGATGGCACGTTCCGCCGTGTCTATGGTGCCGATGGCTCTGCCGCCGACATCACGGTCGCAGGGTCAACGTCGGTCGGCAGCGTCTACGCACTGCCCGACGCGACGTTCGGCGTGCCGTACCTTCAAGTGCTCGCCGGTCAGGCTGCGGGCACCGGCGTTGCCGCCGTGGTCACGCTCAAGAGTTGAGATGCCAAGCCGCGTCGATATGTTCCGGCTCCCTCGCAGCACCGCACGGGTGAGGCGGCGGGAGTCGCGACCGAACGCGGCGGCACGAGGCTACTGCGACGCGAAGCACCGGGCGTGGCGGCTCGCCGTTCTCATCCGCGACGACTACACCTGTCGGGCCTGCGGACGCGTCTGCGGATCGAAGCGTGAGGCACACGCCGACCACATCGTGCCGGTCGTCGAGCGGCCAGACCTCCGCTACGCGGTGACGAACGGCCAGTGTCTGTGTGCGTCGTGTCACAGCAAAAAGACCGTCTACGGATTTCCCGCCACCTCTTGAATCCGGCACGCTTGACAAAGGACGTAATTGATAAAGGGAGATTTCAACCAACCCCACCCCGTAGGGGGGGGTCGCAAACCGGGGCCAACCAGCAAAACCACAAAGTACCCCTGCGTCGAAGTTTTCGGGGGTTTTCGGCCCCCCCCCTTTCCGGCCGCCAAATCTGCGTTCTGCGACCCGTTTTCCTTCACCAATAGTTTCCCTACATGAACATCCGAAACCGCGTCAAATCGCTCCGTATGGTGCCTGCGAGCGACCTCCGGCCCAATCCGAAGAACTGGAGGACGCACCCCAAGGCCCAGCAGGATGCCCTCCGGGGAGTCTTGGCCGAGGTCGGGCTGGCCGACGCCTGCCTCGCCCGCGAACTGCCCGACGGCTCGCTCATGCTGATCGACGGCCACCTACGAGCCGAGACGCTTGGCGAGGGCGAGGTTCCGGTGCTGGTTCTTGACGTGAACGAGGCCGAGGCCGACAAGCTCCTCGCGACGCTCGATCCGCTCGCGGCGATGGCAGATTCCGATGCAGCGAAGTTGGATGAGCTGCTTCGCGGCGTGGACACCGGGAGCGAGGCGTTGCAGCAGGTGCTTGCCAGCACAGCGACCGCGGCGGGGCTGTACGAAACGCTCGACGCCGACTCGCATCAGCAAGAGCCAGAGTCAAGCACAAAGGAGATCGACGTTGACGATTTCGACTTGCAGCACAAGTGCCCCAAGTGCGGATTCGAGTTTAACGCCACGACGCCCTGAGTGCGCCTGGCGACTTGCCGACTTGAAGCGTATTCCATCGCGCGGCATCAAAGTCATGTCGACTTTCGCCTGCGGTGGCGGCTCGTCGCTGGGATACAAACTGGCTGGCTGCGACGTCATTGCAGCGAACGACATCGACCCCGAGATGGCCTGGCACTACAAGAAGAACATCAAGCCGAAAAACTACTTTCTGTGTCCGATACGCGACTTGCTCGAGATGGATCTACCGAGCGAACTGTTTGACCTCGACATTCTTGACGGGTCTCCGCCGTGCTCCACGTTTAGCATGGCCGGGAGCCGCGAAGCAGCATGGGGCAAGGACAAACACTTTCGCGAAGGCCAGGCGAAGCAGGTTCTTTCCGACCTGTTCTTCGACTACCTCGACCTTGTGGGCAGGCTGCGTCCTAAAGTGGCGATTGCAGAAAACGTCAAAGGGATGATCCTTGGAAACGCGAAGGGCTACACAAAACTTGTCATGGAACGCTTCCGGGAGTTGGGCTACAGGCCGCAGTTGTTTCTTGTGAACGCTGCCGACTGTGGTGTGCCGCAGCGTCGAGAGCGAGTTTTTTTCTGTGCCGTTAGGGAAGACGTGAGCCACACGCTGCTGGACTTCAAGCCGCGGCACCGCTGGGTATCTGCTGGCGAAGCCTGCTCCGACCTTGGGTGTTTGTCCGACGAGGAGCGAGACCAAACGGCCCCGGCAGCGTTTGACCTCAAATGCTGGCACCGAACAAAACCGGGCAAGTCCTACGCTGATTTTGTGAAGCGGTCGGAGGGGAGACTTTCTGGATTCACGATTATGCGGCTTAGCGGTGCGATGCCATCGTGCACATTGACGGCATCGGATACGGCGAGGCATTGGAGCGAGTGCCGACGCTTGACGTTCCGAGAGCAGAAACGACTTGGATCATTTCCTGATGATTACGCGGCGAAGGATGATAGGATCGGAAAGTACATGATTGGCATGAGTGTCCCCCCGCGAATGACCAAGGCTGTTGCTAGAGCGGTTGTTGATAAATGGCTCAAGCCGAAGGAGTGACTCATGGGCAAGCGCGGTCCGGCCCCGGAGCCGTCGATCCTGAAATACATTCGCGGGAATCCGTCGAAGGACGCTTTGCCGTCGAACGAGCCGACGCCCGAACTGCTCGACAATCTCGATCCGCCAGAGTCGATTGAGGACGATCCGGTGGCGGTCAAGAAGTGGAACAACACCGTGCCGATGCTGCGGCGGATGCGTGTCTTCACGGAGGCCGACGTCGATGCCTGGGCTCTCTATTGCCACACGTGGTCTAAGTGGATGGAGGCGAAGGACAAGTGCCGCCAGTTCGGCCGTGACAACGTGATGATGGAGCCAGACCCGAACCGCACGGACGGTCGGCTTCGCATCAAGTGGACGCAGCCACACTCGTGGGCGGTTGACGAGCGGTCGCTCCGCAACGACCTGAGGCGAATCCAGCAGGACTTCGGCATGACGCCAAGCAGTAGGTCACAGGTTTCAACGACGAATGGAAGCGCAGATACAGACCCGGTTGCCGCCTACGCTGCGAAGCGACGCCGTTCGTCAGGGGCTTGACTACTACTTCGACCCCGAGGCCGCGAAGCACGCTGTCGAGTTCTTCGAAGGCTGGCTGCGGCACAGCAAGGGCAAGCACGCTGGCAAGCCGTTCACGCTGCTTGAGTGGCAGACGGTGATGATTGGCGAGTTGTTCGGCTGGAAGCGGCTGGACGACGACACACGCCGCTACCGCGTGGCCTACATCTCGACTGCAAAGAAGCAAGGGAAGTCCACGCTCCTCGCGGGCATCGGCCTGTATCTGCTCGTCATGGACGGCGAGAACGGGGCCGAAGTCTACGGCGCGGCTGCGGATCGTGAGCAGGCGTCGGTGGTCTATCGCGAGGCTGCAAGCATGGTGCGAGCCTCGCCGCAACTCTCCCGTGTGCTTGAAGTCATCGACTCTCGCCGCACCATCGCGTACCGCAAGGAGGCGTCGTTCTACCGCGTCCTGTCCGCCGACGCGTTCCGGGCCGAAGGCTTGAACATTCACGGCCTGCTATTCGACGAACTTCACGCCCAGAAGGACCGCCGCCTGTGGGATGCCCTCCGCTACGGCGGTGCGGCTCGCGAGCAGCCGCTGCTCTGCTCGATCACCACGGCGGGCTACGACCGCAAGGGCATCTGCTACGAGCAGTACCAGTACGCTCGTGCCGTCGCGGCCAACTGGAGGCACGACCCGACGTTCTTCTCCTGCATCTATGAGATGGAGGAGGGAGCCGACTGGAAGGACTCCGAGGTCTGGCCGCAGGCGAATCCTTCGTGGGGAGTCACGATCAAGCCTGCCGACTTTGCCCTCGACGTGAAGGAGGCCGAGCAGTCACCAACCAAGCTCAACTCGTTTCTCCGATACCGGCTCAATACGTGGACGACCTCCGATGTCCGGTGGCTGTCGCCGGAGTTGTGGCAGCAGGGAGCGGAGCCGCTGCGAGACTTCGGCGACCGCCCGGTCTACGCAGGCCTCGACCTTGCGACCACCTACGACTTGACGGCGTTCGTCATCGTGTGCCCCGACCCGTCCGATGGCAGCATTGACGTGCTGCCGTTTTTCTGGATTCCCGAAGCGAACGCCGCCGAGCGGAGCCAGCGGGACAAGGTGCCCTACCTCGACTGGATTCGTGACGGCCATATCCGGGTCACTGACGGAAACGTCACCGACTACACCGTTCTCCACCGCGACATCGTGGAACTGTGCAACCAGTACGGAGTAAGGCAGTTGGCGGTCGACCTCAAGTTCAACGGCCAGATGATCGCAAACATGCTTCAAGGGGATGGGGTCGAGGTGCGAGGATACCCGCAAGGCGGTCGGGCGATGAGTGCCCCTGCGAAGGCACTTGAGAACCTGATCGCCAACGCGAAGGTCAGGCACGGCGGGCACCCTGTGCTCTCGTGGTGCGCTGGCAACGCGTCCACGCACGAAGACCGCTACGGAAACATCTACCCGAGCAAAGCCAAGTCAACGGAGCGCATCGACGGCATCGTGGCCTTGTGTCAGGCGATAGGGTGCTGGATGGGCAACGAGACAAAGCCGGAATCCGAGCCGGAAATCTTCTTCATATGATCGCACCAACCGACAACCGAATCCTCTGGCTCCCCGGCGAGGAGCGAATGTGGGACGAGGACTCGTCGAGCAGATCGTCCGCTGGCGTCCGCATCGACGCCAACAACGCTCACCAAGTCGCCGCCGTATTTGCGTGCATCCGGGTGCGGGCCGAGACGGTCGCCAGTCTGCCGCTTCATGTGTACGAACGCACCGCAGGCGGCGGCAAGCGGATCGCTCGCGAGTTGCCCCTCTACCGCCAACTGCACACGCAGCCGAACAACTGGCAAACGAGCTTTGAGTGGCGAGAGCAGGCGGTCATGCACGTCGACCTCTGGGGCGACGCGTTCTCGGAGTTGGTCGCAGCCGAGATTCAGCCGCTGCACCCGAGCCGCATGAAGATCGAAACCATCGAGGGCGGCAAACTGCGGTACAAATACCGCGAGGCCAAGGGCACCGAGCGGATCATTCCGGCGGACAAGATTCTTCAAGTTCGCGGCCCGTCCGACGACGGCATCACCGGCCTGCGGATCGTCGAGGAGTGCAAGGACGCGGTGGCCTTGGCACGGGCGTGCGAGGTTCACGGCGCGAGATTCTTTGCTGCCGGGGCGCGTCCCGGCTTCATTCTTTCGACCGAGGGGCAACTCAACGCCGAGGCACGCGAGGCACTACGGTCGCAGTGGAACCGCCGCCACGGCGGCGTCTGGAACTCAAACGAAACGGCAGTGCTGACCGGCGGACTGAAGCCATACGACCTTCCGCAGAGCAGCAACAGCGACGCACAGTTTCTGGAGCTTCGCCGCTACCAGACGCAGGAGATCGCAAAACTCTACCGCGTCCCCGGCTATCTGCTCGGCCTTGAAGCGGGGTCGCCGCAGGCCGAGACGGAGTTCGTGACGCACTGCGTCATGCCGCTGCTTCGCCGCATCGAGACGGCGATGATGCGTGATCTGCTTGGGGGCGACGACCGCTACATCATCGAGTTCGACGTGCGAGGCCTCTTGCGAGGCGACAACGCAAGCCGTGCCGCCTACAACCGGGCGATGTGGGACATCGGCGTGGTGTCGACCAACGACATTCGCGCGTCGGAAAACCTCGACCCCGTCGAGGGCGGCGACGAGCGGTACCGTCCACTCAACATGGGGTCGCTTGGCAAGCCGCCGTCGGCCGAAGACGTCATGGCCCAGCAGCAGCCGGGCAGCGGCATCGACGGCCAAGGCGTCGAGGGCGGGCTGGCCGCGGCCGAAGGCGACGCACCAGCAGCCCCGGCACAACCCGAGGAGCCGCAGGTTGCCGACGTCTCGCTCAACGGGGCGCAGATCACCGGCCTCATCGCCATCCTGTCGCAGATACCCGCTGGCCTGCTGACCAAGGACGGAGCCGCCGCGTTGATCGCAGCCTCGTTCCCCAGCATCACGGCTCCGCAGGTCACGGCGATTCTGGCTGGCGTCAACACGATGGCCGCACCGGCACCGGCACCAGCACCACGAGCGAGGCGAAAGCGTGGCGGGTAAATACGACCACATCAACTTCACGCCGCCTGCTGGCGTCCGCGACGAGGCCCAGAAGGGGCTCGACTGGCGCAAGGAGTTCGGACGCGGCGGCACGGCGGTCGGCATCGCTCGTGCCCGCGACCTTTCCAACGGCACAACAATCAGCCCAGACACCGCGCGACGGATGAAAGCGTATTTCGACCGACACGAGGTAGACAAGCAGGGCGAGGGCTGGAGTCCCGGCGAGCCGGGCTTTCCGAGCAACGGTCGCATCGCGTGGGCTTTGTGGGGCAGCGACCCCGGCTACGCGTGGAGCCGCAAGTTGGTTGAACAAATGAACGCCGCAGACGAGGAGAACCGCAGCATGGACACGACCATTGAACGCCGCTCGCTCATCATCGACGACACCGACGAGGCGACTCCGCTTCTGACCGTGGAACGCCGCAGCGAGGGCGAGGACTCCGGCACTGATTGGATCGTGGGCTACGCCGCCAAGTTCGGCGTCAACTCGCTGGAACTCGACGGCGAGTTCATCGAGCGAATCCACCCCGATGCCTTTGGCATCGTCGCCGAGCGACGCGGCAGAAAAACGCCACTGGAGACGCGTGCCCTCTGGAATCACGACGCCAACTACCCGCTCGCCCGCTACCCCGGCACGCTCCGCATGGTGGTCGACGAGGTTGGGCTGCGGTATGAGTTCCCCGTACCGAATACGACCTATGGCCGCGACCTCGCCGAGAACATCAAGGCTGGCATCGTGCGTGGCAGTTCGTTCTCGTTCCAGATCGCGCCGGGCGGCGAGGACTGGAGCGTGGAAGATGGCCGCTCAATCCGCACCGTGACCCGCGTCGGCTCGCTGATCGACGTCGGGCCGGTCACATTCCCCGCCTACCCCGACGCCGACGCCAAGGTGGCGAAGCGGTCATACGACGCGTTCCGCAGTGCGCAGGCGGTGAACAAAGAACGGCACCTGCTCACCAAGGCAAAGGCCATCGAACTCCGCGAGTACCTCAAAAAGCATGGCCGCTAAGTCAGGCGAAAAGTGCCCAAAATGTAGGGACGGGAAGCTCTCTGTGGCGTCGAGTCAGCGGCACGGCGAATACCAGATTCGCTACCTCCGCTGCCGTCACTGCGGCGCGACCGACAAGCACATCCTCGCCGCCGCCGAGGTTGCCAAGCAGAAGTCGGCGTGAGTTTTTTATTGCACCCTCTGCATGGGTCTTGACCCACATGGTTAGGTTTGTCGTAGGTGATGCGTCCGCGTCGCCGCCATCAGCACTAGGAGACTTCCGCCGTGGACAAGATCAAGGCACTGCTCGACGAACTGGCGAACATCACCGCGCAGATTCAGGCCGCGATGGACACCGAGGAAACTCCAGTCGGCGAAGGCGAGGCCGCCGACGCCGCCGCTGCTGATGCCCAAGAGAACTCGCTCCGCTCGCTCATGGAGCGGGCCGATGCGATCAAGGCCAAGATCGAGTTTCTTGAAAAGGTGCAGGCCAAGGAGGCCGACCTTCGTGCCGTGCTTGAGCGGTCTGCCCCCGCTCGAAAGATCGAAGCCCCCGAACCCAAGGAGCCCGAAGTGG
>Ga0208783_10001065_pt1 | contig 16582 bp, 17 predicted proteins | sample DEB19_08_DNA_2_FD_184529 | JGI IMG/M metagenome (GOLD analysis project Ga0208783, IMG submission 184529) | Aqueous microbial communities from the Delaware River and Bay under freshwater to marine salinity gradient to study organic matter... | ecosystem: Environmental > Aquatic > Marine >...
AAGGTCTTTCCAAAACCAAAACCAGGATCAAGCACGATACGCTCGGCCGCGATGCCAGCACGGGTGAGCACGCAGAGACGCTCTTCAAGGTAACTGCGCACCTCCGCGACAACGTTTTCATAGCGCGGCTCATTTTGCATGGTCTGCGGGTCACCGATCATGTGCATGGCGACGAGGCCGCATCCTGTCTCCGCCGCCAGCTGGATCATGGCGGCATCCCCACGCAGACCCGTGACATCGTTGATGATGTCTGCTCCAGCATCGAGGGCCGCGCGGGCGACAGAAGCCTTCATGGTGTCAATGGAGACAATCACCTGACTTTGAGAGCGGATGGCGTGAATGACGGGGAGCACGCGTCGGAGCTCCTCGCCCTCGCTGACAGGCTCCGCACCAGGTCGCGTTGATTCACCTCCAATGTCGAGGATGTCCGCGCCGTCTGCCACCATGGCCAGCGCATGCTCCACAGCACGACTAGGGTCCGAGAAGCGGCCACCGTCCGAAAAACTGTCCGGTGTAACATTCAAAATGCCCATGATGAGACCGCGATGGGTAAGATCGAGAGTGCGGGAACCGATGCGCCAAATCATGTGACAAGGGAGGCGCGATCAGAGGCTTTGCCACCACGAATTTGCCATGACCTTGGAGGGAGTAGTCGGAGTCCGCAATGATAGAATATGATGCCGAGGTAGTGGCAGCTGGGTCGTTGGGAATGGACCAATGGCATGTTTTCGCCTATGGCCATACCTGTCACTGTGAAACCCTCCTTGCGCGTTTCAGCCAAGTGCCTTAAACCGAAAGATTACATGATCGAAGAAGTCAAAAAGCGCCTTGATGCCTACCTCGCCCAACAAGGGCAGCGGCGCACCAAGCAGCGCGATGTCATCATCGAAGCCGCGTTCGCCACGGACGATCATTTCAATGCCGAGGAACTGCTCGAAAAAGTGCGCAAAATCGACCGAACGGTCTCGCGAGCCACAGTTTACCGCACCATCACCCTAATGCAGGCCTGTGGCGTACTGCGTGAGGTCGATCTGGGCCGCGATCAAACCTACTATGACCCGAATTTCCTCGAAAAGCCGCAGCATAACCATCTGATCTGCCTCGACTGTGACCGGGTGGTGGAATTTGAGGATGAGCACATTGCTCTTCTGCACGACTGCATTTCCCGTCGCTTGGGCTTCAAGCCGCAGCTCAAAAGCATGCGCATTGAGGCGCACTGCGAGGAATTGGCTCGCCAAGGCTCCTGCCGCTTCAAAACCGCCCGCGAAGAGGCGGCGATTCATTCATGATCTCGGTGTGAGACCGCAGAGCTTCCGACGCAGCAAATCTAGAGCCGCTTGGGAGGCAAGCAGCTTGAACCGGTCTCGTGAACCAGGATAAAAGCGCTTTAGCGCCCAGGTGCCACCGTTCTTGGAGGCCAAACCGATCCAAACGGTACCCACCGGTTTCTCCGGCGTGCCACCCGTCGGCCCAGCGATTCCGGTGACCGAAAGGGCATGATCCGCACCGCTGGCGAGCAGAGCGCCCTCGGCCATGGTGCGGGCAACCTCCTCACTCACCGCGCCATGCTTCTCAAAAAGTTCCGCAGGCACACCGAGGTGCTGCTGCTTCGCCTCGTTCGCATAAGTTACCCAGCCGTGGCCAAAGACCCGCGAAGAACCACTGACATCCGTGATTCGGCTAGCAATCGTGCCGCCGGTGCACGACTCCGCCGTGGCCATCCATTGGCCGCGTTCCGCTAAAAGCTGCACGATAACCTCCTCGATGATGCGGCGATCATCGGACACGATGCAATCACCAAAAGCGGCACGCACAATCTCTGCTCCAGCCTCCACGGCGGACTGCGCTCCAGCGAGGCGCACATCGACGTCTCCCTGTCGGATACAGTAGCCGAGATCAAGGCCTGGCAGCGCCTCCAGCTGCTTTTCCACTGCTTCGACAATGTCGGATTCTCCGATGCCGGTGACCTTCAAATAGAGCACGCGGCGAGAAGCTCCATCTGGCAGCCACTCGCGCAGTCTGGGCTCGACCTCATTCTCGACCATTGGCTTCAATTCACGCGGCGGACCTGGTAGCAAAAAAATGTGTGCGTTCCAGCCCAGCGGCTTGCCGAGCAAGGCAGGAAAGTACAACCCCGGCGCAGTGCCGAAGGGGTTCGGCATAACGCGCGCCCCTTGAGGCACCATCGCTTGGCGCCGAGTAGCGTCGTTCACCATCTTGTTTCGCTTGGCAAAATAGGCTCTGAGGTGTTCCAACACGCCTTCATCCAGCTGCATCGGCAGGCTCAGGAGCTCAGCCGTTGATTCGCGGGTGAGGTCATCATTGGTCGGGCCGAGTCCGCCGGACACCAGCACAACATCCGACCGCTGCGCCGCCTCAGAGATAGCCGTGCGGATGATCGCTCCATCAGGCACAATGGTCTGACGTGCCACTTGGATGCCCAGCGCAGCCAGCCGCTGGCCGATCCATGCTGCATTCGTGTTCACCGTGTCTCCGAGGACAAGTTCCGTGCCTGTGTTGACGAGTTCGACTCTCATGTGAAGCCCTCGTAAGCGCACGATGCGCGTGCCTTCAACGCTTCTTTCGAGAATGCTTTTTGGAGCCAAGCTCGCTCACAATACCGTCCAGCACAGCCAAGCCATAGGAGATCTTTTTGAAGAAGGAAGGATTGTGAGGCACCAGTACGAACTTTGGATGCTTCATCCACAAGGCTCGCAGCTTGCCGTCCAGCTCCACCGCTTTCTCCAATGATTCGTTGCGGATCGGATTGCCACCCTCAATGCCCATGCCACCCACGGCAGCACTTTCAAAGAAAATCACGGCATCATAGCGCACCAACTCCCTTTCCAACGTGCTTCCAATATCGTCAAAGAAGTGATGCGGCTCACCCGGCCAGTAGGCTGCGCCGTCCACGGTGCCACGGTCACACAGCAGCACACGATCTGGATACAAGGCGGCCTGCACATCTTCCAAATTCCGCTGCACTTCATAAATCGCACGCTGGGCAGCATGCACGGCCAGCGGCTGGATGGACCGTGGAAACCCTCCGCTGAACACCATCGTGGCCGCCTCAGGCACTAGCACAACGCGCTCGCCGATCTCACGACGGAAGAGATCCGCTGCCGTCGTTTTCCCCCCACCAGGGCCACCGGTCAAAACGATGCGACAGTGACCATTGGGACGCTTTTGGGGATGGAGTCTCATGAGAGAATCTCAATCCGGCAGCCCGACGACGTCAAGCAATCGCCCATTTTTGCACAAGCACGGCGTAGCTCACCACGGCTCGTGCCGCTACGCTGCACGGCATGCGCCCAATCATCTCCCTTCTTTTTGTTCTACCCGCCTGCACCTTCCTGCCAAGCAAGGATGCCGAGCGGGAGCAGTATTTCCTCACGGAGGTAAAGCCCATTTTGCAGCAACATTGCCTGCGCTGCCATGATGGCGCGCTACCACCTCCCGCTCTCAATCTCACTAGGCCCAGCAGTGCCTTTCAACGCAGCGCCAACGGCCGCCCCTACATCGTGGCAGAGGACCCAGATTGCAGCCTGCTGATCCGTGCCGTGCAGCGCGGTGGTACGCATCCGAAACTGATGCCTCGCAAGGACATCAGTCTCACCGAAGACCAGATTGGCGTATTGCGCGAATGGATCGAGGACGGTGCCCGCTGGCCTAAAGGCCCTTCTGGCATCCTGCGAGCCGAAAGAAGCCCCGAGGGACCGTAGGTTACCCTTGTTCATGCCGCATTCGCCCGCAACACACGAAGCATATTTCCCCCGATTACCTGACGAATCGTGTCATCGCTGTGACCGTGCAGGATCATGCCGAGAGTGAAGAGTGGCCAGTTCGACCATGCGATGCTTTGTTCAGCCTCGATGGATGTTTGGTAATCATCCTTCGGCCACAGGTGTTCCCAACGATCCGCCGGACCACCCGGAGCCTTCATGAGCTTCATGCGTTCCTCTTTGTCGAAGCGGCTGGTGTAGGCCACATCACAGCCGATCGCAGCATGCTGTGGGCCAAAGGTCTTGATCAGATGGTCAAGATGATCGAGCAGCGAGGCAATGTCTCCTTTGCCGCCGAGAAAACGTGGGATGCAGCAGATGCCGACAAGGCCACCTGTGTCGCAGATGGCCTTGATGGTGGCGTCCGGCTTGCCGCGGAAATGCTCATAGACCGCACAGCAGGTCGTGTGGCTGGCCACCATGGGCTTTGCGGAGGCCTTCGCCGCGTCCAAGGCCGTCTTCCAGCCACTGTGCGCCACGTCGGCGATGACGCCAATCCGGTTCATCTCAGCGATAGCCGCCCGGCCAAAGTCACTCAGGCCACCGTCATGCGGCTCCCCTGCCCCATCGCCGAGCGGATTGCGGCGATTGTAGGTCACATGCATCATTCGCGTGCCAAGCTCATGAAAAATGCGGATGAAACGCAGCTCATCTCGTACGCTCTCCCACTCCTGCATGAGAGGCACGCCGTTTGTGGTGAAGCACAGGCCCACGTGGCCGGCTTTCTTGAGCGCCTGGATCTCGTCTGCCGTGGTGACTTTCGATAGCGTGGGCTTTAGCGTGTCGGTGGCCTTTGTAAAATGGGCGAGCCGTTTGATGAGGCGCAGCGGATCACTGCCCTCCTCGCCGGTGTTTTGGAAGATGCAGGTCACGCCCGCGGCATGAAAGGCATCGAGAAACTCCCGCCGCTCCCGCTCACTTGTGGCATGACGGTTCATGCTCATGGATTCCCGCAAATCACCAAGCTCCGCTGCCGAGGCACCGGCCTGGATTGCCTCATTCATCGCCTGCGAATCGATGGCGCAGCGCGGAGCAAATCCATAACTCTCAAAGACCACCGAACCGAAATGCAGCTCCCATGCGCGCTCGAGCTGCGCCTGCGTGGGCTTCAGAAGCTTCAGCGCGATCTCGCGTGGCTTATCGATGGCCGGATTGTCTGTGCGCCAAAACTGCTTCGCCTCCTGGGAACGAGCATGAATATGAAATGACGCGGTGAAGGAGGCAGGCAAAGCTTGGAGCAGGGAACGACGGGAGAGCAGCATTCGACTTCTACGCTCGCAACCCACGGGATTCAGCAAAGGCTTTCCAGTGGCAATCTCTGCACCGCCCGCGACCTTCCACCAAAGCGCCATGGTGAGAAAATGAAGTCATATGCTTCACTTGCTCTTGAACAGGTTCTTGAGGCTCTTGAGGTCGTCGATGAGTTGCTTAGCCTCTTCAGGGTTGCCGAGCAGGCGACCGACGGCACCACCGGTAAGACGATCCAGCTTTTTCACCACCTTGAACTCCACCTGAGGGTGGGAGAGCGAGCCAGTGATCAGGATGTCCACATACGGATTGCCACGCTCATCAGAAATCATGGAAACGATGGTGCGAGTGACCGTTTCTCCGAGTCCCTTCGCGGCAATACCTTGAATGAGCGGCTCACGGATGGAAGGACCGAAGACCACGCGCATCGGCATCTGCTGACTGTCTTGAACCGTGCTGATCCAGCTACCCTGCTGCACCTGGATTTCAAAATCCGGCATCATGATGCGCGTGGGCTGCTGGAAAGCAATCGTCTCGCGGTCATAGCCGATGGTAGCCATAGCATCCGCCGCAAGCGGGCCGCCCAAGCGTACTGAACGCAGATCGATGCCGTTTTCGAGCAGCTTAACTAGGTGATCACCAGCCACATCACCGAGGACCATGTGGCCACCGATGACGGAGCCGCGCTCAAAGGTGATTGCCAGATTGGCGGCAGGTTTCCAGAGCCTCGTCTCGGGCTCCAGTGGCTTCACATCACCTTCGCCACGCAAGGTGACATCCGCAAATTGTACAGGCTTCATGTTGCCATTCACCTGAGCCATGCCTTTGACCGTAACCTTGGCCTTGAGGAGGGCATGGATGCGGTTGTGCAGTGCGGGATCTTCGGGATCGACGTCAATATGGGTCAAATGCAGGTCGAGATCACGGATCTCCGCATCGATTTGCGCGGCGACAGCTTTGTTGGTGATGTGAAAATAAGCCTGCTCAAGGTGAATCTCCCGCAGCGGAATTCGCTCCGGCTTGGCAGCCTCGATCGACGAAGGCGTCGAAGGAGCTGCGTTCGCTGATGCGACCTCCCGGCGACCTGCTGGCGGCTGAAAGAGCTTCTCCAAGGAACTGCCCTCCTTCGGATCAAGCGTCTCATGCACTTTGATCCCCGTGAAACGAAGCAAGTTTGGCGTGATGCGGGCGTCGAGGATGTCATTGCTCAGCAATTCAGCGTAAGCCTGATCGATGCGCACGGCAGGATCCACCAATGGTGGACGCTGGGAAAGGGGTTTGCCAACGTGCTCATCTCGTGGAGCAATCTGGATGCCATGCAGCCGCAGCGTAGGCGGCCAGGAGAAGAGGGAGAGACTGGTCGAGTCCAGATGGGCACGGCAGTTGCAGTGTTCCTCGGTTAATTGAACGATGGACTCGGCACTGACATAGCTTTGTAGCCAAAGGGCTAAGCCAATGGGGGCCGCGATAGCCAGAACAATCAGGACGCCGAGGCTTTTAAGCACAAATTTCATACTTGCGAATGTTGGCAGGGTGGCGGCCAGATGTCGAATACCGAATCGAAAACTCCGGGCGGTATGGACAGGCCGTTGCAATCGCCTTCGAGACCGCTACTCTCCCCTTCCGACTCCTTAAACACACCATGCAAGCCCCCAAAATCACCGCCTACCTGAAAACCTACTGTGGCTGGAGCGAAGGCGTCCGAGCCATCTTCCGCAAGTATGCCCTCGAATACGAGGAAAAGGACATCATCAAGAACCCGGCCTTCCGTTGGGAAATGGAACAGAAGAGCGGCCAACCCCTCTCCCCCTGCGTGGAGATCAATGGCACCATGCTCCCGGACATCAGCGGTGCTGAAGTCGAGGCTTGGATGATCCAAAACGGCCTGCTCACGCTCAATGAAGCTCCCGCTGATGCCCCCACGAACTCTGCCTGCTCCGATGCCCAGCACGCTGCCATGGCCGCTGGAATCCTGCCGGGTGCGACGGTGAAATTCGTCGGCTAAGCCAGCCCGGATCATGAAACGTCCTCTACCAACGAGGCAATCTCCCAATGACACCGAAAATTGACCCTGCCCTGCATCGCGACAAAAAGCCGGACTGGATCCGCGTGACCTTGCCCCGTGATCCGAAGTTCTGGAGTACGAAAGGCCTCATCACCGACCTGAAGCTCCACACTGTCTGCGAAGAGGCCCAGTGCCCAAACCGCTGGGAGTGTTGGAGCCAAGGCACGGCCACCTTCATGATTGCCGGAGACCGCTGCACGCGTGCATGCGGTTTCTGTGCCGTCAAAACAGCCAAGCCCTTTGCCCTCGAAGCAGATGAGCCAGAGCGTGTGGCGGAGGCCACTAAGCGCATGGGATTAAACCACGTTGTCATCACCGCCGTGGCCCGTGACGACATGCCGGATGGCGGCGCGGAACACTTTGCCCGCACCATCGAGGCCGTGCGCGAAGCCGTCCCCACCATCACCATCGAGATCCTCGTGCCAGACTTCAACGGCAGGGATGATGCCCTTGAAGTGGTAATGAAGGCGCGTCCGCACATTTTCAATCACAACCTTGAGACGGTCGAGCGGCTCACGCCGCTCGTTCGCAGCCGCGCAAAGTATCAACGCAGCCTCGATGTGCTCAAACGGGCCGGCGAGATGGCGCGCGCAATGGACTTCCATTGCTCGACCAAGAGCGGTCTTATGCTCGGCCTCGGCGAAACGGAGGTCGAGCTTTTTCAAGCCATGGATGACCTGCGTGAGCATCAAGTTACCGTCCTAACGCTCGGACAGTACCTGCGTCCCTCGCCGCAGCATCTGCCGGTAATCGAGTACATCCACCCGGACACCTTTGAGAACTACAAGCAGATCGCTCTAAAGAAGGGCTTCCGCCATGTTGCCAGCGCTCCGTTGGTGAGGAGCTCCTATCATGCCTCCGACTTTCGTCCCGAGTTAGATGGGCAGGCCTAGGAAACGAACCCCCGACGTCCGCAATTGGCGAAACAATTGCCTCATGCCCGCCAGTCTCAGCAGGAAAATTCAGTACTGTGAGACCGCAAGCCTCGTCGTATGGCAACATCCACGCCGACCTAGCCGAAAAAGTCGCTATAGCGGCAAAGCTCACACTTTCCTCTCGCCAAGGTTGGGCGGCTGTTTTAAAGCCTATCGGTTTTAAAAATCATCCCCCGCCCATGACTGACAATCCCACCGCCGACTCCCCGTTTGGTGCCTCCGCGAATCCAATTGATCCTTTTCATGCCGCGAAGGCCAGCGCCATGAAGGCCGCCGAGGATTTGCGTAACGTCGCAGCGCAAAAAGCCTCTGAGCTGCGCCATGTGGCAGAGCAGCGTGCCCAGCAGTGGCGGGACTCCGCCACCCATGCCGCATCCGACATTAAGGAGAAGGCCGATGAGTTTCGCCAATATGCGGATGACACTTGGAAGGAAGCTCGTGCGCGCTGCGCCGACCTTCGTGTCGAAGCCGAAAAGTTCGCCCGCGAGAAGCCAGTGCAGGCGCTTGCCACCGCCTTCGGCATTGGATTTGTGCTCGGATTGCTCATGCGCCGTTGATCCATAAGCCTTAACGGATCGCTTCAGTCATGGACAAAGGCCCCACTGCCCCAGCCGCAGCCACCGGACGCCAGTGCGTCACCGGTTTTTTGCGTAGCATGGCGCTATATGTGGAAGCTCGCGGACGCTTGCTACAAATTGAAGCACAGGAAACAGGTGTCCGTGTGTCCTCCCTTGCAGCTCATGTGGTCATCACATTGGCGAGTATCATCATCGGATGGATGCTTGCCGCACCTGCCGTTGTTTGGATGATTGCTGAGAAGTCGGGCTGGCACTGGACCCATGTGGCACTTTGCGGCGGCGGCGTGCATCTCATCACTGGAGTTCTCCTCCTGATCGCTCTCAAGGCTCGGCTGAAACGCCTGCAGTTCTTTGAGGAAACCTTCAACCAATTCCGACGCGACCGCGAATGGCTGGCCAGCACCACCAACGACTGACTCCAAAGCAGCTTGCCTTGCGTGATCTTGAATCCGCCCGGGTGGAACTATCCCGGCAAATCGACCTCGTGGCCGAGAAGTGGAACCCACGCGCCGTAATGACCCGCTCATTCGAACGTTACCGTGTCGCGTGGATTGGCGGTGCGGCCGTTGCCGGACTCGCTGCCCTCAAGTTCCTCATGCCTTCCCCAACCCGGACGCATGACCCACATGATGAGCTGGGGGACGCTCCAAGAGGTTGGGGACGCTCGAACGGTGCCCTCGCTATGCTACTAATGCCCCTGCTGGCGATGGGACGGAAAGCAGCGATGAATTACGGCATGCAATTCGTACAGTCTTGGCTCCAAAAACGCGCGGCAGAACCTGCCCATGCACCCGGCACGACCGAGTAGTTTTTTCTTTTTATCTCCTTCATGTCCGAAACCACTGACCAACAAGCCCCCCCCGCCGATATCATTCCGACACTCGGCTCCGTGGACGAATACCTGCAATTTTGCATGCAGTATGACGCCTCTGATCTTCACCTTGCCACCGGTTCCCAGCCGATTTGGAGGCGTTATGGCAATCTCCAACCCATTTGGAACAACGCCGCCGTGCTTACAGCTGCGGACACCCAACGCCTCGCCCACGGTTTCCTTGGAGAAGTGCAGCTCAAGATGCTCGACGAACGTGGGGATGTGGACTTCGCTTACTCGCCGCCACATGGCCGTTTCCGCGCATCCGTGGTGAAGCAGCGACTCGGCGTTGACATGGTCTTCCGCGTCATCAAGACCAAGGTCAGCTCGATCGAAGAACTGGGCCTTCCGGACACTGTTCGCACCCTCATCCGCTACCACAACGGCCTCGTGCTCGTCACCGGCCCGGTGGGTTGCGGGAAGTCAACCACACTGGCCGCGCTCGTCGATGCCATCAACGAGGAGCGCCAAGACCATATCATCACGCTGGAGGACCCGATTGAGTTTGTCATCCCACCCAAGGGCTGCCATGTGAACCAACGTGAAGTTCATACTCACACTCAGTCCTTTGCCGCTGCCCTGCGCGGAGCTCTCCGCGAAGACCCTGACGTGATCATGGTCGGTGAAATGCGTGACCTCGAAACCATCCAGCTCGCTATTACCGCCGCGGAAACAGGCCACTTGGTTCTCGGCACCCTGCACACCGGTAGCGCGGCCCGCACACTTGACCGTGTGCTTGACGTCTTCCCCATCGACCAACGTGAGCAGATCCGCATCATGGTGAGCGAGTCCCTGCGCGGGATCCTTTCCCAGCAGCTCGTTCCAAAGACCGATGGCAACGGCCGTGCCATGGCACTCGAAGTGCTGGTGAACACGCCGGCTGTCTCGAACTGCATCCGTGAAGGCAAAACCTTCATGCTCGCCGGAGTGATGCAGACCGGCAAAAACGTTGGCATGGTCACCATGGATGACTCTTTGCGCAATCTCTACGCCCAAGGCCTTATCTCCCGCGAGGAATGCGAGTCACGTGCCGAGGATAAGCTCCTGATGCGAAAGTTTTTCGACTCATAAAACACCAAGAGCGAAGATCAGAGGAAAAAACCCAAACTTGCTTCGCTCCCTTCCATCTTCTTCACACTCTCTCGGCCCTTTGCCCTAAGTCCTTCGCACCCTGAACGTCATGCCCATCATCGACCAACACTTCCGCACGCTCATCGAACTCGGCGGATCTGACCTCCATCTAAGCCAAGGACAACCACCCAAAGTCCGCGTCCACGGCAGCATCAAGGCCATATCCGATGAAATTCTCAGCGGCCAGATGATGGAAACCATGATGCGAGAGATCTGTGATCCCAAGGCTTGGCAAAAGTACATCGATAAGGGTGATCTCGATTTCGCTTACGAGATGGATGAAAACAACCGCTTCCGCTGCAACTACCTCAAGCAGCAGCACGGTCTCGCCTGTGTCTTCCGCATCATTCCCACCAAGATTGCCAGCTTGGAGCAATTGAACATCCCGCCAATCGTTAAGGAATTCGGCCATCTACGCAGCGGCCTTGTGCTTGTCACTGGACCCACCGGTTCAGGCAAATCCACGACACTCGCGGCTCTCCTAGACTACATCAATACGAACTTCCGCCGTCATATCATCACAGTCGAAGAACCCATCGAGTTCGTTCACCGCAACAAAAAGTCCATTATCACCCAGCGTGAGGTGCCCATCCAGACGCCCTCGTTCGCGGATGGCCTACGCGCAGCCCTGCGCGAAGACGCCGACATCGTGCTCGTGGGTGAAATGCGCGACTTGGAGACCATCTCACTAGCCCTTACAGCAGCAGAAACCGGTCTTCTCGTGTTCGGCACACTTCACACGAACAACGCACGCAAGACCGTGGATCGTATCATCGACGTCTTTCCCTCCGATCAGCAGAGTCAAGTGCGCACCATGCTAGCTGCCTCGCTGCGCGGTGTGGTGGCCCAACTCCTCATGAAGCGTCACGATGGCGGCGGCCGCTGCGCCGTGAACGAGATCATGATCTCGAATGCCGCAGTGGGTGCCATCATCCGTGAAGGTGCAACGCAAAAGCTTTACGACGTCATTATCGGCGGCAAAGCCCAAGGCATGCAGTTCATGGATGACGCCATCTGGCAGAAGCTGCGCGATGGTTATGTAAGCCCCATGGAGGCCTACATGAAGGCCATCGACAAGCAACGCTTTAAGAACTTCCTCCCGCCCGAGGAAGCAGAGGTGGCCAACGCTGGCGGAGGCGAGCCCAACAAGTAAAGAGCGAAGCATTGTTTAACCACACGAGACGGGCTTAAATACTCACCTTGTTGATTTAGCGCAGCGTGCGCGGCACAAAAAGGGCCTGCATGCCCGCTGCCTCGGCCGCTTTGAGGCCACTGTTTCCATCCTCCAGCACCAAGCACTCAGCGGGAGTGATGTCCATACGCTCCGCTGCCAGTAAAAACATGTCTGGAGCTGGCTTGCCATGCCGCACATCCTTGGGCGTGATGATGATCTCAAACAAGTCGAGAAGACCTGTGGCCTTCAAACAGCCTCTTACCGTGTCCTCGGCGCTACCAGAAGCCACTGCGATGGGAAAACGACCTGCCACCGAACGTGCAAAATCCGCCACGGGTCGCACCGGCTTAACTTCCGGGATGCAGCGATGAAAAATGACGGCCTTAGTCTCATCGACCGCTAGCGGGTCCATGCTGGTGCCATACCTGTTGTTGAGAATCCTCACCACATCCTGCTCTTTCACACCCGCGTGGTCATAAAAAAACTCCTCCGTAAACTCAAAATTCGCGCCATGGACCTTCAAGGCCTCACACCACGCGATGTAGTGTAGCGGCATCGAATCGACCAAAGTGCCGTCACAGTCGAAAATGAATGCTTTGAAGGGATGATCTGGGATTAGGAGGGACATGAAAAAGGGGAGGGAGACCCAAAAGAGCATCGAAGGCCATCCGCGCATACCGAATCATGATTCTCGGGCAAAAAGAAAGCGGCGGAATCGCTTCCGCCGCTTGGAAAAATCTATAAAGCTTACTTTTTGAAGATGATGGGAATGATGAGAATGGCGAGAATGTTCACTACCTTGATCATCGGATTCACCGCCGGGCCAGCGGTGTCCTTGTAGGGATCGCCAACGGTATCGCCAGTCACAGCAGCCTGGTGGGCGAAGCTGTGTTTCCCGCCATGGTTGCCTTCTTCGATGTATTTCTTCGCGTTGTCCCAAGCGCCACCGGCGCTGGTCATGGCGATGCCGACAAAGAGGCCGGTGACGATGGTGCCGATGAGCACACCGCCGAGGGCCTGCATGCCGACGAAGGCCATGCCGATGACGAAAATGAGCGGCAGCAGCGCAGGGAGGATCATCTGCTTCAACGCGGCGCTGGTCACAATCCCCACGCACTGGGCGTAGTCAGGAATGTCGGTACCATTGAGAATACCGGGCTTCGCAGCGATCTGGCGGCGAACTTCGAGCACCACAGCTCCTGCGGCGCTGCCAACGGCGCTCATGCAGTAGGCGGTGAAAATGAAGGGCAGCAGGCCGCCGATGAACATGCCGATGACGACCTCATGGTTCATGAGGTCAAAGGTCACGGTGTGGCCGACGAAGGCCTCAAGATCCTTCACATAGCTACCAAAGAGCACCATGGCGGCGAGGCCGGCACTGGCGATGGCGTAGCCTTTGGTGACAGCTTTCATGGTGTTGCCTACGGCATCGAGCTCATCGGTAATGGTGCGGACTTCTTCAGGCAGGCCACTCATAACGGCGATGCCTCCCGCGTTGTCGGTGATCGGGCCGAAGGCATCTAAGGAGATGATGATGCCGGAAAGCGAAAGCATGGAGACAACGGCAATGGCGATGCCATAGAGGCCGGCGAGATCAAAGCAGCACCAGATGGAGGCGGCGATGGCGAGCACGGGGAGCAGCGTGGCATGGTGACCGATGCTGATGCCCGCGATGATGTTTGTGGCGTGGCCGGTCTCGGAGGCCTTGGCGATGTCACGCACCGGCTTGTGATGCGTGCTGGTATAGTAGTTGGTGATCCAGACGACGAGCAGCGTCATCACGAGGCCAACGAGGGCGCATTGGAAAAGGGCGCAGCTGGCGATGCTTATTCCGTTCAGTGAGACGGTGGCACCGAAGATGGCCTGCGTAGCCCACCAGAAGAGGCCGGCGCTGATGAGACCGGAAACGGCCACGCCACACACGAGGGCGGTCGTTGGAGTCTGTTTCACGAAATTCACCCAGCCGATGCCTATGATCGAGGAGATGATCGACAGGCCGCAGAGCACAAAGGGATAAATAACAGCTGCATTGGCATCCTGCGCACCGGCAGTGAGAGCGCCGACAAGCACGCCGCCGATTAAGGACACCGCGTAGGTCTCAAACACGTCGGCGGCCATGCCGGCGCAGTCTCCAACGTTGTCGCCTACGTTGTCTGCGATGGTGGCGGGATTGCGAGGATCATCCTCGTTAAGGTTTTGCTCGATTTTGCCAACGAGGTCCGCGCCGACGTCAGCGGCCTTGGTGTAGATGCCGCCGCCAAGACGGGCGAAGACGGAGATGAGCGAGCTTCCGAGAGCCAGACCGATCAGCGAGTCAATGGCGTGCTTGCCTTCTGGGTGCATGCCTTTGACGACCATGTAGAAAACGCCGACTGAGAGCAGGCCGAGGGCCACGACAAGCAATCCAGTAACCGCACCGCCGTTGAAGGCCACCTTGAGCGCCCCATGGCTGCTCACCGATGCGGCTTGCGCGGTGCGGACATTCGCACGCACGGCGATCATCATGCCGATGTAACCTGCTGCGAGGGAACAGACCGCGCCGACGATGAAGCCGACGGCGGTGGCAGCATCACGCAGATACCAGATGGCCGCGAGGATGACGAGGGCGATGGGCACAATGGCCATGATCTGGCGGTTCAGGTAGGCTTTGGCACCGGACTGGACGGCACCACCGATCTCTTGCATTTTCGCATTGCCCGGCGAGGAGGCCAGAATCTGACGGATGAGGATCAGAGCCACGACGAGTCCCACCGCGGCAAGGGCGATGGAGATGGTGAGTCCATTTTGGAGCAGGAAGGCAAGAGGCATTGGCAGGTGCAAGGTGTCAGAGGTTGGGAGCCCCGAGGGGCGGGTAAAGCCGCTTAGTCTAGCGGGAGCCAATTTCTAGGCAAGGCTTTTGCTGCATCCGGGGCCGCAAACATACGGGGGAGCGCCGAAATGTTTGCAGAACGGCTGGGAAAAGCCGGTTGCTTTCAGGCGGACTGGCGGCACTCTGCGCGCCCTTTGATGAACCTCAAACCTGCCAGCCGAATCGCTGCAAGCACCGCCGTAAAAGCAGTGCATGCCATTTGGCATGCCTAATCCCATGGTTTGAGGAACCTCCGCTGACGCCATCATCCACACGCGATCCGATCAGACATGACGCCCGAAGGCAGCCCTCAATCCGCTGCCAACATGAGTGCCCACCAACCCAGCCTGCTGCACCAGCCACGCCTCGGAGCGTATTGGATGAGTGTTTCTCTCGTTTGCTTTACCGGGAATGCCCTCCTGCTGAAGGTGCTCGCCTCCGTTCGCCATGGCGACCCGTGGATGGCACTGGTGTTTCGCGCCTTCATTGGGTTGATTTTCACGTGGGTCGTCTTTGCACCCAAGGGAACCCTTCAGTTAAAGCGCAGCTTCCAGAGTTGGTTGCTCGCCTCGCGTGGCGTGCTTGGCGCTTTTGGCACGGCGGCCTACTATTTGACCATCGGCCCGCTCGGTGCGGGTAAGGCTACGCTTATTGGAAACACTTGGTGCGTCTTTGCCGCAATTATGGCTGCGTTCGTCCTACATGAAAAACTGGGGCTTGTGAAAGTGCTCGGCATCTCGCTGGCCATCGCAGGACTCGCCTTGCTCACAGGCATGACGCCCGGCTCGCTGGTACTGTTTGGCATGCACGAGGCCATCGCGCTCGGCGGCGCAGTGATGGCTGCGACGGTAGTCGTGGTGATTCGCCAACTCACCCGCACGGAGACAAGTGCCACGATTTTTGCGTCACAGTGCCTTTACGCCCTGATCATCGGCATTCCGGTGGCCATGATGAACTTCACATCGATTGGCTGGCTAGATGCAGGACTGCTCGCTGCGGCAGCTTTGTTCGCCACGTTTGGACAGCTCGCGATGACCGAAGGTTTTCGTTTTCTTTCCGTTGCCGCCGGCGGCGCGTTCCAAAACGCTGTGCCGCTGTTCACCACCTTGGGCGGCATCCTGCTATTTGCGGAGCCCTTCTCCATGATGCAATCTCTGGGTGCACTCCTGATTCTATGGGGCAGCTTCCAGACAGTGCTGGGTGGACGCAGGGTATAAACGCCAACTCGTCACACGGCCGCAGAACAGGCTCAGAAGGCCTTTGTGCGGGACATCTCTGGATTATTCCCCTGTATGCGCAAGATCTCCCCTTGGCGCTCACGATCTTCCTTCGAAATCTGCTTCATGCGCAGCGGATAAGTCACCATCAGCACAAAGCAGATCACGTCTGCCACAAGGATTGTCATCGCCACGAGAATCCCATAACGCTTCAAGGATTCATCGATGACCTTGTTCTTGTTCACCGAGAAATGATCCGACTTGGAAAACATGCTCTGGAACAGCCGACGCCATCCGCGCGGCTCCCTCGCCACGCTGAACGACCACAAGAAAAACGCCGTCAGCACAATGCAGGCGATTTGGTATTCGATGGGAAATTTGCTGGTGTCCATTGGTCGAGGATGGGGCGCAAATGCAGAGCTGCGATGCTTAAAACGTCAGCTGCATACACGCAATCGCGGATTTGTTAGCAAGCAGTGAACCGGTCTGAGGCGGGCGAGCTCCCCTGCTCCACTCTTTTGGCTGCTCCATTCGACGCCAAATGGGTGAGCATGTGGAATGCATCCTCAGGGTCGACACCAAGGCTGACAGCCAGCTCTCCCGCACCAAGGGGCTCTTTGGCAGCAGCGAGAGCACCGCGCACCTTGGCAAGCTGGTCGAGAAATTCTGTCGCCGCCTTCTTCCCGGCCTCCACGCCGGGCTGGTGGTAGGCGTTGATGTTCACTAGACTGGC
>Ga0208783_10001067_pt1 | contig 16577 bp, 18 predicted proteins | sample DEB19_08_DNA_2_FD_184529 | JGI IMG/M metagenome (GOLD analysis project Ga0208783, IMG submission 184529) | Aqueous microbial communities from the Delaware River and Bay under freshwater to marine salinity gradient to study organic matter... | ecosystem: Environmental > Aquatic > Marine >...
CCGCTGCGCCGCCTGCATGCCCGCATCGGGGTGAGAGAGGGCGGCTAAGTCGCTATTGTCCCGCGTCGGCCCGGACCAGACGTCGGAGGATTCACCCAGATGGCGCAGCATGTTCCCCTTTCCGTCAGCACGCGCGAGGCGCGAGGCACCGCCAAGAACCGGCGCCTGCGCAACGCGGGCAGGGTGCCGGGCGTGCTCTACCGGCCGGGTGGCGACTCGCTGGCCTTCGACGCCGACGAGTACGAGGTGCGCCGCCTCATCCGCCGCGGTGGAATCCGTTCCGCGGTGGTGGACCTCACGGTCGACTCCGACGCACCGCGCACCGTGCTGTTCAAGACCTGGGACAGCGACCCCGTGCGCGACCAGATCATCCACCTCGACCTGCAGGAGGTCGACCTCACCGTCGAGGTGGAGGCCGACGTCCCGGTGATCCTCGTGGGCACCTCCGCAGGCGTGCGCGAGGGCGGCATCCTCGACCAGACCGCCCTCACGGTGCGCGTGCGCGCGCTGCCGGACGCCCTGCCGCGATCGATTGAGTTCGACGTCTCCGAGGTGGACCTCGGGGAGTCGGTGCACGCGGGCGACCTCATCGCGCCCGACGGCTGCACCATCGTCACCGAGGACGAGTACGGAATCGCGTCGGTCATGGTCACGCGCGCCGCGCTGGCCGCCGACGAGGAGGGCGCGCTGGAGGAGGGTGCCGAGGGTGCCGAGGGCGACGCAGCCCCGGCGTCCGAGGGCGAGTCCTCCGCGGAGTCCGAGGGCGAGTAGCGGCCCGTGGCGGACGCGGCAGCCGAGGCGCCGCCGGTCCGCCTGGTGGTCGGCCTGGGAAACCCGGGCCCGCGCTACGCCCGCACCCGGCACAACGCCGGGCAGCGGGTGGTGGAGCACCTGGCCGCGCGCCTCGGCGCGGGCCGCTTCGCCGCGCGCTACGCCGGGCAGTTCGCCGAGGTGCGTGGCCCGCGCGGGCCGCTGGGCATCATCATCCCCACCACCTACATGAACGAATCCGGCGGCTCGGTGGGCCCGGCCGCGGGTGCCCTGCACGCCGCGCCGCCGCAGGTGCTCGTGGTGCACGACGACATCGACCTGCCATTCGGCGAGGTGCGCGGCAAGGCCGGCGGAGGGCACGGGGGCCACAACGGCCTGCGCTCCATTGCCCAGGGCCTCGGCAGCCCGGCCTTCCTGCGCGTGCGCCTGGGGGTCGGACGACCCGCACCGGGCTTTCGCGGTGACGAGGCCGACTGGGTGCTGCGGGCGTTCGACGAGCCGGCCGACCAGGTGGACGCCCTGCTCGAGCGCGGGCTTGCGATGACCGAGGCCGTGCTCACTGATGGGATGGAGTCGGCCGTGGCGCGGTTCCACGCCCGTCCGCCCGGCGAGCGGGCCCGGGCGCGTGCCGAGCGCAGGGCCGACCGTGAGGGGGCCGAGCCGGCGCCCGACGCCGCCGCCCCCGGCGCCGCGCCCTCCGATTCCGCCGCCCCCGATGCCGCGATCCCCGACGCCGCGGCCCGGGATGACCAGGGGCAGCGCACCTGAGCTCCCAGCACCCCCTCGACCGACTGGTGCTCGAGGCCCCGGCGGTGTCCGAGGCCGCCGACCGCCTGCTGGCGGGGCACCCCGCCGGTGAGATCCGCGTGGGGCGGCCCGCATGGCCGGTGGTGCTGGCGGCCGTGGCACGCCGCGCGGGCCACCCGCTGCTGCTCGTGCCGGCCCGCGATGAGGAGGCCCGCGACCTCGCCGCCGACCTCCAGGCCCTGCTGGGCGACGAGCGCGTGGCGCTGTGGCCGTCGCGCGGTGCCGTGGCGGGTGGGGCCGTGGGAATCTCGCCGCACCTCACCGGGCAGCGTGCCCGGGCGGCCGGCCTGCTGGGCGCCCCCGGGCAGGTGGTGGTGGCGTCGCTTCCCGCCCTGGCCGAGCGCATCCCCGCCGCCTCGGCCCGCTCCGGTGCGCTGGCGGTGCAGCGCGGTGAGCGCCTGGAGCAGGACGTCCTCGTCGACCGTCTCTCGGCCATGGGCTACGAGCGGGTTCCGCAGGTGGAGGAGCGGGGGGAGATGGCGGTGCGCGGCGGGCTCGTGGACGTCTATCCGTCCACCGCCGATGGGCCGGTGCGCATCGACTGGTTCGGCGACGAGGTGGAGACGATCCGCGCCTTCTCGCCGTTCACCCAGAAGACCATCCGGCCGCTCGAGCGCGTGGACGTGTGGGCGGCGGCGGAGGACCCCGACGCGCCGCTGGCCGACCCGCTGGATGATCCCGGCCCGGGCGGGGCCCGCATCGTGCGCCTGGGCGCCGCGGACTACGCGCTGTCGATGCGCGACGCGGCCGAGAGGTTCGAGGAGGAGGCCGCCGCGGGTGCCCTGGCCGACCTCGACGCCCTGGTGCAGCGGCTGCAGGACGGCAGCGCCCTCGACATGGTGGTGCCGACGGGCTCGGACGATGCCGCCTTCGATGCCCTCGAGGCGCGGTTCCCCACGCGCGGCATGGCCGAGGCCGAGAGCGAGATGGCCCGGTTGTCGTCGGGCACCGCCCGGCTCGTGGTGTGCTTCGCGCGCCGCGGCGACATGGAGCGCACGCAGGGCCTGCTGTCGTCGGTGAAGGCCGTCACCATCGACCCCGAGGGCCGCGTGCCGGGCCCGGGCACCGTGGCCTTCACGCACCTGCCGCTTCGCACCGGGTTCATCTCGCGCGGCCTCGGCCTGTCGGTGGTGCCCGACGCGGCGCTCATCCGCCGCCGCCGACCCAGTGCGCGCGCGCCGCTCACGGCCGGGCGCCGCATTCAGTCGTTCCTCGACCTGCGCGTGGGCGACCACGTGGTGCACGAGGACCACGGCATCGGGCGGCTCGAGGGGTTCGAGACGCGCACGGTCGCCAACGTCACCCGCGACTACCTGGCGCTGGTGTTCGCGGGGGAGGACCGCCTCTACGTTCCCCACGACCACCTCGACAAGGTGTCGCGCTACGTGGGGGCCGACGGCGGCGAGCCCCAGCTGTCGAAGCTGGGCGGCAAGTCGTGGGCCACCATGAAGGCCCGCGCGCGCGAGTCGGTGCGCGAGCTGGCGGGCGAGCTCATCACCCTCTACGAGGCGCGCGGCCGCGCCGAGGGATTCGCCTTCCCCGCCGACGACGACCTCACCCGCGAGCTCGAGCGGCGATTCGCATTCCGCGAGACCGCCGACCAGCAGCGCGCCATCGACGAGGTGACCGACGACATGGAGCGCCCCACGCCCATGGACCGCCTCGTGTGCGGGGACGTCGGGTTCGGCAAGACCGAGGTGGCCATGCGCGCGGCGTTCAAGGCCGCGGCCGGTGGCAAGCAGGTGCTCGTGCTCGTGCCCACCACGCTGCTCGCGCAGCAGCACCTGGCCACGTTCCGCGAGCGCTTCGGCGACCTCCCGGTGAGCGTCGACATGATCAACCGCTTCCGCAGCGCGGGGGAGGTGAAGGAGGTGCTCGGGCGCTTCCGCGCCGGGGAGCTCGACGTGCTCGTCGGAACCCACCGCCTGCTCTCGATGGACGTGCAGCCGAAGGACCTCGGCCTGGTGATCCTCGACGAGGAGCAGCGGTTCGGGGTGTCGCAGAAGGAGGCCCTGCGGCAGCTGCGGCTCAAGGTGGACGTGCTGGCGATGAGCGCCACGCCGATACCGCGCACGCTGCAGATGTCGATGTCGGGCCTGCGCGACATCTCGGTGATCGAGACCCCGCCCCCGGGCCGCCGACCCATCGCCACCCACGTGGGCGAGTTCGACGAGCAGGTGATCATCCAGGCCCTCACGCGCGAGAAGGAGCGCGGCGGCCAGGCGTTCTACCTGCACAACCGCGTGGAGACCATCGAGGAGGCCGCCGACCGCGTGCGCCAGATGGTTCCCGGGCTCGAGGTGCTGGTGGCCCACGGGCAGATGAACGAGTCGGCGCTCGAGGACGTCATGCTGGCGTTCGTGCGCGGGGAGGGCGACGTGCTGGTGGCCACCAGCATCATCGAGTCGGGCATCGACATCCCGCGTGCCAACACGCTCATCGTCGAGCGCGCCGATGCGCTCGGCCTGAGCCAGCTGCACCAGATCCGCGGGCGCGTGGGGCGGTCGGACGTCACGGCCCACGCCTACCTGTTCTACCCCGACGCCCGCAGCATCACCCGCGACGCGGCCGCGCGCCTGCGCGCGGTGGCCGACTACACCGACCTCGGCAGCGGACTGCGCATCGCCATGCGCGACCTGGAGATCCGCGGCGCGGGCAACCTGCTGGGCGACGAGCAGAGCGGCCACGTGGCCGCAGTGGGCTTCGAGATGTACGTCGAGATGCTGCAGGAGGCCATCGCCGAGGGCAGGGGGGAGGCCGCGCCCGAGGAGGAGGTGCGCGTGGACATCCCGGTGTCGGCGTACATCCCGGCCGACTACGTGCCCTTCGAGGCCGCCAAGATCGACCTGCACCGGCGCATCGCGCTGGCACCCGACTCCGAGTCGCTGGCGCGCGTGGCGTCGGAGGTGCACGATCGCTTCGGCGAGGCGCCCCCGCCCGTGGAGGCCCTGCTCGAGGTGCAGCGCCTGCGCATCCTCCTGCGCCAGGTGGGCGCACGGCAGGCCGCCGCCAGGTCGGGCCGCATCGTCATCGGGCCCGTGCCGCTCGACTCCGTGGCCATGCGCGCCCTGCGCGACGGCGTGGATGGCGCCCTGTACTCCACGGCCGACAGCCTCATCAGCGTGCCGGCCCCGGCCGCGCCGGCCGAGCGCATCGGCGCGGCCATCGCCGCCCTCGAGGCCGTGGCCGCCCCGGCCGCGCAGGCCGCATGAGCTACCTGATCCTCTTCCTCATCGCGGCCGGCTTCGCGATGATCCCGCTCCCGCTGTTCCCCTCGTGGGTGGTGGTGGCGTACATGGTCGTGGAGTTCGACCTGCGCCTGTGGCTGGCCATCTTCATCGGGGCGCTCGGAACCACGCTCGGCCGGCTGATCCTCGTCGCCGTGTCGCGGGTGGCGGGTCACAGGATGCTGGGCCGCTGGTCGCAGCAGAACCTCGAATACCTGCATGGCAAGCTCGAGAACGCGGCGGGCGACCTCGGCATCGCCGTGCTGCTGGGGGCGTCGCCACCACCGGCGGGCGTGCTGTTCATCCTCGCCGGGCTCATGCGCGTGCAGCTCTGGCTCGTGGCGGTGTCGGTGTTCGTGGGGCGCACCATCGGGTACTGGATCAGCGTCGGCGGAACCAGCCTGGCGGCGGAGGGGCTGGCCAACCAGTTGCGCGACGTCGTGGGCCCGTGGTCGGTGATCCTCGCCGTGGCCATCGTGGTGGGGGTGGTGGCGCTCGCGGTGCACGTCGACTACCGGGCGTTGATCGAGGACCGGAAATTCCGCCTTCACCGCGGACGCCGCTAGAGTCCCGCGCCGTGCCCCGTCCCGCTCGCATCGCCGCCGCCATCGTGGCCGCCACGTCCCTGTCGATCGTCGCCCTCGCGGGCTGCGGCGGCAGCTCCCTGCCCGAGGGCGTTGCGGCCCAGGTGTCCGGCCAGGACATCACGCTGGCCGAGGTCGACCGGTCGCTGAGCCAGCAGAAGCAGGCGGTGGAACAGCAGGGGCAGACGTTCCCCGAGGCCGGGTCCGAGGAGTACGTGGCCCTGCAGCGCCAGGCGCTCGAGGCCCTGGTGTTCCAGCGCCTCGTGCTGCTCGAGGCCAAGGAGTGCGGCAAGCCGTGCCTGGCCACGCCCGCGCAGATCTCGCGCGAGCGCCAGAAGATCATCACGCAGAACTTCAGCGGTGACGCCACGAAGTTCACGGACTTCCTCAAGGAGCAGAAGCTCAGCGAGGACGAGGTCAACCGCATCCTCCGCCTCGAGATCGAGCAGCCCAGGGTGACCGCCCGCGTGACGCGCGGCATCAGCGTGACCCCGGCACAGGCCCTGAAGTACTGCAAGGCCAACCCCCAGGAGTTCAAGCAGCAGGCGAGCCGTGAGGCGTCGCACATCCTGGTGAAGACCAAGGAGGAGGCCGACCGCATCCGCGCCATGGCCACCACCTCGAACTTCGCCGACCTCGCGAAGCAGTACTCCACCGACCCCGGCTCGAAGAACCAGGGGGGCAGCCTCGGCACGATCCAGAAGGGGGCCCTCGTGCCGGAGTTCGAGAAGGTGGCCTTCGCCCTGGGCGACGGCGAGATCTCGCAGCCGGTGAAGACGCAGTTCGGCTGGCACATCATCACCGTCAAGGTGAGCGCCGCCCGGGACATCCCGTGCGACGAGGCCGAGGCACGCATCATCCGCGACCAGACGGCCAGCAAGAAGAACGAGGCCGTGCAGAAGTGGCGCGAGAAGATCACGAAGAAGTGGCAGTCGCAGATCACCTACGCCGACGCCGCGCTGGAGCCCAGCACCGACACCACCGCGGGGTAGGCGCGCCGTGACCCGGATCATCGCCCTCGGGCCGGGTGATCCCGATGCGGTGCCGGCCACGGCCCTCGCCGCGCTCGATGCCGCCGACCCGCAGCGGGTGATGGCGCCGCCGCTGCCCGACGACCTGCGCGAGGCCATCGGTGTGAACCCCGCGCCGATGGCCGACCCGCTGCCCGACGGCGCCGTGGTGGTGGCCACCGACGCCGACGCCCATCGCATCGCCGCGGCCAACCCCGCGGCCGACACCCTGCCCGCGCGCCACGCACTGCGCGCCCGCGCCATCGGCCAGCGGGTGGGCGAGCTCGCCGTGGTGGCCTCGCGCCTTCGCGCGGAGTGCCCCTGGGATCGCGTGCAGACCGCCGCCACGATCGTGCCGCACACGGTGGAGGAGGCCTTCGAGGTGGCCGAGGCCGTGGCCGGGGGCGACGTCGACCACCAGGCCGACGAGATCGGCGACCTGCTGTTCCAGTCGGTGTTCCTCTCCGCACTGCTCGAGGAGGACGGCCACGCCGACCTCGCCACGGTGGCGCGGGGGCAGGCCGACAAGCTCATCAGCCGGCACCCCCACGTGTACGGCGACCAGGCCGCGGCCGATGCCGGCGCCGTGGTGGACATCTGGGAGCAGCGCAAGCGCGCCGAGCGCCCCGACGAGGGCATCTTCCACGAGCTGCCGCCCGGACTTCCCGCGCTGGCCTATGCGGCGAAGGCCCAGAAGCGCGCCGCCAGCGCGGGGTTCGCGTTCCCCGACGTGCAGGCCGCGCTCGCCAAGCTCGACGAGGAGGTGCGCGAGGTCAACGACGACCCCGGGCAGCACGAGGTGGGGGACGTCATCTTCGCGGCCGTCGCCGTGGCGCGCGCCGCCGGCGTGGACCCCGAGATCGCCGTGCGTGCCGCCGCCGCGCGCTTTCGCGAGCGCGTGGAGGGCGCGGCCCACATGGCCGCCGAGGCGGGGGAGGACTTCGAATCGCTCTCGCCCGGGGCGCAGCTGGAGTGGTACGCGCGGTTCCGCGCGCGCCCGTAGTATCGGGGGGTCACCCGAACCCACACGGAAAGGTCCCATGGCCGAGATAACGCGCGTCCACGCCCGGCAGATCCTCGATTCGCGGGGGCAGCCCACCGTCGAGGTGGAGGTCGAGCTGTCCAGCGGCGTGTGGGGACGCGCGGCGGTGCCGTCCGGCGCCAGCACCGGCATGCACGAGGCCGTGGAGCTTCGTGACGGCGAGGCGTCGGCCTACGGGGGCAAGGGCGTGCTCAAGGCCGTGGCCAATGTGGAGGACGAGCTGTTCGGGGCCCTCGTGGGCCTCGACGCCGATGATCAGTCGACGGTCGACCGCACCATGACCCAGCTCGACGGCACGCCCAACAAGGGGCGCCTGGGCGCCAACGCGATCCTCGGGTGCTCGCTGGCCGTCGCGCAGGCCGCGGCCAACGACGCCGGGCTCCCGCTGTACCGCTACATCGGCGGCGCGCGGGCGCACCGCATGCCTGTGCCGCTCATGAACATCCTCAACGGCGGCGCCCACGCCGACAACTCGGTGGACTTCCAGGAGTTCATGATCGCCCCGGTGGGCGCGCGCACCTTCGCCGAGGCCCTTCGCATGGGGTCGGAGGTGTACGCGGCGCTCAAGGGCGTGCTGCGCGACCGCGGCCTCACCACGGGCGTGGGCGACGAGGGCGGGTTCGCACCCGACCTGCCGAGCAACCGCGCCGCGCTCGACGTGGTGATGCAGGCCATCGCCGCCGCGGGCTTCCGCCCGGGGGACGACGTGGCCATCGCGCTCGACCCCGCCACCACCGAGCTCTACCGCGACGGCGCCTACCACCTCGAGGGCGAGGGCCGCGTGCTGTCGTCCGCCGAGATGGCCGCGCACTGGGCCGAGCTCTGCGAGGCCTTCCCCATCGTGTCGATCGAGGACGGCATGGCCGAGGACGACTGGGACGGCTGGAAGATGCTCACCGACGCCGTGGGCCAGGACGTCCAGCTGGTGGGCGACGACCTCTTCGTCACGAACACCGCGCGCCTGCAGATGGGCATCGATCGCGGCGTGGGCAACGCGATCCTCATCAAGGTCAACCAGATCGGCACGCTGTCGGAGACCCTCGCGGCCATCGAGCTGGCATCGCGCAACGGCTACCGCTCGATCATCTCGCACCGATCGGGCGAGACCGAGGACACCTTCATCGCCGACCTCGCGGTGGCCACCGGGGCGGGGCAGATCAAGACCGGCGCGCCCTCGCGCGGCGAGCGCACCGCCAAGTACAACCAGCTGCTGCGCATCGAGGAGCAGCTCGGCCCGGCGGCCTCCTACCCCGGCCCGTCGGCCTTCTCGCACCACTGACATGAGAGGAAGTCGCCACCGCAGCGCGTATCCCATGTGCGACGGGGTCCACCGGGGACCCCTCGACGCGTGGGAATGGGACGCTGCTCAAGCGATTTCTCATCATCGGGCTCATCGCCGGGCTGGCGTTCGCCTACGTGGGGCCCGTGCGCGACTACATGCAGCAGAAGGACCAGCTGCGCGACCAGCAGGTCGAGTTGATCGAGGCGCGCAAGGTGCGCGACGGCCTCGCGCGGCAGATCAAGGCGCTCGGTCGCTCGGACGTGCTCGAGCAGCGTGCCCGCGAGCTCGGCATGGTGCGCCCGGGCGAGACGCCCTACGCCGTGCGCGGCATCACCAAGCCCGCCCCGCCGCCCAAGGCCAATGCCGATGACGGCACCGGGGTCTGGGGCTTCGTCGCCGGCCTCGTCGACTGACGCCGACGCCGTCCGCCGGCTGATCGGGCGCGACGCCCACGCGGGCTTTCGCGTGGCGGTGCGGTGCCCCCACGGCATGCCGGCGGTGATCGAGAACGCCCCGCGTGACGCGCGCGGCTATCCGTTCCCCACCCGCGAGTGGCTCACGTGCCGCGCGCTGGCCACCGCGGTGAGCCGGCTCGAGGCCGACGGCGGCGTGCGCATGCTCGAGGGCGACCCGCAGATGGCCGAGCCCCTCGCCGCCGCGCACGCGCGGCACCAGGCCGTGCACGAGGGGCACCGCGTGGCCGGCGCCGGCGACCCGGACCACGTCAAGTGCCTGCATGCCCACCTGGCGTTCGCGCTGGCCGAGGGCGGGAACCCCGTGGGCGACTGGATCATGGAGCGAAGCGGCGCGGCGTGGCCCGCCGCGTGCTGCATCGGGGGCGACGCATGAGGGGCGCCACCCCCGCCGAGGCCACGGCCCTGATCGAGTGGGACGCCGGCGAGAAGCGCCTCGGCGAGCCCGGGCCGGCACGCGATGCGCGACTGAAGGTGGTGGATGCCGTGGACGACGAACTTCGCCGGCGCATCGGCGCCACCTACGCGCTCTCCGACCTCGTGCGCGAGTACGGGGAATCGTCGCGGTGGTTCCTCGAACTCGCCCAGCGCGTGGCCCCGGGGACGCCCGCGGCCTGGGACCCCTCGGTCTCGCTCGATGCGGCCTTCGCGCGCTGGGCCCGCAACGCGTCCGACGCGGTGGCCCGATGAGCACCGCCCGCCAGCGCGGGGAGAAGCCCGGCGGCCGCACGCCCGGCACCATGTCGCGCGCCCTGGCCATCGGCCTCATCGTTGCCGCGCTCATCATCGGCGGCCTCATCGGCTACGTCGCCCGCGGTGGGCCCAGCCCGCCCGATGAGCTGAAGGTGACCACCCCGCTGCCCGTGGTGACGGTCACCGTCACCAAGTAGGGCCGCCTAGGCGGTGGCCCCCGGTGGGGGGGCGGTCCACTCGGCGGCCAGCACGGGGTCACCGGTCTCACCACGGTCGATGAGGGCGTGGATCTGCGGCAGGGAGTCGCGCCGCAGGTAGACATGCCGCTGCCCCACGCTGGGCTTCTCGCCCAGCAGGCCCGCCCGCACCAGGGCCTCGCCCACCTCGAGGGCGTCACGGCGGTCCTCGGGGGCCGCACCGCGGTAGAGGTGGTCGAACTCCGTGTGGTACTGCGCGCCCACCTTGCCCATGCGCAGCAGGCGGCGAAGCACCGTGCGCGCATGGCGCCGGCGGGGACATGGGTCATCCTCGATCTCCAGGCTCGGGGCATCGGGTGGTGGCGGCGCGCCATCCAGGCCCCAGCGCCTGAGCTCGGGGATGATCTCGGGCGGGTAGGCGGGCGCGTCGATCGCCTGGCCGTGCGCGGCGAGTTCGAGGGCCACCCGCAGCGGGTGCGACCACGTGGCCTCGGCGAGCGGCGTGAGCGGGTCGGAGGGGTCCATGCCGGCGGGCGGCCCTGTCAGCACCACGTCGGGGCCGTCCGGGTGCACGCCGTCGGGCAGCATGGCAAGCACGCCGCGGGCGGGGGCAGGGTGGGCCTCGTGCACCGCGAGCGCCGCGATCTCGTCGTCCACGCCCGGAACCGTGAGCACCGCCAGGCCCCTCCACTCGAGCAGCCCCATGGCCTCGGGCATGGCGCCGGCATCCACCGCCGCGCGCACCGACCGCATGATCACCTCGGCGGCCCGGCGGGGCGCCATGTCGCGCACCTGCTGCGCCGACACAGGAAGGATCCACGCGGGGCATCCGTCGGGTGTCTCGCCCGCGAACACCCACGCCGCGTACGCGCGATCGTGCAGGTGCTTCTTCGACAGGCCGAGCGCCTCGCGCACGGCCTCATCGCGGTCGCCCCGGTCCCACGCCGGGAGCGCGCGCGCGGCCTCGTCCGGGCCGCGCGCGAGGTCCGCGATGCCGAGGGGTGTCACCGGCCCGTCAGCGGGCCGGGACGATCACTCCTCGTCGGCGATCTCGGCGTCGACGTCGGCATCGATGTCGCTGTCGCCGTCCAGCAGGGCGTCAACGTCCTCCACCGCGTCGGCGGTCTCGGCGTCGACGATGCTGGCGTCGGCGGTCTCCTCCACGGTGTCGGCCTCACCCGATGCCACGGCCTCGAGCGCCTCGACCAGGGTGGTGGCCACGCCCTCGGCGGCGTCGTCCTCGGCCTCCATGACCTCTTCGTCCTCCAGCTCGAGCAGGAGGGGGTCGGCCTCGAACACCGTGGTGTCGGGAAGCTCGCGCTCCTCGGGGCTGCCGTCCGGGTTCCAGTGCACGGCCACCTCGCCGGCGAGGATCTCCGCCTCGGCAAGGGCGACCGGATCGCGCGACGAGAGCTCGCCCGGAGCGGGGGGCGGGGCATCCTCGGAGCGCAGCTCCGCGGGGTCGGCCGTGAGCCAGAGCGTGATCTGGCGCGCGCGCTTCGACACGGCGTGCACCAGCGCGTAGCGGCTGCCGTCGACGTGCTCGAGAGCGTCATCCAGCCGGCTTCCGTAGAGCATCAACCCTCCAAGGTCATCCCATGAACAGCGCGGGAGTGTAGCGCCCCGGCGCGGAAGCGCCGGTTGACGCGGCTACGGCCGCTTGACACTATCCGCACATGAAGCAGGTGAGAGACGCCATGAGCGCGCTGAATGCGATGGTCGGACCGACGCACACGCTGCGCCAGGCGTCCGAGAAGATGGTGCAGCACAGGACCGGTGCCGCGGTGGTGATGGACCACGACCTGCCCGGCCCCTGCGTCATCACCGAGCGCGACCTGCTGAAGGCCCTGGCCGCGGGCATGGACATGGACGTCGAGGTGGTGGGCGACCACATGACGGGATCGCTCATCACGGCGGCCCCCGAGTGGCCGCTGCAGACCGCGGCCGACCAGATGGTGCGCCACGGAATCCGCCACGTGCTGGTGTTCGAGGGGCCCGAACTCGTGGGCATCCTCTCGATGCGGGACGTCATCCGGGTGGGCGGCCTCGCCGCCGACGCCCGGGCCGACGCGGCCTAGCGGCTGCTCCCGCAGTGCCGCGGCACCTCACCGTGAGGCCCCGCGGCGCGAGGTGGCTAGGCGGCCTGCTCCAGGTCGACCCGGATGCGCGTGGCGTGGTCGTCGTCGCGCTCCACGGTGACCCGGTCCACCAGCTGGCGCACGATCCACAGGCCGCGGCCGCGGCGGGAGTCGGGACGCGGGGGGTGCTCGCGCACGGCCTCTCCCCAGTCGAAGCCGCTGCCGGCGTCGCGCACCTCCACGTGCACGCCGGTGTCCTCGTCTGCCTGCGCCACCACATGGATGGGCGCGGCGCCGTGCTCCTGCGCATTGGCGATGAGCTCGTCCACCGCGAGGGCGAGGTCGTGCGCGCGCTCGCCGTAGCCGGCCCTCTCCGCAAGGTCGTGCACTGCCTCGCGCACAGGGGCGATCTCACCGGGGTCGTCCCCGATCGTGGCCTCGATGTGTGTGGCGTCGGCGTTCACGAGAGGTAAAGGGACAATACGCCGAACGGGCGACGACATCCTGCCTTCCGTCCAACCGTTACCGGCGTCCTCGTCGAACCCGGCGCTCCGGTGCACACCGGGGGCGCCGCTACCATGCCCGGCGCCCTGAGTTCCCGACCGGAGTCCCCGTGCCCGCACCCCGCCTGCTCGTCCGCACCGCCCTCGCCGTCACCATGGTCGGCGCGCTTCCGGTCGCCGCCCTGGCCCAGGCACCCGCCGCCCCCATGGTGGCCCTGCCCACCACGCCCATCGCGCAGGGCGTGCTGGTGGGCGGCGTCGACGTGTCGGGCCTCGCGGGCGCGGACGCCCGCCAGCGGGTGTACGACCAGCTGGTGAACCCCCGCCGCGCACCGATGCCCGCCACCTTCGAGGGCAAGGCGTTCACCATCGACCCCGACGCGGTGGGCTACAAGGCCGATGTCGACGCGGCGATCCTGCAGGCCTACCAGCAGGTCCCGGCACCCGGCCAGGTGGTGGACGTGCCGGTGGCGCAGTCGATCAACCAGAAGAAGCTGCGCGAGGTGCTCACCTGGCGCGCCACCCAGTACGAGGTGGACGGCAAGGACGCCGCGGTGTCGATGCGCGGGCTGCAGCCGACCATCCGCCGCGCGAGGCCCGGCACCGAGATCGACGTGCCGAAGTCCGCGGCGCTGCTCACCCCGGCGTTCACGGCGCCTCGCCCGGCCACGCCGTACGCACTCGTCACCAAGAGGGTGCGCCCCACCGTCACCTCGGTGGGCCCGGTCGTCGTGATCGACAAGAGCGTCTTCAAGCTGCGGCTCTACCGCGGCACCACCAAGCCCGGCGGCTCGGTGATGAAGCGCATTCGCACGTATCCCGTCGCCGTTGGGCAGCCGGCGTACCCGACGCCCACCGGCAACTACACGGTGATCCAGAAGCAGATGAACCCCACGTGGTTCCCGCCCGACTCGCAGTGGGCCGCCGGCCTCGGTCCCGTGCCGCCCGGCCCCGGCAACCCGCTGGGCACCCGGTGGATCGGCACCTCGGCTCCGGGCATCGGCATGCATGGCACGCCCAACTCGTCGTCCATCGGATCGATGGCCTCGCACGGCTGCATCCGCATGTACATCGCGGACGTCGAGAACCTCTACCCGCGCGTGGAGATCGGCACGCCGGTGTTCATCCGCAACTAGCCGACGGGGCGACCCTCAGCGGTCGCGGCCGAGGAGGGCCCTGACCCGGGCGGCCTCCACCGGCGGCATGAGCGCGCGCATGACCGTGCCCTCGGCTCCGGCATCCTGCGTGACGTCGCGGCCGTGGGCGTAGACGGCCGAGATGACATCGCCGCGTGAATACGGAACCTCGAGTTCCACGCGGTCCCACCGCGCGCGGGCCGTGGTCATGAGGCGGTCGCGCAGGTCGTCGAGCCCCTCGCCGGTGATGGCCGAGGTCATCACGGCCTGCGGGTACCGGCGCGCGAGCGCGTCGCGCTCGTCGTCATCGAGGAGGTCGGCCTTGTTCAGCACGAGCAGGCGGGGCACCTCGTGCGCGCCGATCTCGTCGAGCACATCCTCCACCGCGGCGGCACGCGCGGCCCTGCCCTCGTCGTCCTCGGACGCGTCGGCCACGTGCACGATCAGGTGGGCATCGCGCACCTCGTCGAGGGTCGAGCGGAACGACTCGACGAGCTGGTGGGGCAGATGCCGGATGAACCCGACGGTGTCGGACACCAGCACCTTCATGCCGTCCTTCTCGAACGCGCGGGTGGTGGCGTCGAGGGTCTCGAATAGGGCGTCGTTGACGTCCACCTCGGCGCCGGTGAGCGCGTTCATCAGGCTCGACTTGCCGGCGTTGGTGTAGCCGGCCAGCGCCACGCGCGTGACCGCCGACGCCAGGCGTTCCTCGCGCATGGTGTCGCGGCTCTTCGCCACCTCGGCGATGCGCTTGCGCAGCACGCCCATGCGCGTGCGGATCATCCGCCGGTCGGATTCGAGCTGGCTCTCACCGGGGCCGCGCGTGCCCACGCCGCCGCCGAGGCGCTCGAGGTGCTGCCACAGGCCCTCCTGGCGCGAGTACGAGTACTCCATTTGCGCGAGCTCCACCTGCAGCTTGCCCTCGGCCGACCGGGCGTGCAGGGCGAAGATGTCGAGGATCACCCCGGTGCGGTCCACCACGCGTGTCTTGAGCTTGTCCTCGAGGTGGCGCTGCTGCCCCGCGCTGAGGTCGCCCTCGCACGCGACCACGTCGGGCTTGTGGTCCTTCACCCACTCGCTGAGCTCCTCGAGCCGCCCCTTGCCCAGGTAGAGGCGCGGGTCGGGGCGGTCGCGGTGCTGCACCACGCGATGCACCACCAGGGCGCCCGCGGTGTCGAGCAGGTCGGCCATCTCGGCGATGCGGTCGTCCTCCTCCACGGGCGAGCAGTTGAGCGACGCGATGAGCACGGCCTTCTCGGTCTTGCCCACCTCGTGCAGCCCGCGCTTGTCGTCGGGGTCCTCCTCCCGCCAGGCGCGGCCGCGGTAGGTGCGCTGCAGCTCCCTACCCACCGGCGGGCCCCTCGAGATCCTCGTTGGTGGACGCCTTGCGCATGAGGTCGATCGTGCGCAGCACCGCCTCGTCGTCCACCGGGCCCTCGGCGATCACCAGCAGCGAGACCTTGCCCACCACCACGTTCAGCGACCGGGCATCGTCGGACCGATAACCCTGCGAGCCGCCGTACTGGGTGGGGGTCCAGGGCGTGCCGTCGGGCACGGCGGCCCTGGCCACCTGCCCGCCGATGGCCCGCGCGGGCTCGCTGTCATCCCACAGGCTCGCGACCGCCACCAGGCGCGCGCCGTTCGGCCCGGTCCAGGTGCGCGTGGCGGCCGAGCGCAGCCCGCCGTCCTTCGCCCCCTTGGCGAGCCCGGGAATCGACTGGCCGAGCGTGGCGCGGTCGAACTCGCCGGATCCCGTGGACACCCCGGGGCCCGCGATGTCGAGCCCCGGGCGGGTGGGGAGCACGCGCACGACGAAGGCCGGGTCGGCCTCCACGCTGTCCTGGGCGGCCACTCCGCCACCCGCGCAACCGGCGAGCAGGGGCACGCAGGCCAGGGCCGCCACGAGGGCCACAACCCTTAACCGATGCACAATGGCCGCTCGCCGGGATCGCGTCATCAACGCTCTTATACTGACACGCGATCGGGGTTTCCCCCGCGTGTCACCGATATCGGGAGGACAGATGGGCTCCGGCGCCACCACCGGCTGGAACTACTTCAAGACCGCCCTGCTCATGGCCGCGCTCACGGGCGTGCTCGTGCTGCTCGGCGGCCTCATCGGCGGATCGACCGGCCTGATCGTGATGGTCGTGATCGCCGTCGTCTTCAACTTCGCCATGTACTGGGGAAGCGGGAAGATGGCCATCAAGATGTCGCGCGCCGTGGAGGTGTCCCCCGAGGAGGCCCCCGAGCTGCACGCGATGGTCGATCGCCTTGCGGCGCGCGCGGGCTGCCCGAAGCCGGGGGTGTACGTCACGCCCGATCCTCAGCCCAACGCCTTCGCCTGTGGCCGCAACCCCAAGCACGCGGCCATCGCGGTGACCCAGGGCATCCAGCACGCGCTCAGCCCGCGCGAGCTCGAGGGCGTCATCGCCCACGAGATGGCGCACATCAAGAACCGCGACATCCTCATCGCGAGCGTGGCCGCCATGGCCGCCGGTGCGATCGCCGCGATCGCCAACTGGCTGCAGTTCTCGCTGATCTTCGGCGGGGGTGACGACGAGGGCGGGGTCAGCGGCTGGGCCGCGCTCGCCGCCATGATCATCGCCCCGATCGCCGCGGTGATGATCCAGATGGCCATCTCGCGCGGCCGCGAGTACGAGGCCGACCGCACCGGCGCCGAGCTCATGGGCGAGACCGAGCCCCTGGCCAGCGCGCTCGAGAAGCTGCAGATGGGTGCGGAGCGAATCCCGATGGACCCGAACCCCGCGACGGCG
>Ga0208783_10001069_pt1 | contig 16568 bp, 21 predicted proteins | sample DEB19_08_DNA_2_FD_184529 | JGI IMG/M metagenome (GOLD analysis project Ga0208783, IMG submission 184529) | Aqueous microbial communities from the Delaware River and Bay under freshwater to marine salinity gradient to study organic matter... | ecosystem: Environmental > Aquatic > Marine >...
TCCACTTCCAATCTGATCAGTTGGTTGGCCGACAGATTACCCGTCGATCCAATAGTCAGAGAGGTTGCACCCTTGGCAAGTCCGGCCGAAACCAGCATATCGGCTTCCGACGCACCGCTTGGGACAACCCATCCACCAGCCGGCCCGATTTGAATTGCGGTGGATGTTTCTGACTTCACCACCGTCGTCTCGCCGTCTCCTTTAAGTCCTATGTTGTTTGTTCCGTGGCCAAGAGACGGGTTAAAGTACAGCGGCCCAACCACGCGATACGTGGCAGCCGGCAGATAAACGTATTTGTCGGACGGGCAAGCGCTAATCATCGCCTGCAGCGCCGCGGTGTCGTCGGTCGTTCCGTTCCCAGCCGCCAAAGCCCCCCCATAACTTCCGCCGCCCCCCAATGCACCAGTAAGGGCGTTCACGTACATTGTTCTACTCGTAGGAATGCCACTCGGCACTCCCGTCGAAGTCCCTGGTGTCCAGTCTACTAACCGTACCGATGGAATCAGCTCTGCTCGCACGGTAATCGCCAGCGAGCAAACCAAAGAACAAAAAACGGCCACTAATTTCATCAGTATTTGAAGGATGCTATCCCAGACGAGCCGTATGTAGACTGATTCGACGTGCTCCATGTAGGATTTTGGGCCGTAGCAGAACTTAGAATTTTGTATGCCAGTGATCCGCCCTCATTATTTCCGCTGTGTGCAACGCTGTTTGTGATACTGTATGAGCCGTCGATTGTGATCGTTCCGCCAGAGTTGGACGCAAACGAAAGCCCCACAACGACGACGGTGTTGGCTTGCGATGGAGTAATGCTCCCAGGCTGCATCGTATCCCAATTCGTCACGTCGTTGGCAGTTCCGTTTTCCTGATCGGCCGGAGAGGCTGCGATGTTGCTAAATGCTGCCACCTGTATCGAAGGATAGATCCCCGTGCCGGAGAGCGTAAATGTGTGGGATGCGGACGTTGTTGGGTTGTAGCAGTAGTAGAAGCGTTGAATTACGGTGTCGGTTCCCAACGCTCCGTGTCGCGTCAACGCAGTCCACGTATTAGACGCCGAATCACTTGGGGTAACATCGGCCGACCCAGCTCCATACCACGAGGCGTTGATCACAATCAGATTTGCGCCAGACGTGTCGATTGCGCCAGAGGTAACTCCGTTCGCCGTTCCGGCTGTACCGACATTTGAAATCAAAACCGGACTTCCGCCCCCGGCGGCGTGTTGTCTAGGCCCCCGCACCACAATCGTCGCCGCCGTGAGCAGCGGCACGAGAAAGGCCAATACCAACGCGAAGAACTTACTGGGTGATTCCATAGCGGATAACAAGGGTCGCCGAGTAGCTGTTGACGGTGGATGTGTCGTTCGCGTGGTCGCCGTCGCGGGCGACGCGGATGCGCCAGAAGTGGCCGGCGGTCACGTTGTCCTTCCACGAGGTCAGGGTGTCGGGCGCGCCGGCCGTCTCCAAGTCCTTGTCGGCCCCTGACGCATCAGCGGAGTATGTAAGGCTTACCGCATTGCCCAACGCGCCGTCGTAAACGGCCGAGTTCGCGATGGACAACATAGAAATCTCGTACTCGTGGTCGTTCGTGTCGGCCCCACCGAGGATGAACTTGAACTTGCCGGTGAGATCAACGGATGTGTCGATGTCGTCTGGTACGGCGCAGATGTATTCGACGTAGTTGGTCGCCTTATCTGCTGAGTTCGAGAAAAGCGCCTGACCGTAGAGCGGGCTCGTGACGGTCGTTTGCTGCGTGACGCCTGACCCGAAAACGGTCGGGTGCGTGAGAATCAAATACCCGTACAGCTTGATCGTGTTCCCGGTCGCCGACGCATCAAGCGTCTTGTTCGTAAGCGTGTCGGTGCTGCTCGTGGTGACGACGTTGACGCCCTCCACCGAGATCCGGCCCGCGCTCGCCCTGGCAATCGTCGTGTCGCTTGCGTCGCCCACCTCGAGAGACCCGACGCCTAGCGCGGTGCTCGTCGAACTGGTGATGCCCGCAACGGGCAATCCCGTCGCATTGGTCAGCGTGCCGCTCGACGGCGTGCCGAGCGCGCCGCCTTTGGTCACGAACGCTCCATCGGTGCCCACGTTGACGGCAAGGGCGGTCGCAACGCCGGTCCCTGGCGTCACACCGGCCCATGTGGTGAGGTCCGCATCGTAAGCCTGCACCGTCACGCCGATTTGCGGCGAGATGAGGTTGGCGATGGTCGCCTTGGCATCCACGCCGCCGGAAACGTCGTAGAACGGCACGAGGTCGCCGACCGCAGGCGCAACCGTGGATAGGTCGTTAAACGTGGTCGGGTCGCCGGCAAGGAAGTAGGTCGTGCCGTCATAGGTCCAACTCAGTTCGACGGTCGAACTAGCCTGCAACGTCAAAGTCGTGATCGTAGCTTGTCGCGTGAGACTGAATGACGACGGGATCGTGATCGTGCGCGCCGCAGCCCCGCCCTCGGTCAGAACCAGGCCGAACGTCGCGCCCGCAGTCGGCGTGCCGGAAAACGTGAACGTGGTGTCGGCCGAAACGGATTTGGTGTTTCGGCGCTTGGTGACGTCGATAGCCAACGCGCCCATCGCTGCGTTTGGCGCGAGCAGCACGGGATTGGACGCGAACACCAGCGAACCGCTTCCGGTCTCGTCCGTGATTGCTGACGCCAAATTCGCCGAGCTCGGCGTGGCCAGGAACGTGCCGACGCCGGAACCGGGCGTGATGCCGGCCCAGGTGGTGAGATCCGAATCTGCCGCCTGCTTGGTATCGAGCGCGCTTTGGAGGTCGGTCTGGCTCGAGAGCGTGCCGGTGATGCTGCCCCAGGTACCGCCGCCACCGGTACTGAAGGGACCGACGGTCGAATTGTTGATCCGCGCGTAAAGGCCGGCCGTGGTAGTCCAGAGGTCGCCGTTGGTCGGACTGCTTGGGGCCGTGCCGTGCGGCAATCGGATCGATGGGATGCTGGTGGTTGCAGCCGGCGCGATGATCGGACCGCCGGAAAACGTGTGCGAGGTGCCGGTGTGCGTGATCCCAGCCTCGCTCGTCAGTGCGATCGCCCCTGTCGTTTCATGGATATAGATCGATGACAGGGTGTTGTACTTGTACATGAACGCCGGAGATCCGGCAGCAGCCGTAAACCCGTTGAAGCCAGTCGCCTGTGTTATGGTATCTCCCAGACTGACGTTCGTATTTCCGAAAGTGATGTACGAGTATCCGAGCTTTGAATTTGAAACGACTCCGTTGTCGATGGTCCAGGTCGCGCCGCTGCCGCTTACCGTGATGTCGCCCTTGTCACCATCGCCGACCACGGCGGACACCGTGGCCCAGCTCGCGGCGGTGCCGTTGGTGGTGAGGTATTTTCCCGAGTGTCCGCTTTGCGATGGGACGAGAAACGTGGAGAACGCGCTCGGGCGCCAGAGTGCGCCGGTGGTGTCGTCGGCCTGGACTGCGATGTTGGCGGCCCAGGAAGTAGTGAGTAGCGGGTAGCGGGTAGCGAGCAGAATGCACGCTAGCGCGAAAAAGCGGAGGCCGCGGGGGAGACGCATGGGGTTGAAAGGCTCGCTGCTCACAGTTGCACCCAGATGCGCGCGTTGGTGCTGCCGTCGTAGTCGTCGGGGCGCACGATGCCGATGGACACGTTTTCGGCGTCGGTGCCGGGGGTGAGCTGCCAGGTGGTGCCGACCCGCGAGATGGAGAGGAGGACGGTGTAGTAGTCGGGGAGGGCGTCGTCGGCCGTCTCCAGTCCGTCGAGGGCGGTGGCGCCGCCGCCGGTGAGGGAGGTGATCGCCGGCCGGGCGCGGACGGCGCTGGGGCTAACCTCGGCGACATCGTCGGCGGCAGAGGCGGCGAGCACGCCGGGCTGCACACGGACGGAGAGGAGGGCGAGGGTCTCGGTGGTGCCGGAGACGCTGGTCTTGCGGATGTGGAGGGTGTAGCTGCCGGTGTTGAGCGCGGAGGCGCCGGCGTAGATGCCGCGGTTGGTGATGCGGCCGACCAGGCGCGAGGTGAGGGCGGCGGTGTTGAGCGCGAGGGTGCCGGTGCGGGTGGAGCTGACGATCGAGAAACTCGTGGTGCTCGCGTAGGTGAAGCCCTGGTTGGGATCGGGGTCGCCGAGGCCGACGGCGAGGGAGACGTCGCTATCTGTCACCCAGCTCGAGATGGTGCCGGCGGTGCTGTCGATGGAGGAGATGGTGAGGGGCTCGCCGGTGTCGGACTGCACGAGCGTCTCGAGCTTGCCGGTGACGCGGTCGATGATCGCGACATTGTCGGCGTCGGAGGGATCGGCGAGGGCGCCGAGGAGGGCTTGGGCGTCGGCGAGCGACGTGGCGGCTACGTCGATGTAGCCCTTTACGAGGTAGATCGTCACGGTTGCCAAAACGGGCTGTGTCAAGCCATCTGGGGGAGACCACGAAACACACGAAATACACGAAAGGGCTCAGCTTTTCGTGTGTTTGGTGTATTTCGTGGGCTATCGTCTTGGCCGGAAGAGTTCGAGGAAGCGGGCCAAGCCGACGAGGAAGATGCCGAGGCCGGTCAGGAGGGCGGCGGTGCCGAGCTGAGAGCTGAGGGCTGAGAGTTGAGAGACCAGCGTGGCGATCACTGCGTTAGGCGGTTGAGTGCTTCCCGCCGCTTTTTACATCCGGCGCATTCGGAAATCTTGGTGCCGGCGATGGAATCGATGGTCCGCGCGATCGGCTGCGCGATAGCGGCCACCGCATCGCCCAACCCAAACGGTTTTTTCCCGGGCGCGGGTGCGGAGGCACGGTGGGCGGCGAATTCCGACGGGGTGACCTGCACCCATTGGCCGTCACGGCGGATGAAGTGGCGACTCATGGGCACTCCATTGTCACCGATCCGGTCATCGCGCTTTCGGTTGATGCCGTGAACCAATAGCGGACGCGGATGTTTAGCTCGTTGGTTCCGCCGGGAACGGAAAAACTAGAGGATCCAGAAAGCGCCGCAGTCGAAAACAGACTCGCGCCGCCGAGCGGGGCCTCGATATTGAGGTTGAAATTGTCAATAGTTCCCGAAAAGCTCCACGAGATGTCGATCGTAACAGCGCAGGGAAATTCTCCGGTAACGTCGTAGGTATCATCCACCGCCTCCTGTGCCCAGACAGTGGAAATGGAATCGCTGATTCCTGAAAATGTGCACGAACATCCGCCAGGGAGAACATTTAGATTGATATAACTGAAAGCCGTACCACAGGAATTTGTGGCAGAAATTGTCAGTGGATAGGTGCCAGAACCCGGGGACGTGCCGGTAACCGCCCCTGTCGATGTATTCAAGCTCATGCCGGCAGGAAGCCCGGTGCAGCCGTAGCTGGTAGCCGCGCCACCACTGTACACAGTGATATTGAATCCGCAGGCCGAAAACGCAGAGCATGCAACCCCGCCCGGACTCAGCAGCAAAGGGCGGCCGGCGCAAGGGTCGTCGCGACAGGTGTCGCAACACCGATTTCCTATGCGGCTGAGATAACCCATTGCCTAAAATGCCGAAGATGCGGCGATCATCATATTTGCCTGCGTGTTGCCGTTGCAGTAGGCTTCCGTTCGGAGCGAAATGTTCTGCGTGAGCGACGCAAACGCGATGTTGCACACTTTTCCGCCCGAGGTGGTGATGCGGAAGCCGGTGGCATCGATCTCCACGTTGCCGGAGGCCGTGACCCACTTGCCGGCGCTCGGCCACGCGTTGGCGATGGCGCTGCCCACGTAGGCGTTTTGCAGGCGCCCGTCCGAGCCGACGACGTTGGCGAGACTGGACGAGCTCGCACCGCCCCCCCGGATGATGGCGTTTTTTTCCGCGATGACGACGGAGATGCCGTTTTGGCCGGTCATGCCCGCGAGGAGGTCGACGAGCGCGTTGTGCTTCTCCGCGAAGGCGGCGAAGGCGTAGGGGCACTCGGTGATGCGCAGACTTTCCAGCTTCATCGGGCCTTCACGAGCAGAGTGGTGCGCTCCCAGATGTTGCCGGCGTATTTCCGCCGATCGGAGCGGCGCGCCACGATCAGCGTTCCGGCCGTGATCATGCTCTGATAGAGGGAGCTGTTGGGGGTCGTGGCGGTGCCGGTGCTGAGGCGATCGACCTCGTTTCCGCTCGAGTCGGTCGGTGAGAATTTGTCAATCTGCGGCAGGAGTTGGTCGACGCTGACGGGATCGGCCAGCGCGTAGTCGTGCTGGAGGATGCTGTCGACCTCGATGGTCTCGGGGTTGGAGCGGCCGGTCTGGCCGCCGCGGGCGGTGCCGGTGACCGAGCTCCAGGTGCCGTGCCCGGGAAGCACGTTGGATATGGAGAAATAGGCGCCCCCCGAATAACCTATCGACGGCGTGGAAAAAGCGACGTGGAAGTTTTGATTGGAGCGCAGGTAATTGACGTCGAGATAAACATCGACCCCGGTGACGAAGGTGCCGTTGGTGTTGCAGATGGTAACGTTGGTGTTGTACTGGTAAATGCCAGTGACGGGGTAGGTACTGCCCCACGCGATGCCGTTGACGTAGGCGGGGAAGGTGTACGCAAACGTGCCGCCGGGCTCCTGCCAGGTGGCGGGGATGGTGTACCAGTGGCGGGTGAATTCGCAGAGGCCGCCGCGCAGGTCGGTGAAGCTATCGTCGTTATCGAAGTAGGCGGTCTGGGCGCCGTAGGTGAGGGTGGTGTTGGCAGCGGGGCGGGAGTAGCTGGCGCGGTAAATTTGGAATCGCGCGCTGATGTGCAACGCGGTCGGTTCATTCGCGCCGATCGCCTGCTCGATCACGTAGTCGCCCTGCTGCACTTCGGAGGTAAACGCCGGCTGGCCGGCGGCGAGTTTTTCGTAGACGGTGCTCATTCGGTTTCAGTCGTCGTCAATAAACGCTCCACTTCCGCCAAGTGCTTGTTGGCCTCTTCGAGTTGTTTCTCGGCGGCGGCGAAGGGATTTTTCTCATCCGTCTTCAACTTGCCGAACGACTTCCGCATCTGGGCCGCCCTGTTTTGGAGCGTCTCGGCATCGATCTCGACGTTTCTCTGCGTGCGGGGATCAAACTCGGTGACTTTTCGCCCACTATCGAAGAGCTTCCGCGCGCGTTCCTCCATCTTCAAAATGCGGCGCGCCTTCATCCGGTCTGCAGGAGAACCCCGCTTGCCTTCGGCGGACTCGTCGAGCCCAAATGCCAATGCGTCATGCTTAGCCTCCTTCAACCCCTGCCTGGCTTCGCCGACCCGTTCCTGCGCGCCCAGAAATCGTCGGTATTTCTCGATGTACTCCTCACGCGCCCGCTTCTTCTTTTTGTCCTCCTCTGCTTGGTCTTTTTCTATCTTCAGAAGCTGCAACTCGAGGGACTTCTTTTTGCTAAGAACTTCCAGTTCTAGTTCGGTGGTTTCCTTGCCTTTGCGCTTGGCGTCGTTGAGCCGCTCCTCTGCTTTTACCAGTTCATCCTGGATGCTGAGGGCTTTCTCGAATTCCGTCATGCTGAGCCGGGCATATTCGAGGAATGCTGCATCGACCCTCGCCTCGTCGCGCGCGCGCTTTTCTTTCAGTTCTTCAATTTTCGCTTCGGCGGCGTGGCGATCGGCAGTGGCTTTTGCCGCGCGGGCGGCGGCCTCGGCTTCGCTTTCGACGCTAGTTCCGGTTTCCGCTCCACGCCGGCGAAACAAAGCCGCCGCTTCCGCGGTGCCTCGGGCTCCGCCCTTCGCGCCGATGGCGGTAAAGAATTTCGATAGTCCTTCGAACAAGTTCTCGCCAATCGCGTCGAGGACTTTGCGTGGCATGGAGAGCTCGCCGGTCTTCTTCGGGGTGGCACTCTCGTTTTCCGCGTTGCGCCTGATCTCATTTTCAAGTTTCGCGATCTGGCGAAGCGTGGACATGCGCCGGAGGGCACTTTCCTCGATGATCCGAGCGGATTCGTTGGCGGACTCGAGGGCGGCCTTCCACGCCTCCTGCGCTCCGCCGGTGAACATTTCGGCGATCTTCTCAGAGATTTTTTCGATGCTCAGGCCCAGCGCCAGGACACCGGACTTGAAGGCATCTTTCAACCCCAGCTTCCGGTGGATCTGCTGACCGGCAGCGGCGGCAATCGATTGCGCCTCGGCAAAACCGCGGGAAAGCGCGGAGGTGTCGGCCCCGATCTTGAAACGAATCTCGCTGCTGGCACTCATGGGACCGAGGCCGCCCCCTCCGCCCGGATCTGAGAGACGCGCTCGATGCAGCGGTTGCGGAGGCTGCTGATCTCGTCGTAGGTTTTCTCGCCCTGGCTGTCGCGGTAGCAGTCGCGATATTGGAGCAGGCGTGGAAGCGGGATGTGGGCGAGAAGTTCGCCGCTCATGGGGTCGATGTGCCCGAGGTGGCTTGCGACCTCAGTGATCAGCGGCGCGAGGAAATGGGTCTTCGGCTCATCCCTCAGGGCGGCGCTTTTCTTCTCGTCGTCGTCCCTGGGTTTGGCGGGGTCGAGGAGCATGCGGTCGACAAAGGCGGAGATTTCCCTGACCATCGCGGCAAGCGGGCGCGCGGCGAGCCGGCGCATGAAGCGGCCCCGGCGGAAGAGGTTGCGGATGGAGGGCGTGTGATCGTTCTCGGCGGCGAGCTGCCACATGAAGCCGGCGACGTCGATGAACTGCAACGACCCATCGGGACTGCCGGCGATGAAGGGATTTCCCAAGGCGTCGAGCTGGAGCATGTCGAGGGCCGACATCTGGCGGACCTCTTCCCCGCAGAGCGTGATGGTCACGTCGAGAAACGCCTCGGTACGCCGTTCGCTCAGCGCGCGGCGCTTTTCGCGCACGGCCGGCTCAAACTCATTTTGCCAGACGGCGTCGAAGAGTTGTTCTGCAGGAAGGGTGGAATCGTAGGACATCTGAAACAAGCAGCCCCGGCGACGACTCGCGCCGGCCGGGGCTGTTGATGAACACCGAGTAGCAACCGAAAGATTAGACCTTTTCCCTGAACGTCACCTCGACTACGTCGAAATCGCGCTGGCGCTTCGGCAGGCCGACTTCCGTGAAGAAGAAGGTGTTGGCGCTGGCGCCAGGGCGCAGGACGCGCGTGAACTCATCGAAGCGGTGCGGCGGCAGGTGCGAGGTGTTGGCGAGCTGCAGGGTGCCGCGGCCGGTTAGCGCCTCGACGCCTCCGAGGGCGCCGTTGGGGTTGCCGACGTTGTCGCGGCGCTCGGCGAGCCAGGTGGGCTCGGTGACCGAGAACTCATCGGCCATGTAGATGTTGCCGTTGCTCGCGCCGGAGGTGGTGGTGAGGACGAACGTGCCCCATGCAAAACTGGAGCCGGTCTGATAGTTGGTCGCCATGGTCTGGGGTGGTGCCTAAAACCCTGCGGTGGGTGTCAACGGCTAGGTCGCTGCGGCCATCACGGACGGCGGGACGACGTAGGTGATGACGAAGTTCCGCGTGGTATGGTCGCGGTCGGTCTTCTGATCGGGGTCGCTGGCGCCCACGCCCTGGTCCTCGATGTCGACCACGGCGAGGTTTTGCACGTTGGCGTTGGCGAAGACCTGAGCGTCGCGCGCGTGGAGGTAGCCGAGGCGGCCGACACAGAAGGCGTAGTTGGCATTGGCGCGGTCGCCAACGTCGCTAATCACGGAGTATTCGAGCCTGACCTGACGATGGGCATAGTAGAATTGCACCGAGCCGTTGATGTTGGCCCGGGGCTGAAAATCACTCGCGCGCCCGAGATCCGTGGCGGTGATCTGCACTCGGTTGTTGTCCATCGCGCCAGGGTGGCGGTGTCCGTAGGGCGTGAAGGGGAAGGCATCGGCGCGGAGGATGCTGTTGGCGATGTTGGCCCAGAGGTCGCCGGGATTTTCGAGTTGGGCGCGGGTGAGTGGCATGGTTAGGCGGCGAGGCGGAGGACTTCGACGTAGGGATACGCCTTGGCGGCGGCCTTGGCGCTGAGGAAGGTGCCCTCCTCGAGGTTGCGGCGGAAGTAGCGGAGACGGCCAAGTATGATATTGCGCAGAGTGGCATCCATAAACAGCGGGCCCATCCGCGGGTAGCGGTTTACGAGGGTCACATAGAACTCCCTAGCGGTACGGCTTACGATGCCGTAGCCGTTGCGGTACGGCGTGTGGTTGGAGGCGATGGCGTTTCGCGCCTTGGCGATGCCGACAGCGTTGAGCGTGCCGCCGCCTTTCACATCTTCGAGGCGGATGTTGAGGTCATCGGCGATTTGCACGATCGACTGCCGGGCTAGACCGACCGCGCCCTTGGATGCCTCGACGAGCAATTGGTAATTGTGGCGGAAGGCTTGCACCATCTGGCTGAGCGAAGGCCAGTCTTCGTTCCGCATACGAATGCCGGTCGGCTTAAACTCGGCGCCGTAGATGGGCTGAAATTTGTTGTTTTTGGTTCGATACCAGACCCGCCCAAAGGCGCCTTTGCGGATGCCGAGATTGATGGATCCTGTGCCCCGCGGGGTCTCGCCCTTTTTCAGACCGTAGGCGATCGCGCGGGCCTGGCGATAGTCGCGCAGTATGCCGCCAATCTCCGCGGCGCGCTCTTTGCGGACGGGAGTCTTGCCGGCCCATTGCTTGAGGATTACGCCGGCTTCGGCCCGCGCCCATATTTCGACGGAGGTGCCGATGGCTGCGGCGATGGTCCGGCCTGCTTCGTTGAACTTCTTCAGTTCTATGGCGGTAAATCCGTCTTCCTCCATCAGGCAGCGACTCCGGTAAGGACGTAGAACTGCGCGCCGGGTTCGACGGCGGTGAGGCGCCAGGTGAGGCCGCGGGCGGTGATGGCGGGGCGGGTGGCGGGGTTGGGCACCGATGCAAACTGCGCCACGGTGGCGGCAATCTTGATCTGCCGCTGTTCCTCGTAGCCATTGGGCGTGGGCACGAGCACCTTGTCGAAAATGCTCATCGTGCCGGTGTAGTCCGTGCCGCCGAGCGTGAAGGTGCCGGAACCATCCGGATCGGCCATGGGGGCGAGGATGGATTGGGCGGTCGCGGCGGCCTGGGCGAGGACGGAGGCGTAGGACATCGGACGGAGTTGAGGGCTGAGAGGTGAGAGCTGAGAGACCAAACCCCGGAAAAAAGCCGGGCCCCGCGCTAGGCGCAGAGCCCGGCAGGGCACGATGAACTGAGGCTGGCGTAGGTGCCGGGCGTGTCAAAGACACGCGGACACGGAGGCACGCTTCAAGCCTCCCTGATCGCTACCCGGAGTTCGTCGATGGTGGCGGTGCCGTTAATCCAGGAAACGGAGCGGATGTAGCCGTTGTCGTTGTGGTCGAGCGCGCGCCACTCGTTACCCAATCCCGACACCCAACGAAGCACCACGGCCTGCCGAGCGCGGGAGAGGCCGACCATGGAAACAAAGGCGGAAAGGTTTTTCCGGTCGATCTCGTTCATGCGGCGCGGAGGGTCGCGTTGATCATATCCATGGGCGTAATCTCCGGCCATCGGCGGGTGCCGTCTATGCGTTCGGTGCTGAAGAAGGTGTTCAGCGTGCGGTGGATCTCTATGTTGCCGCGCTCAAGGGAGGCGGCCACGAGGCTTTCAGGGTGAAAGGGGCACCCGGAGGCGAGGAGTTCGGGGATGTGGTCCCAGACGGTGAAGTAGTAGCGCGCGGCTTCCGCGCCCATGACGGCGAACCGATCGTTGATGCCACCAAATTCACCCCAGGCAGGGGTGAAGCATTCGTTGGAGTAAACCGGCGCAACGTCATCCGGCTCGAAGGAGTGGAACCAGAGGTCGGCACGGAGGCGGATGATGGTGTTGAACTTTTTTCGGCACAGGGAATCGGCGGGGGCGTGGTCGGTGTCTTCTGTGAGGCGGCTGAAGAAGCGCCAGACCTCCCTTTGATACCAATGCTGCAGGAGGAGCTGGTGCGCCGGCGCGGCGTTGGCGTAGGGGGCGCGATGATAGGCGACGGTCAACTTCGGCGTGAGGTGTGCACTGAGATCGGGATCGGTGCGGAATTCGGTGTGTACGCGATCGGAACCGTACTCCGCAAATAGTGGCGCCAAATGCTGGTGCGCGTCTTCCTGGTGCTGCACGCAGACGAAGAAATGCGGATCCGCGAAGTGGCGCAGGACGTGCCAGCGTTGCGTGGGCCAGCACTTGGCGAACGTGCGGAGCTGGCCGGAGATGAGGATTGCGGTGGACATTCTAGGAATCGGAGGGAGGAACCACGAAACACACGAAAGACACGAAGGGTTTGAGGCTTGGTTTCGTGTGTTTGGTGTGTTTCGTGGTCAATCCATCTGAATCATCACGCGGCCGGCTTCGCCGGCGCGCACCAGGTCGATGGCGGCGTTGATTTTCTCGAGCGGGAAAACGTGGGTGATGAGGTTGTGCACGAAGAGCTGATTGGCGATCGCGAGGTAACGGGGGATGTCGCGGTCGGGGCGGAAGCCGCCGCCCTGGGTGGCCTTGATGGTCTTGCCTTCGCCTTCAAACATATGGCGCGCGGCGTTGATGCACACGGGGGCGCCGGGCGGAGGCTGGCCGATCATCACGTAGCGGCCACCGGGGGCGAGCCGCTCGAGCGCCGACTCCATCGCGCCGGGGTGACCGGCGGTGTCGAGCACGAGGTCGAACTTGCGATCGGCATCCGCGGGCGAAGCGACGAAGCTGTCGCCGTTGGCCTCGGCGTAGTGGCGCTTGCCCTCGTGCACGTCGCAGGTGCAGACGTGCGCCGGGCTGATGAGGTGCAGCGCGCCGAGCATGGCCATGCCAAGCCCGCCGCAGCCGAGAATGAGGACATTTTCGCCGAGGCCGCGGGTCTCGTTCTCGATGGTGGCGAGGGCGGTGCTGAGGCTGCAGCCGAGAAGGGCGCAGAGCTGGGGATTGGTGTCGGGAGGGACGGGGGTGAGGCGGTTCTCGCTGCAGATCGATTTTTCCGCAAAGGTGGTGACGAGGCCGCCGGTGATGGTGCGACCTTCGTGGTGGTACTTCGGGAAGTCGCTCTCGATGCCGGCGGCCTTGCGCCAATGCATGACGACCTTGTCGCCCGGCTTCACGCGGGTGACGCCCGGGCCCACCTGCTCGACGATGCCACAGCCCTCGTGGCCGAGAGGGTGCGGAAGCGGGCCGGTCTTCTTCTCGCCGCGAATCTCCTGGAGCTGAGCGCCGCAGATGCCGGAGACCAGCACGCGCACGAGCACCTGGCCGAAGTCGAGCGGAAGCGGGGTGAGCTCGGCGAGCTTGAGCGGGGCGTGGTGGCGGTGGAGCAGCGCGGCTTTCATTCAAAGGCTAACCACGTTTTAGTCGTTCGATCGCTTCGGGTTTGAATGCAATGGTGCCGGGCCTGGCGCCGCTGCCGGCGTGGGGATAGGTGGGGGTGTAGTGGTAGCGGCGGACGCAGTGGAAGTGATCCAGCGGCGTGCGGGCGGCGGTTTGGCCCCGCCGATCCTCCTTCGGGGTGTCGACCTGGCGCGCGTTGTCCTCGATGATGAAGGTGCAGGGGAGATGGTTGGCCTCCACGAAAAGCGCGGCCTCGTAGAAATGCCCCTCCTCCTCAGCTCCGTCGCCGAGGAAGCAGTAGACCCACTCGGCACCGGAGCGGGCCTTGATTTCGCAGGCCACGCCGGCGGCGATCGCGCAGGTGCCCGCGAGAATCGCGCTCGAGTAGAAATTATGTTCCCGGGAGAACATAAACATAGATCGGCCAGCCATGATCTCCGCCTTCACGCGCGCGGGCGGGATGCCGGCGAGCAGGGCGTGAAAGTGGTTGCGGTGGGTGCTGAAAATCCAGTCGCCGGGGCGCACGGCCCCGAAGATTTCGATGAGTTTCTCCTCGTTGCCGCCGCAGAGGTGCAGGAGGCACGGCAGGTTTCCGGCCTCCCACTCGGCGCGGATGTCGGACTCGAAGGCGGTGAGGTCGGCGGCGGTCACATCAGATCCTTGTATTCGAAGAGCGCGGTTGAAAACCCGTTCGCCTGCGCTTCCGCGGCCTGCTGATAGGCGTAGGTGATGTCCTGCACCTGAGTCAGCGGCGAGACTCTAAAATCGACCATTTCCCGCAGGGCGGCGCAGAAATCCTGCGTGTGGGGCGGGCCGGTGAAGAGGGGTTTCGCGCGGTTGCCGACCGTGACGCGGAGAATGACGCCGGGGGAGAATTCGCCGCGGGAAAGGCCGGCGACCTTGTCGAGATGGTTGACGATGGCGTCGAGGGCGTTGGTGAGAAAGTCGCAGCGCTCGAAGTAAACCACGGGACGCAGACCGCGGAGCGACAGCCCGATGGCGACGCCGACCATGAGATTTTCCGCGACCGTGGTCTCGACGATCATCGACTCCGGCACGCTGGAGAGCGTGCCCATCGCCCGGCCACGCTTCAACCCATAGCCGACGAAGCGCGTGCGCGGATCGCAGGCCAGCGAATTCATCGCGGCGGTGAGGGTGAAGTTATAGGAGGCCACGGTCACGGAGAATTTCAGGGACGAGCGAGAGTTGGTTGCAGTGGACGGTGCGCTCGGGGAGGTAGTCGACGCGCTCCTGGTCGAGGAGGTGCACGCGGAGCTGCACGGTTTCGGCGTTCCAGACGTTGAGGCAGGGCCACATGGGGCCGGTGACGCAGCCGATGATCGCGCGCGCGCGCTGGCTCTGACGGCCGATGGCGGTGACATCCATGTTGTGATCGCGCGTGCAGGGGATGGCGGCGATCAGTGAGGGCGAGGTGGTGACGACGGCGTGGCCCGCCTCGTAGAGCTTGAGAATGAGAAAGTCGAAGGCGGCGTTGCTGAAGTTGTGCCACTGGCCGCTGAGAGGCGGGGAATTCACCACCAGGATTTGCGGGATCCCGCCATCTCCGCTCGGGGCATGAAGCGCCGGATAATCGAAAAGGAGGTCGCTCGCACAGTGGATGGGGGACTCCAGTCCCATCATGCGGGCGAGGTGGCGGAACCAGTCGAGGTGGTAGGCGACGAAGTCGTTGCGCTGGGGGTGGGCGTACCAGTGACCGCCGACGCCGCGCCAGGCGTTGATGGCGCCCTGGCCGACCTCGGCGATCGACTTGACGGTAAGGTTGGGCAGATCCTGCCAGAGGGGATAGAGCTGGGCGAGATAATGGTCGGAGGCGCCGTGGGTGAATTGCACGTCGCGGTAGCGCTGGGCCATTTTCCTGAGAAAATGGAGGTGCACGAGGTTGTCGCCCAAGTGCAGGGCGTTGAACGTAGCGACGTGGCTCATTGCGGAGTGCGGATTGCGGATTTCGGATTCTGAAATCCGACGTGGCCTACTCGGCTTTGATCTGGCCGATGACTTGGCTGCAAAAATCCTCGGCGATGAGGTAGGCGAGGCCGCGGGCGTTGGCGGCATCGGCGAATACGGTGACGCTGATGGTGCCGGGGAGGTGCTGGTGGCTGACGTTGAATTGCCACAGCCGGCGGGCGTTGGGCGATTCTCCCGGCACCGCTGAGAGTTTTGGGGGCGGAGCGCCGGGCGGGGCCTTGACCTTGGTGGTGGGCACGCGCTTCGCCTCTTCCCCGTTGTCCTGGCGGTCGGCGAGGCTCATGCGGCCAATTTCGAGGCGCCGGCGGGGACCGCCGGCTTGAAGTTGATGAGGGCGGCGCGGAGTTTCTCGGCATCGACCGCGGGGTGGTTTTGCTCGAGCATCGCGACGACGGCATCGACGAGCTCGCCGACCTCGGGCGGATACGTGAGCATGCCGTGGTGGCGGAGCTTGATGTGCGTGGCGCCCATCACCTGGCCGCCGAGGGACTGCCAATCACTGCAGAGTTGCCAGTCCTCGCTGTCCCAATCGGGGAGCTTTTCCGCGGGGGTGTCGGCGGGCAGTTTTTCTCCCTGCACGCCGCTGTGAAAGTAGGCCCACCAGCGCTCGCCGGGAAACGGGTGGTTGGGTGCGGTCTTGAAGGGTTTGATCAGCGGGTGCTTTTCGCGGAGCGCGATGAGGACGTCGCGGTGCAGCAGCATGCACCCGGTGCCGCCGTGGGTGACGGCGGCGAGGCCGTGCTCGTCGGGGCCCTTGAATCCTTTAGGGATGTTGGCCACGAAGGTCGGACGGAGGCACTTCATCGCGTAGAAGCCGACGAGGAAGCGGTGGCCCAGCATCGCGAGGCGGTAGAGCTCCATGAGTTGCGACGGAGCCATCTCGATGTCGACGTCCCACCAGTGCGCGAGGACGGTTTTGTGCGGGTTTTTCTCGAGCCAGATGTTTGCCGCGGTGTTGCGGGTGCGGTCGACGTGGGAGTCGCCCTCGGGCATGATTTCGCCGGCGATGATCGGAAGCTCGCGGATGGAGCCGTCGGACATCCGGTAGTGCGCGGTGGCGGCGCGGCAACCGAGGAGGCTCCGCATGAAAAGGGTGGTGACCTTGGCGTCGTAGGTCGGCGCGAGGATTGTTAGCCGCCAGACGGGATCGAAAACGTCGACGGTGCGGCCGTTGACGATAGCGGTGGAACGCGGGGCGGGCGAGAGCGCGGCCAATTGGGGATTGCGGATTGCGGATTGCGGATCGGGCAAACCGGTTTCACGGGAGGGCGCAGAGGTCATTTGGTGTTCAAACGTGAGGCCGTCCATGATTGCTTCATGGCCGCCTCGAAATTCTCACGCGTGAGCGTGATGGTGGGTTTATCCAGTGCCGGAGTGCCGCGCACGAGAGCGGCGAACCACTCCTCGAAGGTCCGGGCAGGAAACACCCCAGC
>Ga0208783_10001073_pt1 | contig 16531 bp, 11 predicted proteins | sample DEB19_08_DNA_2_FD_184529 | JGI IMG/M metagenome (GOLD analysis project Ga0208783, IMG submission 184529) | Aqueous microbial communities from the Delaware River and Bay under freshwater to marine salinity gradient to study organic matter... | ecosystem: Environmental > Aquatic > Marine >...
CCCGTGGCCGCGACGCCCGGGCCGGTTCGCTCCCCGGCGGCCGACCCGGCACCGCCGCCGCCGACTCCCGCCGCGGCGTCGAGCGCAGTCGGGCCGTCGCCGTACGCTCCTGCTGCCGTCTCGTCGCCCGCGCCCTGATCGCGCGCCCCGGGTCGCGGCGCGTTCGAGGCGAGGACACCGAGACGCCGCGATCGCGGCGTCTCTCAGGCCAGGGCCGCCAGGTCCGGCCGGTGCTCGGGATCGATCGCGGGCACTCCCGCCGCGGCCGCGGCCTCGACCGTCGCCGCGCGCAGGGCCGACGCGATGGCGTCGGGGTCGGGCACGAGCCGGGCATCGGCCGCGAGGCCGATCACGATCTCCCGCCCCGCGTCGTGCCAGGCGATCGAGAGCCCGACGTTCCACGGCAGCGGCGCCAGCGGGATCGCGAGGCGCGGCCGCAATCCGCCGACGTCCCGCACGGCCGCGCGACGAGCCTCGAAGCACACGACGTTGACCGACTGCCACGCGAGGTTGGCCGCCGCCGAGCGCGCGGGCGCGGGCAGTGACAGCGCCGCGTCGAGCACCCGGTCGAGCCGCTCGCGGCGTTCGCGCGAGGACGGATCGCGCCGCGCGCGCCGGATCGCGGCGGCACGCTCGCGCAGCGGGCGACTGCCGACGGGCAGCGGCACGACCGTGCCGCGCGCGCGGTCCGAGGCGGTGCGGACCAGCACCTCGAGGTCGAGGTTCGACGTCGATCGTCCGCGGCGCGCCAGGTAGCGGCCGAGCGCGTCCGCGACGATCGAGAGCACGACCTCGTCCACGCCCGCGCCGATCGACTCCTCGATGCCGCGCACCACGTCGCGGCAGAGCCGGGCCCAGGCGACACGCCGTCCGCGCCCGACCGAGCCGTTGAGCGGAGTCTCGGGCGCCGGCGAGGCGACCACGCGCATCGCCGACTCGAACCACAGGGCCGCATCCATCGCGCGCTCCCGCGCGACTTCGGGGGCGAGCAGGTCGAGCGCGCCGCGCGCGGCGGCCACGATCCCCCCGAGTCGCGAGGGGGCTCCTTCGGCGGGCACGACCTCCGGGGTCAGGGGAGGGGGTCCGGCGACGACGGGCTCCAGCAGGAGGTCGAGTGCTGCGAGCCCGCCGGCCTCGTCGACCAGTCGCAGGTGCGCCTTCACGACCAGCGCTGCGCCGCCGTGCGGCAGCCCGTCGACCAGCACGACCTGCCAGTTGCGGTCGAAGGGCAGCGGTCGTGACCAGGCCTCCGCGAGCGCCTGCGCGAAGGCCGCCTGGTCGGCGGGCCCGGGCAGGGTGACGCGCTCGACGAGGGTCGCGCGTCCGCCCGTCGGCGTCGTGTCCAGCCGCAGCGCGGCCGCGAGCGGGCTCCGCGCCGGCGGCTCCGACAGGAGCGGGTGGGCTGCCATGCACGCGGCGATGCGGCGCTCGAGAGCGGCGATCGACGGGATCGAGTCGAAGACCCAGACCGAGCCGACGTGGAGCGGGTGCTCCTCGTCGCCGACCGCCTTCCAGCGCAGCCGCTCGTCCTCGGGCGAGCGGGTCGAGCTCACTTCGGCGTCTCGAACAGCTCGAGCACGCGCTCCGAGGGGCGCGCGATCACGGCCCGGCCGGCGCGGATCACGACCGGGCGCTCCATGAGCTCGGGATGTGCGAGCAGCACGTCGACCACCTGCGCGCGCGAGACGTAGTCCTTCTCGTCGAGCCCGAGTTCCCTGAAGCGCTTGTCCTTGCGCACGAGCGCCGCCGGCTCGCCGCCGAGCAGGTCGAGGAACCCCTCGAGCGTCTTCCGGTCGAGAGGCGCCTTCAGGTACTCGATCACCTCGGGATCGAGCCCGCGCTGCTGGAGGATCTCGAGCGCCCCGCGCGACTTGCCGCACACCGGGTTGTGGTAGATCCGCACCTCGTCGCTCATCGGCCGCGCTTAGCCCTGCCCTTCTTGCGGCGCAACGCGGCCGGGCGCTGCCCCGGGCTCGTCGCGCCCTCGTCCGGCCCCGCGCCCTCGCGCCCGTCGCCGCCTCCCGGCGCGGCGACCGGATCGACCTCGACCGCGTCGTCCCTCGTCCGCTTCGCGCGCGAGGTCGACGCGGCGGACCCGGGTGGCCCGGCCTCGATGCGCCGGGAGCCGCGGGAGGCCGCGAACAGGTAGCGCCAGAGCACGAAGCCGATGCCCGCCGCGACCGCCAGCGCCGCGAGCCGCGCCCACGGCAGGCCGCCCGACGGGCTCTCGTCGCTCGCGCCGCCGTAGACCTGCTTCGAGCCCCGCGGCGGCCTGCCCGCGGGCTCGACCGAGACCATCGTGAACTGCGCGGTGCCGGTGTTGAGCGAGCTGTATCCGCCGAGTCGCAGCGCGACCTTGATCGAGGTGTCGAGGTTGCCGGTCTTCACCCACAGGACGACCGGCGTCCACGGGCGCGTCCCGCGAAGCTCCTCCGAGTAGAAGAAGGTGTCCATGACCGAGACGTAGGCGCCCATCCGCTCGGTGCCGACGTTCTCGGTCCGGATCCAGGCCGAGACGCGGTACCAGGTCGATGGCGACACGCCGACCGACTGGATCCAGCTCGCGTCGTTGGGCTCGCGGCTGCGGATCGTCGCCGCGCCGATCCCGTTCTCGCTCTGCGCCCAGGTGAACTCGGTGGCGGTGGTCGACTTGAGCCACGACTCGTTCGACCAGCCCTCGGGCAGGCCGGAGGACGCGGCGGTGGCGAAGTCCCCGTTGCGCACGAGTTCCTGCACGGCCTGCGCGGTCCCGGCCGCGAGGGCGAGCACCATCGCGATCGCGGCCGGGACCACGGCGAGTCCGGACCGGCCGGCACGTGTTCGGAGTCGGCGGCTCATATCCAGTTCATGAAGCCGGAGCCCGAGATCCACATGCGCGACTGCCAGTCGGCCTTGGAGATCGGCGAGCCCACCCAGATGGGGAAGAGATAGGCCGTCACCGCGATCGCGGCGAGGCACCAGGTCGCGACGGCGATCGGGCCGACCGGGATCTTCGAGCCGCGCTTCGAGAAGACCGCGCCCTCGTACCCGACCAGCGCTGCGAGGAAGAGCAGCGGCGCCCAGGCCGGCGCGACGTTCACGCAGGCCGGCAGGACGCTCGCGAGCAGCGCGCCGCCTGCGAGCCCGCGCTCGATCGTCGAGCCCTCGCCTCGCCACAGACGGTCGAGCATCCAGGCGAGCGCCAGCAGCGCGAACAGCAGCGACGGCAGGTAGTGGTAGAGGAAGAGCGTTCGCGGGATCCAGACCCACGGCGCGACGTGGATCAGCCAGCCCGCCACGACGAACGCGGCCGCGGGCTGGCGCTCGCGCACCGCGACCCAGGCCGCGAGCAGCAGGGCCGGCACCGACGCCCACCAGATCGTCGGGTTGCCCGCGCCCCAGATGCCGGCGACGGTGCCGGGCACGTCGGCCGGGTCCTTCCAGAAGTACCAGACCGGCCGCAGCATGAGGGGCCACGTCCACCACTTGGAACTGTAGGGGTGGGTCATGGTCTTCACGGCTTCCTGGTACTCGGGGACCTTGATCGTGACGTACTTGAACAGGTCGAGCGGCGAGTGCCACCAGCCCCACAGGAAGTGCGGCAGGAACGTGAGCACGTAGACGGCGCTCGCCACCGCTCCCACGACGAAGACCGGGCGTGCGACGAACGGGATCCAGGGCACCTTCGACGCGAGCGCCGCCTGCCGCCCGCAGATCGCGATCGTGCCCAGCACGAGCAGGAAGCTGAAGAACGGGATGTAGAGCTTCGCCCCGACCGAGAGCCCGATCAGGATGCCGAGCGCGACCAGCCGCGGCACGTCCTGCAGCCGCCCGCCGCGGATCATGCGGATCAGCAGAAGGTAGGCGGCGACCGCCCAGGTGACGTAGTGGATGTCGATCACGGCGATCCGCGAGTCGACGATCAGCAGCCCGTCGATCGTCGCCAGCAGCCCGGCCGCGCCCGCCGCGACCGGCGAGAGGAACAGCGCGCGCGCGAGCCCGTACATGAGCGGCACGAGCATCGTGCCGACGACGGCGTTCACGATCCGCCAGCCCGTCGGCTGGTCGCCCAGCATCTCGATCCCGGCCGCGATCCCGAGCTTCGCGAGCGGCGGGTGCGGGTCCATGAAGTCCTTGCCGGCGATGTAGTTGCGTCCCTGCTCGACGAAGTAGACCTCGTCGAACACGATCTCGGGCGGACGGCCGAGATCGTGGAAGCGGATCACCGCGGCGGCGATCACGAGGGCGGCGAGGAGCGCCGCCTCGCGCGACGTCCACGCCGGCTCGCGCGCCGGTGCGGCCCCCGCCGCGGTGCGGCCCGCGGTCGCGCGCAGCGCCGCCGCGGCGGCCGCCGTCTCGACCCGCTCACGCTCCCAGCCCTCGTCGTCCGGAGCGAACGCGGCCTCCGTCGTCTCGCCGAGCGTGCCGTTCGCGCCCCGCCACATCGCCCAGAGCCAGGCGAGCATGCCGAGCACGCCGGCAGCGGACACCGTCATCCACAGCCATTCGGGCCCGGCCGTCGCGTCCTTCTGGAAGAGGTAGACGATCAGCTCGTTCGCGAAGAAGACCGCCGAGAGCCAGAGGTAGAGCCCGCCCAGCCATCCCCCGAGCCCGAGCAGCGCCGCGAACGGGAAGAAGGGATAGAGGTAGCGCTCGTGCATCCTCGTCAGGCACATGAACGCGACGAGGGTGGCCGAGGCGAGGATCGACGCGTGCGCCCAGCGCGTCGGACGCCGCAGGTAGGCGACGAAGAAGGCGAGCCCCAGCACCCCGCCGACCAGGTATCCCCAGATCTGCGTCGTGAGCCCCGCGACGACCGTCGCGTCGGGACGCCGCATGCCGAACAGCAGCGCCGGCAGGTTCATCGCGTTGACCGCGGTCTCGGCGTAGTAGCCGGTCGTCCCGGCGTAGAGGTCCCACAGCCAGCTCCACGGGCGGTCGCCCCGGAACGGGTCGGCGATCACGAACACCGTCGCGAACGCGGCGAGCGCCGCGAGCAGCGGCCGGCCGCTCTTCCACCAGCCGACCGGCCATAGGACGAGCAGCGGCACGATCAGCATCGCCTGCGGCTTGGTCAGGACCGCGACCGCGGCGAAGATCCACGCGAGCTCGTAGCGGCGCTCGCCCTGCGCGAAGAAGGCGAACAGGCAGAGCAACGCCAGCACCGAGTCGGTCTGTCCCCAGGCGGTCGAGTCGAGCAGCAGCGCGGGATTCAGCGCGAAGGCCATCGCGCCGAGCCACGCCGCCTTCTTCCCGGCGCCCCGCAGCCGGGCGAAGATCAGGCGCGCGACGGCGAGGTCGGCGAGCAGCGCGGGGAGCTTGATCAGGGTGACGAAGCCGGCGGCGCCGACCGAGAGGGCGCGCGCCGCGAGCCCGATCCACCACAGCACGTACATGTAGCCGGGCGGGTAGTCGGCGAAGTAGCCGGGCGCGTAGAAGCGGGCGGGCCCCTCGGCGGCGAGCTTCATCGACCACGCCTGGTAGGCGCCGATGTCGATCTTGTACTGCCAGATCGGCGCGACCAGCAGCTTCGCCGCGAGCAGGGCGAGCAGGATGCCGTCGAGCACGAGGCGTTCCTTGAGCGGCACGTCGGCGGGCAGTCGCGCGTAGCGCCACAGGCCGTAGGCGACGAGGCCCACCAGCATCAGGGAGGCGGGCAGGCCGACGGGAGTCGTCGACTCCTCGACCGGGCCGAACACGTAGTCTGCGTTGAGCGGCGGTCCGCCCTGCGCGGTGAGCTCGATCCCCGTGCACCAGCCTTCGCCCGCCGCGAGCGTGCCGAAGCTGCCGAGCCGGCACGCGACGTTCGCGGTGCGCTGGTCGGGCGTCGTCTTGAACCACATCTCGACGCGCTGCCAGCCGCTGTCGGCGCCGCGGATCACCTTGCCGCGGTCGAAGCCCTCCTGGAGCGACAGGCTCAGACCGGCGTCTCCCTCGGTCACGCCGATCGCGCGCAGCTGGCCGGCGAGCCGGTACCAGGTGCTCGGCTGGACCTGCACGACCTGGACCCAGGCGGCGTCGTTCGGCTTCGGATTGCGGACCACGCCGATGCCGAGCCCGCTCGGGTCGCGACGCACCTCGAAGCTCGTGTCGGCGGTCTGGCTCCAGGCGGTCGTCGCCCAGCCCGGCGCGGACGCCCCGGCGCCCTCGGCGAACCCGCCGTTCAGGACGACCGACTGGGCCCGGGCGGACGGCGTCGCGAACGCGAGCAGGAGGCCTGCCGCGACGAGGAGTCCGGCGGCGAACCGCCGCGCCGCTCGGCGTTGAATTGCAACGGGGGGGTGGCTAGGGTTCGCGACCGGAATGGATCGCGCGCGTCGCACGGCGGAAGTCGCACCCGCGACGTCGAACATCGGGGCTCTTCCCACGGTGGCCGTCATCCTCTCCGGTCTCGGCGCCGCCCTGGGAGCCGTCATCCTCTTTATCCACCAACGGATGGCTGCAAGCCAAGGGGCGTACACCAGCTTCTGCGACGTCTCGGCCAAGGTCTCCTGCGACGTCGTCCTCGGCAGCGTCTACGCGAACGTGCTGGGATTGCCAGTCGCCCTCTGGGGGGTCCTGGCGTGCCTCGCGGCCGGGGTCCTGGCCTGGACGATCGCGAGGTCGACGGGCACGGCCCGGCTGAACGCCGCCGCGGCACTCGTGGCGCTCGCGGCGGTCATGCTCGCGATCTCGCTCTGGTTCCTCTCGCTCTCGGCCTTCGTCATCCGGGTCGCGTGCCCGCTGTGCCTGTCGCTCGACGCGATCGTCCTCCTGCTGTTCGTCGCCTCGGTCGCGATCCTGCGAGGGCTGCGGTCGTCGGCCCCCGCCGGCTGGCCGTCGTGGGGCTACGTCGGAGCCGTCGCGGCGGCGGCGCTCGCCTCGGTGGCCGGCCTCGCCGGATTGCAGGTCGGCGCGCGTGCGTCGGGCGGCCCGCTCACGATCGCCGAGGTGCGCGAGCGCGATCCGCGCTTCTACGCGTTCTACGTGTCGCAGGAGGTCGTCGACTCGGTGCCGACCGACGGCGGCCAGTCGATCGGGCGCCCCGACGCGCCCGTCACGATCGTCGAGTTCACCGACTTCGAGTGCCCCTACTGCGCGCGCGCCTACCAGGACCTGAAGTCCGCGCTCGGCGACGCGCCGGACGTGCGCGTGGTCGTGCGCAACTTCCCGCTGAACGCGAAGTGCAACCCGCAGCTCCAGGCGGAGGTGCACGCGAACGCGTGCAAGGCCGCGGTCGCCGCCGCCTGCGCGGCGGCCCAGGGCAAGTTCGAGCAGTTCCAGGGACTGCTCTTCGAGAACCAGTCGAATCTCGACCCGGCCGCGCTCGGCGGCTACGCGGGGCGCGCCGGCCTCGACGGCGCGGAGTTCGCGCGCTGCCTCGAGTCGCCCGCGGCGAGCGCCGCGGTCGCCGCCGACGTGGCGGCCGGCGCGGCCTCCGGCGTGACCTCGACGCCCACCTTCTTCATCAACGGACGCCGAATCCCCGGGGGCTTCCAGAGCGCCGACCAGTACCGCTACGCGCTCGCGATCGAGCGCGAGCTGGCCGCGACCGCGGCCCCGAAGCCGGTGAAGCCCTGAGTCTCGGGCCGGCCGACGGCGCCTCACGGCTGCGGACCGGGTCGCCCGGGCCGGCGTCCCGTTGGCTTCCCGTCCTCGCGTGGGCTTCGCTGATCTCGTTCTTCTCGAGCGACGTCTTCAGCGGCGAGCACACCGGCGGCTTCCTCCTGCCGCTGGTGCGGAGCCTGCTCGCCTGGGCACCTGCCTGGGCGCCCGACGTCGCTCACGCAGCGATCCGCAAGCTCGCGCACGTGACGGAGTACGCCGTGTTGGGACTGCTCGTCGCGCGGGCCCTCGACCGTCCCTCGCGTACGCGGGACGTCGTGCTGGCCGGCGCTCTCGCGTTCTGCGCGGTTCACGCCTCGCTCGACGAGTGGCACCAGACCTTCGTCCCGAGCCGGGTCGGCTGCGTGGCGGACGCGCTTCTCGACACCTTCGGCGCGGCGCTCGGGCTCGCGCTCCTCGCGGCCGCCCGGGCGCGGTCCGAGGCCGTCAGGACTCGCCGGACAGCGACTGCTTGAGTGCGCGCAGCGACTCGAGTCGTTGCGCCATCGCGTCGAGCGCCACGAGCAGGGCATCGACCTCGTCGCGCGTCCGCTCGAGGTCCGCCGGGTCGAGCGGGGCGATCGCCGTCCGCAGCCGGTCCCACTGCGCGAGCAGGAGGTCGACGTCTCCCGCGCCGCCCGAGGCGGCCTCGATCTCGACCGCCGCCACGCGTCGCAGCAGCGCTTCGGTCCTGCGAAGGAGGTCGTCCATCCGGGCCCCCGGTCAGGCGCTGCGCTTCGCCGGCGCGAGAGGCAGCCCGCGCTGCAGTCTCACCCCGAGTCGCTCCAGTTCCGCCTGGAGCACGCGCAGCTTGCGGCCCGCTCGTCCCGCCACGCGTCGCAGGTCGCCCGCCTCCTCGTCGAGAAGCGACTCGTAGTAGGCGCGCAGCAGGTCGTCGCGGCGCAGGGACGTCGGCACGGCGACGCGCTCCTCGGTCGACGATCCATGGATCCCGAGCGGCGCCTCGTCCTCGTCGCGACTCGCCGGCAGCGGCGCATCGGGGCGCTCGGTCGCCCCGCCGGTGGCGAGCGCGTGCCCCCGGCTCGCCGTGGTCTGCGGCTCCGCTGCGACCATCGCTTCGCGTCTCGGCCGGCCTGCGTCGCTCGCGGACGGCCCGCCGCCGGCCGCCGCGGGATCGGTCGGAGCGGCAGCCCGCGGCAGCGCGGTGCCCGGGGCCGCCGTCGCACGCGACGCCAGCGCGGCCGCGGTCGCCGGGGTCCGCACCACGGGGCGCGTCCCGTGTGCGGCATCGCCGTGTCGCGGACGAGGCTCGCGCGCGCCCAGGTGGGCCGCGACCCTCGCCCGCATCGCCTCGCGATCGGCGCGAGCGGAGGCCTCGGTGCGAACGCGGGCGAACGCCGGGTCGGCGAGTACCGCGGTCGCGAGCCGCGCCTTCTCGCGCCAGAGCACCCACCCCATCGTCTCCTCGGACAGGTCGGGGCCGGCGGGAGACGACCACGTCGCGGCGAGGTCGCGCGCCTCGTCCCGCAGGGCCGGGAGCCTGTCGTTGGGTACCTGCGAGAGGTCGAAGACGAGGTCGTCGACGAGGGCGGTCGCGACCGCTCCGGCGAGCGGGGAGAGGCGCACCTCCGCCTGCCCGGTACGCATGAGGAGATCGCGCGAGAGACCGAAGCGTCCGGCGAGCTCGCGCGGCTCGACCGACGTCGTGGAGAAGACGAACAGGTCGCGCAGGCGTCCGTCGCCCGCGAGCAGGCCCAGCAGCTCCGCCTCGCCGTCGGGCGTCGTCGACTCGATCTCCGCCACCAGCACCGAACCGCGTTCGGGGAGGTCGGCGGCCCGCACCGACGACGGACCGCTGCCGAGTTCCGCCCCCTCGACGCGCAGCATCAGCGCGGGGCGTCCGGTGAGCACGTGGAGCAGGATCGCGAGCTGCTCGCGACCCGACCCGCGCGCGCCCGCGACCAGCATCGAGCGGACCGACCGCGCCTGGTGCAGGGCCCCGGGAAGCGCGTCGACCACGCTCGAGGGCACCGGGGCGAAGTCGGGGGACACGTCGCGCACGACCCCGACCAGGTCCTGCTGCAGGAGCCATCGCGCCGCGCGCCCGAGGAAGCGGACCTGTCCCGGGGAGAGGCCGTCGATCGAGATCGCGCCGTGCGCGAAGTCCCACTCGCCCTTCCACAGTCCGAAGAAGCCCCGGCCGTCGCCGCGCTCGTGCAGGGTGCGCAGGTAGGTCCGGCGCTTGCTCGCGACGTACTGGAGGAATCGGTCTTGGCTCTGGAAGCGCATCCGGTGGCCGAGACCAGCGGTAGCCCATCGCGGCGAGGGGGGTCAATCGCGACGAGCCTGCGGCGGCCGGCTCTCCACAGCCCTTCCCGATTGCGATAGGGAAAGGCCATGAAGCGACGCTCGTCCCCGATCGCCCTGCTGGCCTGGGCCGCGCTGCTCGCCGGCTGCCCGTCGTCGTCCGGACCGCCTCGCACGGCCTCCGCTCCCGCGGCGCCGCAGGCCTCCCCGGGCGTCGATCTCGGGAGCCTCTCGGGCAAGATGGTGGCGCGCTACGGAAGCGAGACCTACACCGCCGACGACTTCGCGGCCGACCTGCTCCACGTGCCCGAGCGCAACCGGGTTCGGATGACGCCGGACTCGCGCCGCGACTTCGTCGTGAACCGCGTGGTCTCGGAGCTCGTCGTGCGCGACGCGCAGGCCAAGGGGCTCGCCGACGATCCCGAGATCGAGCGCCAGGTCGCCGAGCTGCGCCGCCGCCTGATCGTCCAGAAGATGCTGCACGACCTCCAGCAGATGCCGGTCGTCGACGACGACACCGTCCGGCGCTTCTGGGCGGAGCACCCCGAGCGGTTCTCCGCGACCACGATCCACGCCCGCCACGTGCTGCTCGGCAGCGAGGCCGAGGCGAAGGCCGTCCGCGACCAGCTTCGCGCCGAACCCGCGACCTTCCCGAGGATCGCGCAGGAGAAATCGACCGACGCGGCCTCGGCCCGCCAGGGTGGCGACCTCGGCTGGTTCGGCCGCGGCCGGATGGTGCCGGAGTTCGAGGAGGTCGCCTTCACGCTCCCGGCGGGCAAGGTGAGCGACCCGGTGAAATCGCCCTACGGCTGGCACGTGATCCGGGTCGAGGAGGTGAAGCAGGGCGAGCCCGACCCGTTCGACCAGGTGAAGGAGCAGATCCGGCTCATGCTCCGGAACCAGACCGTCCAGGCGCGGGTCGACGCCTACCACGACCAGTTGAAGGAGCAGATCCGGCTCATGCTCCGGAACCAGACCGTCCAGGCGCGGGTCGACGCCTACCACGACCAGTTGAAGGAGGCGGCCAGCTTCGCGATCGACGAGCAGGCGATCGAAGAGGTCGGAAAGGCGATCGCCGCGACCTCGCCGCCGGCCGCGCCGGAAGGACTGCACGGCATGCCCGCGCCGCACTGAGGGCGGGCGCGCCGGGAGGAAGTGCTCGCGACCCGTCGGCGCGCACTTCGCGCGTTGCGAGGAGTCCGACGGGATCCGGCGGGCCTCGGAAGCCCCGCGGGAACGGACCTCCGGGGCGGCTCCGGCCGCCCCCGGCGTCAGCCGCGGCGAAGCCGCCGCGCGTCGCCGACGCGGATCGTGAGCGCCTCGCGGTCGAACAGGTCGAGCAGCGCGAGCGCGTACTTGCGGCTCGCCGAGATCAGGCTCCGGTACTCGGCGACGGTGATCTCGGGCTGCGCGGCGAGCCGCTCGAGGAGCACCGCCTTCGCGCGGTCGAAGGCGGGGACGTCGTAGAAGAGGTCGGGTGCGACCCGCACGACGCGCTTCGCCGAGAGCAGGACGGCGGCGAGCGCGAGCAGTCGTGCGGAAGGGACGCCCAGCACGGCTTCGAGCTGCTTCAGGTCGGGCGGCGTCGTCCCGCCCTCGGCGATCGCGCGGTGCATGCGCTCGGCGAGGGCCGCGTCGTCGTCTTCGAGGCGCACCGAGTGGGTCGGGAGACGCAGCAGCGACTCCTCGCGCACGACTCGTCCCTGCGCTGCGAGCAGGTCGACCACCGGGCGGAAGAGCTTCGGCGGCAGGGCGACCCGCAGCCGCGAGCGCGTCGACTCGAGGTCCATGCCCGCCTCCAGCGGATGGACCGCGTGGAAGCCGTCGAGCACCTCCACGACCAGCGCCCCGAGCTGCTTCCACTTCGCGCGCGTCGTCCACGCCTGCGGATCGGCCCGCGACGGCAGCGGCACGACCTCGGCCGACTCGAGCCCGGCGGCGCGCACCTCGGCCGGGGTGCGGCTCAGGCCCTGCGCCAGGTACTCGGTCGGCGCCGCGAACTCGTGCAGGAGCTCGAGAAAGGCGTGCACGCGCGCGGGCAGGGCGCCGTCGCGCAGCGCCGCGAGCCCGTCGAGGAGCCCCGCCTCGCTCGCCCGGTGGCGTCGCGCGAACGGGTGCAGCACGACGCCGCCGCCGCTCGTGCGCGAGGCGGCTCCCGCCCGCACGATGAAGCGGTCGCCGTGCGCGACGACGACCTGGTCGTCGAGCACGACCTGGCAGAAGGCGCGCTCCCGGGCGCCCACCTCGCGCGCCCCGCCCAGCATGACGATCCGCCCGGGCACCTCCGCCGTCCCCGCGTAGACGCGGATGCGGTCGAAGCTGCGGACGACGTTCTTCGCGCCGCCCCGCGTCTCGAACCAGCAGTCGAAGCGGTCGGTGGTGAAGTCGAGGCGCGGGTCGACCAGCACCTGGCCGCGGACGGCCTGGTCGCGCTCGAGGCCCGGCAGGTTCACGGCCACGCGCTCGCCCGCGCCGGCCTGCGGCACGCGTTCGCCGTGCACCTGCACGGTGCGCGCGCGCGACTCCAGGTCCCCGGGGCGCACGGCGACCGGGTCGCCCTCGCGGATCTCGCCGGCGATCGCGGTACCCGTGACGACGAGCCCGTGTCCCCGGAGCGGGAAGGCCCGGTCGATCGGCATGCGGAAGAGCCCGCGTGCCTCGCGCGGCGGGAGCGCGCGGATGCGATCCGCGAGCACGTCCCGCAGCTCGTCGATGCCGTCCCCGGTGGTACTCGAGACCTCGACGACCGGCGCCTGCTCGAAGACGGTCCCGGCCGCGAGGATCGCGACCTCCTCGCGCACCTCGCGCCGCCGCGCCGGGTCGACGAGGTCGCACTTCGAGAGCACGAAGACCGCGTCGCGCACCCCGAGCAGGTGCACGATGTCCATGTGCTCCTCGGTCTGCGGCATGACGCCGTCGTCGGCCGCGACCACGAGAAGGACGAGGTCGATGCCGTGGGCGCCCGCGAGCATGTTGCGCACGAAGCGCTCGTGGCCGGGCACGTCGACGACGCCGTGCCGCCGGCCGTCGAGCTCCAGGTGCGCGAAGCCCAGGTCGATCGAGATGCCGCGCTCCTGTTCCTCGGGCAGTCGGTCGGTGTCCTGTCCGGTCAGCCGGCGCACGAGCGCGGTCTTGCCGTGGTCGACGTGCCCGGCCGTGCCGATGACGATCGCGCCCGGAGCGCGCGTCGCGCTCGCCGACGGCGCGGTCACGAAAGCGTCCCGGAGAAGGCGGGCACGAGGTCGTCCGCGCGCAGCACTGCCTTCACGTCCAGCAGGAAGCGCTCGCGCGCGACCCGGCCCAGCACCGCGGGGCGTGCCGCGCGGAAGATCGCCGCGATCCGGCCGGCGTCGAGCTCCGGGTGCTCGATCGCGACCGCCCGGCTGGGCAGCCGGGCCCCGGGCTGGGCGCCGCTGCCGATCTCGGCCTCGGACTCGACCACGTCGAGCCGGAAGCCCGCGGGCAGCGCGGCCTGCAGTCGCTCGCAGGCCTCGCGCGCGATCTCGTCGAGCAGCGACACCGGCCGCAGGAGGAAGCCGAGCGCCGGGATCTCCTCTCCCGGATCGCGAGCGCCTCGCCACGCGTCCAGCGTCGCGGCGAGCGCGGCGACGACGAGCTTGTCGACCCGGAGCGCCCGGCGCAGTGGGTTGCGGCGCAGTCGCGCGACCAGGTCCGCGCGCCCCGCGGCGATGCCCGCCTGCGGACCGCCGAGCAGCTTGTCGCAGCTGAAGACGACGAGGTCGGCGCCGTCGCGCAGCGAGTCGGCGGGCCGCGGCTCGCGAGGCAGCCCGAAGGTCGAGAGGTCGACCAGCGCGCCGCTGCCGAGATCCTCGACCAGCGGCACTCCGCGCTCCCGCGCGAGAATCCCGAGCGCGGCGAGCGGCGCGCGCTCGACGAAGCCCTCGACGCGGTAGTTGCTGGGATGGGCGCGCAGCAGGAAGCCCGTACGACGCCCGATCGCCGCCGCGTAGTCCTCGACGCGGGTGCGGTTCGTCGTGCCGACCTCGCGCAGGGTGGCGCCGGCCCGCTCGAGCACGTCGGGCAGGCGCAGCGCGCCGCCGATCTCGATCATCTCGCCGCGCGACACGACGACCTCGCGTCGGCGTCCGAGCGTGTCGACCACGAGCAGGAGTGCTGCCGCGGCGTTGTTGACCACGACCGCGTCCTCGGCGCCGGTGATCGCGCGCAGGCGCTCGGCGATCGCCCGGTCGCGCTCGCCCCGCTCGCCCGTGTCCAGGTCGACCTCGAGCGCGCAGGGCTCGGAGGCGGCCCGAACGAGCGCGTCCACCGCGCGCGCGCCGAGCGGGGCGCGACCGAGATTCGTGTGCAGGATCGTGCCGGTCGCGTTGACCACGCGCGGCGGGTGGGCGTCGAGGTCCTCCGCGAGGCGATTCCCGGCGCGCTCGGCGAGCGCCTCGCAGGAGATCGGCGCGGGTGCATCGCCGGCGAGCATCGCCCGGCGGGCCTCGTCGATCTCTCGCCGCAGCGCGCCCACGAGCAGCGCGCGCGGCCAGCGATCGAGCAGCGGCCGCGACGCCTCGCTCGACAGCACGGCATCGACGCCCGGAAGCGCACGCGGGTCCATCGGGGGCGGGATAGCAGTCCCGACCCGCGATCTCCCGCCGCGCGGCGCTCAGGCGCGCGAGCCGAACGACTGCAGGCGGCTCCGCACCGTGCCGAGATCGCCGGTCTCGATCGGGACGCCGGCCGAGAACGCGATCACCTGCCCGCTCTGCGGCGAGAGACGGGGCCCCGGGAAGAGGATGCCCAGCAGGTTCAGCGGGTCGGCAGCCGACACGACGAGCGGCTCGCCCGGATCGGCCTTGCGCCGGATCGCGCGCAGCGCCTCGACCGCCTCGGGCAGCGCGTACTGCTCGCCGATCGGGCCCGCGACGAAGCGTCCTCCGCGGATCTCCCCGCGCGCCTCCATCCTCCGCAGCGCGCCGAGCAGGAGTCGCCAGGGCGGCATGACCGCCTCTCGCGCGACCACCTCCCGCAGGACCACGCCCCAGCGCCGCAGCAGCACCCGGGCCATCGACTCCGCGAGCGCGGGCGACACCTCGGCGTCACGGACCTCGCCCGGAGCCCGTGCCTCGCCTCCGACGTCGCGCACGCGGAGCAGCGCCCAGCGTCCGGCCGGGACGCTGCGCGCACGCGCCCGTCCGCCGGTGATCGCGCGCAGCCGGGGTTCCGCGCGCCGCTTGTCGTCGGGCAGCAGCAGCGTGCGCAGACCGGCGAACCCGTCGCCGCTCACGAGCCCGCAGGACACGAGTTCCCAGAGCGCGTCCTCGGCCGCCGAGGGTAGGAGACCGGTCGAGCGGGCGATCTCGGAGAGGAACGAGGCGCCGTCGCGCGCGAGCAGCGCCATCACGTCGCGCGCGGCCTCCGACAGCGCGGACGCGGGCGACACCCGCCAGAGCGCGTCGGCTGCCTCTCGAAGGGGCGCGAGTTCCTCGCGCAGGAGCAGCGCGAGCGGCGCGTTGCGCGTCGGAGCGGTCCGCCTCCGACGGCTCGCCGTGGCGGTTCCGCGCCGCCCCCCGACGACACCCGCCGATGCGGTCTCCGCCTCGTCGGCCGTCGCGCCCCGGAGGAAGCCAGGCGGCGAGAGGCGCCCCCAGGCGACCGTGCCGGAGAAGCACGCGTCGTCGAGCAGCGATCCCGCGTAGCGCTCGACCCGCAGCGGGAGCACCGCGCGCTCCCAGGCCGGTGCCGGCAGCTCGAATCCGTGGAGGCGGGCGACCACCGCGGCGAGACCCTCGCGGCCGTGGAGGCGGGTGCCGGGCGCCGCGTGCTGCCACTCGAAGAGGAAGCGCGCGAAGTCGGCGATCGTGACCGGGTCGATCTCGCGCCGCAGGCGGCCGAGCGTGCCGCGGTGGATGCGCGCGAGCAGGCGCCGTTCGCACCACTCCTCCTCGCCCGCTCCCGGGACGAAGCGTCCGCGCAGGACGGCGCCGTCCATCTCGAGGCGCGCGAGCGCGCTCGCGACCGCCCCTCCTTCGAGCCCGAGCCGGCGCGCGAGGGCGGGCACGGTGACGGGACCGAGTGCGTCGATCCAGCCCCGCACCGCGAGGCGGACGCAGTCCTCCGCATCGGGTGCGTCGGGGACCCCGCGCGGGACCGCGACCTCCCGCTCCCAGCTCGCCCCCGCAAGCGCGCGCCGCGCGACGTCGGCGCGCTCGGCCGCGACGGCCGCGCGCACGGTCGTCCCGTCCGCGGGCGAGGTCCAGCGCAGCACGCCCGCGCGCGCACCTGCGAGCAGCCGGTCGAGGAGCGGCTCCCAGCCGTCCGCGAGTGCGTCGAGCGGCAGCCACACGAGCCCGTGGAGCGCGTCGTGGAGCTCGTCGTCGTCGCGCACGTCGGGCCAGGCCTGCCGGCGCACCTCCTCGATCGAGTCCACGTCGAGCGCGCCGATCCCGTCGGCGAGGCTCGGGTCCGATCGGCGCAGGTTCACGGCGCGTGCCCGGCGCTCCTCGAGCGGCGCGTCGTCGAGGAAGGCGTAGGGGTTCGCGTTCAGCAGCTCGTGCGCCATGGGCGAGGGCGCCGCGGTCTCGACCGAGACGGTCTCGATCGCGCCGGTGCGGACGTCTTCGAGCACCGCGCGCAGGCCGTCGATGTCCATCGCGTCGTGCAGGCAGTCGCGCAGGGTCTCGTTCACGAGCGGGTGATCGACCGGCTCGATCGGTCCCATGCGGTTGTCGCC
>Ga0208783_10001075_pt1 | contig 16511 bp, 23 predicted proteins | sample DEB19_08_DNA_2_FD_184529 | JGI IMG/M metagenome (GOLD analysis project Ga0208783, IMG submission 184529) | Aqueous microbial communities from the Delaware River and Bay under freshwater to marine salinity gradient to study organic matter... | ecosystem: Environmental > Aquatic > Marine >...
GGAAGCTGCAAAGCTGGAAGAGAAGGAAGCAACAACACGCCGCAGAACCATTGAAGATCAGATTGTTCAGGCCATGGCCTTGCCGGAGAACCTGGAGGGTACCACCACCGAGCGAGCCGGGTTCTACGAAATAAAGATAGCTAGCAGGCTTGACCGAAAGGTCAATTCTGATAAGCTGCAAGCCATAGCAGAGGAAGCCGGTTTAACCGAACACCTCGCCAGTCTGTTCAGATGGAAGCCAGAGATCAACATGAGCGTGTGGAAGTCTGCTCATGAGTCAATCACAACTCCTCTGCTTGACGCAATTACCACCACGGCCTCACGGCCATCTTTTGCAATTACACGAAAGGACTAATCATGGCATTCCTCTCTCAATCATTTGACGTTTCCGACCTGCCAGAAGCTAGCAAGAACTTTAGCCCCCTGCCTGCTGGCTGGTACTCTGCGACCATTTCCGGCGCAGAAGTAAAGGAAACCAAGTCAGGAACGGGCGAGTACATTGCCGTAAAGTATTCAATTACTGGCCCTACTCACGAAGGCCGCGTCATTTTTGGCAATCTCAACATCAAGAATGAGAGCGCAATAACTGAGGATATTGGGCGTCAGCAACTCCGCGAAATTATGCGAGCAATCGGGCTTGCCCGCGTTACCGATTCTGACCAGTTGATCGGCGGAAACTTGGTCATCAAGCTGGATGTAAAAGCCGATGAGAAGTATGGTGATTACAACAAGGTCAAAGGGTTCAAGGCTGTTGTAGACGCAATCTCTGGCTTGCCTTCTGCCGCACCTTCTGCGCCCACGAACGCAAAAGCTGCACCTTTTTGGGTTAAGAAGTAAGTTTCGGGGGGAAAGCTTTGCTGTGCCAGAGGTTGGTCTATTGGTGATGTGGCTAGAGGGACTTGAGTGCCGCCACGGGCAATACTTGGGTCTCCGTGAGTTCGAATCTCACCAGCGAGGCAAGTACCCCCACCCAAAAAAAAGCCCCTCATGAGAGGGGCTGTTGCAACTGCTTTTTAGGCAGAAACGGAGGACAAATTGCAAATTCCAGAACTTGATTCTATACCAACTTTGATCGACGAAGTACACGAGGCAAAACAAGAAAGACCACGCCCTCACCTTGGCGCGTCAATGCTGGGTCACAAGTGTGACCGCTGGCTGTGGCTGTCATTTAGGTGGGCGGTCGTTGAAAAGTTTTCTGGCCGCATGTTGAGGCTATTCCGCAGGGGTCACAATGAAGAGCAGCAAATTATCAATGATCTTCGCGCAATTGGGCTTGATGTTAGGACTCCCTCTGAAGGCCAGAGCCGGGTTGATTTTGATTGCCATGTGTCTGGCTCGATTGATGCCCGTATTGAAAAAGGCGTGCCAGGTGCTGTTAAGACTCCTCACATCGCTGAGTTCAAGACTCATTCGTTAAAGTCTTTTAATGAGTTGAATTCAAAGGGTGTGCAAGCCGCCAAGCCGATGCACTGGGCTCAGATGCAGGTTTACATGTGGGGCACTGGGTTGGATCGTGCTCTGTATGTGGCGGTCTGCAAAGATGATGATCGGCTCTACACAGAGCGTGTGCGCCTGGACAAGGAAGCTGCTCAGAAGTTTGTGGATCGGGGCCGCCGAATCACTTTGTCTGACCGCATGCCGGAGCCGTTGAGCGTTGATCCAACATGGTACGAGTGCAAATACTGCCCAGGCCATGATCAATGTTTTGGCAGCAAGACCACCAAGGAAGTGAACTGTCGCACCTGTGCGCATTCATCGGCTTTGAGTGATAGCACGTGGCATTGTGCTAGGTGGGATGACATTATTCCAACTGATGCACAGCACCACGGATGCGAGGCTCACGTGCTGCACCCGGATCTGGTGCCTTGGGAGCGTAAAGACAGCTCAAACGAATGGCAGGCTGTTTACGTCATCAAAGGCAAAACGTTGGTTAACGGAGAACCAGGGCCGGGGGTGTACTCAAGCAAAGAGTTGCTGGCCAACGCCGAGGCTTGTGCAGATGAAGAAGTTCAGAAACTTAGGGCCGAATGGCCGGGGGCTAGGGTGACGGGATGAAAACAGAAAATGAATATCCAAAAATACTCGACGCCTGCTGCGGTGGCCGGATGTTTTGGTGGAACAAGGAAAATCCTGACGCGCTTTTCATGGATTGCAGAGAAGTTGAGAAAGGCGCATTTCAAAACAACTGGAACCCAGGATGGTGCGTTAAACCAGACGAGATTGCAGACTTTCGTGATATGCCTTTTCCAGATGGTGTGTTCAAGATGGTTGTTTTTGACCCGCCACACTTAACCAGTGGTTCAATGAAAAGCGTGATTAACAAGAAGTATGGTCTTTTGAACAAAGACACTTGGAAGGCAGACATTGTTGCCGGTTTTACCGAGTGTTGGCGTGTTCTTGCACCGGGCGGAGTTTTGATCTTCAAATGGAATGAGGCAAACATTAAAGCCAAAGATTTGCTTCGTTCTTTTCCGGCAGAACCTTTGTTTGGTGACTTCACGGGTAAAACTGGAAGCACCATTTGGGTTACGTACATGAAGACTTGCAAAAATTCAGGCGCAATGCCTGGGGCGAGGGTGACTGGATGAAAGTACTAATTGCTTGTGAATACTCCGGCGCTGTGCGAGACGCATTCATTGCACGAGGGCATGACGCCATGAGTTGCGACCTTTTACCAACTGACACGCCCGGGTCGCACTACCAAGGGAACGTGTTCGACATCATCAACAACGGGTGGGATCTGATGATCGCTCACCCGCCATGCACACACCTGTCAGTGAGTGGGGCACGGCACTTCGAAGCGAAGCGCAAGGATGGACGCCAGCAAGCAGCGGTTGATTTCTTTATGGCGCTGGCCAACGCGGACATCCCTCGTATGGCCATCGAGAACCCGATCTGCATCATGTCAACTGTTTGGCGCAAGCCCGACCAGATTGTTCATCCTTGGCAGTTCGGACACGGAGAAACAAAAGCAACTTGCCTTTGGCTGAAAGGTCTACCGCTACTTACGCCGACCGACATCGTTGAAGGCAGAGAGGCCCGGATTCATCGGATGCCCCCATCGACTGATAGATGGAAATTACGTTCCAAAACGTATCAAGGGATTGCAGACGCTATGGCCGCTCAGTGGGGGAGCATATGAAGCTACGCGACTATCAACAACGCACTATCGATCAGCTCTACGCATGGTTTGCTGCGGGCAACGAAGGCAATCCTTGTTTGGTGCTTCCCACCGGATCAGGTAAGAGCCATATCGTTGCTGCGCTGTGCAAAGATGCTTTGCAGCAGTGGCCAGAGACCAGGGTTTTGATGCTCACTCATGTGAAGGAGCTGATTGAGCAAAACGCGGAGAAAATGAGACTCCATTGGCCTGGGGCGCCAATGGGTATTTATAGTGCAAGCATAGGTAAAAAGCAACTTGGTGAGCCGATTACCTTTGCCGGCATTCAGTCGGTACGAAGTAAGGCCAAGCTGTTGGGACACATTGACTTGGTGCTGATTGATGAGTGCCACCTAGTGAACCACAAAGAGGAGGGCGGTTATCGTACTCTGCTGGCCGAGTTAAAGATGATCAACCCAGCCATGCGGATTGTTGGTCTTACGGCCACACCCTACCGCCTGGGGCATGGTTTGATCACTGACAAGCCCGCGTTGTTTGATGATCTGATTGAGCCGGTTAGCATTGAGGAGCTGATTCACAAGAAGCATTTGTCCCAATTACGTTCAAAAGTAACCAAGTCTCAGCTAGATGTCGCTGGTGTACACAAGAGGGGCGGAGAGTACATAGAGTCCGAGTTGCAGGCCGCAGTAAACACGGACGAGAACAATCTAGCTGCTGTGCAAGAAGTCATTAGGCTGGCAGGAGACCGCAAGGCGTGGCTGTTCTTTTGTGCTGGCGTGAAGCATGCTCATGCGGTTGCCGATGTGCTGAATGATTGCGGAGTGACTGCAAAGTGCATTACAGGGGAAACCCCTAAAGCAGAGCGGGAAAATTGTCTAAAGGAGTACAAAGCCGGGCAAATCAGGGCATTAACCAACGCCAATGTGCTAACGACGGGCTTTGATTACCCTGATATTGACCTGATTGCCATGCTTCGGCCGACGATGTCTCCAGCTCTTTACGTTCAGATGGCCGGCCGAGGTCTCAGGCCGAAGAGTCACACCGATCATTGTCTAGTTCTGGACTTTGCCGGGGTGGTCAGTACGCACGGGCCAATTACCAACGTCCAACCACCTAAGAAGGCTGGATCCGGTAACGGTGAGGCACCTGTTAAGGTTTGCGATAACTGTGACGAGCTGTGCGCTATCTCTGCGACAACTTGCCCGGCATGCGGACACCCTTTCCCGCCACCAGTCAAAAAGGAGTTGACTCTCCATCTTGACGACATCATGGGCATTGAAGGGATTGAGATGGAGGTCACCAGCTGGACGTGGCGCAAGCATTTAAGCCGCACCAGTGGAAAAGAGATGTTGGCTGTGACTTATTACGGGGGGCTGAGTGATGTCCCTGTGACCGAGTACTTGCCAGTCATGCATGATGGCTATGCGGGCCAGAAAGCTGCGCAAAACTTCATCACTATCGCCAGAAGCGCAGGAGTTCATACAAGTGCGCAAGGCTTGGATGAAGCAGTTGCATCAATGAAGGGTTCACATCCCCCGTCACTGGTGGAGTACAAAAAGGATGGCAAATTTTACCGAGTGATACGGAGAGAATGGAAATGAGCAGACCGCCAGAACCTGAAGTTGTCGTACTGTTCAGAGCAAGAAAGAAAGAACCCGTGCCGAGGTGTTGCCACACTTGCGACAACTACAACGAAGCTGGGTGGTGTGCGCTGTTTGATGTGAAACCGCCTGATGAATTTACCAATTGTTTAAATTCTTGTCCTGAGTGGATAGAGGAGGTTCCATTTTGAACAAGCAAGAAAAACTGAAATTTGAAAGAATATCTAGGCTGTTGGAAGTAGAGCGTAAACGTGCAGAGCAAGCATGGGAGGGATATCGGTCTGCTCTGTACCAACTTGTTGATTTGCAGATGAAAATGGAACTCATACAGAAAGCAATCAATGGAGAAGAATGACATCCCAACAGAACACGAAGAACAACGAGAGTTCGTGAAGTGGTTCCGCCAGCATTGCAAAGGGGTGCGGATCATTGCAATCCCGAACGGAGGAGCCAGAAGCATTTCAACCGCTGCCAGGTTAAAGGCTGAAGGCGTGTCAGCAGGTGTACCGGATCTGTTCATCCCTGAATGGAACGTCTGGATTGAGATGAAGCGCAAGAAGGGCGGAGTAATTAGCCCAGAACAGACGGACTGGATAGCCTACTTGCGCAACATTGGTTACCTGGTTCTCGTATGCAAAGGCGCCGAAGTTGCAAAAGAACACATCTTGGAATTCTGCAATGAAGAAGAATAGAGATCGCCCAACCTACTCGCATTGGGATCTGTTGATGGCTAGTGCAACAGAGCCTATCCCGAAGGCAAAGCAAAGGCATCACTTGCTCAAGATGTACGAGGGGCTTAGGTCGCTTGAGCAAGCCGAGGCACCAACGTTCCACGACTGGATTGCCTGCTCTGATGCCGTGAACATGATGGAGACCTTGACCGAAATGGGTGTGTGTTCAGATGCCAGCGGTCTACTGAATGACGCCATAAAAGCCCTTGCTGAGGCTGGAGAGCGTTACAAGAAGCACAATGTGCTCAGGCTTACCGGAGAGGGGATAGCAGCACTCCGGGCTGTCTTGGAAGACTATGCGGAAGTCATCACATCGGTGCCCGCCAGGACGTTAATGCAATGCCACGTCAGAACAGAGGCTAGGTTCAGGGATCTACTGGCAGGCAGGGGCCGAAAGGATGACATTGTTGTAAGACCGTTCAATAAATAATTGACATTGTGTTGTCAAATCTGCACAATACACACACCGCAACCAAACAACCGGAAGGACTCCAAATGTTTTGCTCTAACGACACCGATCTGAACGAATATTTCAAGCGTCAAGAGGAAGCGGAAAAAAGATATCAAGGCGCACGTGCTCGAGTTTTGAATGATATGGACTCTGCCGAGATTGACGTCGGTGAAATTCTGTGGGCTTTTAAGCAGTTCGAGCAGAATTTGATGACTGCCCAGCAAGTTGGCGAGTTCATCATTGAGCATTGTGATGGCATCGTTGACGCCAAGATAGAAAAGCTGCTGTAAGTTTTTGGGGGTCTTAAAAGGTAAGACTTGGTGAGCCAAGCGCCCCCGCCATTAAATTCGAGAAATCTAATGCAAAAAAAACAAGGCAGAGGCGAAGATATGCTGAGGGCATTAAAGGAGTTCGGCCCGATGACCAGCGTAGAAATTTGTGCGCAGATTGGCACAACTAAAAGCAGCAGCGGTGCAATTCTTGGCCGCTTAATGAGGCAAAGCGTTACTAAACCAAAACGGGTGTATATCCTTGACTGGACTTACGATTCTGAAGGAGCTAGGCGGTATCCTAGACCGATTTACGCGATAGGCGACAAGAAGGACAAGTTGATGCCAAAAGCATCGCCTGCTGAAAACCAACGGCGGTACAAGCAGAAAAAATCCAAGATGGTAAACAGCGTGTTCCAGCTTGGTGTTCCAATCAAAATGAGATTTAAATCAACATAAGAGGAAACAATGGACATTGACACAACACTGCAAGAACGCGGAGAGCGTTACGGGAAATTTGTTGAGCACGCAAGAATTACCCAAGAGCTCAAAAGGACAATGTTTGCCAACATGAACTATAAGCTGTCAGACGATCAAGCTGAGGCGCTGGAAATGATCGCCCATAAACTTGGGCGCATTGTCAACGGTGATCCAAACTATGTGGATAGTTGGGTTGACATTGCAGGATATGCAACTTTGGTTGCCAAACGATTACAAGGTGAGATCGTATGAATTGCACTGGCTCATGTTGCAATAAGTCTCTCTGCTCTTGTGCGGAGTACAAGATGTTTTGCACTGTCTCAAAATTAACTGTTTTTGGGTTCTTGATAGTTATCTTTTTTGGCATTTATTTGTAAGCCAAGAAATAACAATCTTTCTGCAACTCGACGACGTTGCAGGCCAGGCAGGATCTTTCCTCCTGCCTTGTTAAATCTTAGAAACTGATCCGCTGCGCCGTTTATGTCGCCTCGGGTCAGTTTCATTTTGAGGGTTGATCTTTGCAGGGTGCCAAGCCCGAGATTGAATGCGAAACTAACCAGAGCATCAAATTGATGTTGCGGCAGGTTTGCTCCACATAGTCTTGCCACGCCCGATTCAAAACGATAAAGGTCGTTTCGTAGAAGTCCATTCACCTCATCCTGTGTGAAACTGCGCCGATGTTCCAGCTTTAACGGCAGGTGTCGCCTACCGTCCAACGATAGGTAATGCTGCTCAGGGTAAAGAACGTGCCCCACTCCAACCGTCCAGAGCATAGCAGGGCACAAATAAGGCTTAAGCCGGACACCTTCAAAGTGCTTAATGAGGTCAATCCCTGCCTTGGAGGTCTTCATTTCCCGAAGGCTCGACCACCAAAATGGAACGCTATGATGGAAGCAAACAGCGCCTGGGTGCCTTCATCCCATAACTGAACGGCCAAAGCATCAAACGATGCGCCCATCCTGACTCCATGCACGAATAGCCCAATGTCAATCAGGACAAGCAGCAGGAAGAAGCCGTAAGTAATGACTGGCCGGACACTGGCCCGCAGGTTCCTGACCCATGTGCTGGTGCCGTCTTGGATGGCTGCATCGTGGACGTAAATGGATTTAGTTTCCTCAACCTGGGCGCCAATCCGAGACTGGATCTGCTGATTGACCGCCTCCATCTCCAGCTGGACGTTACGGATCTCTTCCAGCTTTGCCTCAGCATCAAACCCTAGCTTGCGCAACTGCAACTCACGCTCCACCTGCATCCTTGCCAGCTCAAGTTCATGCCGCTTGTCACCTCGATCTTGGAGGAACTCCAAGAACTTAGGCAAGCCGCCAGCCAAGAAGGAACAAATGGTGCTGATGAGTGTGAGCATTATGGTTTATCTACCTTGTGATCCAACTTGTCGCTAATCTTGCCCAACAAAACCTTGATCTCGCCCATATCATCTCTGTAGTCATCGCGTCGAACGTACCTGGATGGCATTGATCGAATGTCCATATCTAGTCGCTCAATAGCCCGGTAGATGTGACTCAAGATCCAGCCACCGAAGAAGCCTGCTACGCTGACTGCAATGTTGAAGATGAATTGGGTTTCCATTGTTTACTCTTTAACAAATGAATTTTGAACTTCTTCTGTTGGAGAAAGCATGTTAACAGCAGCAGGAGTACGCAGAACTTTGGATGCGACTTTGCCAGCTTTTTTAAATGGATCGGCTAGTTTCTGGCCTCTTGCTTGACGCGCCATTGCTTTTTCAATAGCTGCTGCTGCGGCTGAAGGATCAAGCATTTCTGTAGCCAACTCAATGGCGAGCTTTTGATCTAAGCTGCCTTTCATTCTTCTAAGAAGATCGTTGGCTACAGTCGTCACGTTGTTAAGAAATCCTGGGAAACGAGCGCCGCCCATTGCTTCTGTACCAAGCAAATTAACATTTGGCCCAGAACCACGGGCTGCTTTCGCTTGAATCTCCGTTGCGGCAGAACGAGACAAATCTGACCTAACATCCTCTAAAATTTTAAGTTGATCCGACGTAAGAACTTCGGATAACTTTTCAAATCGAGCTTCACCAGTGGCTCGTTTAATGGTTGCAGGGGCGTTTTCCATTGCTCCAGCAAACCCTGTCGCACGAAGCCGCGCCGATTCTTCACCCAATGCTGGTTTTAGCTTGCCTTCAAGAAACTGCCCTACTTCCATTTGATTAATAGGCCTACTTTGTTCTGCAAATGTCTCTCTTGCGGTTTTGTAACTTGGGGCCTTGTTTTCCACCCAATCTAAAAACTGAGCTCTAGTTGATTTGATCGCCCCTACTTCAGCAGCTCCAATGCTGAATCTTTCTGGGTTCTTAATCAAATCATCAAATGCCATCTTCATTGCGTGAAGACTGCTCCCTGGATATTTTGCAACTTCTGCTGGGATCACAGTTTGACCTATAGGATTGCCAGAAGAATCCAGAATTGTAGAAGGGACTGTTTGAGCTGGTCTGTTTTGACCAACTTGAAACGGTTGGCCTCGTTCTTTGGCTAGATCTTCAGCTCTAGCCATCACTTTGCTCATTGATGGTCGGCTAAGCAACGTCGTTAACGTAGGGTCTGCGGGAACTAAAGTGTTTTTGGATATGCCATACAGCGAGCTGGCAGTAGAACTGCGCGTGGCTTCTGCTGCTGCTAAATCCGCTGGAGTTTTTCCAACTTTTTGAACCGCTGCAAGTTGTGCCGCTTTTTGAGCCTCACCGCGCTTATAAAACGGGGTTGAGCTAGTGCGAGCAGCAGATTCACCAAGGGCGGAAAACTTTGTAACACCCACAGGTGAAGCGGCTTGTGCTGCGGTTGGCAAACTGCCAGGTACAATTTCTGAGGGCTGACGCAAAGCGTTTACAACTTCTTGCCCTCGTCCTTCTACTGCCGAAAGATACGCCGCAGCTTTTGGATCCAAAGCGTTGTAAACAGAACCAACACCTTTTGCTGCAAGTTTTACCGGCTGCTCAAGAATTGGCGCTATTGGCGCCATTGGGTTGATCACTGCTCCAGCTTTGCTTAAAGCGCTTCCAGTTCTGCCCATTCCAATTTTGGATGCAGCAGCTCCGCCGCCAGTCAACAGAGTTGATAAATCTGCAACGGCTCCAACAGGATCTTCTGCAAAAGTCCGCTTTATGCCTTCATAGCTGCCATATCTGTCTTTGTACATTCCGCCAATAGCGTTAGCAGCTTGAATCGCGCGTTGCGTGGCTTCTGGGTTGTTGTCAAATTTATCAATAAAATTTACAACATTTTTAGGTAGCACATTGCGCAATGCTCCCGTAGCAACATCAAGAAGACCTGTAGCCGTTTCAATAGGACTGGTAACGGCTTGCACAATTCCTCCAACAAACTTTCCAGCGCTTTCTGGAGCGTTTCTCAGAGCTTGGCCCGGTATTTCGCTTAAAGCGTAATCTCGGCGTGTAGGTATTTCGCTGACGGTGGGTTGTGTTACAAATTGCTCAAACGGGTTGACAGAAGAAGATTTTGTCTGTGCAGCAAATTGTGCAAAAGGGTTTTCTGCCATTTACTTCCCCTTACCAAGAATTTTTGACGCGGAACCGGCACCAAAGATTGCATCAAATTGTTCTGGGGTACCTTGCCCAGTTTGCAGTGCTTGAATAGCAGCGGCTGGTATGCTAGTTTTTTGCTCTTTTCTTTTTGGCAAAACAATTGGATCAGTTGAAATTCCAGTTCCTTCAAGGGCAGAAGACGGCATTTTTTGAACTCGTTTGTTCCACGACTCAACGCTTTTTTCTGCGGCAAGTCTACTTAGACGTGCAAGCTCTTTAAGAGATCCTGCGTCAAATGTAATTTGACCGGCTTTTGCTTTTTCCAAGAACTGGCGGTCTCTGTCTGTAAACCCTTGACCAGTTCCAAGATTAGACGTTTTAATAGCGCCTAATGTTGTGTCTGCTAAAGATGACCCAAGCAGCTCGGTATTTCTAATTCGTTCTGCATCTGTGTTCCCAGCAAGATTCAACGCTTTGGCTAGTTGCAGCCTGAAATCCGCTCCAGTCCCAGTGATGACTTTGCCGCTTTCCAAAATATCCAATACTCTGTCAGACGTTGCAGCGACTTGCGGAGCACTTTCAGCAGCAGCAAGTTTTGCTGCATCAGATTCAGCAACGATGCTGCCAAAGCGTTCCCCATATTTCTTTTCCGTCCCAGTTGAGACATTGACTTGAACGCCTTGTGATGGCTTTGTTGCCTTGGCAATTGCTTGCTGATACAAACTGTACTCTGGCGTCCCAGGTTGGAATTGCTTTTGTTCCTCAATCAGCCTTGCGAGATCTGTTTTCGCTGCTGGTTTAGTGGCAAGATCACCAGCGCCTGCGCCTTGTTGAGAAAGATATGCCTTACGTTGTTCAAAAGGCATGCTCAACAACATATCTTGAGTCTTTTTTGATTTTGCTTTTTCTTCTGGCGTGAAAAGATTGGAAGCGATAATGTCTTCCGTATGCGCCATGATTTGAGCGTCAGATGGGTTGCCGCTAATGTCCCTGCGAGCTTGCGCTAGCATCTGTTGACGAGTCTGAGCAGCAGAAGTCTGTGACTGCGTTTCTTTTGCTTGACTTGCTCTAGTAGCCGCCATGTCTCTGGCGTATTGAGCCCCAAGCTGTGGGCTGACTTTGTACAACTGTTGACCGTATTCAGGCGAGCTTGGATTGAGTTGCCTTAAAGCATTGCGTTCTTCAGAAGCTGCTTGAGCCTCTTGCATACGCAAAGCATTTATATCCTGTTCTTGCTGCGCACTCTGAATCTGCTGAAACTTGGCAAATTGATTCAGCGGAGATTCAATCTGTGGGGCCTGATAGCCCATTGCAATTCTTGGGTCGATTGGCATGATTAAAGGTCGTATGGGTAATCAGGGTTGCCTTGAACAGAGCCTTGTGCTCCGCCGCCATAGTTACTGCCGCCCGGCCTGAACCGCATGTTGTTCAAAAACTGCTGCCCTTGGTAAATGTTGATCCCTTGCCCAAGAGCATTAGACAGCGCGTTAGCTTGCCCCATGTACCCAGAGGCCCGAGCATTGCCTGCGCCCATGTAAGCCTCACCAGCGCCTTGTGCGTAGCCCTGAGCAGCATTTCCAAGCGTATTAGCCGCCGTCTGACTCGTGCCCATCAAGGATTGCAAAGGCTGCAACTGATTGGCTCGGTTGGTCTGATAACGATTGAAGGCATTTGTGAACTCTTGACTAGCAGCCTCTTGGCCGTAACGCTGCGCACCCTTCAGAGCCGCACCAGAGATAAGCCCACCTCGGGCTGCTGCTTGACGATCCAGAGCCTTCAATCCTTCGCTCATGCGGAAAGCGTAACCAGGGTCTTGCTGGAAATCCTCCATGCCAAAGTCACGAGCGTACTTGCCAAAGCCAGGTGCCTGCCTCTCAGCTTCATACGCCTGCTGTGCAGCGCGATCACGCGCCATTTCAGCTTGAATGGCTGCATTCAGGCCAGCTTCGTCTTGAACGCCAGGCGTACCGGGTACAAAAACTTGTTGCCCACCAGCGTCTCCACCCATGCCAACATAACTGGTTTCATACCGGCCTTCAGTACCTGGGCGCATGTATTGAGCCGCCAAAGCATTGCGAAGCTCTGCTTCTGAACGCATGGTCGGAGCCTGACCTTGTAGGCCAAGCATATTCAGATAGCGCTGCTGCGCTGTTAGTCCAGCCTGGCGGAAAGGTTCCTGTAGCTGGATCTGGCGCTCAAACATCTCCTTCTGGAGTTGTGCGGCACGATCCGCAGACGCGGCTTGAGCTGCTGCGGCATCGCTGGCGGCATCTGAACCAAACAACCCTCCAAGCAAGGCCCCACCACCAGCAATTGCTCCACCAATCCACGGCATATCAATCCCCTTTTAGTTTCTGCGCCAGTTCCAACACAGCATCTTTGTTCATCGGCGCAACAATCACGTTATCAACTTCATCAGCATCGGCGCAGTTGGTTGCGTGAATGCAGTACCAAATGACATCGGTGATTGATCTTACGCCGTGGTGCTTGCCTGCCTCAATTGTCAGGCAAGCAGGTGCGTGAATGACAGAAGTTTTATCATCCACCATCAGCTCAACAGAGCCACTTGCCAAAATAGACAGGTGGCTATGTAGGTGAGCATGTTGCACCAGCCAACTACCCGCCGCTATGCGAGTCTCTTTGGCGTACACCCCAGAGCTGAAGTGATGAGTGATCACGATACCTCTCTCCCGCTTGCTCGAATGTTGATTGATGTAGCCGTTCCAGCAATGGTCGAGATAAACCCGCTTGAGTTCAGAACTTGCCCCACCAACTCAGGGAAAGTGTATGTCTCGGCAGGCTGCAATGTCTTGGTCTTAGTGATCAAGTTTTGATTACCAGAGGTGTCGCCCCCAGTCACCAAGTTAACAGAGATTGTTGCAGCCGCTGCGCTGTAGTTGGTCGCAGTGAACTTGTCAATGATGGTCGTGACGTTGGTTGCGGTGTACTGCGTGGTCTGCGTGGCTTCAGCAATCTTGCCTGGGATCAGGACTTTGACGGTAACGGTCATGGCATTTCCTTAATTTAAAGTTCCGCGTCTACTGTGTAATTTGCACCCAAAGTTGCTTCAGCATTAGATGAACTTGTGGCATTTACCACAAACGAATCTTGGGTGATGTTAGACACGAATGCTCCAGAACACAAACCATAACTGACACTAGAAAGTGTAATGGTTGGTGAAGTTAACCGGCTCGTTACTTTGTTAAAAAGAGTGCCGACTGGAAAAGTTTGAGCGCCATTGATGTATCGGGCAAGATAGAAAGATGATGCAATAAAATACCGTTGGCATCTAGCCTGTTGCGTTGAGACATCGACATACTCAATAGGCGTAGCGTTGTCTCCTTGTTCAAGCTGAACCCCGCCTAAGCTCAGTGTGATTGTCCCAGTGGCTACGCTTTGCGTAGACCTAAACAACACTTCAAGCCCGTTGGCCGCGCCAACAGGCAAGTTAGAAAACGTAATAGAAAAAGCTGTTGCAGTGTTTGTAATTGCAACAGAACTGCTAGATATTGTGGTTACTGAAGAAAAGTCATCTGAAGAATTTGCATAGTTCAGAAAAACCGAATGTTCCACACTGCCGGCAGTGGTACTCCCTGATGCAATAAAACTAAGCGTGACCGTCTTGCCAACCAAATCCGCGCAGTTTAAGAATTCAATTCGTTGCTTGAAATCTTGATACTGACCTACGCCATATGAACCTGACACATTAACAACATAAGCGCCGCCGTAACTAAAACTTGCGGTACGTGTAACAGTTGTTGATCCAGACCCGGTACGATCAAGCCTCCAACGGTCTAACGTATAGCCGTTGAACGGAGACCCGCTAAAGCTCGTTCCACGCTGCGCAACTTGCATGTTGCCATTGATAAGGCGGTTTCGCATCCCCAGCTCATACCCGGCATTTGCCAGTCTTGCTACCGGCAAAGATCCTGTAACGCCTGTAGACAATGGCAACCCTGTGGCATTGGTCAAAACAACGGCCGAAGGAGTCCCAAGCGCCGGAGTTACCAACACTGGAGAATTTAAGGTAGCGGAATCTAAAGTCGAGGATGTGATAGTCGCAGAATTTAGTGTCGCCGAGTTAAGAATGGCAGAAGTGAGCGTTGCACCATTCGCCAAAACAATGGCGCCGGTACCAGTGTAAGAACTCACGCTACCGACGTTATCGACAGTCCAAATTAGCGCATCAACGCTGTCTTTCAGCTCAAATTTATACAAACTGCCACTGAGCCAGACGTTAGCCTCACCACGCGAATCAAGGATGATTGGATTGGTGTTAGCAGATGCCCCAGTTGAATCGGTGTAGGTCGCCGATGGCGTTGTCGTACCTGCGGCGTATGTGTACAGCTTTCCTCCAACCAACGGCGTGCCATCGGCTGCGAAGAATTGCATCTTTGGAGGTGGTGTAAGTGAGGCCATTTGTATTTCTTTCTTACGCGCTGATGTTATCAGTCACCGTCAAAATGACGGAAGGAATTGCAGGCACTGGAGCAACTGCCGCACTGCTGGTTATCTGTACAGACGTGTCACTCACTGACCACATCAACTCAAAGTAATCGCCAGCATTCAGTGCCTGTATAAAGTTCCAAGCCGCCACTAGCTCGCCATCGGTGCCCTTTAATCGAACTTGGCCCGCCGAGTTTGCAACATTAACACCGTTCACTCGAAGCCAAATATAAGTCAGATGGTTACCGCCGCTGGTGTTGTCTAATTGTGCAGAAAATTGAATGTTGTAGACATTTTTCGTATCCACATAAACACGCGATGTTGGCGAACCTATTGTCACACCATTTGATATGTCAGTGGTGTTAAAGGTCATGCCATAAGCGGTGTTTATGGCCGCAGCTGTTTGCGTAGTCGTGTCAAAAAATGACCCGTAACGCAACCGTGGGATATGTGGCGTATGAGCTGGAGATAGGCTTAAGGCCTGAAGCTGATTCTGCACGTCAGACAGTTGTGACGACAGCGTGCTGACTTGGCTTTGTAGCTCAATTGATTGCATCTGAGACTGCAACCATTGCGCATTGTCATTTGCAGGCAAAAGCTGCGAGTTTTCTGCAACTTGTTGGGCGCTTAGACAATTTGCTGCTAATTGAGCCTGATTGTACGAGTCGTTCAAGTCTCCAAAATCCACCTGCGCTTGGGGGCCAAGTTGTAGATCTTGCAGCGTAATGTCGTTCGATCCGCCTCCGGTCAAACGAAACAAGCTCAACAAAAACCGATACCATTCCCGCGACATCAAACCTGTACGGTCATCAATCAATGGCACCCTCGGGGGCGGAATGTTGGTAATGTCAAGCATTGGTGCCACTTGCTATAAGTTCAGCGCCCATTATGGCAATCTTCACCGGATCTGTGCCAGAGACCTCATAGACACGATCTCGCAGCTTCTGAGTCATACCAAGACGACGCCACAAAACGCGCGTACCAAACTCACCGATCCGGCCCATTGACTTAGTGTGGTAGCTGCTCCAAGTATGGCCGCCGTCGTCTGACCAACGCAAAGACACCAAAGGATTCGCACCCTGAGTGGTGCTTTGGCTTATCAAAATTGAATAGTCAGACTCTGTAAGTAAATCATCACCTGATTGTGCTTGCAAGGCTATTTCGTCAAATTGATCAACTCCATTCAACCCAACGCCAGACTCACAATCTAACTGAAGCGAATGATGCGCAGTGCGTTTGAGGTTGTTTTTGCCAGTGTCCAATGCACGCCAAGAACGTAGCCACTTTTGAATAGCCCCGTCATCTGAATACACGTTCAGGTCAAAAGCGTAAATTCGACCATCCTCAAAATCGCCAACAATGACTTCGCTATTGAAGTTCATTTGACAGTTTGAACGATGTCTTATGAACGATCCATTTACGAAACCAGCTCGCTCATGCCATGCCTGGGTGGATACGTCATAGACCCACGTTTTCCCAGCAGAAGGGAAGGTCAGAACGTAAAACGGGTGCCCTTCCTGCTGGTAAGTGTAGGCAATGGCATCAGAAATGTTGCCGTAGCTTGCAATCGCATACTCAATCGCATGGGTAGAAACCCGCTGACCTGTATAGCCATTGGCACGATACACAATGCCATTTCCGCGAGCGTCAGAGCCCAACCAGAAGATAGCATTGTCCAGCTTGGCAACTGAGTACACAGCAGCGCAGCCAATCTCATTAAACGCGCCTTGAACCCGTTGCAATGGGAAGTCTGTCAACCCGGCGTCGTACCAGACTTCGACAGAGTTTGATCCAAATAGCCAGACCTCTCTGTGATCAATGATCATCGACACCAGGCCATCAGGAGAGCCCTCAGCGCTTGCAAAGTCCAATGGGTCTATCGACGTACCATCTAACAG
>Ga0208783_10001076_pt1 | contig 16507 bp, 14 predicted proteins | sample DEB19_08_DNA_2_FD_184529 | JGI IMG/M metagenome (GOLD analysis project Ga0208783, IMG submission 184529) | Aqueous microbial communities from the Delaware River and Bay under freshwater to marine salinity gradient to study organic matter... | ecosystem: Environmental > Aquatic > Marine >...
CGTACGTTTCTCCCACGCGTTGTCGCCGTCGGGTGCGGTCGCGTAGCGCACGTTGAACGACATCACCCGCAGCGGCGCCGCGGGCGGCGTGGCGGCCAGGACCCCGGACGCGAGGGAAAGGGCGGCGGCGAGACGGCGGAGCGCGCGGGCAGCGGGCAAATTCACGGCGCCTCCCCCCACACGCGCGGAACCTTGAACCCGGAGGCTTGCGCCTCGGCCTTGGGCGGCACAGCGGCCCGGGAGTATGTTTCGAGCCGCGCGCGCAGCTTGGCGACCACCTCGGGATTAGCCGCGGCGAGGTTGTTCTTCTCGCCGGGATCGGCCGCCAGGTTGAACAGCTCGACGGTCTCGGCGGTTTGAGTTGCGGCGGCGGCTTTTTTCTTCGCGGCCTTGGCCTTGCCGGTGGCTTCCTCGAGGTCGTTGGCACCGACGGAGCCGTTCAGCACCAATTTCCAATCGCCCATCCGGATCGCGCCACTGCGCGGCACGGCGTTGATGAGGATGTCCTCGTGCGGCGAGGGTGCTCCTTTCGTGATCGTCGCCCAGGCGTCGCGGCCGTCGAGCGGCAGGGGCTGCCGCGTCTCCGCGCCGACGAGGGCGAGGAGCGTTGGGTACCAGTCGACGATGTGCAGCGGGGCGTTGACGACAGTGCCCGCGGGGATGCGGCCCCGCCATGAGGCGAAGGCCGGCACGCGCACACCGCCTTCGTACAGCGTGGCCTTGCTGGCGCGCAGGCCGCGATTGGTCGCACCAAGCCCGGTCGGACCGCCGTTGTCGCTCGAGAAAAGGATCAGGGTGTTGGTCATGAGGCCGCGTTGCTCGAGCGCGGCGACGACGCGACCGACCTGGTCGTCGAGGCAGTGGACCATGGCCGAGTACGCCCGGCGTTTCTGGTCGGCGACGTGCGCGTATTTCGCGAGGTACTCCTCGGGCGCCTGCAACGGGGTGTGCGGGGCGTTGAACGGCACGTAGAGAAAAAAGGGTTTTTTCGGGTCGGCCTGCTCCACCACGCGCACGGCCTCGGTGCCGAGCAATTGCGTGGTGTAACCGGCGTCGCGGCTCTCGCGGTCGTTGCGGTGCCAGTCATGGCCGCCGTCGCGGGAGTGCGTGAAGTAGTCGATCTGACCGTTGTAGTGTCCGTATTGCGTGTCGAAACCGCGGCGCGTGGGCAGGTACTCGGGGCGGAAGTGGCCGAGGTGCCATTTGCCGCTGATCGCGGTGGTGTAGCCGGCCTCGCGCAGCGCCTGCGGCAGTGTGCGCTCCTCGAGCGGCAGGCCGTACTGGGCCCAGGGCCGCACCACGCTCAGCTGCAGGCCGTGCCGGATCGGGTAGCGGCCGGTGAGCAGCGCGGCGCGCGTGGGCGAGCACACGGGCAAGACGTAGAACTGCTCCAGCTTCGCCCCGGCCGCGGCAAGACGATCGAGGTTCGGCGTGGCGATGTCGCCGCCGTGCCAGCCGACGTCGCTCCAGCCGAGGTCGTCGGCCAGGAAATAGATGATGTTAGGCCGCGGGGCGGCGGCTGGGAGGGCGGACGCCAGCGCGGCTAGCGCGCACGCGATCACAGAGGCGAGACGGGGCAGGGTCATGGCGCGAAGCTGCCGGCCGCCCCGTCCGTCCTCAACCGATTTGTCAGCTGCGGCGCCGCGGGAACTCCTGCTCGAGCCAGTCGTCGAGGAGCGCCTTTTCATGGCGCAGCGGGTCGTCGGGGAACGCCAGCGGCAACTTGAACAGAAACGCCAGGTCGCGCAGTTCGCGCCGGCCCTGTGTCACGACTTTGCCGTCGGCGTCGGTCACCTGGAAGGCCAGCGCGAGACGCGGCGGGTACAGGTCGCGTACGACGCGCACGTCGTCCCACCGCGGGCCACGCCAGGGCTCGAAGTCACCCGCCAGGTCGATGTCGGTGAACGTGATCGCCAGCTTGCAGCCCGCGGGCACGAAGCGCTTCGCCTTGGCCTCGAGGTGCTCGCGCAGCCGCGGCAGGTAGAGCGACGGGTCGTTTTCCAGCCACGCGCGCTCGCGGAGGTCGGTGAAGCCGGCCGGCTCGAGGAACTCGACCGTGATCCGGCCCGGGGGCGGCGATCCCGCCCCGGCGTCAGCCGCGCGCAACGCGCTGGCCAGCGTCAGGATGAGGATGGCTCTGGTCTTCATGATGAGCTGTCCGACCCGCGGCGTGTCCCGCGGGTTCCCTCTTCCGGCGCGGTTTCGGCCGCCGACGGGCGCACGCTGACCACCACGAACTTGCTGGTGGGTGTGTTGCTGCCGGCCGCGACGCTATCGAGCGGCACCAGCACGTTCGCCTCCGGGAAATACGTCGCCACGCAGCCGCGCGGGATCCGGTAAGGCGCCACGAGGAAACCCGGAGCGACGCGTTCCACGCCACCGTGGCGGTTCACGAGATCGACCCGGTGTCCGGCCGCCAACCCGGCCGCGCGGATGTCTTCCTCGTGCATGAAGACCACCCGGCGTCCGCCGAAGACACCGCGCAACCGGTCGTCGAGGCCGTAGACCGTGGTGTTGAATTGGTCGTGCGTTCGGATGGTCATCATCACGTGCTCCGTCGGGCCGCCCGCCACCAACCGCGCGCGCAGTTGTTCCCAGTCGGGCGGGATCGGGGCTGAAAGGAAGTTCGCCTTGCCGTTGGGCGTACGCCACTCGCGGCGGTCGCGCACGGGGTTCGGCAGCGTGAACGGCGCGGAGCGTACGCGACGCGTATAATCCTCGCAGCCGGGCACCACCCGTCCGATGCGGTCGCGGATTCGGTCGTAGTCGGCCGCGAGTTCCTCCCAAGGGATGCGTTCGCCGCCGGCTCCGAGCGCGCGTCCGAGCGCGGCCACGATCCAAGGCTCGCTGCGGAGGTGGGGCGAGCCGGGCGTGAGCCGACCGCGCGAGCGGTTGATGATCCCCATCGAGTCCTCCGTCGTCACGAACTGCTCGCCCCCGGCCTGCACGTCGCGCTCGGTGCGCCCGAGGCAGGGCAAAATCAGGGCGGTGCGGCCGGTGACGAGGTGCGAACGGTTCAGTTTGGTCGCGACGTGGGCCGTGAGCGCGCAGCGGCGCAGCGCCTCGGCGGTCAGGGCGGTGTCGGGCATCGCCGAGAGGAAATTGCCGCCGAGCGCGGTGAACACCCGCACCCGACCGTCGCGCATCGCGTGGACGGCGCCGACCGAGTCGAGCCCCGGCGCGCGCGGGGACGCGATGCCGAACTCGGCGTCGAGCCGCGCCAGCCACGGTTCCGGCATGCGGCGCGCGATGCCCATCGTGCGGTCGCCCTGAACATTGGAATGGCCGCGCACGGGACAGACCCCGGCCCCGGGGCGCCCGAGGTTGCCCCGCAGCAGCAGGAAGTTCACGACCTGCTGGATCGTCGCCACCGCCGCAGGCTGCTGCGTCAACCCCATCGCCCAGCAGCAGATCGTGGCCCGTGACTCCATTGCGACCCGCGCGGCGGCGTTGATCACGTCCCTCGGCACGCCGCTGCCCGCCGTGATCGCGTCCCACGGTGTGGCGCGCAGATCCGCCGCGAGCGCCGCGAAGCCCGCGGTGTGCTCCGCGATGAAGGCGTGATCCAGCACCGCGCCGGGCGCGCGGTCCTCCGCTTCCAGCATCTCCTTCATCAGACCCTTGAACAACGCGAGGTCGCCGCCGGTGCGTGGCTGTACCCAAAGGTCGGCGAGGCGCTCGCCGTCGCCGAGCAGCGTGGGCAGCGCCTTGAGCGGGTGCAGAAAATCCCGCGGGTTCTTGAAACGTTCGAGACCGACCTCGGGCAACGGGTTCACGGACACGATCCGCGCGCCGCGGGCCCGCGCTGCCGCCAGCGCCGACATCATCCGCGGGTGGTTCGTGCCCGGATTTTGCCCGATCACGAAGATGGCGTCGGCCGCGTCGAAGTCCGCGAGCGTCACCGTGCCTTTCCCGAAGCCGATGCTCTCGGTCAGCGCCACGCCGCTCGACTCGTGGCAGAGGTTGGAGCAATCGGGCAGGTTGTTGGTGCCGAAGGCGCGCGCGAGAAGTTGCCAGAGGAAAGCCGCCTCGTTGCTGGCGCGCCCCGAGGTGTAGAACGCCGCGGCGTCCGGCGTGGGCAGTGCGCGCAATTCCGCGGCGAGCAGGCCAAGCGCTTCCTCCCAGGAGATCGGCGCGTAATGGGTCGCGCCCGGGCGTAGCACGAGCGGCTCGGCGAGCCGGCCCTGCGCGTTGAGCCAGTGGTCGCTCCGGGCGCCGAGCTCGGCCACGGAATGGTGCGCGAAGAACTCCCGGCCGATGCGCAGCGGCGTCGCCTCGTCGGCCACCGCTTTAGCTCCGTTCTCGCAGAACTCGAACGCGTGCCGGCCCGAGTCGGGGCTTGGCCACGCGCACGACTGGCAGTCGAAGCCGTCGGCCTGGTTCACCCGCAGCAGCAATCCCGCGCCGCGCACGATGCCCGTCGCGCCGAGTAGTTCCGCGGTCTTGGCTACGGCCTTGGGGCCGGCCGCCGCGCGGCTCGCCGCACCCAGCCGCGGCGGCGCGGGCTCGGGCGGGGTGAAGGCCGGGGACGACGGTTCGGACATCGCGCCCGAAACTGGCCACGCTCCACGGGGAACTCAACGCGCCACTTGGGGACGGTCGCGACTCGCACGCGGGTCTCCGGGAATATCGTCCGGTCGGGCGGGAGTCGGGTTCGTTCTCAGTCCTGACGTCGGAGCAGGGCGCCCTCGACTCCTTCCGCATGGGCGGGGTTTCTCCGGGCGTCGAAAAACCAGCGCAGCGCCGCCGCGGCCGCGACCCGGGCGCTGCGCGGTGGGATGCTGCGCAGGTACGGGGCGACGCAGCGGCGGTCGATCGGCAGCTGGAGCATCTCACAGCGGCGGAGGAAGCGCCGGATCTCGGTGGAGTATTTCCAGGCGGTTTCGGCCGGCAGGCCCGCCGAGATCAGGTTGTTCTTCCAGTCGAGCAGCGCGAACGGCGCCGCGGGGTGGGTGAGGGTCGAGGTGGTCATGGCGGCGGTGATCCAAGCGGCCGTGAAGCGGCGGTCACCCGCCCGCTCTGCCCGAATCGTGGTATGAGAGAAAAGGAGACGCACGCGCCGTCCGGGCCGTCGCCACTGGATATTCCGGGCAGTGAACCACGGAGTCACCGAGGCACGGAGAATGATGGCCGCAAAGAGGCGCGGCGCGGCTCCGCCGCAATTGAAGCGTCTTTCAGGATCGCTTCCGAATAGCTCCGCGAGGGGTAACCACGGATGAACACGAATCGACACGGATAAATGCGGTTCGTTTGTAGCCGGGGTCCGGTGACTCCGGACCATACCGGCGATCAATCGGCCGAAGGCGTTGCGGAGCGCTCCGGGGTTCACCGCAGATTTCCCAGACGGCGTAGATTAAGGAGGCGCTGGCATGACTGAGGAGAATCGTGCCTAAAACCACGGGCTTCGGGTTTAGCAGTGCGGATTTCAACGAGGGCAGAGAAGCGCTCGAAGGCTTCCCGTCCTTTTGTTCCAGGCTGCGCCTTTGCGCGTCCGGTGCGTTTTCGCGGTCAACCGATGTGATAGCCGCCAAGAGCCGCAGGAGGCGCAAAACAGGACCCAAGCGAGCCAAGCCGGGTGGCAACCGCGGATGGACTGGATGAACGCGGATGCGCGCCGACGAGATAGTGGCGAGCGAAGGCCGCGGCTCTATTTCCTCCGTTTGCTCCCGTGGGCCGGCTTGGAACAGGAGATAACGGAGGCAACGGAGTTGAAACTCCGGGCTTCGTGGTGAAGCGCCCGAAGCGTTCACCGCGGATTTCGCTGATGGCGCGGATGAGGAAGCGGCCGATACCTTCCCGCACTTCGCGGTCTCCTGTTCAAACTCCGGGTTTGCGCGTCCTGCGCGTCTTCGCGGCCAACGGACGGGATGGCCGCCAAGAGGCGCAGGAGGCGCAAAACAGGACAGCCGCCGGTGGTCTTGGTGTAGCCGAGGCTGTTCGCCTCGGATCATTACGTGAACCCGACAGCTGAGGGTCCTTCCAAAGGGCTCCGCGATTTTGACCGCGGATTTCGCTGATGGCGCGGATGAGGAGGCGGCCGATGGCTTCCCGTACTTCCCGTCCTTTCTGTTCAAACTCGGCCTGACATTCTCAGGCGAGTTCCCAGCCGGATCGGTAAGTTCCGCGGATGATCGGGTCGGCTTCAGGCACGCCCGGGACGCGCAGATTGGCGGCGTCCCACTCGATCGGGCGTTTCAGGCGCAGCGCCAGGTTGCCGAGGTGCGCGAGCTCCGTGAGGTGCGCGCCGTAGCCGAAGTGGCTGCTCGCGGGTTCGCCTCCCTTGCAGGCGTCGATCCAGTCACGGTGATGCCCGTTGGAACGCCGGAGCGTCGCGACCGGCTTCGGCGCGGTGCGCAAGGCTTCGGGAAACAAACGCGGGGCGCCGCCGGCGCCGTCGCATTGGATCACTCCCTTCTCGCCAACGAAGATCACGCCGCGGCCCGGCAGGGGAAACGAGCCCATCGCGGCGGGAACCGCGGGCTTCAGTCCTCCGTCGTACCAGGTAAGCCGCACCGGCGGCAGCACTCCGCGGGCCGGAAAATCGTAGTACACGATGACGCCGTGCGGCGCGATCTCCGCGTCCATGGGTCCGGCACCGACCGCGCTGACGCGGGTCGGCGCGGGCAGGTCGAGCGCCCATGTGGCGCAGTCGAGGTCGTGGCAGCCGAAGTCCCCGAGACTGGAGCCGCCGAACGCCCAGAAGTCGCGCCATGCCACCGGATGGTAGGCGGCGTGAAACGCCCGCGGTTCGCGCGGTCCCAGCCAAAGGTCCCAGTTGAAACCTTCCGGCAGCGGGGATGAGCCCTCGGGCCGCGTGGTGAGCGCGGGGTTCCAGCGCTTGGTGCCGACCCACGCGTGCACCTCGCGCACGGCGCCGATCGTACCCGCGCGGATGTGCTCGACGGTCTCGCGCATGCCGACGGTCGAGTGCCCCTGGTTACCGGTTTGCGTGGCGAGCCCGGTCTCCTTGGCGACGCGCGCCACCTCGCGGGCCTCCCAGAGGTTATGGGTGAGGGGCTTCTCGCAGTAGACGTGGCGACCGGAGCGCAGGGCGCGCAGCGAAACGGTCGCGTGCAGGTGGTCGGGCGTCGCGCAGAGCACGGCGTCGAGGGACTTCTCCCGGTCGAGCATGACGCGGAAATCCTCGTACTCCGCGCAGCGGAAGCCGGGCTGCGTTTTTCCGTGGTGCTTCTCCGCCGCGGCGCGCGCCGGGGCGCGGCCGCCCGTGCCCTTGTAGTAGAAGGCCTCGAGGCTGAACTCGCGCGCAGGGTCGGCCACCGCGGCCACGCGAACATCGGGCAGATCGAGTAGCGCCTTGAGATTCTGGAGCCCGCGTCCGCCTACGCCCACGACGCCGACATTCACTCGCTCGCTCGGCGGCACGAACCGCGGCCCGCCAAGCACATGGCGGGGCAGGAACGTGAAGGCGGTCGCGGCCACTGAGGCGGCCCGGACGAATTGCCGGCGGGTGGAGGGAGTGACTTTCATGGGGCGAGAATCAGGGGTGCGAGAGGAGCCTGACGTGGTCCGGCCCGTGGCGCGACAAAAGATCGAGCGTCATGCGGCGGCCGTTATCCCGATCCGGCCTCATGGCGCTCCCCCTTATGGAAAGAAGCACCCTTTCAAACGAAGAGCCACAACGAGACGAGACTCAGCGCGCTGCCTGCATCCGGCGCACGGCCTCGACGAGTGTGGCGCGCGGGCAGCCGAAATTCAGGCGCAGGTGCGTGCCGGGCCGCGCTCCGAAGGGAGCGCCGTCGCTCAGGCCGACGCCGTGCCGCTCGAAATGCGCCACCGGATCCGGAATCCCCAGGCCGGACACGTTCATCCAGAGCAGGTAGGTGGCCTCGACGGGCGCCTCGATCTTCAGGCCGGGCAAGGCGCGCGGAAGGGCCTCGATGAGGTAGTCGCGGTTGCCGCGCAGGTAGGCCAGCAGCTGCTGGCGCCACGGCTCGCAATCGCGATAGGCCGCCTCGCACGCCGTGAAACCGAGACACGTCACCTCCGCCACAATCCCCGCGGCGGCGCGGTTGAAACGGGCGCGGAGTGTGGCGTCAGGAATGATGGCAAGCGAGGTGCCGAGACCGGGCACGTTGTACGTCTTGCTCGGCGCCATGAGCGTGACCGTGCGCGCCGCGAGCGCGGGCGAGAGCGTGGCCGACGGCACGTGCGGCAGCGCCGGATCCAGGATCAGGTCGCAGTGGATCTCGTCGGAGCAGAGGACGAGGTTGTGCCGGACGCAGAACTCGCCGAGCCGTTCCAATTCCGCGCGGCGCCACACGCGCGCGAGAGGGTTGTGCGGGTTGCACAGATAGAAGAGCCGGGTCCGCGGCGTCACCGCCCTCTCCAGGGCGTCCCAGTCGATCTCCCACTTCCCGCCCGCCAGCGTGAAAGGCACGCCGACGGGTGAACGACCGCTATTGCGCGGCGCGGAGGTGAACGGCGGGTAAACCGGCGTGAGCGTGAGCACCTCGTCGCCCGGGCCGGAGAACGCCTGCGCGGTGACATTGAGCCCGACCACGAGGCCCGGCAGCCAGACGATCCATTCCGGATCGACCTTCCAACCGTAGCGCTGCGCGAGTGCTCCGGTCACAGCCTCGACCGTGGCGGCGGTCGGGCGCGCGTAGCCGAAGACCCCGTGGTCCACCCGGGCGCGCAACGCGTCGAGGATCGGCGGGGCCGAAACGAAATCCATGTCGGCCACCCAAAGCGGCAGCACGTCGCGGCCGGCGTACTTCTGCCATTTCTGGGAGTCGGTGCCGCGGCGCTCGGGGGCATGATCGAAGTCGAAACAGGTCATGGATTCCCCGAGGAGATGACGGTTCGGCCGCGTCGCGCGACGATTTTTCCCGCCGGCGGGCGCAGGGCGTGCAGCTTTTTCCCACCGGCCCGCGGGGCCGTCGCGCCAAGCCGCGACCAGCACGCGACTTAGCCGGTTCGGCTTCTTGGTCCGCGAACTGCGACAGGAGTGGCTCCACAACCATTATAACCCAGGAGAAAAACCATGAGACTCGTACGCTACACCCAGCCCGCCCTGAGCCGCAGCCTGGCCCCTCTGCCGGCCGGCCTGCCTCGCTCGCCGTGGTCCGGCCTTGAAACCGAGATGGATCGCTTCTTCGAGGCGGCCCTCGGTGACCTCGCCGGCGTCGGCCTCGCCGAAAACCGCTTCCCCGTGGATCTCTACGAGGACAAGGACAACATCTACGTCCGCGCCGAACTGCCGGGAGTCGCGCGGGCCGACCTCAACGTCGAGATGGTGGAGGATTACCTGACCCTGGCCGGTTCCCGCAAAACGCCGGCCTCCGAGGGTGTGAAGGAGGAGTCGTTCTCCTTCAGCCGCTCGATTTCCATTCCGGAATCCGTCCAGGCGGAAAAAGTATCCGCCGTCTTCGAGAACGGCGTGCTCCTCGTGACGCTCCCCAAGCGCGAGGAAGCCAAGCCGAAGAAGGTCACCATCGCGGTGAAATGAACCGCGGGAATCCGCATCATCAACCCAGGAGAAAAACCACCATGTCACTCATCAACACCCTCATCCCCTCGTTCAACCGTGCGCCCGCCCGCCGCCATGGTCGGGCGAGTTCGGTCGACATCGGTCCGGCGGTAAAGCCCGCCTATGAGATCCGGGAGACCGATGAAGCCTTCGGCGTCACCGTCCACCTGCCCGGCGTGGCGAAGGACGGCCTTGAACTCACCGCCGAGGAGGGCGTCTTCCGCGTCGTCGGCCGGCGCACTTGGAAGCGTCCGGAGGCGTGGACCATCCTCTATCGCGAGACGTCCGACGTGCCGTACGAGCTCGTGCTCCAGCACGAGAACGTGATCGACGTGGACAAGATCCACGCCGAGCTGTCGGACGGCATCCTGAGGATCTCGCTGCCGAAGTCGGAGGCGATCAAGCCGCGCAAGATCGCGGTGAGCTGAACCGGGCGCGCCGCCTGCTTGAGGAACGGGCGAGGTCGATCCCTATCCGCCGGGGGCGCCGCTCCCGGCGGTTTTTTTGCCGGCGTTCGGTCGGGACCCGGTTTGCCGTTGACCCGGCCGGGGCGCGGAAATCCAGTCGCGCCCTATGTCGCTCATTGCCGCCCTGTCGACGTCGCCCCAGGCGGCGGGAGACTGGATTCTCGCGATCCTGAACATTGTCTGGATCGACATCGTCCTCGCCGGGGACAACGCGGTGGTGATCGCCCTGGCGGTGCGCAACCTGCCGGCGCGCCAGCGCATGATCGGGATCGCGGCCGGGTCGGGAGCCGCGGTGTTGCTCCGCATCGGGCTGACTTTCGTCGCCACGCAACTGCTCGCGATCCGCTTCGTGCAGCTGGGGGGCGGCCTCATGATCCTGTGGATCGCCCTGAAGCTGCTGAGGCAGAACGAGGGAGCCCCCGAGGAGGGCGGGGTAGGAGCGCGAGGGCTCTGGCAGGCGGTCTGGATGATCGTCGTGGCGGACGTCACCATGTCGCTCGACAACGTGCTGGCGGTGGCCGGCGCGTCGCGCGGGCACTTCGGCCTCCTGATGTTCGGGTTGGCCCTGAGCATCCCCCTGGTGGTTTTCGCCAGCAATATGATCTCCCGGCTGATGGCGCGGTTCCAGGTCGTCGTGTTCATCGGTGCGGCGATCCTCGGCAAGGTCGGCGGCGAAATGATCCTTTCCGATCCGGTTGTCGCCGGTGTGGTGCAACCCTGGTGGGCCGGCGTGACCGGCGCGGCCGACGCGGCGCGCGCGTACTCACGCCTGCAGCTCGGCGTCGAGGTGGTCTTCGGCGCGGCGATTTTCCTGCTCGGCTGGGTGCGGCGCCGGCCGGCGGCCGCCGCTGCGGCCTGAGGGGCGATCGCCTTTGACAAACCGCGGGCGCGGGTTGTGTCCTGCCCGCATGAAGCGTTTTTCCGTTACGTCGTCGTGGCGGTGGCTGCCGCTGGTGTTGGTGCCGCTCCGTGGCGGGGCGGCCGAGCCCGCGGAACTCGCGTCCGTGGAGGTCGCGGCGCGCGGGGAGTCCCCGGACTTCCTCGAGCATCTCGTCGATTCGACCCTGCGCCTGCTCGGCATCAATTCCTCGGGCAATACGCTCACCCATTTCGCGGTGGCGGCGGCGATGTTGATCGTCGCTTTACTCGGTCGCCGCATCGTCACGGGGCTGCTCTTCCCGATGCTGCGGCGGGTGGCGGAACGGACGGAGACCACGCTGGACGACAAGCTATTCCCGGCGCTGGAGCGGCCGGCGGCTGCGTTGGTCACCCTCACCGGCCTTTTTTCCTCGTTGCGGGTGCTGAAGCTCTCGGTGGAGGCCGACCTGTATATCGGCCGTGGCTCGCAAGTGGCGTTTTCCCTGACCCTCTTCTGGGCGCTCTGGTGCGCCCTTGCGGCGCTGCTGGAGCATGCCGGCGAGGTCTCGCGCGAACGGAACCTCGGGGTCGCGGCGTTCATGCCGTGGATCCGCAAGACCGCCCTGACGCTCTTCGCGATCCTCGGCGTGCTGCTCACCGTGCAAGGGCTCGGGTTCGACGTGAAGGCGCTCCTCGCGGGTCTCGGCATCGGTGGCCTCGCTTTCGCCCTCGCGGCGCAGGACACCCTGGCGAACGTCTTCGGCGCGATCGTCGTGGCGGTCGACCAGCCGTTCCGCGTCGGTGACTCCGTGAGGATCGGCGCGAACGTCGGTAAGATCGAGGACGTCGGCCTGCGCTCGACGCGCGTCCGCCTGCAGGACCGCTCGCTGATGGTGATCCCCAACAAGACGGTCGCGTCAGACACGATCACCAACCTCTCGCGTTTCACCGGCCGCCGCTTCGAGCAGGTGATCGGCCTGACCTACTCCAGCCGGCCCGATCAACTCGAGGGTATCGTCGCCGACATCCGTTCACTCCTGCTGGCGCGGCCGGAGGTGGAACGGAAGGATGTGCATGTCTACTTCCGGGAGTTCGGCGCGTCTTCGCTCGACCTCTGGCTCGCCTACGAGGTGAACGAGCCCGACTTCGGTCGCTCGCTCGCGATCAAGCAGGAGATCAACCTCGAGATCATGCGCGCGGTCGAGGCCCGCGGCCTCTCCTTCGCCTTCCCGACGAAGACCATCGAGCTCGCCGGCCCGACACTCGAGCGTCTGGCCGGCCGAGTAGCCTGAGCCGGGCTTGGGTGGTCCTTGGTCGTCGGCCAAGCGCCCTCGTGGGTGGAGCGACGGCGGACCGAACCGAAGTCGGGGATTCGGGCGGACTTTGAAAACCCATCGGGTCGGGATTCGCCTGCCGGGCGTTTGGTGGAGCGCCGGCGCGTGGCGCCTTTTTCACCCAGTGGTCGGCGTGGCATTTGCGTTTGGTAGCGGATCGTTAGGCTTCCCGCTCACGCGCCAATGTTCGCCAATCTGGTCCAACTCATCTCCGGACGGTCGCCTGCGCCGGAGGCGGTGCGGGAGGCGTTCATCCAGGAGGTCGTCGTGCACCGGACGCCGCGGCGCAGCCGGCGCGTGGAGCTGCTCATCCTTTTCGGCTGGGTGCTGATCGCGGTGAAGCATGTCGCGATCATCTGGGCCTGCCGCCACTACCCGGTGCCGTTCCACCAGCTTTGGGTGAACTTCCCGACCTGGCTGCTTGGGGCGCTCGCCACCGCGGTCTATTACGGACGCCTGCGGCGGCGCTGACGCTTTTGGGTTTGCCCGGTGCGGAATGCGCCGCCCGCCTTGGCCCTGATGAGCCCGTCCGCCGCCCGCCGTCTCCGTCTCGCCGCCGTTATCCTTGGAGCGGGCCTCTTGGCCGTCGTTGCCGGTGGTGCGTGGCTTGCCTCGCGCGTGCGGGCCAGCCTTCCGCGCCTTGACGGTGACGCGAAGTTGCCCGGTGCGGGCGCGGCCGTGACGATCGAGCGCGACGCGCTCGGCGTGCCCACGGTGCGCGGTGCGAGCCGGGCAGACGTCGCGCGGGCACTCGGCTGGCTGCACGCGCAGGACCGGTTTTTCCAGATGGACGTGCTGCGCCGCGCCGGCGCGGGTGAGCTCGCCGCCCTTTTCGGGGAGCGCGCGCTGCCGCGTGACCGCGCGACGCGCATGCATGGGTTTCGTGCCCTCGCGGGGAAGGTCGTCGCGTCGCTGCCGGCCGTGCAGCGCGCCGTGCTCGACGCCTACGTCGCCGGCGTGAACGCCGGTTTCGCCGACCTCGGCGCCAAGCCGTTCGAGTATCTTTTGCTGCGTGCCGACCCTGCGCCGTGGCGTGCCGAGGACAGCGCCCTCGTCGGTTACGCCATGATGCTCGACCTGCAGGACTCCACGGGAAACCACGAGCGTTCGCTCATGACCCTGCGCGATGTGTACGGAGCGGACTCGCTGGGTTTCTTTGCGCCGGTCACGGCGCCCGATGATGCGGCGCTCGACGGCACCACGGCCCCGTTGCCTGCGATCCCGGGACCAAAGGTGATCAATATCCGTGCCGCGCGGACGGGAGCATTGCCTGCGCCGGGCATCCTGCGGGCTGACGCGCTGGCCGACCTCGCGTTTCCCTTCGCACCGCGTGATCCGGACTCCATTCCCGGCTCCAACGCCCTCGCGCTGGCCGGCGTCCACACTGCCGGTGGCGGCGGGCTGCTGGCGAACGACATGCACCTCGGCCACTCCGTGCCGAACATCTGGTATCGCGCGTCGTTGGAAACGGGCGGGCGTCGCGTCACGGGCGTCACCCTGCCCGGCACGCCGGCCGTCATCGCGGGCAGCAACGGTGATGTCGCGTGGGGCGTCACGGTGGCCAACGCCGACACGGTGGATCTCGTCGTGGTCGAGACGGTCTCCGCCTCGAAGCGCTTTTATCGCGCGCCGGCCCGGGACGATTACGTGCCGATCGAGATCCGGAAGGAGACGATCGAGGTGAAGGGCGGTGATCCGGTGACCGTGGAGTACGAATGGACGATCTGGGGTCCGGTGGTGGGCCGCAATGACCGCGACCGCCCGCTGGCGCTGCGCTGGATCGCCCACGACCCGGAGTCCGCCAACTTCGCGCTGCTTGAAATGGAAACGGCGCGGACGACGGAGGAGGCGATTGCGGTCGCCCACCGCGCCGGGGTCACGGTGGTGAATTGTGTGATCGCGGACCGCGCGGGTGACGTGGCTTGGACAATCGCGGGGCGGCTGCCGAAACGCGCCGGTTACGACGGACGGTTGCCGGTCACGTGGACTTTCGGTGACCGAAAGTGGGACGGCCATCTCGCGTCCGCGGAGATCCCGGTTGTTCGCGGCCCGGCGTCGGCGATGCCCGGCCGGATCTGGTCGGGAAACCAGCGTCAGGCCGGGGGCGAGGCGCTGGCTCGTTTGGGTGAGGGCGGTTACGCGCCAGCCGCCCGCGCGCGTCAGCTGCGCGACGGCCTGGCGTCGGTCGCCCGCGCGACGCCGGCGGACCTGCTGAAAGTGCAGCTCGATGATCGCGCGCTTTTTCTGGGTGAGTGGCGCGACATCCTGCTCGCAGCGCTCACTCCCGAGGCGCTGGCGGGGTCGGCTCAACGCGCGGAATTGCGCCGGCTGGTGGAGAAGTGGGAAGGCCGCGCGGAGCCCGGATCGGTGAGCTACCGGCTGGTGGCGGAATTCCGGCAGGCGGTGCGCACGCGGGTGTTCACGCCGATCTTCGCCTCCTGCGTGGAGACCACGCCCGGCTTCAGTTCGCGCCGTTTCAACCTCGAGCCGGCGCTGCGCGCGCTGCTGCGCGAGAAACCGCTGCACCTGCTCGAAGCGAAATATGCGCGTTGGGATGACCTGTTACTTGCGGCGGCTGACGACGTGGTGGCCGGAATCGGAAAATCCGGCCGGCCGCTGGCGTCCGCGTCGTGGGGTGAGCGAAACCGCCTCCGGATGCGTCACCCGCTCGGTATGGCGGTGCCCATGCTTGGCCGCTGGCTTGATTTCCCCGAGGTGCCGCTGGCCGGGGACAACGACATGCCTCGCGCACAGACCTCGGGTCACGGCGCTAGCCAGCGTCTCGTGGTCGCTCCCGGCCGCGAGGCCGAGGGCATCTTCCACATGCCGGGCGGACAAAGCGCGCACCCCCTCTCGCCATTCTTCCGCGCCGGCCATGAGGCTTGGGTGCGCGGGGAGGCCACGCCGCTGCTGCCGGGTCCGGCCGTGTACCGCCTCACGCTCAAGCCCTGACCGCTCAGCCCTTTTCACCCCGAAACGCCATGCCCGTCCGCGTCCTCGATCATCCTTTGGCCGGTCATCTCGTCGCCCACCTGCGGGACCGCACGACGAAGCCGGCGACCTTCCGCACGCTCGCGCACCAGCTGACGACGCTGCTCGCGATCGAGGCGACCCGCGACCTCGAGACCGAGGAGAGGGAGATCGCCACGCCCCTCGAGACCACGCGGGCCCGTGTGCTGGGGCGCCAACCGCTCGTGGTGGTGCCGGTTTTGCGCGCGGGTTTAGGCATGGTGCAGCCGTTCACCGACTTGTTCCCCGACGTCAGCGTCGGTTACGTCGGCCTCGAGCGGGACCACGAGACGGCGCGTGCGCGCAGCTATTACTGCAAGCTGCCGCCGGTGGCGGGCCGGCACGTTTTCGTGATCGATCCGATGCTTGCGACCGGCGGCTCGGCCGCGCAGGCGATCCGGGTGGTGCGCGAGCAGGGCGCGACCGATGTTCGGCTGGTCGCGATCGTGAGCGCGCCCGAGGGCGTCGCCGAGGTGGAGCGCCAGCATCCCGGCACGGTGATCCACACTGCTGCCCTCGACCGCGGCCTTAACGACCGGAAGTACATCCTGCCCGGCCTCGGCGATTTCGGCGACCGGCTTTACGGGACCTGATCGCTTCTTTTTTTCCGATGAAAACACCCCTGCTCCTTGTTGTAGCCCTGCTGTGTTCCGCGACGGCCAACGCCGCCGACACGCAGACGGCTCAGACCTTCAAGCGCACGATCTCCCGCGAGGTCGGCTACCGCTACCTGCTGCACCTGCCCTCGAATCACGCGGCTGATCCGGCGCGTCAGTGGCCTTTGATCATTTTTCTGCACGGTTCCGGCGAGCGTGGCGAGGATCCGTGGCTCGTCGCGAAACACGGCCCGCCCAAGCTTCTCCGTACCCCGGCCGCCGATGGTCCGGCCGCGGAGGCCGCGCGCGTGCTCGCGGGCGAGTTCATCGTGGTTTCGCCGCAATGTCCGGCAGGCACCTGGTGGGACGACGAAGCGGTGCTCGCCCTCGTCGAAGAGATCTCCGGACGGCACCGCGTGGATCCGGCGCGGGTGCACCTCACCGGGCTCAGCATGGGCGGCTTCGGAACATGGAGCATCGCCGTGAAGAACCCGGCGCGCTTCGCGTCGGTCGTGCCCATTTGCGGCGGCGGCGATCTTTCCGCGGTGCGCCGCATGGCGCGCAACCGCCCGGCGGAGTTCAAGGAGCTCAACGTCTGGGCGTTCCACGGCGGGAAGGATCCGACCGTTTCCGTGGAGGAGTCGGAGGTCATGGTCGCGGCGCTGCGCAAAGCGGGCGTGCCGCGCGTGCAGTTCACCGTCTATCCCGAGGCGAAGCACGACTCGTGGACGGTGACCTACGACAACCCGGAGC
>Ga0208783_10001079_pt1 | contig 16473 bp, 25 predicted proteins | sample DEB19_08_DNA_2_FD_184529 | JGI IMG/M metagenome (GOLD analysis project Ga0208783, IMG submission 184529) | Aqueous microbial communities from the Delaware River and Bay under freshwater to marine salinity gradient to study organic matter... | ecosystem: Environmental > Aquatic > Marine >...
TCTGGAGCAACGGCACTGCTTGGTATGTCGGCTGATTTGCGATATATGATGTTCAAGGAGTTTTGAGATGGCCAATATTGAACCCTTTGCCCCAGCCTACACCAAGGCTCTTGTGGTTTCCCCAGGCGCTTCATCGGCAAGCAGTGCCATTCCGGTGAACACTAGTTCGCTCTGCATCACCAATCGTAACTCGGTTGAGTGCTTTGTCCGCGTCGGCACCGGAACGATTGCTGCCACGACCACTGACTATCTGGTCCCGCCGAATGCTCAGGTAACGATCAGCAAGTTCCGCGATTATGATAAGATTGCCTATATCGCACCTGCTGGCGGTGGCTCGCTTCACATTATGCCGGGTGAAGGCTTCTAATGGGCTTCCTGCTCACTCGCCTTCGCAATCGCCTGCGTTTCTATAACGAAAACGGCGGTCCCATTCTTGGCGCGCTGCTTCAGGAAAATGGTGACTTCCTGCTTCAAGAAGATGGCAGCTATATCCTGCTTTGAGGTTTGACTAAGCCCTATGCCGAAGAAAGATCCTAGATTAGCTAAGGCTGGGGTGGCTGGATACAACAAGCCAAAGCGCACGCCTGGGCATCCGAAGAAGTCGCATATCGTTGTCGCCAAAGAAGGTGATAAGATCAAGACGATCCGCTTCGGTGAGCAAGGCGCAAAGACTGCTGGTAAGCCAAAGGCTGGTGAGTCTGAGGCGATGAAGAAGAAGCGCGCCAGCTTCAAGGCTAGGCACGCAAAGAACATCGCCAAAGGCAAGATGAGCGCAGCCTTCTGGGCTGACAAGGTGAAGTGGTAAGATGGTCCAGATCCCAATCCTGAACGGCATCTACACGGACACTGGCCCAGACCTTCGCACGTCCTATCCAGTCAACATGGTTCCGGTGCCAAAAGGCAATGGCATCAGCGAAGGATTCCTGCGTCCTGCTGATGGATTGGTTGCCAATGGAACTGGCCCTGGCATCGATCGTGGCGGCATCAACTGGAACAACGTCTGCTACCGCGTGATGGGTTCCAAGTTCTGCTCGGTCTCAAGCACTGGCGTGGTCACCGTCATTGGCGATGTTGGAAATGATGGCAAAGACGTTTCGATGGATTATTCCTTCGATCTGCTGGCGATCGCGTCCAACGGAAACCTGTTCTATTACGATGGCTCGACCATCACGCAGGTGACCGATCCAGATCTTGGCGTGGTCCTCGATGTGGTCTGGGTTGATGGTTATTTCATGACCACCGATGGCGAGTTCCTCGTCGTCACCGATCTCAGCAATCCATACGCGGTCAATCCGCTTAAATACGGTTCCGCAGAAGCTGATCCAGATCCGATCGTGGCTCTGCTCAAGCTTCGCAATGAGGTCTATGCGCTCAATCGCAACACGATCGAAGTGTTCGATAACGTGGGCGGTGATCTATTCCCATTCCAGCGCATTGAAGGCGCTCAGATCGAAAAGGGCGCAGTTGGGACGCACGCCTGCTGCATCTTCATGGAGACCTGCGCATTCCTTGGCAGCGGTTGGAATGAAGCGCCTGGCATCTATCTTGGTGTGAATGCCAATGCGCAGAAGATCAGCACGCAAGAGATCGATGAGATCCTGCTCAATTACACCGAGGCGCAGCTTGCCAACGTGAACATGGAGATGCGCAACGATCGAGCGCACCAGCATCTTTATGTCCATCTGCCTGACCGCACACTGGTCTTTGACGGGTCTGCATCTGAGGAACTGGGCCAGCCGGTGTGGTTCACGCTGACCAGCAGCCTGGTTGGATTTTCCAAATATCGCGGCCAGAACTTTGTCTGGTGCTACGACAAGTGGCTCTGCGGAGATCCGGTCAACACCAATGTCGGATATCTTGTGCAGAACGTTTCCACGCATTACGGCAGCAAGGTGCGTTGGGAGTTTGGCACCACGATCGTCTATAACGAGGGACGTGGTGCTATCTTCCAGAACCTTGAACTGGTCGCGCTGACTGGTTCTGTGGCTTATGGCGAAGATCCGACCATCAACACCAGCTATTCGACTGATGGTCTGAACTGGAGCCAGCAGAAGTTTATCAATGCTGGCAAGCAAGGTCAGTATGCCAAGCGCCTGGTCTGGTTCCAGCAGGGATGGATGCGTAACTGGCGCATTCAACGCTTCCAAGGCACATCAGACGCGCATCTATCGTTTATTAGGTTGGAGGCGGCAATCGAGCCGTTGGCGTTCTGATGGCTAAGACACCCATTCGCCTTGGCCTAACGCGAGATCAGCTTGCATCCTTCTTGCAAGACTTTGAGCAGATCAAGCAGTTTGAGAACCTGTTCGCTGCGGTTGATACAGTCGCCAATATAACGATTGATGATATTAACATTGCTGCTGGAGATGCTGGCGCTGCTGCTGACCAAGCGTTGGCTGAGGTTCAGGCTCTAAGCGATAGCCTTAACAAGCAGGCGCTTCCCGCAACGATCGATGATATCGTTTCGCTGCAGGCTCAGATCACCGCGTTGCAGCAAACGCCTCCGCCGAAAGAATATCGCACGCCGCGCTATGGCTCGTTTTATGACACGACCACGCAGACGGCAGCGGCAATCAATACCGCATATGCGATGACCTTTAACACCACCGATCTATCTGTTGGCGTGACGCGTGGATCTCCAACGTCTCGCATCTATGTCGATCGACCAAACGTCTATAATATCCAGTTTTCTGCCCAGCTTGATAAGACGGCTGGCGGCGTTGGATTGATCTGGATTTGGCTGCGCAAAAACGGAACGGATGTTCCTGACAGCACCACCCAAATACGCATCCAAGGCAATAACGCAGAAACTGTCGCAGCTTGGAACTTTCTGCTACAGATGAACGCAGGCGATTATTTTGAATTGATGTGGGAGGTGGATGACACGACTGTGCAGATTCTAACCGAGCCTGCCAGCGCAGTTCATCCCGCCATTCCATCTGTCATTTTGACTGTCACCGATAACGTAAGTTCCTTGGAGGTTTAACATGGCTGTTTCAACTAGGGTGCTGATCGCGGCCAAGACCGCCGAGAACACGCAGACCACGCAATACACTGCGACCAATGTCACCACGATCATCGATAAGTTCACGGCGACCAATTATAGCGGAACTGCCGCGACGATCAGCGTCAACCTTGTGACCAATGGCGGATCGGCTGGTAATGACAACCTGATCGTCAAGACCAAGACGTTGCAGCCAAGCGAGACCTATACCTTCCCTGAGTTGGTCGGCCAGGTTCTCGCCAATGGTGGCTTTATCTCAACGATTGCTGGCACTGCCTCAGCCATCAACATTCGCGCATCCGGTCGGGAGATCTCATAATGAAAAAGCCAATGATCATGATTGAAGGCTTCGGCGGTATCCGCGAAAGTGAACCGTTTATTACGCCTGCTGAGAACAAGAAGAACACCCAGACTGTCATCGATGACTGGATGCTTGGCCCTGAAAAGCCCAGCAATGAGCGCGGTGCCAATCCTGAATACTGGCGTGCGCTTGGCAAGGCGATGCAGGTTGATGAAACCGAGTCTCGTCGTCGTCGCTGCTCCAACTGCGAATATTACGACAACAGCACGCTGATGCAGGCCAAGATGGACAAGATCCCTTGGAACCAGTGGGACGTTGAGGCTGGCTTCCGTGGCTATTGCCATAAGTTTGACTTCATTTGTCATGATCTGCGTTCTTGCCAGGCATGGGAAGAGCGCGAGTTTGAATTTGAAGATTGATTATGATAGGGTGCAGCCACCGAGCGTCATTGAGCAGCCGGTGGCTCACCTTAAAGGGGTTTGAATGACGCAGGACGGCTCACCCAAATATTGGCTCAGGAAGAACTTCACCGAGGCGCTTGGCCTTTCTGATGAAGCTTCTGACTGGCTGATTGCGCTTTGGGAAGTCATCCAGCTGTTTGACGACATTGCCGATGGCGCTTCGATCGATCGTGATGATCTCGATGCAGCCATCTGGAACGCTTTGGTCGGCCTGCCTGCCAATGGCTTCTATCAGCGCAATGCGCACGTTCTGATCCCGCTGATGGGCGTTGCGGTGTTCAAATGGAAAGCCTCAGACACCGTTGAGCGTGATGGCGGTGCTTGTGCCACCAGCTTTGTCTGGCGCGCTGGGTATTATGATCTGGTCCTAGCTGCAGTGCAGATCGAGCATGGCGTGCAAGCAGCAATGGATATCGGCCATGCGGTCTTGAAGCTTTATGGCGAAAGCCTTGAGGAATACATGAAGGAAATGTCTCATGCCTGATCCGATTACAGCAGTGGTGGCTGGCGTTGGCAGTATTGCCAGCAGCGCCATTGGTGCAGGAGCCGCAAAGAGCGCAGGCCAAGCCCAAGAGCAGGCTGCAATGATGGGTGTGGCCGAGCAACGTGCAGCACGCGAGGAACTTGCTCGTCGCCTTGAACCTTATGCTGCGGTTGGTGGCCCTGCGCTGCAGGCTCAGATGGCTGCGCTAGGATTGCGTGGTCCACAAGAGCAGGCAGCATTTGTTGCTCAGCAGGAACAAAGTCCCATCTTTCAGGCTTTGGTGCGCCAAGGTGAAGAAGCTCTTCTCCAGAAGGCATCTGCCACTGGCGGTCTGCGCGGTGGCAACATCCAAGGCGCACTGGCTGAGTTCCGTCCATCGCTGCTTAATCAGTTCCTGAATCAGCAGTATGAGCGCCTTGGCGGAATGACCACGCTTGGTCAGCAGTCAGCGGCTGGTGTTGGATCTGCTGGCATGACGGCAGCTGGCAATATTGCTGAACTGCTTGGTCAGGCTGGACAGGCAAAGGCTGGTGCTGCTCTTGGCGCTGGTCAGGCTTGGGGCAACCTTGCATCGCTTCCGTTGCAGTTTGCTGGCATGGCATACGGCGCTGGCAAACCCGGCTTCGGAAAGATGTTTTGAGGTGACGCATGGCACAGCCGTATGATTACACACTAAAGGTTCCCGCTCCTGGCGAAGCCTTTATGTCTGGCCTGCAGATCGGCCAGCAGCAGCAACAGGTTGAAGCGCAGCGCGCACGCGCACAGGCTGAACTGGATAAGCAGACGCGCCTTGCAGCCTTCGGAACGGAAGTAACCAACTGGGTGAAGAATCCAACGCCAGATGGTTACAAGCAGCTGATGGCAAAATATCCTGAGTATCAGCAGGAGATTAATGCCGTCCAAAAGGGCGCAAGTGCCGCAGAACGGCCTGTCATTCGATCGCTTGCTGGTGAGGCTCTTATGGCGCACCGCAACAAGAAGCCTGAGACTGTCATCAGCCTGATTGATCAGCGCATTGCAGCAGCTGCGGACAATCCTCAGCTTGTTCAGAAGCTGCAGGATATGAAGAGCGTTTATGAGCAGTATTCGGACAATCCGAAGCTGCAGGAATCGCTGATCGTCACCGCGCTTGCTCAGGATGAAGAAGGCGCACGGATCTATGAAAAGGCGTTCAAGGAAACCGAGCCTTATGTCGTTGCTGGAGACAATCTTTATCTCAAGGCTGACATTGATAGAGCAGTTGAAGAAGCTGAAAAAACAGGAAAAAAAGATGTAAACGTTAAACCTGTTATCCCAATGGGTGCCGTTTCCATGCTAAAGTCTAATCCTAAATTAGCTGCAGATTTTGATAAGAAATATGGAACTCCAGCGAATCCTAATCCATCAGCACAGATTTTAGGAGGTCAGACGGGTTCAGCCCCGTCTGGTGGCTTTCGCTAATGGCAAAGAAGTGATTGGACAGCTTTTTCCTAACGCTACGATCACATCTGGCTATCGTGGGCCGGAGCATCCGTTGTCAAAGAAGAACCCAGCTTCGTATCATGCACGCACGGCTGGTGCGGTTGATATTCTGCCCATCGCTGGGATGACATTCAACGAATATCTCACTAGCATCCGCAAGGCAGGATATCGTATTGTCGAAGCGCGGGATGAAGTGAAAAACCCATCAAAGTATGCTACTGGTCCGCACTGGCACGTGGTGATTGGAAAGTAATATGGCTCAGAAAAATCCATTTGATGAATTTGATAAGGAACCAGTTCAATCAGTTCCTATTAGAAGCATCAAGCCTATTACTCTTGGTGAATCTCCAGAGGTTGCAGCTGCTCGTCGTGCTGAGGAAGAGCGCCGTGTGGCCGCAGAAGAACGCGCACGGCGCGGTGAACAGCGCACCGTCGAAAGCACCACGTTTGACCAGATTGGCAAGATCCGCACTGAGTTTCTTGGCATCCCAGAAGTCAAAGAGTTTCGTGGCGTAACCAATTCGACGCGCCAGATCATTGGCCTCGCCAAAGGCGAAGGTTCTCCGATGGGAGATCTTGGCCTAATCTTCTCCTACATGAAAACGCTCGATCCCGGTTCTGTGGTTCGAGAAGGTGAGCAGGCAAACGCGCAGAACGCTGCTGGCGTTCCTGAGCGTATCCGTAACTATTACAACCAGCTTATCGCTGGTGAGCGCCTTTCGCCGGAGCAGCGCGCCGATATGGCGAACACTGCCATCAGCATCTACAACACGCGCAAGATTGGTTATGACGATCTGGCGAAAACCTATCGTGGCTTGATGGGCAATCTTGGTGCTAATCCTGATGAGCAAGGCATCACGCTTGCTCCGGCTCTTGAGTTTGGTGCAAAGCCTGCTGAACAACCGCCAGCCCCTGGCGCTCCATCGCAGCCTGGTGCGCCACGCATCGAAGTGGCAACTGGTGAAACCTTCTCGACGGAAGCCGACTTCAAGCGCCGCCAAGACAGCGCAGAAGCATGGGCAGCAACGCAGGGCCTTCCATTTGATCAGGCTCTGGCGCAGTTTAATGCAGCCATGCAGGCCAAGGGCTATGGCCCAGCTGGCAAAGAAACGATCGACGTTCTGCAGTGGTATGAAAAGAACAAGCCTGGAGATCGCGGCGCTGTTGTTTGGGAACTTCCCTCAACCGGACGGCGTGAAGGTGGTGCGCCTGGGCAATTGGCAGCTGCAGGATCTGCATTGCTGACTGGATATACTGGTGGTCTTGCAGAAGAGATCGTTCAGCAGTTCAGCCCAGAAGCAGCTGCGAAGCTTGAAGCCGCCAAGCAGTATGGCCGCGAACAATATCCTGGCACGACACTGACTGGTGAAGTCATTGGCGGTCTCGTCTCTCCGCTTTCCAAGATTGGACCTGGCGGAACCGTTGCTGGCGAGGCAGTCCGCGCTGGAACTTATGGCGGAATCTCCGGCTTTGGTGAGGCAGCGCCTGATGCTGGTTTCGTTGAACGCATTCCTGGCGCTGTTGCTGGTGCAACGATCGGCGGCACTGCTGGTGGCGCAGCGCAGAAATATGTCACGCCAGCAGTCACTGAATTCACTGAACGCTTTGTTGCGCCAGTGGTTCAGCGCGCAATGACACCAGCCACGCAGCAGGCTATTCCAGCCGCTGAACAGGCTGGTATCCCGCTGATCACTTCTGACATTGTTAAGCCAAAGACTTGGTTTGGCCGCTGGACGCAGGAAACGCTTGAGAAGGTTCCAGTTCTTGGCACTGGCGGCGCTCGTTCTGCCCAGCGCGAAGCGCGTGAAGCTGCCATCACCAAGGTCTATGATGACTTCCAGGCTGGATCGCCTGAGATCGATGACATCACCAAGGACTTCCTCAAGGTGCGCGGTGAGCAGATCGGCAAGCTGACGCGCCAAAAGACTGAGGTTCTGAACAAGGTCTCTGGTACGCCTGTTGATGTGACGGACACGCTTGCCGTCATCGATTCAGGAATTGCCAAGTATGGCAACCTTGAAAGCTATCAGCCCCTGATCAACAAGCTGCAGTCGTTCCGCAACGACCTGCTGTCTGGCGATATGACCAAGATCGAACTGACGCGCAAAGCCATTGGTGATGCGCTCGGTGATGATAGCCTCAAGCCAGTCTCAACGGAACTCAAGAAGATCGTTGGCGACATCTATCCGGCTCTGCGCCAGGACATGGGTCGCCACATCCAGAAGTTTGGCGAAGCTGGTGACTTTGCAAAGTGGCGCTCTGCCAATGAGCAGCTGTCCGACTTTGCAACGGATCTTGAAACCTCAACCATTCGCCGCGTTCTTACCAAGGGTGAGGCGACCCCAGAAGAGGCTCGTGCGCTTCTGTTCAGCCGCAACCGAAGCGATGTGCAGAAACTGTTCAATAGCCTCAGCGAAGATGGCAAGCGCAATGCTCGCGGTCTGATCATTCAGGATATGGTCGAAAAGGCTGGTGGTATTGAAAACCTCAGCCCAGCGCGATTCACTCGTGAATTGAAGAATGCTGGAAAGAAGATCGGTGTTGCCTTTGAGCCTGCAGATGCCGATCGCCTGACTGGCCTGCTTCGCGCTCTGCAGTTCACGCGCCGCGCAGATCAGGCCGCTGTAACCACCCCAACTGGTCAGGCATTGATCCCGCTTCTTGCTGGTGGTCTTGGCGGCGCAGGCGCATACTTTGTCCCTGGGGCAACTGGTGCGGCTGGTGCGCTTCTTAGCACTGCCATCGCTGGCGCTCGTATGTATGAGAGCAAGGCTGTCAAGAACATCTTGGTTGCTCTGTCTCGCACTGCTCCAGGCAGCAAGGCAGAACAGAATGTCCTTTCTAGCCTTGCACGAGTCCTATCGCAGCAAGCTGGACAGGAGGGTGGCGAAGCTGGTCGCGCTGTTGGTGAAGAGATGGCTCCTCCTAAAGTTCCAACGCAATGACCTTTCCAAGCTCAGTAATTTCTGGCATAACGCCATCCAAGGAGTTTGATTGATGGCCCTTACTCAGGTCACCGGACCTTATCCGATCTTCACGGATCTAGACGGGTCGCCGCTTGATGACGGCTACCTGTATATTGGTGCCACCAACCAAGATCCTGAGACCAATCCGATCCAGGCATATTGGGATAGCAACCTTACGATCCCAGCCACCCAGCCTATCCGCACCAACAATGGCTATGCGTGGCGCAATGGTACGCCTGGGCTGATCTATACCGCTGGTCAGTTCTCGATCACGATCCGCAACAAGAAGAACGAATTCGTTCTATACAGCCCTGTTGGCTACGGCTTCGACCCGGCGGCTGTCTCTGCGTCTGTGGTGAAGAATGACTTCATTGGTAACGGCGTAACTGTTAATTTTGCTCTTTCCGCCTCGCCAAGCACTAAGCTAGCCACCAGCGTCTTTATTAACGGTGTCTATCAGGAGAAGGATAGCTATAGCCTCCTTGGTAATATCTTAACCTTTACGGTTGCACCTCCACTGAATTCCAGCATTGAGGTTATGACTAATGAAACTGGTGTCATTGGAACGACTAATGCCTCCTTGGTTTCCTATACGGCTGGATTCAGTGGTGCTGTTGTACAGTCTGTTCAGACAAAGTTAGAGCAATACGTTTCAATCAAGGACTTTGGCGGTGATTTAACTGCGGCGATCACTGCTGCTGGTTCAACCGAAACAACGTTGGTCATCAACAATGCAGTTACGCTTTCGACAACGCTAACTGTTCCAGCCAACGTCACGCTGCGGTTTGAAAACACCGGCCTGATTACAATCACCGGAAGCGCGCGTCTTTTCATCAATGGTGCAGTAGAAGCTGACCGGCTCCAGCAAATTTTCTCCTGCGGGTTGTTCACGAACAACATCACAGCCAGTATCAACGCTAATTCATTGATTATCACTGCCGTTTCGAGCAACACGGTTGCACCGGGCCAGATTGTGACCGGCGCGGGGCTGCGCGATGGCATCCAGATTTTCCAAGAGTACGGTGACACTGGCGTAGGCACCTACGCAATTAACGGCTACAACGGTATCATCGCCTCGCAGGCAATGACGCTCATCAGCAGCCCGGTCCTTTTTGGTGAAGGTACTGTTGAAGAAGTTTACCCTGCATGGTTCGGCGCTGTAAACGATGGTTCGACCGATAGCACGACTGCGGTCAACTTGGCTGTTTACAGCCAGACTTGGGGCGGAACGGTCCGGTTCCCGGCTGGCGGCTATGTGGTCACCGATATTACGGTCTTGCATCCCGGAATGACGATTGAAGGCGACGGGGTCAACAACGACTACTCTGGAAGTCCGCCGCCCGCTCTTAGCGCCATGTCCACGATTTTTGTCACGGCGGATGGTGTCAGCGCGTTTGTCATTTCCGAACGGTGCAATCAGGTCAACATCAAGAATTTGGTGTTTTCGAGCAAGAACCCGCCATATCTAAGCGGCGGCCAGTACGTTCCGTATGGAACAAACCGCCGCGCCATTCGCTACGAAGGCCATGCACCGCAGGGCATTTTTGGCGGAAATATCGACTCGTGCCAGTTCTTCGGCTTCACCAGCGCCATCCTCGCTAACGATACTTGGGCCGGTGTTGGCGATGGCGTGGGCGCACCCGGGACGTACTGGGATGGGACAGCCAGCGTTCCGTATTATGACTGGCAGATCAACCCGCTGGACATTCGCAACTGCCAGTTCGTCGGAAACACCTATGGCGTGCTCGTCAACGCTAACAACTGCGACGCATGGCGGCTTCTTGACTGCGTTTTCGTCATGCCGCCGAACAGCAGCGGCGTGCATCTTTTGCGCTGCGGCTTTATCAAACTGGACAACTGCTTCGCGTTTGCCGGAAATCTGACCAACACCGAGTTTGTTAACTTGGTGGGGAATGGCGCTGAAGCACTAGACAATGTTACGCTTGATAACTGCCAAGCAGAAAATTGCTCGCACTTTCTCGTTTATGGGTCTGGCAGCACCAACACCACCCCGCCGCAAATCAACGTGCGCAACAGCATCCATCAGATTTCCGCAGATGTGTATCTTGGTTCGCCGTGCGAGTACAACAGCCAGAACAACCATATAATGTCGTATGTCTACGTTGACTCTGCCAACGTGCGCGTCAACTCCATCAATGACAAATTCCAATATTTGAATTTCTCCAGCGGCCCAACGTGGAATATTGTTGTTTTGTCCGGCGATGCTGACACGATTAACACTTATATTCCGGGCCGCAACCCATCATCAGTGCTTGGTGAAAACGCATGGTTTAACGGATCTGCAATTAATAATCCACCTAATGTGCAGACAGTTGCCAGCTATACTGTGGCGAATAAAGATGTTTCGGTCATTTTCAACGTAGCCACGACCGCTTCAATTGCTCTTCCTGTTGGCAGCTTGTTTCCAGGTCGTCGCATTCGCGTTGTTACCCGCCAGGCCCAAGCGGTTATATCTTCGCAAAGCAATGTCATCCCAATTACCGGCGGTGCCGCTACAAACGCAATTCTTCCGGCCACGGCTGGAAAATGGGCTGATCTTGAGTCCGATGGAACATATTGGGTCATTACGGCCAGCAACTAAAGGCAGACGTATATATGGCTGACAAAAAGATTAGTGCGTTGACTTCTGCTACCCTGCCGCTGGCGGGGACGGAAGTTGTTCCTCTTGTACAAAGTTCTACGACCAAAAAAGTCGCAGTGTCCGATTTGACTGCGGGCCGGGATGTACAGGCCAATAATCTGTTTGTGAATTTGTCCAGCAGCCCCGGCGCTTTCAACAACACTGTCGCTATCAGTTCTGGTGCTTCATCCCTTGCTGGTCTTCAGCTTGTCAACAACGCAGTTGGATCGTCGTATAATACTGGACTTCAGGTGTTCTTAAACGGCACTGATGGGTACGTCAGCAGCTTTAACGGTCCTCTTTATGTTCAGACCGGCGGCTACACGATCCGCGCCGAATATGACCTAAGCGGCAACTACAAGGTCAACAACGGGAATGTGATCGTCGGCACTGCGGGCAAAGGCATCGACTTTAGCGCGAACGCCAACGCGCCGGGGATGACCAGCGAACTGCTGAACTGGTATGAAGAAGGCGTTTTTACGCCCGTATTCAACAATCTTACGGTTGGCAATGGCTCCGTTGACGGACGTTATACTCGTATCGGGCGCATGGTGACGGCCACCATCCGGTTGAATTTTGGTTCTACCTCGGCTTGGACCGGCACTTGCGCTAATGTGGCTGGGCTGCCGTATGTTAGCGTTTATGCGGCTAACGGTTGCATGACAATGTTTCAGACAAATGTCGGATGGTTCGGCGGCCAAGTTATGATCTATGCGAACAACTCGCAACTTTCTTACCCAACGACGGCCAGCGGAACTGCCTTCAGTGCAACTACGCCTTGGACTTGGGGCGCGGGCGATTTTGCCATCATTACTATCAGCTATGAGGCATAAACATGAGCCTTACCAAAGCAACTTATTCGATGATCGCTGGAGCGCCAGTTAACGTATTGGACTTCGGCGCGGTCTGCGATGGTGTGGCTGACGATAGCGCGGCGGTGCAAGCTGCAATTAATTACTGCCTTACGCCGACAGAAGCGTATAGCTTGGTGATACCCGGTCCATGCCGATTGGCGTCCTCGCTCATTATTGATCGTCTTGTTGACACATCTACAAGCGATTTTCGCATTGTGGGTATTGGTTCAAATGCAGGGTTCAAAGTTGACGGTATCGCCGCCTTTACTTCATCCCTTGCTCCGGTTGGCGGGCAGCCACAGAGCGAATATGTCACATTTGAAGGCATTCGATTTAACGGAAGCGCTAATACAGCTTCTTACGTAATGACCGAACGGATGTTTCGCATCCGGTTCTTAAATTGTGACTTTGTCGGCATTCGATGCCTGAATGCGTCTACGTTTGCGCAGGAATGGAGTTTTGAGCGCTGCCGAGTGCGCAATGCACCTGACAATTGGTTTGATAGCCAAGGTGCGTATTACGTCAACAGTCATGGCAGCAAATACCAGAACAACACCGGGACCATTTTTGACCTGCATCACAACACCTATGCGACCGGCGTTGTCGGCTGTTCTTTTGTGCAGGATACGGTAGAGAATAACAGCGTTGGGTGGCTGCGTGCTGGCCAGATATACGGCCTGTTAGTTTCCGGAATATATTCTGAAAAGAACGACCAGTCTGCTTCATCTACTCCTTTGATCGACCTCACGGTAACGATGGGCGGCGTCAATCGTGGTGTGGCCATCTTAGGGTCGCAATTTGACCCCACCGCAGCCAACCGGGCAAACGTTAATTTTTACGACATTCTTTGGGGGTCTGGCGGCGGATTTTCCGCTGGCAATGATTGTACCGGCAATCTGCACGACAATTCCGCAGTTAACCAGATTGACCTAATCACTAATTGCGACAAGGTTCTGCCCGGCCAAAAGTTGATGGGTTCGCCCTACGCACAAGTCGATCTGGTCCCTGACCCGGCCAGCGGATACGCTAGTAAAGTGACTGCGGCGTTTGTGATTGCGTACCCCATTAATGGTATCCAAGCGCACACAATCGCCCTTCCTCCACCGGTAGCGGGCGGCCGCACGGTTCGTATCCAAAACCGTCTTTCTAACCCAACGCAAGATTTTACTGTATTTCCGTCTTATTCGGCCGACGGATCGCTATTCCGCGGCGGCGTCGCAAACGCAGGGTTTGTCCAAGGGCCGGGGCAAACTGTAGATTACACGCCTACCGCCAACGGCACTTACGACATAACTGTTCTTAACTAACCAAGATTGCCAGCCTGCAACAGATGTTGTGAACTAGAAGAGAAGTGCGGTGGATCAACAGATTATCAATTGGCTGTTTGCAGGGTTTGGGGCTGCCGTTGGATGGATCTTGAAGGTGATATGGGACGCTATCCGTGACCTGAAAAGCGATATCAGGGAGATCGAGAAGGATCTTCCTGATATCTATGTGCGCAAGGATGATTTCCGTGATGCCGTTCAGGAGATCCGCACTGAGATGCGCGAGATGCGCCAGGACATGAAGGTCAGCTTCAAGCACATCGATGACACGCTTGGTGCGGTATTCAAGCGCCTTGAGAATAAAGAGGATCGCTCGAAGTGAGCATCATCCTTGGCCAGCGATCTTTGTCGCGCCTTGAAGGCGTGCATCCTGATCTGGTGCGCGTGGTCAAGAAGGCTGCTGCTCTATCCTCACTAGATTTCACCGTGCTGGAAGGTCTGCGGACTCAAGCGCGCCAGAAGCAATTGATGGATCTTGGTGCAACCAGGACCATGAACTCACGCCATCTGACCGGACACGCGGTTGATTTGGCACCTATGGTCGGCGGAACAGTACGTTGGGACTGGCCGCTATACCATCAGCTGGCTGTCATTGTAAAAGAGGCGGCTAGGGCTGAGAATGTCCCGATCCAGTGGGGTGGGGACTGGCGAACCTTCAAGGACGGCCCACACTGGGAATTGCCCTGGAAGGCTTATCCGAAAGGAAAATAATATGCTTGCAAAGCTTCAAGGCAAAAAGACCTATATCGTTGCTGTTCTGGCTGCCGCTGGTGCAGTTGCTCAGGCTCTTGGTTATGAGATTCCTGAGTATGTGTTCATTCTGCTCGGCGCTGCTGGTTTTGGCGCTGTCCGCAGCGCGATCGGTCGCTAATAGTTCTGGGGCATCGGTTGGAAGTCACGATGCCCCAGAAGCTACTTCTTAATCCCTGACACGCTCGTATCGCCATTATAACGGCCTTTGGAGGCGTAAGACGCTTCTGATGCCACTGGCTCATGCCGGAAGAAGATCATCTGCCCTATAGCGTCTCCTGGGCGAATTCTGATGCTATGGTGGTTGCACATATTCTTGAACTCAAGCGTCAGCACAGATCCGTTCCAACCAGCATCGCACCAGCCAGCGTTCATATGCTCCAGGCCGATCCGTGCCATGCTGCTTTTCAGCTTGTATTCGGCACTGAGCCAGTTTGGCAGATTGAACACCTCACGCGACTGAGCGAGAATGAATGCACCAGGCTCCAGCACATAGCCATCATCATCCATGACAACCTTATCCATGAACAATGGCGTGCGCTTGCTGTAGTCCACGATCCAGCGGTGATAATCCTTCGGTGTGCGCTCGACTAGCAGCGTGTCACCAAGGTGAATGTCGATCGAGGCTGCGTTGATATCCTTTGGATCGACTGGCGTGATAATCTCCTGCTCGACAATGCGCCGCAATTCCTCATGGCTTAATAGCGTCATTTCTAAATCCCTTTGAATTCTGGTCCACGATAGACAACGCTGATCTCATACAGATGCCCATCCCACTCCAGCGGAAAGCGTGCAAAGCAGTCTGGCATGAACAGCCGCAGCTTGTCTGCGTCTGCGAGAACGCGCCTGCCAATGTATTCGGCTAGGTCTTCCTCTGCGATGCGGTCGGTCATGACAAGTGTTTCCAATTGCGCAGCGCATCGTCGGCCACTTGCCGCGCGATGTCCTGTGCGTATGCGAATGCGCGTTGGCGGATTGGGTCTGAACTGTATTTCGCTGGATCGCGTTGCGCGTCAGCCAATACGCCCAGCGAGTGCATGACCAGCAGGTCTATTTCTTTTGTCATTGCTTCTCTCCCAGTGCAGCGCTCAGGCGGCGGATTTCATCGCAAGCGGCTTCCATCGCTGCGTCCACCGCACCTTCCCAAGCAATTGGGTGGTCGTGCTGAAGGTCGAGCCAGTGATTTGCGGTGTCGTTGATAAGGCTATTCAGCCGCTCGTTCTCGGCCTCAAGGGCTTCGATGCGGTCGGCGGCTTCGTGGCACAGGCGGTCTGGTGCTGGGCGAGGTGGGTGGCACAACAGGATTTCTCCGTAAGAGTTGCGCTCTCGCAGCCGCTCCACCAGATTACCGCTGCGGCTTGTGTCCGTGTGCTTGGTCATCTCAATTTCCCTTGATCCAGTATGCAAGCACGGCAAGCCCAGCGATAAAGCTGAACCCGTTCAGGATGGTTTTGAAGCTGGGGCCGATTTCGATAATGATCGTCTGCGTCATTGCCTCTCTCCCAGTGCGGCGCGGGCCTTGGAGATGTAATGTTCGAGTTCGTTGCAAGTCCGAAGGTCAAGTTCGCAACGGATAAGAGGGCTACTGTTCCCGCTGAACTTTGGCCCCGCGAGACGGAAGCCGCCGTTCTCATCATCAATTGAGAGTTGCATCCCACCCGACAGTCCATCGCGGTAGACAGAAATATAAACCGCCATCACCCCTCTCCCTCAATCTTGCGCCACTCGTAGCCACGGGCCTTCATGTCTGCGCGGATATGCGCGGCCAATTCTTTGCTGCTGGCGGGATATGGCGCGCTACCCAGCACCACAACCAGCGGATCGGGCTTGGCGATGATGAAGCGGGTTAGCGCATCCCAAATAAGACTTCGCTCGGCAACGCTGTCTGCCTTCTGGTAAACCAAAAGCGCATCGCTCACTTCCTGCCGGAAGGCTTCATGCTGTTCGATGGCGCGGCAGGCCACTTCAAGCAGATAGTGCGTCCTGCGATCTGCTGGTGTGGCGATGTTATAGCCACGCTCCACGGCCACCTCATTCAGCAGCGCCAGCGCCTTTTGTTCGATAGTGTCAGTCATTGTTCGATAGCCTCTCCGTAGGTGACGCGGGGGCGCAAATGATGGGTGCTATCCCCTTGCGGTCGCACTACGTAGATAGGATAAGGCAGATTGATCTCAGCAGTTATTTCGTCTGGTTTGCTCCAATCCATAACTGCTTCGCAGGTCGGCG
>Ga0208783_10001083_pt1 | contig 16448 bp, 22 predicted proteins | sample DEB19_08_DNA_2_FD_184529 | JGI IMG/M metagenome (GOLD analysis project Ga0208783, IMG submission 184529) | Aqueous microbial communities from the Delaware River and Bay under freshwater to marine salinity gradient to study organic matter... | ecosystem: Environmental > Aquatic > Marine >...
AGTTGAAGATTCCGCAAATCCAGACGCATCGCCGTTTGTGATCGACGCATCAGGCAATGTGGCGGTAGGAAAAACGACAGCGTCCACTGCGCTCGACGTAACGAATAATGGCGCTTCAGGAGACACCTTGTGGGTGACCGGCGGCGGCAGCACTCAAGCTCGGTTTATTCAGTCGTCATCTACTGGTTATGTGGCCATCGGCGCGCGATCGAGCACTTCGTCAATGATTGGCTCTTTCAGAACTGATGCCCCATATGTTTCGGACTTGGTACTAAACCCTGATGGCGGCAATGTTAAAGTAGGCGCCGGAAACCTCGTCCTCAGCACCGCTGGCAAAGGCATCGACTTCAGCGCAAACACCCACGCGGCGGGAATGACCAGCGAAGTGCTGAACTGGTACGAGGAAGGCGATTGGACGCCGTCTGTTACCTCGACCAGCGGCACCCTCACGACGGTTGGGGCCGTGTCGGGTAAATACACTCGGATCGGGCGCCGCATTTTTGTGACGTTCTCCGTTGCCATCACCACTAACGGTACGGGCGCCGGCTCTATCCGGCTCGCTGGGCTGCCGTTTGCCATCAGCGGGTTTGCTGCTGGATCGGGCCGTGAAAACGGTGTGAACGGCTATATGATCCAATCGGCTGGTTTTAACGGTAACTCATATTTTGATCTTCTTACGTTTAGCGGCACGTACCCCGGCGGAAATGGCTACCTGCTGGAAGGTTTTGTCGAATACAACGTATAATCTGCCTTAACGAAAGGTTCTGGCCGTGAGTTTGACCAAGGCTACATATTCGCTGATCGACGGCGCTCCGTTTAACGTGCTGGATTTTGGCGCTGTTGGCGACGGGACGACTGACGACACCGCTGCTTTTCAGGCTGCATTGACTGCTGGCGCCGGCGGCGAAGTGTACGTTCCCGAAGGGACGTACAAACTGACTGGATCGTTGACAGTTCAGGGCGGCACCTATTTCCACGGTGTCGGCCCCAATTCAAATCTCGTTCAGTACACTGACAATATTCCGATTTTGTACGCACAGAGCGAACGTACCAAGATTTCCGATCTTGGGCTGACATACAATACGCTTCAGGTAAGCCCTAACGAATGGGCAAACGCGATCCATTGCCAGACGCTTTACGAGAGCATCTTGGAGCGGCTGTATATTTTTAACGCGTACCACGGCATTTATTGCAAGCGGTATACGACGAGCAACTCCGACGCCACCGGGAACTATATGTATTCCTGCCGCGTGTCCGACATCCGCATTGATGTCTATGGCGGTCAGGCGATGCTCATCAGCTCCATCGCCAACAACAACAGCGGTAACGTCTTTACCAACATCTACACGATCAATCTGATCGCTAACCCCGTGATACATGGTGTCACGTTTGAAAACTGCGATGACGGCGTTGTGACCCAACTTAACATTGAACGGGCCACGCACACCGGCCCTTCTTTGGTTTTGTCTGCTTGCGGAAACATGACGTTTAATGCCTTGCACATAGAGGCTATCGAAAGTTCTACGGACCAGATCGGGTTTATTGACGCGGCGTCCAGCCGCGCGGTCATTACTGGTCTGACGTTAGCGTTCAACGAGCAGACCGCGCCAAATCTGTCATCCGTGTGCCGTATAAACGATGCCGAAGTAATTTTGTTGAACGTGCAAGAGCGCGATAATACCGTTAGCGCCACCACAAAAGCTGTATTTTATGGCGTAGGCGTAACGGGAAGCGGCCGTGTAATTGGGCCGAGCCTGTTTACCGACTATACGCTTTCATATAACGGTACGCCGACTTATGGGTTCAACGCCGTCGATGAATATGAAACTGGCGTATGGACTCCTGTGGTCAGTTCGTCGAGCGGCACCATTACGACTGTCGGCACTGTATCGGGGTGGCACACCAAGATCGGCAATTTAGTGACTGCTTTTTTTGATGTGACAATCACAACCAACGGCACCGGCTCTGGGCATGTGGTTATTGGCGGCCTGCCTTTTACGCCAGATAAAGCAGGCAAAGGCTCTGGCCGCGAGGATGGTGTTAATGGCTGGATGATCCAAGCCAACGCGCAGGCGTCCAGCACCAGCCTAGCAGTGTTTAAATACGATGGGACGTACCCCGGCGGTAACGGCTACCGCCTTGTCGGCGAAGTTTCATACCAAACCTAACCAAGATTGCCAGCCTGCAACAAATGTTGTAGGCTGGCCACTAACCGTACTGATGCGGATCATCAGGTGACTGGAAAGGTCAAAACCAAATGAGCGATAATGCTCCTGAACTAGCGGAAGTGCCCGCGCCAGAACTCGAAGCCACGGCAGCAGTCGAGCCTGTAGAAAACGAAACGCCGGAAGAGCAGCCTGTCGAACAGGAAGCGTCTAAGACCTTCACTCAGGAAGAACTTGACGCGATTGTCGGCAAGCGTCTTGCAAGAGAGCAGCGCAAGTGGGAGCGCGAACAGGCTCAAAGGGCCGCGGAACAGCAGGCTCGGCAGCTACAGCAGCCGACCGATCTGTCTCCAGAGCAGTTTGAGACCTACGAGGATTACGCCGATGCGTTAGCAGAGCGTAAGGCCGAGGAACTGCTGGCACGCCGCGAAGCGGAACATCAGCAGCGCGCATTGCTTGAAGCCTATCATGAACGTGAAGAGGTTGCGCGGGACAAGTACGACGACTTTGAAATGGTCGCCTACAACCCCGAACTCCCCGTCACCGAAGCGATGGCCCGGGCAATCCAAGCGTCCGACATCGGACCCGACGTGCTATATCATTTGGGTAGCAACCCGAAGGATGCGGCGCGCATTTCGCGTTTAGACCCTATCTTGCAGGCTCGGGAAATTGGAAAGATCGAAGCGCAGCTTGGTGCTGCTCCTCCGATCAAAAAGACCTCCAACGCCCCGGCACCGATTGCTCCTGTCACCGCCCGAACCACTGGTTCGCCCGCGTTTGACACCACCGATCCCCGCTCAGTTAAATCAATGAGCACGTCGGACTGGATCGAAGCGGAACGGCAGCGGCAGATCAAGAAGTACGAGGCACAACGCAACCGCTAATTTGGGAATAAGACCATGTCTAACTCAATTCTTACTATCGACATGATCACGCGGAAGGCTCTCGAAATCCTCGAGAACAACCTCGTGCTCACCCGCAACGTGAACCGCCAGTACGACGACAGCTTCGCCGTCGAAGGCGCCAAGATCGGCTCGACCCTGCGCATCCGCCTGCCGGACCGCGCTCTGGTCACCGACGGTGCTGCCCTTCAGGTGCAGGACGACAACGAACAGTTCACCACCCTGACCGTTGCTTCGCAGAAGCACATCGGCGTGAACTTCACCACCGCCGAACTGACCATGCAGCTCGACGACTTCGCCGAGCGCGTGCTGAAGCCGCGTATCTCGCAGCTTGCGTCCAGCATCGACGCTGACGTTGCCAATGCGTTTAAGACCATCGGTAACTCGGTCGGCACCCCCGGCACCACCCCGGCCACTTCGGCTGTCCTGCTGGCCGCTCAGCAGAAGCTGAACGAAAACGCCGCTGTGATGTCGCCGCGCTACGCAACCGTTAACCCGGCTGCTAACGCTGGTCTGGTCGAAGGCATGAAGGGCCTGTTCAACCCGACCGACACCATCAGCAAGCAGTTCAAGAACGGCCTGATGGGCACCGGCGTGCTTGGCTTCGACGAAGTCAACATGTCGCAGTCGATCAAGCAGTTCACCACTGGTTCGCGTTCGGCTACCGGCGGCACCACTTCGGCTGCCATCACGTCGGAAGGCGCTACCGCCATCGCCATCACCGGCGCTGGCAACGGTGCGACCGTCAAGGCTGGTGACGTGTTCACCGTCGCTGACTGCTACGCTGTGAACCCGCAGACCCGCGAAAGCACCGGTTCGCTGTTCCAGTTCGTCGCTCTGGCCGACGTTACGCTGGGCTCGTCGGGCGAAGGCAGCATCACGGTTGCTCCGATCTACTCGGCCAACCACGCTCTCGCCACCGTCAACGCTCTGCCGGGCAACAGCAAGGCTGTCGTGTTCGTCGGTGCGGCTTCGTCGCAGTACGCGCAGAACCTCGTGTACCACAAGGACGCGATCACCTTCGCCACCGCCGACCTTCTGCTCCCGCAGGGCGTCGACATGGCTTCGCGTCAGGTCCACAACGGCATCTCGCTCCGCGTTGTCCGTCAGTACGACATCAACAACGACCGTATGCCCTGCCGTATCGACGTTCTGTACGGCTACAGCACCATTCGTCCGCAGATGGCTTGCCGTCTCTGGGGCTAATCTAACACCGCCCCCGGCTTCGGTCGGGGGCAACTTCTTATAGGAGATTTATCATGGCTCTTCCTAATGGTGCTGGTGGCTACCAGCTTGGCGACGGTAACCTGACCGAAGCCGTCCTCGGCGTTCAGTCGATCCCGACCACCCTGACCGGCGACACCACCCTGACCGCCGCTCAGATGGCTGTTGGTCTGGTTGTTTGCCAGAAGGCAAGCGACGCTACCCTGACCGTCACGACCGCTACGGGCACCCAGCTTGACGCTGCTATCCCGTCGGCCAAGGTTGGTTCGTCGTTCAACCTGACGATCTGCAACAACAACAACACGGGTTCGTCCTCGACCGTTCCGGTTACCGCCGGTACGGGCGTGACCGTCTACGGTTCGGTGACGGTGCCGCGTTTTGGCGCTTACACCTACAAGTTCGTCAAGACCGGCGACGCGACTTGGTCGGCGTTCCTGATGTAATTTGTTCGGCCCCCGCTTAGCTGCGGGGGCCATTTCCTTTGGAGGGTTCTATGCCTAACACCAAAGCAGTCGGCGTTGCTTACGCTGACCCGCAGTTCGAAAGCGTTTCGGTTACCGGCGCGCTGACGGCTGACACTGTGACCTCGTCGGCCACCTCGGGCGTTGTCGCCGCCAATGCTAACGCTGGCGTCTACATCCTGAGCACCGCGATCACCGCCAACTCGACCACCACTTCGGCCCCCGCCGGTTCGCTTGGTATCACGACCAACGCAACTGGCAAGGGCAAGCTGTTCTACGCGGACGGCACCAAGTGGCAGTTCATGGCGATCAGCTAAAAAGATGGGCGGCCTTCGGGCCGTCCATTCTAAGAGGTTTTTATGGCCGTAATTTACATGGTACACCCCGTTCATGGCGCTAAGGTCGCAATTAGCGAACACGAAGCGGATTATGATGAAATGCACGGCTGGATGCGCTATGATCCAGACACGCCGGAAGCGGCGGCAGACGATTACGACGACGAAGAAGAAGTCGTAAACGAACTGGCGGCCCCCAAGCGCCGAGGACGCCCCCGCGCTAAGCAGGAAGACTAAGTCATGGCTACTGCCGGCGACATCATCAACGGTTCTCTGCGCCTGCTAGGCGTTCTGGCTGAAGGCGAAGTGCCTTCGGCAGAAACGTCTCAGGACGCGCTGAACGCGATGAACCAGATGATCGACAGTTGGAACACGGAACGACTGTCCGTGTTCTCGACGCAGGATCAGGTGTTCACATGGCCGGCAGGCCAGCTTAATCGCACGCTTGGCCCAAGCGGCGACTTTGTCGGCAATCGCCCGGTGCTGCTGGATGACGCGACGTATTTCGTCGATCCCGGCACCGGCGTTAGCTACGGCATCAAGTTTATTAACCAGCAGCAGTACGACGGCATCGCGGTTAAGTCCGTGACCTCGACGTATCCGCAGGTCATCTTCGTCAACAACACGTTCCCCGACATTGACATGTACGTCTATCCGCGCCCGACGCGCGACCTGACATGGCATTTCATTTCGGTCGAAGAACTGACCCAGCCGGCCACGCTGGCGACCACGCTGCATTTCCCGCCGGGCTACCTGCGGGCGTTCCGCTACAATCTGGCCTGCGAATTCGCACCGGAGTTTGGCGTCGAGCCGTCCGCGCAGGTGCGCCGGATTGCGATGGCCAGCAAGCGTGACCTGAAGCGCATCAACAACCCTGACGACATCATGTCCATGCCGTACAGCCTCGTCGCCACGCGGCAGCGCTTTAACGTCTACGCAGGGAACTACTGATGAAGACGCCGATCCTTGGGTCGGCGTATGTCGCCCGCAGCGTCAACGCCGCCGACAACCGCATGGTCAACCTTTTTCCAGAGGTTGTTCCCGAAGGCGGCAAGGAGCCCGCGTTTCTTCAGCGCGCGCCCGGGCTGTCGTTGTTGGCTACGGTCGGTATCGGCCCGATCCGCGGGCAGTGGACGTATGGCGGCTACGGTTACGTCGTGTCAGGCCCGACGCTCTATCAGATCGACACGAACTGGAACGCGGTCGCCAAGGGCACCGTTGCGGGCACCGGGCCGGTCAGCATGGCCGACAACGGCACGCAGCTTTTTATCGCTGCTAACCCGCAGGGCTACATCTACAACGCCCAGACCGACGTGTTCCAGCAGATCACCGACCCGGACTTTCCGGGTGCCGTGACGGTTGGCTACATCGACGGCTACTTCGTGTTTAACGAGCCCAACAGCCAGAAAATCTGGGTGACGCAGTTGCTGGACGGCACCAGCGTCGATCCGCTGGACTTCGCCAGCGCCGAAGGCAATCCGGACGACGTGGTCGCCGTGTTCGTCGATCACCGCGAGGTTTGGGTGTTCGGCACCAACTCGACCGAAGTCTGGTACGACGCCGGGCTGACCGACTTCCCGCTGACCCGCATCCAAGGTGCGTTTAACGAACTGGGCTGCGCCGCACCGTACTCCATCGCCAAGATGGACAACCAGATTTACTGGCTCGGCAAGGACGCGCGCGGTCAGGGTATGGTTTACCGGGCGGCCGGCTATATCGGCCAGCGCATCTCGACGCACGCTATCGAATGGCAGATGCAGGAATACGCCAACCTTGAAGACGCGGTCGGCTACACCTACCAGCAGGACGGCCACAGCTTCTACGTGCTGAACTTCCCGACCGCCAACACGACTTGGGTATTCGACGTGGCGACCGGCGCTTGGCATGAGCGCGCGTCGTTCGATAATGGCCAGTTCAACCGTCACCGCGGCAACAGCCAGATGTTCTTCAACAGCACGAACGTCATCGGCGACTACCAGAACGGCAAGATTTACGCGTTCGACCTGAACGAGTATTCGGACGCCGGCCAGCCGCAGAAGTGGCTGCGGTCGTGGCGTGCGTTGCCGACCGGCGCCAACAATCTGGCCCGCACGATCCAGCACTCCATGCAGCTTGACTGCGAGACCGGCGTTGGCCTTGTCACGGGTCAAGGCGACAACCCGCAGGTCATGCTGCGCTGGTCCGACGATGGCGGCCACACGTGGTCGAACGAACACTGGAAGTCGATGGGCCGGATCGGCCGGTCGGGCTACCGCACGATCTGGCGCCGTCTGGGCGCCACGCTCAAGATACGCGACCGCGTCTACGAAATCTCCGGGACCGATCCCGTGCGCATCTACATCATGGGCGCCGAACTGCTGCTCAGCGGGACGCGGGCCTGATGGCATCGGCGCCGATCAACCCTACTAACTTGACGCCGCCGCGCGTCGCGCTGATCGACGACCGCACCGGCGCGATCAGCCGCGAATGGTATCGGTTCTTCCTGTCGCTGTTGACGGCAACGCAGAACAACCAAGACGAAACGCTGCTGGCGCCGGACACGTCCTCGCTGCTGGCGTCTTATGACGCCGTGTTCGCCGAGGCCATTCAGGGGTTGGAAAGCGCTCCTGATTGCTGCTCTGAAACAGCCAACGTCGACGCTAAAGTAGACGCGCTGGCGCAGGCCACCAGCGTTACGCCGCCGGCTGCTACGGAAAGCGACATTGCGGATATTCAGACGCAGCTTCAGGCGTTGGCGCTGTCGCCGCCGCCCAAGCAATATCTGACGCCGCGTTACGGATCGTTTTACGATACTACGACACAGACGGCAGCCGCGATCAACACGGCCTACGCCATGACCTTTAACAAGACCGATTTGTCCAATGGCGTGACTATCGGCAGTCCTACGTCGCGCATCTATGTCGACCGATCAAACGTCTACAATGTACAGTTTTCCGCCCAGCTTGATAAAACCGCAGGCGGTGTCGGGTTGATTTGGATTTGGCTTCGCAAGAACGGTACGAACGTCCCTGACAGCGCCGGGCAAATACGCATTCAAGGCAACAACGCCGAGACGTTGGCTGCGTGGAATTACATCATTCAGCTTAACGCGGGCGACTACATCGAACTGATGTGGGAAGTTGACGACACCAGCGTCCAAATACTGTATGATCCCGCGACTGCGGTGCACCCGGCGGTCCCGTCGGTAATTTTGACCGTGACTGATAACGTAAGTTCCTTGGAGGTATAAATGGCCGTTTCCATTAGCAACATCATCCCGGCCAAGACCGCGGAGAACAGCCAGACGACGCAGTACACGTCGTCGGGCGTCCAGACGATCATCGACAAGTTCACGGCGACCAACTACAGCGCCAGCGCGGCGACGATCAGCGTCAACCTCGTCACGGCTGCAGGTAGCGCCGGTAACGACAACCTGATCGTCAAGACCAAGACGCTCCAGCCGTCCGAGACGTACACGTTCCCGGAACTGGTCGGCCACGTCATTCCGAACAACGGCTTTATCTCAACCATCGCTGGCACCGCGTCGGCGATCAACATCCGCGCCTCGGGCCGGTTGGTGAGCTAATGCTTGAACGGTGTTTCGACGCTGGTTTGGTAAACCTTGCGGCGAACCACCCCGACGTGCGTCCGTTTCTCGGGCCGGAATGCCTTGGTGAGTTGGATTTTGAAGAGGCGGTATCAGAACACCATAACTGGTTTCTGATGGGAGAGCATGGTGGGTTTGCGTTAGCGTGGAGCGCGCCCACCGTTTACGAAGTCCACGTATTCATACTGCCAGAAGGGCGCGGCAAGTGGGCCGCAAAAGCCCGTAAGGCTACAATTGATTTCGCCAAAGATAACGGCGCTAAAATACTCTGGGCGCGGATAGCGCCCGCTGCTAAGTTTGTTTCGCACTTCGCCCGCCGAGGGGGTATGCAGCCCACAGGCGAGATGATATACACGTTAGGTGCAGCCTACGACGTGTACAAAATGGAGTTATAGTCATGCCACCCGCAATTATTGCAGCAGGTATTGGCGCCGCAGGTGCAGTCGGTGGCGGTCTGATCGCCAGCAGCGCAGCTAAGAAGGCTGCCGCGACGCAAGCGCAGGCCGCGCAGGATGCGCAGGCCGCGCAGGAGCGTATGTTCCAGCGGCAGGTCGAACTTCAGGAGCCGTTCCGTCAGGCTGGCCTTACTGCCCAACAGCAGATCATGCAGCTTCTCGGCATCGGTGGCGACAAGACCGCCGCCGGTTACGGCAGTCTTGCCCAGCCGTTCGGCACGCAGCAGTTTCAGCAAGACCCCGGCTACGCCTTCCGTCAGTCGGAAGGGATGAAGGCGCTGGAGCGTTCGGCGGCGGCCCGTGGCGGTCTGCTGTCGGGCAGCACCATGAAAGGTATCCAGCGCTTCGGTCAGGACTTGGCCAGCCAAGAATACCAAAACGCGTTTAACCGCTATCAGGTCGAGCGCGCCGCGCGCCTTAATCCGCTTCAGTCGCTGATGGGTTCGGGTCAGTCGTCGGCGAATGTGCTGACCGGCGCCGCTGGTCAGATGGGCCAGAACGAAGCGCAGAACCTGATGAACGCTGGTGCTGCCCGCGCTTCAGGTTACGTCGGCGGCGCTAACGCGCTGTCCAGCGCTCTGGGCACCGTTGGCGGTATAGCGACGCAGTTCCCGCTGTATCAGGCGCAGATTAACTATCTCAACCGCGGCGGCGCGGGCAGCGCAAGTGCGCTGACCCCAGACGTTAAAAACACTATGCTCCAAAATCCGGGTATTTTCTAATGGCTAACCAGATGATTGCCCTCGGCGCTCGCGCCCCGCAGGTTAACCCGCTGAGCGGCGCTATCCAGCAGAACGCCCAGATGATTAACATGATGCGCCAGCAGGATGCTGCCGAACGTCAGGCGGCGGCTGCTGCTCAACAGATGCAGATCGCGGCTGCAAAAGAACAGCGTGAGGCTGCTTTGGCTAAGCCGCAGATGGCTGAAGCCGAGCAGAAAGCGGTGTCGGCTCAGGTTAAGGCCGTGTCGGACTTTCTGGATTTCTCCATTGAAGGCATGAAGCTGGCCCGCAGCGCCGAAGACGCGGTCAAGATTGGCGACTGGCTGAAGTCGCAGTTCCGCGATCCGCAGCTTCAGGCGGCCGTTGACCAGACGCTGTCGTCGCTGCCAAAAGACCCTAGCCAATTCAGCGCATGGCGCGAACAGACGCTGCTTCAGTCGCTAGATGCGAAAGATCAGCTTGCGCAAGAGTTTACGACGCAAAATCTTGGTACGTCAACTCGCGTTTTGGCAACGCCTAAATACGGTACTGGGGTCGGCCGAGTTGTCCCCGGTTCAGAAGCTGAAGTGGCGTTTAAGCCGACAGTCCTCAATGTCGAAGGTATCGGCGGCGTTGTGGTCGATCCGAACACTGGCCGCGGCTACCCTGTCGCTACTGGCGGCGTGGGCGGCTATACGCGCCCCGGTTTGGTCGGCGGCGAACGCGGGGGCGCCTCTGCGGCTCTTCAGACGAACCCCGGCGCTATCAAGGACAGTCCGTTCGCGCGTTCGCAGCCGGGCTATACCGGCGCCAGCGGCGGCTTCGCTACATTTGCGTCGCCGGAAGCCGGCATTCGCGCGCAAGAAAACCTGTTGCGTTCGGCTTACGTCGGCAAGGGCTTCAACACGATTGACAAGATCGTGAACCGCTACGCACCGCAGGGCCCTGAAAACAGCGCTGCGTCGGTATCGAACTATAAGAAGTATATCTCCGACCGCACTGGTCTCGACATCAACGCGCCGATCAGCACAGGACAAATTCCGGCTGTCGCTGCTGCCATGCGTGAGTTTGAGACGGGCAATCGTCCGGGCGGCAAGCCCGGCGCTGCGCCTATGACAACTGAACAGGCCGCATCGGCGCAGGAAAAGCAGCGCAAGGTTAAGACCTTCCAAGACTTGACCGGCGTTAACCTTGAGAGCGGCGAAGACCCGATCACGCCTTTGATTAAGGGTTCGACCAGTGGCCGCGTTGAAGCGTTGGGCGCCGAAATCTTGGGTGCTATCCCCGAACAGTTTGGCGGCGGCGCCACCAAGGGGATGGAAAACATCGGCAAGCTGGAAGCGCTGGCATCCACGCTGACGTTGGCGTTTGCGCCGGGCGGCCGTTTGAGCACAGGCGTGTCGAACGAAGACCGCGCTAAGATCGAACAGCAGCTTGGCAAGATCGAAGACCCGAACATTCCGGCTGGCAAGCGTCTTGCCGCATGGCAGGAAGTCAAGGCTATCATGGCCCGTACAATCGGCATCACGATGAAGTCCGCGCCGGCCGCCGCCGCTGGGCGCCCGAAGCCTACGCCGGCCGATGTCGCAGGCGTCCGCCGCAACCGCGATAAGCGTGAATGGACAGAAGGTTTCCGCCGCCAGTTCGGCGACGAAGCACTCCGGAAAGCACTGGGAGGCCGTTAATGGCTAAGAATGAGCCGCTTCCGTCATGGGTTCTAAAGCCAGAACAGACTGGCGAACAGATCGTCGTGACGCGGCAGCCGAAAGTCCCTGCGCCGGCGCCTGAACCGGGCGTTCTAGACACCATTGGTCAGTACGCTGGCGTCGCCAACCGCGCGCTTGCGCCTTACGCCACATCGGCCGCCATCGGCGGTGCTGCCGGCGCACCTTTTGCGGGCATCGGTGCGATCCCCGGCGCGGCTGGCGGCGTGTTGGCGCTGGGCGCTACCGATCTGGCGACCGGCCTTTATAATATGGCTGTTCCGCTGTTTGGTGGCGAACGTATTCCGCTGCCGTCAGAGACCATTCGCCGCGGTTACGAAAAGATTGGTATCGGGCGCCGTCCGCAGACGGCTACGCAGCAGGTGTTTAGCGACATTCTTGAAGGCGCGGCATCTGGCGGTGGTCAGGCGCGTTCGGCGCAGACGCTGGAAAAGCTGGTGCTGACGCCGCAGGGACGCAACTTCATGCGGTTTCTTGGACAGAACGCAGGAGCACAGACGGCAGCTAGTGCTGGCGGCGCTGCTGCGCCGTCCATCGCGGCTAACTATTTCAACGTAGAAAACCCCGCCGCGCTGTTTGGTTTGTCACTGGGAGGTAGCTTAGCGGGCGGTAAGGCGGCGATGCCAAAAACAAAGCCTATTCCGGCAGCTACATTGAAGACGCAAGCCTCTGACCTGTACAAGCAGATGGAAAGCGAAGGCGTTAACATCGCACCTCAGGCGATGTCTGACCTAGCTACGCAAGCCCAGCAGCGTCTGGCATCGCTGAAATACGACCCTGACACTGATAAGGTGGTCACGCAGGCGCTTAAGCTGTTCCAGAAAAAAGCTGGCCAGCCGATCACTTTTGATATGCTAGAGAAGTTTCGTCGGTCTATCCGCGACCTGCCTTACAGTGAAGGCGGCGGTAAGCGCGGGACAAACGAAGAGCGCGCTATGGTTAAGGCGCTTGACGATCTGGTCGGCGATTTCATGGATAACCTGACGCCGGGGATGACGACGGCCGGCGACGCTGCTGCTGCCACTGCATTTCTGAAGCAAGCGCGGCAGACGCGCGCAAAAGCATACCAGACGGAAACGCTCGAAAGCGCAATTGAAGCGGCTAATCTCCGGTCAAAGCAGGGCGACAATCCTCGCGCCGTAGGTTCTGCGTTGCGCACGGAGTTTGCTAAGATCGTAAACAATCCGCGCCGACTGGCTAAGTTTGATAAGCCTACGCAAGACGCGATTAAAAAGGTCGCTAATGGCAACTTTACGCGAGACGCGCTTGCGGCCATTGGGCGCGTGGCGCCGAATGCACGTCTGTTTGGTTTGCAAATTCCTTTCTTGGGCGGCCTTACTTACGGCGGCGCGGTCTCGCCCGGGACTGCCGCGTTGATCGGCACCGCTCAGCTTGGCGCTATGGGGGCCCGCGGCGGTGCTAACGCCATGACCAAGCGTGCGGCCAACGCGGCGCTTATTTCGGCAAGCGGTGTGAAGCCGGGCGGTAAAGGTTGGAACCTACTATCGCCGGCGACACAGCAGGCCATTTTGGCGCAAGAGCGCGGCCGTCAGGCTGCGCAGCGCCGTGATACTTTCGCGGCCCCTAGCTGGGTTCTGCGGGGTGCCCCTGCCGAAACTAACTATCCAGAGTAATGTTACCGATGACCACCATTGACCAGACCGAAGCGCGGCTCAACACGCATGAGCAAGTCTGCGAACTGCGTTACGATAGCATCTGCGCCCGCCTGAAGCGGCTAGAGACCATCGGTATCTCGGTGGCCGGCGCGATCATTCTGTTGCTGCTCAGTATTCTGACGAAAATGGGCTCCTGAGATGCCGGCGCTTGGTAGAGTTAAGTTCCTTACGATCCACTGCGCGGCCACCCCTGAAGCCCGGCACGTATCGGCGGAACAGATCACCCAGTGGGATAAGGCTAAGTTCGGCCAAACGTCTTACCATTGGGTTGTTGAACTTGACGGTAATATGGTTCGTACTCTTCGCGATGACCAGAAGGGGGCTCACGTGGGCGGCGCTAACACCGGCAACATTGGTATCTGCTATGTGGGCGGCGTTGATAAGAACCTAAACCCGAAGGACACGCGCACTCCTGCGCAAAAGAAATCGCTCCTGACGCTCATTCGGACGTACAAGGAACGATACCCCGGCATTATCATTCGCGGGCACCGCGATTGGCCGGGCGTCAAGAAGGCTTGCCCCAGCTTCGACGTAGATGCTTGGCTGGCCGAAACAGGAGATTAACTATGCTTAACAAACTTGCTGGCAAGAAGACCTATCTGGTCGCCGCTCTGGCTGCTGTCGCCGCCGCCGGCAGCGCGCTCGGCTACAACATCCCCGAATGGGCATGGCTGCTGCTGAACGCGGCCGGTCTGGGCGCGGTGCGTAGCGCTATCGGACGCTAAGCAAACGCTCGATATACCAGATCGCTTTGCGGTACTCTTGGGCCGCGTCGTCCTTATGGCCGGCGCGGCTCAGATACTTTAAGGCGTTACCGCGACAATAGCCGGCGAACTCTTCCTTCGACAGCTTGGCCTGAAGGTAGTCGATGGCCTCGATCCCGCCGACCTTGTAATGGTCGGGGTTGACCATGTCCTTGCGCATCTCCAGCGCCGCCTTCCACGACCCCGGCTCTGATTGATCGTCGATCATTTCTTCAGCTTCCTTGCCAGTTCCTTACGCTCACGCATGGTCCGCAGCTTGCACAGGCGCTGATGCAGACGCCGAGCGATAGCTGTGCGCTTGTGCGTGGTGATCTCGTCATCAAGCATCTGCGCGACTTCCTCTTCGGTGTAGGTCGGCATCTTTACCGCCAGCACCTGCCATGAGACTTTATCCATTGTCGTCATCCATTATCTCGGCGTGGTCAGCCGGGTTAGTGATAAACTGCACGTCGATTACCGCGCCTTCCTCCAGCACAGCCGGAAGGATGATAGCGGCTGGACGCAGATCGGCGGCGGCGTCGTAATAGGCGACCAGCCGCGCCTCGCCTTTGCGGACGTGCCGCACTTGGTATGAAAACGATTTAGTCAACATTTTTTAATTCCTCTAACGCCGTGTCAGACACGGCACGTTTGTTGTGGAGCGCGGCCCAGATGCGCTCGTCGATAGTCTTGTCCGCCAACATGACGTAAACCCAAACGTCGTGCTTCTGTCCGCTGCGGTGCAGACGCCCGACGGTCTGTTCGTAAAGTTCCAGCGACCACGGCAGCGACAGGAACACCATGTGGCAGCCGCCATGCTGGAGGTTCAGGCCGTGCCCGGCCGACTTCGGATGGACCAGCAGTAACTCGACTTCGCCGCGGTTCCAGCGCTCGATGACGTTCTCGTCGTCGATGGTCTGCGCGTGCGGGAAGCGGCGCTTCAGTTCGGCTAGTTCTTCCTGATAGGAATAGACGACGATGGTGTTGGCGCGCTGGTTCTCGTCCAGCAGTTCGGCCAGCCGCTCGAACTTGTGGTTGCTGTACCAGATCGACGCCGCGCTGCCGTCGCGGTTGTAGACGAAGCCAGACGCCATCTGCTGCAGCTTGGTCGTGACCGACGCGGCGTTCTGCGCGATGACGCGCTCGTCACCGAAGCGGACCACGTAATCGCGCTTCATCTTTTCATAGGGCGCGCGGTCGTCCAGCGTCGTGCGAACCTCGACGACATGGCACGGCGGCAGCTTGTCCTTGTATTCGCCCGGCTCCAGCACGTAGGTGGCTGGCCGGATGCGCTGCATGACCTGCTCCAGCGCCCCAGCCGCCGGCGTCCACTGGCCGAAGTCGCGGTTGATGCAGATGAAGTACTGCTGCATGAAGGCGCCCTTGGCGCGGCCGAGCAGCCCTTGGTCGATGATCTTGCACTGGCCGAACACGTCCTCAAGGCCGTTCGACGTGAACGACCCCGTCAGACCCCAGCGCACCTTCACATCCTTAATCAGCTTCTCCAGCGCCTTGAAGCGCTTGCCGCCGGGGTTTTTCAGCCGCGTCAGTTCGTCGAACACGATGCCGTCAAAGCCGTCCAGCGTCTCTAGCTTGTCGAGGTTGTCATAGTTGATGACGACCACGTCAGCATCGTCGTCTGCCAGCGCTGCGGCCCGCTGGGCCGGCGTGCCGACCGCCAGCGCCAGCCGCAGCATCGGCGCCCACTTAGGTGCCTCGACCGGCCACACGTCCGTGCAGACGCGCTTAGGGGCGACGACCAGCCAGCGTCCCGCGAAGCCTTGGTCGATCATGTCGGCCATAGCTGTCAGCGTGATCGCGGTCTTGCCCGCGCCGACCGGCGCGAGGATCATCGCCCGGTCACGCTCGAACAGGAAGTCCGCCGCTTCGTCTTGGTATGGTCTAAGCTGTAGCAATCGGGCTGCCCTTACCGATCTCGATCCCGCGCCGCAGCGCGACCAGCACGGCCTGCATGATCGGCGTGTTGTCCCAGACGCCGTTGACGATGTCGGGCGTCTCGGTGTTGGGCCAGCAGTTATCGACGATAGCGCGGGCTTCGTAGGTCAACTGATCCCACGCCGTGCCTTCCCAGCCGAATAAGAAACCGTCCTTCTGTTCGGTGCTGTCGCCCTGCACGCCGCTCGACTGCGTCGTCTTCATGGCGGTCTTCACGCTTACAGTTTTAGATTGCTTAGCCATTCGTCCACGTCCTCTTTTGACCACAGGCAGGCGTAATGCTGCTTGGTGTGCTGCATCTCTTCGGCGAATATCTCCTGCAGCGCTGACAGGCGACCGCCCGGTTTCTTTAACTCCACAAACCACGCCTCGCCATTCGGCAGGCACGCAATGCGATCAGCCACGCCGCGCTGGTTTACGCTGCGGAACTTGTACGCATAGCCGCCCAGCGCGGTCACGCGCTTCACGAAATGCGCCTCGATTTCCTTCTCAGTCATGGGTTGTGGAATACTGAAACACT